>ENA-UONY01000047-UONY01000047.1-human-gut-metagenome-genome-assembly--contig:-CS9-NODE-47-length-164752-cov-53.710128_pt1 | contig 164752 bp, 124 predicted proteins | sample MGYA00242465_ERZ724012 | MGnify/ENA metagenome assembly ERZ724012 | reverse complement strand
GACGTGAGGAGCGGGAGCATTGCTAAAGCAATGCTCAGCGTGGCATCCCTCTTTCATTACCTACACCCGTACCCCGCTGGGGTGTTAGCGGAACTCGTATGACCACCGGAACATTGTATATCCTGTAAGTGCATGGACGCTTAACGCTACATGTCCGCAGGTTAGTACATATATCTAAGGCTAGTGGCGTTTTTTTGAAAGGTAAATGTCAGTGCAGTTGCACTGATACACTCACGAAAATATAAATGCCTTGTCGGTACGGAAAATGTTTTAAGCGGTGTTGGCGGTATGTTTAGATGTTCAACTTTAATAATAATTGTTTTTTGGCATAGCACGACCCCGACAGAGTTTTCTGTCGGGGTCGATGTTTTATTGACAGGTATTGAATATAGTAGTATAATTTAACTGATGCCGTTAACAGCGGAAACTATTTTGAATCAAGGATGGTGTTACATGGGCGCTGTACTGACACTGGGCTGCGATATGATACCGAAAATCAATTTCGCAATGCAACAGAATTACATACCTTTCATAAGAAACCTTACCGTCGGCAACGAGGGCGATGAGGATATAAGCGATGTAAGGCTTACTATCGCTTTTGACCCGGCTTTTGCAAAGACCTTCACATACGATATAAGCTGTGTGCCGTCGGGAAAGTCGGTTGAAATTTCACCGCTGAGGATAATTCTCAGCACGGAAATGCTGTTTTCACTGACGGAGGCAGTGTCGGGTACCGTGAGCTTTTCGCTTTCAAAAGACGAAAAAGAGCTTTACCAAAAGGATATTCCCGTTCAGCTGCTTGCGTTCAACGAATGGAGCGGTCTTGCGTTTGACCCGGAGCTTATTGCGGCATTTGTGACACCGAATCACCCGGAGATAGCGAAAGTCATATCAGAGGCATCGGTCTACCTTAAAAAGTGGGCGGATACTACTGCCTTCAGCGCATATCAGCGGCAGAATCCGAACTTCGTAAAACAGCAGATGGCGGCTTTATATGCGGCGCTGTGTGCAAGAAGGATAGCGTACAATATGCCGCCTGCCAGCTTTGAATATATAGGGCAGAAGATACGTCTTGCAAATACCGTGCTGGAGCAGAAGCAGGGCACCTGTCTTGATCTTGCGGTGCTGTATGCATCCTGCCTTGAGGCTGTAGGTCTTAACCCTATCATTATATTCATAGAGGGTCACGCTTTCTGCGGCTGTCATCTTGAGGAGGAAACCTTTGCGGACTGTGCTACCGATGATGTGTCGGCTATAGAAAAGCGTATTGCGGCAGGGGCGGAGGAGCTTCTGCTCGTGGAATGCACGGATATGACAAAGGAGAATGTTGACTTTGACAAGTCGCTGAAGCACGGCAGGGATCATATGAATACACCGGGCAGTTTTATATGTGCGGTCGATATTGCCCGTACAAGAGGAAGCGGTATCCGTCCGATACCGCTGAGACTCGAACAGGCTCTGACGGCTGAAAACACGGAGAGCGACGGTGCAAGGCGTATAAGAATGAGCGCACCGAGCGAGCTTGATATGTCGCTGTACGGAAAAGTGGCGCAGGGCAGTAACGAGCCTATGACAAAGCAGAAAATATGGGAAAGAAAGCTGCTTGATTTTTCTCTGAGAAATTCTCTGCTGAATTTCAGAATAAATAAAAGCACGGTCGAAATTATGGTGTCGGATCTGTCGCTTCTTGAAGATAAGCTGTCTGACGGAACGGATTTCCGCATCCTTGAGGCACCGTCAGAGTGGACGGTTTCTATGCGTGACGCTAAAACGTTTGAGATAGAAACCGATAAGGACCTTGTAAGGAATATAGCCGAGCAGGAACTGAAAAACAAGAGGATAAGGACGTTCATGGACGCAGCAGAGCTTGAGGAGAGCCTTAAGAAGCTGTACCGTGCGGCTAAGGTGAGCATGGAGGAGAACGGCTCGAACACGCTGTTCCTGTCGCTCGGAATGCTCAGGTGGTTTGAAAGTGAAATGTCGGAAAAGGCGAGATATGCGCCTCTTGTGCTTATACCGATAGATATAGTCAGAAATGTCCGTGACAAAGGTTATATAATCAGAAGCCGTCAGGAAGACGCTCAGATAAACGTAACGATGATAGAATATTTACGGCAGGATCACGGCATTGAGATAAACGGTCTTGACCCTCTGCCCGAAGACGAGCATGGCATTGACCTGCCGCTTGTTTTCAATACCGTAAGACAGGCGATAATGGGCAAAAAAACGTGGAATATTATCGAACACAGTTTTATCGGGCTGTTCAGCTTCGGTCAGTTTGTAATGTGGAACGATATAAGAAATCGCAGTGACGAACTTAAAAGCAACAAGGTGGTATCCTGCCTTATGGAAGGTGCGACAAGTGAAGCGCTGACGGGGGACTTTATTGCGGATACCGATATTGACAGCAAAATATCGCTTACGGATATTGCTGTCCCCGTTGACGCAGATTCTTCACAGCTGAGTGCGGTGGTTGCGGCATCGGCAGGAAGGAGCTTTGTGCTTCACGGTCCTCCCGGAACGGGTAAATCGCAGACCATCACCAATATGATAGCGAATGCGCTTTATCACGGAAAAAGCGTTCTGTTTGTGGCGGAGAAAATGGCGGCGCTGAGCGTTGTACAGAAGCGTCTTGCAAATATCGGGCTTGACCCGTTCTGCCTTGAGCTTCACTCCAACAAGACAAGTAAATCCGTTGTTTTAGCGGAACTTAACAAGTCGCTTGAAACGGCAAGGGTAAAATCTCCCGAACAACACGCCGCAGTTGCACAGAAGCTGGCACAGGAAAAGGCAAAGCTGAACTTTGTGATAGAGGCTCTGCACGAAAAGCGCAATTTCGGTGAATCGCTGTATACGGCTATCGAACGCTATGAGCAGTGTATGGCTGAAAAGGGAAAAATATCTATCGGCAGAGATGTTTTGCAAAATGCCGACGAAGGTACGATCGCACGATTTGAGGAAATTATATCGGAATATGTTGTCGCAATATCCGAGATAGGTGTTTATGCACAGCATCCGCTTATAAGATACGGCGGATGTGAATATTCCACAGAAATGCGTGACAGCTTCAAAAACGGCCTTGACAGACTTGCAGAGGAATACGGCAGGGCAGACGAGGCACTGAACCTTATAGCATCTGCTGTCGGCCTTGACGGAAATATCAGCCGTGAAAAGCTGAACGCCGTATCGGGTCTGATAGACGCCTGCGGCGAGGACGCACCTGTAATAAACGAGATATTGGGTACGGCGGATTTTGACGCTGTCGTTTCAAAGCTGAAAACGCTGTGTGAAACGGGAAAAGCATACAATGCGCTTTGTGCCGAAATCGAAAACGGCTTTGACAAGGCTGTGCTTTCATATCCTGCACAAAGCGCAAGGGTGAAATGGAAACAGGCAGAGGCTAAGTGGTTTTTACCGAAGCTGATAGGTCAGAACAGGCTGTATAAGGAGCTTAAAGTCTACAGTAAAAATCCTGCCGCATTTAAAAAGAGCGATGTATGCCCTTTGTATGACAGACTGATTGAACTGTCGGAAAAATCGGAGCAGATGGGGCAGATAATCCCGGCACTGAATATAACGGGCGGAATATTGTCCGGTATGGCGACCGACTGGGATATGCTTTCAAGGGCGGTGCATAAAACAGAGGCTGTTTATGGGGCGGCGGCTTCAGACAGATTCAGCGACAGCGAAAAACAGCATATTATGAACGTGTTCGTAAAATGTTCACCGCAGGAAATTGCCGGATGTGCGAAAAATCTTGAGGCGGTAAGAAGCTATACGGAAAAATCCGACAGACTGGCTGAACTTTATTCGGTGAACACGGAATTTGAAGAAAGCGCCGATTGGCTTACAAGCGTCAACTCGGTATTTAAGGCAATTTCGGACAATATTTCGCTTGTAAAGAGCAAGGCGGCGTTCAACTTGGCGGATAAGGGGCTTTGTGACGCAGGGCTTGCGGCTGTGAGCCGTGCCTATAAAAACGGCACTGTATCGGCAGATAATATAAGAGCGGCTTATCACTGCGAGCTTTATTATCAGCTGGCGCTTATGACTATCGCCGCAGACAAGCGGCTTGCCTCCTTCAACGGAAAGCAGTATGACGCTCTGATTGACGAATACAGAAGAACGATAAAGGAATATCAGAGGCTCACTATGCAGGAGCTTGCGGCAAGGCTGTCGGCAAATATACCCGTATCAGACGGTACGAGCGCCGCATCCTCCGAGATGGGAATACTGAAGAAGGCTATAAAAAATAACGGCAGAATGATGCCGCTCAGAAAGCTGTTCGATCAGATACCGACACTGCTCAGAAGGCTCTGCCCGTGTATGCTTATGAGCCCTATCTCAGTGGCACAGTATATCGACCCGTCATTCCCGAAATTTGACCTTGTGATATTTGATGAAGCGTCACAGCTTCCGACAAGCGAGGCTGTTGGTACTATAGCAAGGGGCGAGAATGTCGTTATAGTAGGTGACCCGAAGCAGCTTCCGCCTACGTCATTCTTTACAAGCAACCGTATTGACGAGGACAACAGCGAGCTTGAGGATCTGGAGAGCCTGCTTGACGACTGCCTCGCAATCTCTATGCCGCAGATGTATCTCAAGTGGCACTACCGCTCACGGCACGAGAGCCTTATCGCATACAGCAATATGAAGTATTATGACAATAAGCTGTATACTTTCCCGTCACCGAACGACCTTGTATCGCAGGTAAGGCTTATACGTCCGGAAGGCTTCTATGACAAGGGCAAGACAAAGCAGAACAAGGCTGAAGCGGAGGCTATAGTCAATGAAATCATCCGCAGGCTGAGCGATGAAAAACTGAGGAATGACAGCATAGGCGTAGTAACGTTCAGCTCTGTTCAGCAGAATCTTATCGACGATATGCTGGTTGACGCATTTGCGAAGAACCCGGATATAGCTGATTTTGACGCAAAGTGTGACGAGCCTGTGTTTATCAAGAACCTTGAAAATGTACAGGGTGACGAGCGTGACGTTATACTGTTCTCGGTTGGCTACGGTCCTGACGAGAACGGAAAGGTTTCGATGAACTTCGGTCCGCTTAACCGTGACGGCGGATGGAGAAGGCTTAATGTTGCAATCTCAAGGGCAAGGAAGGAAATGATAGTTTATTCCGTTCTGCGTCCTGAGCAGATAGACCTTACGAGAACACGCTCGGAGGGCGTTGCGGGGCTTAAGGGCTTCCTTGAGTTTGCAACGAGAGGTACGAATGTAATCGCAGGACGCACGGATATGTTCGCAAAAGCGGATGACAGCCTTGTAAGCGAGATAGCGAAGGGCATTGAAACGCTCGGATATAAGACGAGGTGCAACATAGGCTGTTCGCAGTTCAGAATGGATATAGGTATAATTGATCCCGAAAATCCCGAAACATATATTCTCGGTATTATGCTTGACGGTGAAAACTGCCACAGAAGCGCAACCGCAAGGGACAGATTTGCGGTTCAGCCGGGCGTACTTGAGGGACTTGGCTGGAGTGTAATGCGTGTATGGACGCTCGACTGGCTTGATGACAGCAACGGAGTTTTACAGCACATAAAGCAGGCTGTTGAAAATGCACAGCATCCGCAGGAAAAGCCTGTCGGGGAAGTAAAGACAAAGCAGGCACCGGTATTTGAAACGGTCGAGAAAACGCCTGTGCCGAATAAGGCAACGCTGTATGAAACGGCAGATATAGCGCCTGTCGGAACGCCCGAACAGTTTTATCTTCCCGAAACGGTTCCTGTTATACAGTCGCTTGCAGTGCTTATTTTGTCGGCAGAAGCGCCGATAAGCCGTAACGCTCTTGTGCATAAGCTGATAGGTGCGTGGGGCATAACAAGAAGCGGCGACCGCACGGACAAGGTGCTTGCCGATGTGTTCAGAATGATCGACAAGCGTATAACGATTGATGAGAACAATGCGTTCTTCTGGCTCGGCAAGCAAAACCCCGATACTTATGACATTTATCGTCCTGCCGATATTCAGGGCAACAGAAGGGAGCTTACGGAAATCCCGTCGGAAGAAATAATCTCCGCTGTGACGGAGGTGCTTTCAGAGCAGATAGGACTTTCAAGAGCCGACCTTATTCGTGAAACTGCAAAGAAATTCGGCTACACAAGGCTCGGTACGGTGATGACCTCTACAATCGAGTTCGCAGTTGATAAGGCGGTAACGGGAGGTAAAATCAAGAATAACGGTGATAAATACACGTTCTGATCTATGGTGTGTCTGCCGGAGATTTGCATAATGATGCTATGATAATAAAAAGCACCCCGCTGTGTCGGGGTGCTTTAGTTTGTCGAAAAAGTCTTTCATTGGGATATACTTCTGTTATATCATTCAGCCCTGACTATGATAATAGGCTACCGATAGTTCTGTTTGTCGGACAGCACTTCTCGGGTTCGCTATTCGAGTGGGTACACCTGTCAATATTAACGAGGGAGACAACCAAAGGGACTAGGGAGAGTCTGAGCCTCGCTTACGCAAGGCTCGTGCACTCCGCTAAAGCTCCGCTGGACTTGACAGCCCAGTGAAGCGAAGCGAAACGTCCGAGTGCTTGCGTAAGCAAGACTCAGCCCTATACTCTTAGGTTCTCTCCCAAATCAGTTATTCCTCTTGAGCGACGAGAGGAGCGGGAGCATTGCTTTAGCAATGCTCAGCGTGGCTCCCTCTTTCCTTACTCACACCCCCACCCCGTCGGGGTGGGGGCTAAACTCGAATAACCATCTGAACATTGTATGACCTGTTAATGCAGGGACGCTTAACGCTACACGTCCGCAGGTTAGTACATATATCTCAGGTTAGTAGCGTTTTTTTGAAAGATTAATGTCAGTGCAGTTGCACTGATGCACTCACGAAATTATTAATAGCTTGTCGGTATGGAAACAGTTTTAAGCGGTGTTGGTGATATATTTCACTGTGTGACTTTAATAATAATCAGTTTATCGACAGACTGAAGCACCCCGCTGTGTCGGGGTGCTATTGCTATGTACGTTTACTGCATACTGTAATAGTTAAGATCTATCTTGTCATATCTCTTTACCGCAGTTTCGATGGAAGTTACTTCTTCGTCTATTTTTACAATCTTGCCGTCCTTATAAAGATACAGCGTTCCGCCACGAAAGCCGTCTTTATGCTTCATACCGCATATCATCGTTATATTGTCCTTATCAAGCACGCAGTAACGGCTGACATCATCTTTTATTGCCGTTTCCTTGCCGTCTTGATTTATCGTGAGAACGCTTGTCGGTTCTTCTTCGTCCGTGCCATAGGTGTTTTTGATATAGTAAAAACTGCCGTCAAGATATGTTATATTATCGCTGTCGGCGTTTTTCGCAATCGGCTTGCCGTCAACGTAAATGTTACGCATCGGTGAGCCGTACTCTGTTTTTGAATATACGACCTTTTTGTCACCGGTAAGCGTTATCCGTGTTACATTTGTATCATCATCGATTGCCACAGGAGTTTTATCAGAGCCGTCCGAAAGGTCAAGTCTGTATATCTTTGAGTCGCCGTCCCCGCTTGCGGTAAAGATAAGGGTTTTTCCGTCAGCACTGATCTCACGCATAGTAATCAAAACACAGCTTGCGTTAAGATTGAATTTTATCTTTTCCGTTTTATCCTTTTTGACAACGAAAAATCCACTGCCTTCGGGGATAACCATCACAGGTACATCGGTGGCACATAATTCAAAGCTGTAGTATTCATAGCTGTAGTTATCCTGTATTTTGGTGCTTTCTCCTTTTTCGTAATAGTAAAGTGTGCCGTCCTTAGTGTAGTACATTGAATTCTTTTCGGGGTAAGCCCTGACTATTTCTGCGTTTTCAATAACGTTTTTTGTTTTGCCGTTGTCGGAATATATGTAAATATTGTTCGCAGGCTCACCGTCAATATAATAGAATTTTTCGATAATTATTACAGAAAGATTGTCCGAGCAGCTTACTGTACTGTCACCGCTGATTAACTCGCTTAAGATAATTTCGTTGCCTTGTGATACGTCTGCAAGAATAAAATTGCAATCGTTTGTGAAATAACCGATTCTGTCGGCATTGTCATTTATAAACAGCTCATCGTTGTCGCTACAGTTTTCGCCGACTTTTTCTGTCTTACCGTCTGTCGTTCCCTTGAAAATATCGCCGTTTTCCTTGATATAGACTATTTTACTGCCGTCTGAGTTTACATTGTAGGCGGTAACATCGGTCGCTATTTTATGTGGTTTGTCGTCTTTATTTTCAATATCACGATACCACAAATCTCCTTTACTTATATATATCAGTCTGTTGCTGTCGGTTGTCAGCGTGTATTTATCGCAAATGTCCTCGCTCATACGCTCGCTTGTGCCATCGTCATAGATATACAGCACATTGTTCTTTGAGTAAATAAAGCGAGGCTTAGCAGGCATAATATAACCGGATGAACCTGCGGTATTATTGTCGTTTGTGAACAGCAGAAGAATAATTGCCACGGCTGCGACAGCGATAACTGATAATGTAATGATAATCGGTAAAGTTTTAATGCGTTTTTCGGATGATTTCATAATAATGCTCCTTTCGTAAAGGCGAAACAGTATTGCGGACTGCTCTTGTTATATATAATACACTACAGAAGCACGTTTTGTCCATGAAAAAGTGAAAAAGTGCAAAAAATACGGGCTGATTTTCACAGCCCGTAGCAGATTGTAGAAAAAGTCTGAAACACCCTCGAAAGGGTGTTTCAGTCTGTCGATAAACCTTTGTGTTTTCTGAAAATGGGGTCGCAGGGGCGTAGCCCCCGACAGGGTTTAGGGGCGGTAGCCCCATCAAAATAGCCCCTTCCCACGGGGAAGGGGTTTGGGGTTAGGGATAGAGAATTCGCATTATCTTATAAAAAACAGACTTTTTCTGCAAACTGAAAAGAGCCTTGCCTTGCGGCAAGACTCTTTTGCTTTTTTACCTTGAATACTATATGCAATTAATGCAATTATTCGCATTGTTATCAGGAATATAGAAAAATGTACGAAACTCCTCTGAATAGCCTGACTTAAAACCCGAACCGATTAGTATTGCCGATAAACTTAGTGCTCGTTTCTCTTAGCGAAGCACTCGCTGCAGTAAACGGGTCTGTCATCACGGGGCTGGAAGGGAACCTTAGCCTCACCGCCGCAGCCTGCGCATACAGCTGTGAACATTTCACGCTTAGCTCCGCCGTTCTTCTTAGCGTCACGGCAAGCCTTGCATCTCTTAGGCTCGTTTGTAAAGCCGTTCTGAGCGTAGAACTCCTGTTCGCCTGCTGTGAATACGAAATCTGCACCGCAGTCCTTGCACTTGAGAGTCTTGTCTTCGTACATAGTAAAATACCTCTAAAATTTCTCACGCTTTCAGCGTGTAATAATATGAAAAAGACTTGGTAAGTCTTATTTCCCCATTGATTTTCTTATCTTAGATTTTGCACGCTGAAGTGCATTGTCTACAGATTTTTCGTTCATTGAAAGCTCATTTGCTATCTGCTCGTAGGAGCAGTGGGCAAGATACATTTCAAGGACCTTCATTTCCTTTTTTGAAAGAACGTCCGACAGCCTGTTCATAAGCTGGCTGTCCTGAACTTTATCAATAACCGTGTCCTCAGGCGATAACGAATCGTCCTTTATAAGATCGAAGTCGAAGTCTTCACAGTTTGATAAAGGGTTATCCTTGATAGCCTTTGATATACAGGTTTTCATAGCCGAGTCTGTGCAGAGATTGGCGAAGGTTACGAAAGACGCACCCTTTTCGCTGTTATAAAGCCGTATAGCTTTAAGCAGACCGAGAAGCCCCTCCGAGAACAAATCGTCCTTATCGGCAGACGGGCAACGCATTGACATCTTTGCGGATTTTGCCGAAATAACGGGTATATACCGCTTTATAAGTACGGTTGCGTATTTTTCGCCGCCTGTCTGTGTTATCCGACTGACAAGCTGTTCATCGGTCATATCGGAAATCGTAAGCTCCGTTTCTTTATCCGGAAAAGGAGTACCGGTCATATTAGTTGCTTTTTCTGCCATCTGACCTCCGATACCGCTGTGCCTGCCGTCTTTGATGTTTACTGTATATCTATTGTTTATTCTATCATAATATACGTTTTTTGTCAATAGGGAAAACTTCAAATTGTTTACAAAAGAAATCAAATTGAATTTGTGAAATGATTAACAAATGCAGGTCGGCGTATTCTTCGGTATTTGATATTTATCTTATACCAGCTTGTAGAAAAAGTCTGTATTTATAAAAATAGAGCAAATTCTCTATCCCTATCCCCAAACCCCTTCCCCATGGGAAGGGGCTATATTACTGGGGCTACCGCCCCTAGTCCCTGTCGGGGGCTTCGCCCCTGCGACCCCATTTTCAAAAAATATAGGTTTATCGACAGTCTGATTTATCTTATACAGCGTCCTTGCTTATTTTTGGTATTGCCTGCGTTCACGCAGGATATACGCAAGAAGCACTCTTGTTCCGAGTGAAAGAATCGTCAGGATTACCGACATCAACGGTTTATTTACCGCTCTGTAGTAGCCGTAGAGCATAAACAGTATTCCTATGCCGACGGTAAGATCACGGTTTTCCATTATGTACTTCATTTATATAAGCGGTGCGACAAATCCCCACGCAACAGCAATCACAAGCGAGGGGAGCAGGTTTGCTACTCTTATCTGTTTTTTACGAATGAGGTTAAGTCCTACGCAGAAAATCAGGACATTGCCGACATAAGAAAGATAAGACAGCGCAAGGTCGGTCATAAAGCCTCCGACAAATACTGCGATTATTGTTATGACACCCTGAAAAATCGCCACAGGTACGGCGGAGAAGATACAGCCCTTGCCCTGAGAGGCGGTCATTACGCAGATAATCACTGCGTCAAGGATTGCTTTTGCGATAAGAACCGAGCAATCGCCGCTTACTCCGTCGTTTATCGAGCCTATCACTGCCATTGCGCCTATACAGACAGTGCAGGATGCGCTGACAAATGCCGATACAAATGAGTCGTCACCGGTGCTGTGGCTCTTTATCCTAAGCCATTCGCCAAACTTGTCCACAAGAGCGTTTATATTGATTATTTCACCGATAAGACCGCCTAAGGTGAGGCTGACTATCATCATAACAGTGCCGCTCGTTGACAGCTTGCCGTCTGACAGCGACAGCATATTCTGCATAACGCCGCCTACCGCAAGCATCATTATTGCAACGGCATTGACCGACAGCAGAGTATCCTTTATTCTTTCGTTCAGCTTTTTGCCGAACAGCAATCCGCATAGTCCGCCGAATATCAGCAGAGCGACATTTATTACAGTGCCGAGTCCACGCATAAAATCAAATCCTTGAAACATCCCCGACGGGAGAATACAGTGCGAAAAACGCACCGATTGCAATTATACAACCAATAAAACACTGTGTCAAGGCAAAAATAAGCAGATTGCACATCGTGCTGAATCACAGCTTCGGACTGAACCGCAGGTCAAAGAATGAAATTATAAATCGCCTAATTGCACTTGACTAATCGGCGATAATGTAATATAATAATCAGGAACAAACAAACGAGAAAGCAAAGCCTACGGCTTTGCCCGGAAAGGACCTTTAAAAATGGACGCAACTTTAAAAAAGCAGCTTGAGATAACTGCCACCAAGGTCAGAATGGGTGTTATCGAGGGCGTTTACAACGCTAAGTCGGGACATCCCGGCGGATCGCTTTCGGTAGCCGATGTACTGACATATCTCTACTTTGCAAAGATGAATGTAGATCCGAAAAATCCTCAGATGCCCGAACGTGACAGACTTGTACTGTCAAAGGGACACACAGCCCCTGCACTGTACTCGGTACTTGCTAACCGTGGATTTTTCCCTGTGGAAGACTTAAAGACACTCCGCCACATAGGCTCAAAGCTTCAGGGACACCCTGTTATGAACAAGGTTCCCGGCGTTGATATGAGCACAGGCTCACTCGGTCAGGGTATTTCAGCCGCTTGCGGTATGGCTCTTTCGGGCAAGCTGTCAAATGATTTCTATAAAGTATACGCTATACTCGGCGACGGCGAGATAGAAGAAGGTCAGGTATGGGAGGCTGCTATGTTTGCGGCACACTATCAGCTTGACAACCTCGTAGCCGTAGTTGACAACAACGGACTTCAGATAGACGGCAGAATCAGCGATGTAATGTCACCCTATCCGATAGACGAGAAGTTCAAGGCTTTCGGCTGGCACGTTATTTCTATAGACGCACACGATTTTGACGCAATCGAAAAGGCTTTCGCTGAAGCTGAAAAGATTTCGGGACAGCCTACGGTAATTATACAGAGAAGCATAAAGGGCAAGGGCGTTTCCTTCATGGAGGATCAGGTATCATGGCACGGCACTGCTCCCAACGAAGAACAGTACAACCAGGCTATGACAGAACTCAAGGCTCATCTTGCCGAGCTTGAAAAGTAATCGGAAAGGAAACGTATTAAAATGGAGAAAAAAGCAACCCGTGAAAGCTACGGCGAAGCTCTTGTAATGCTCGCTGAAAAGAGAAACGATCTCGTAGTTTTAGACGCAGACCTTGCGGCTGCAACAAAGACAGGTATATTCAAGAAGGCATATCCCGACCGCTTCTTTGACTGCGGTATAGCAGAAGCAAATATGATGGGTGTTGCCGCAGGTATCGCTACTACAGGCAAGCTCGTATTCGCAAGCACATTTGCTATGTTTGCGGCAGGCAGAGCTTATGAAATACTCAGAAACAGCATAGGCTATCCTCATCTGAACGTAAAAATCGGCGCAACACACGCAGGTATTTCCGTTGGTGAGGACGGTGCGACACACCAGTGCAACGAGGATATTGCGCTTATGCGTACAATACCCGGTATGACGGTAATCAACCCCGCCGATGATGTTGAGGCTAAGGCGGCTGTACTCGCTATGGCTGACTATGTAGGACCTACCTATATGAGATTCGGCAGACTTGCCACTCCTATCTTCAACGATAAGGATACATATAAGTTTGAACTTGGCAAGGGCGTACAGCTCCGTGACGGCGATGATATAACAATCGTTGCTACAGGTCTTATGGTAGCTCAGGCACTTGAAGCGGCTGACGCACTCAAGGGTCAGGGTATCAATGCCCGTGTAATCAACATACACACGATAAAGCCCATTGACAAGGATATTATAATCAAGGCGGCAAAGGAAACAGGAAAGATAGTTACTGTTGAAGAACACAGCATAATCGGCGGTTTAGGAAGTGCCGTTTGCGATGTTCTTTGCGAGAACTATCCAGTTCCCGTTACAAAGATCGGTGTTATGGATACATTCGGTCATTCGGGTCCTGCGGCAGCATTGCTTGAAGAATTCGGCTTATGTGCGGATAATATTGCTAATACCGTTAAAAAGGTTTTAGGTAAATAATTTTTTGAGCCACCGCTTTTGCGGTGGCTTTTTTAAAAAAGCGATTTTTGCGGATAAGCTGATTTGATTTTGTGTGATACTGTAAAGCACAAAATCCGTTAAAGGCAGGAATAATTTTAAGCGCTTGGCAGGCTGTTCGCAAGGCTTGAGGTAATGTCAGTGGTTGTTGTAATGGGAGGAGCAAGCAAGGCAAGGATGTCTGAAATGAACGCCCAAAGGCTTTAAGCACGGATGCTTAAAGTCAGCCACACTTAGTCGTTATACAAGGATGCAAAACCATACAAGCACACAGACCCTCGCTCTACAAAAAAATAATGTGATAGCTGATATTTACGGACTTTGTGAATGGTACAAAGATAGAAACGATTTTAAAGGGGGTGGGAATATGACGCAGGAAACTTGTGAAAAATGTGACGGGACGGCATATTTCCACCTCCCCGGTCTGTTTGAGTTTTACGGGCTGTACAGCCTGTTTCTGCCTTTATTCTATAATCACAGGGAGTATTTTTACGATTGGTGCGAGATAGGCTCGATATACGGCGCACCTGCGGATTGTCTGTGGGGCGGCGGACGTGTGGGATTCGGTGATGATGAGGCTGAAAAGGTGCTTTGGCTTACACAGAAGTACGGCATTTCCGCAAGGCTCACGTTCAGCAATTCTCTTATAAAGCAAGAACATCTTTCGGACAGAAAGTGCAACAGGCTGTGCGAGATGTTCAGCGAAAGCACAGCGGTGCCAAACGGCGTTATAATCTGTTCGGACCTGTTGCTTGAATATATAGGAAATAATTATCCGGGTCTGTATTTTGTATCATCGACCACAAAGGTTCTGACGGATTTTATACAGCTTGAAAAAGAGCTTAGCCGTGAGGATTTTCGCTTTGTTGTACCGGATTTCAGACTTAACAAGGCTTTTGACAAGCTGGGTACGCTTACTGAAAGGCAGAAAAGCAAGGTAGAATTTCTGTGCAACGAATGCTGTTATTTCGGTTGTACCGACAGGAAAAGCTGTTATGAAAATGTCAGCCGTAAAAGTCTATGTGAGGATTGCGAGGATTTTATATGCCGTTCTCCCGGCGGCAACGAGGGGTACAAGTTTTCAAAGGCTATGGAAAACCCTGCGTTTATCGGAACGGACGATATTGAAAATACCTATCTGCCGATGGGGTTCAATCAGTTCAAGATAGAGGGCAGGGGGCTTGGCAGTGCGGTAGTGCTTGAATTTCTGCTGTACTATATGACAAAGCCGGAATACAGGCTGAAAGTAAGAGAAGAAATATATCTTGACAGTATGCTTGATCTTTTCTGATAAAGCGTTAAACGGAGGATTTTAATGCTATACATAATGCGACACGGTAAAACCGAGTGGAATAAAAAGAAAAAATTGCAGGGCAGGACGGATATTCCGCTGTGCCGTGAGGGAATAGAAATGGCTGAAAAGGCACGGGAGGAATATAAGGACGTGCATCTTGATATTTGCTACTGCTCGCCGCTTATCCGTGCAAGGAAAACAGCGGAGATATTGCTCGAGGGCAGAAATGTGCCGATAGTAACGGACGACAGGCTGAAGGAAATGTGCTTCGGGGAATATGAAGGAATAGAGAGCAGCTTCAGTATTCCCGACTGTCCGATAAACTTACTGTTTTTCCACCCAGAGCAGTATACAAGTTCTATAGGCGGGGCGGAAACATTTGACGAGCTGTTTGGCAGAACGGGTGAATTTCTTGACGAGGTAATCTATCCGCAGATAAAAGAGGGAAAGGACATTCTGATAGTCGGACACGGTGCGATGAATGCAAGCATTGTGTGCCGGATAAAGAATCTGCCGCTGTCTGAGTTCTGGAGCGCAGGGCTTGAGCAATGCAAGATGATGAGGCTTTTGTAAGAAGATATATTAGCAAGTACGATTCTTTGTGGGAATATATCGGGAAGTGCTGCGAGCGTGAAATTACGCTGACTTACGATGAGATAGCAAAAATCTGCGGTGTGCCGATAGATCATTCCTTTCTGACGTATAAGAAAGAGCTTGACAGCTGCGGGTACAGGGCTGAGAAAATATCTATGAAGGATAAGACGGTGAGGTTTGTCAAAAATGAGTGAAAATATGAGCGATAAGTGGGTCGATTACGCTGTGCGTATTCAGAGCATTGCACAGGCAGGACTTGCGTACTGCGAGGATAAGTACGGCAGGGAGCGCTATGAGGAACTGAGAAAAATCTCCGCAGAGATGATCTCGGCAAAGACCGATATTCCGCTCGAAAAGGTATACGATCTGTTCTGCAACGAGAGCGGATACCAGACGCCGAAGCTCGATACCAGAGGTGCTGTCTTTATTGACGGAAAGATACTGCTTGTGCGTGAAAACAACGGAACGTGGTCGCTGCCGGGCGGATGGTGCGATGTAGATCTGTCGGTTGCAGAGAATACAGAAAAAGAGGTGCTGGAGGAAACGGGGCTTTCGGTACACTGCAAAAAGCTGATTGCCGTGCAGGACTGGAGGAGGCATAACAGGCTGAATTGCCCTTACGGCATTATGAAATTCTTTGTGCTGTGCGAATATGACAGCGGAGAGTTCAAAGAGAATATCGAAACTACGGAAACAAGGCTGTTTGACAGGAACGCTCTGCCGGATAATCTTGCGGATGAGAAAACAACGGCGGAGCAGATAAGGCTGTGCTTTGAATATTATGACAATCCGCATAAGGAAACGTGTCTGGAATAATATAAAGACGGTTTAACCGCCTCAGACTGTCGAAAAACCTACATAACTTTTAAAATTGGGGTTTGGGGCGTAGCCCCAAGCGGGGTGAGGGCGGCAGCCCCACATTCAGCCCCTTTCCCGGGGAAAGGGGCTTGGGGATAGGGATTGAGAACAAGCACTTTTTTGAAAAAACAGACTTTTTCTACAAACTGATGGGGTTAACCGCCTGCGGCCTTCTTTCATAAACTGGCAATAAGCGAGAGAATGAAGGAGGCGTTTATGTGAGAAGTCTGGCACAGCTTGAAAGAGATGAAAAATGCAGGGTAGAACGGCTGTTACTTGCAGGAGATATGAAAAGAAGGCTTATGGATCTCGGCTTTACAAAAGGAACAACAGTCACCTGCGTGTTGTGCGGTAGCGGAATAAAGGCATATCTTGTAAGAGGTGCGGTAATTGCACTCAGAAACGAGGACGCAGATAAAGTACCGGTAAGTGAAATAAAAAACTAAAAAAATTTCGTAAACTTGTAGACAAACGGCAGAAAATATAGTATAATAAAATGACTATGGAAATAGGCGAGGATGTGCGATACAGATATTAGCATATCTTTCGTAAAATGGGATCTTTTATCTGCTAAGGCGGATATGAATTAAAGCCGTGTTTTTCATCGTCAAGGAAGAAAGACACGGCTTTTGTGCAGAATTGCGAGGTACTATAATGACAATTTTACTGAAAAACGGTCACGTTGTTGATTATGTGAACGGTTTTGAAGGCAAAACGGACATACTTATAAAAGACGGCTTTATCCGTGCACTCGGCGATAACCTTGAATGCGATGATAAGAACGCAAGGGTGGTAGATTGCAACGGGCTTACGGTGATACCGGGTATATGCGATATGCACGTTCATCTGAGAGATCCCGGACAGACATATAAAGAGGATATTATTACAGGCTGTGAGGCGGCTGTCGCAGGCGGTGTTACTGCGCTTGCGTGTATGCCGAACACGAAACCGCCCGTTGACAACAAGGAAACGGTAAAATATATTCTCGACAAGGCAAAGAAAGCAAAGGCGAAGGTTTATCCTGTCGGCTGTATCACAAAGGGTATGCAGGGCAAGGAACTGTGCGACTATGACGAACTTAAGGCGGCAGGCTGTGTTGCGGTGAGCGACGACGGCAGACCCGTTGAATCTGCGAATATGATGGCGCAGGCAATGGTAAAGGCACACTATGCCGGACTGAAGGTTATTTCGCACTGCGAGGATCTTGAGATAATAGACGGCGGTATAATCAACAAGGGAAAGATCTCTCAGCAGCTCGGCGTAAAGGGTATGAGCAGGCTGAGCGAGGATATAATCACGGCAAGAGAGCTTGCCATAGCACAGGATACGCAGATGCCGATACACATTGCGCACGTTTCGACAAAGGGCAGTGTGAACACGATAAGAGGAAATACCCATATCGGTGTTATGTGTACCTGCGAAACCGCTCCGCACTACTTTATGATGACAGACGAAAAGCTGTTGTCGAGAGATGCGGACTACAGAATGAATCCTCCGCTTCGTGAGGAGGACGATGTTATGGCGATAACCGCCGCTGTTGCGGACGGTACTATCGACTGCATAGTAACCGACCACGCTCCGCACAGCGCAGAGGAAAAAGCGGACTTTGAGAAAGCTCCCAACGGCGTTGTGGGAATGGAAACATCGCTTGCGGCGACACTGACGGGACTTTATCACACGGGTACAATAAGCCTTATGCACATAGTAAGACTTATGTGCGTTAACCCCAGAAAGATACTGGGAATTGAGGGAGGCTCGCTCGGCATAGACGATATTGCGGACATTGCAATATTCGACGCTGACGAAAGCTGGACGGTAGACCCCGAAAAGCTCCACTCAAAGTCAAAGAACACCTGCTTCAAGGGAATGACTCTTAAGGGTAGGGTAAAGTACACACTGGTAAACGGAAAAATAGTATACGAGGACAAGTAAGCTCCGATATACTTGAAATAAATAAAAAGGATGGATACGAAAATGTCAATGGATAATCTTCTTCGTGCAATCTGCGAAAAGCAGAACCCCACAGTCGCAGGACTTGATCCCAAGCTCGACTATGTGCCTCAGTACATAAAGGACAAGGCTTTCAACAAGTACGGCGAAACGCTCAAGGGTGCGGCAAAGGCGATACTTGAATTCAACAAGTGTCTTATAGACGCTCTCCACGAGGTAGTTCCTGCAATAAAGCCTCAGGCGGCTTATTATGAAATGTACGGTACGGCAGGAATGAAAACGCTGTACAAGACGCAGGAATATGCAAGAAGCAGAGGTATGTATGTTATCACAGACGGCAAGCGTAACGATATAGGCACAACTATGGAAGCGTATGCCGCAGCGCATCTGGGCAAGGTAAAGGTAGGAAACGAGGAATACGAGCCTTTTATGGGCGACGCTCTGACGGTAAACGGATACCTCGGAAGCGACGGTATCAATCCTCTTATAAAGGTGTGCAAGGAAAACGACAAGGGCATTTTCGTACTGGTAAAGACATCGAATCCGTCAAGCGGCGAGCTTCAGGATCTGCTGATAGACGGTGTTCCAGTATATGAAAGAATGGGCAATATGTGCGAAAAGTGGGGAGAGGAGCTTCCCGGCAAGTACGGCTATTCGGGCGTAGGCGCAGTAGTAGGTGCGACATATCCCGAACAGATCGCCGAGCTTCGTAAAAAGCTCCCTCACACATTCTTCCTTATCCCAGGATACGGCGCACAGGGTGCAACAGCCAAGGACATTGCCGCCGCATTTGATGCTAACGGTCTTGGCGGTATAGTAAACAGCTCAAGAGGAATAATGACAGCATATAAAAAAGAAGGCTGTGACGAGCATGATTTCGCAGGTGCGGCATTCAGAGAGGCACTGCGTATGAGAGATGAGATAATGGGCTTTGTAGGAAAGATACAGCTCCCTTAAGTGATAGAACAAAAAGAAAAATATATGAAAGGAACGAATTAAATGGACTTAAAGGCTAACAAAGCAAAGACCGCATATCTGATACTTGCAGACGGAACGGTGTTCACGGGCAAGAGCTTCGGCTGTGAGGGCGAGGTCGTAGGCGAGATAGTTTTTACAACGGCAATGACAGGCTATGAAGAAACGCTGACAGACCCCAGCTACTGCGGACAGATTGTAACGCAGACATTCCCTCTTATCGGAAACTACGGCGTGAATGACGAGGATTACGAGTCAAAGACAAGCGTGGTAAGCGGTTATATCGTGCGTGAATACTGCGAGGTGCCGTCAAACTTCCGCTGTGAAGGCGACATAGACGGCTTTCTGAAAAAGCACAACATCATCGGACTGTTCGGCATAGATACAAGAAGGCTTACAAGAATAATCCGTGAAACAGGTGTTATGAACGGCATGATCACAACAAGCGAGCCGACAGACGAATTCAAGGCACAGGCACTTGAAAGAATAAGGGCTTATGTTGTAGGTCCTGTTGTGCCGAAGGTAAGCGTAAAGCAGCCTGAGAAGTTCAGTGCCGAAAACGGCAAATACAAGGTTGCGCTTATGGACTACGGCTATAAGTTCAATATAAGACGTGAGCTTGTAAAGAGAGGCTGTGACGTGACGGTATTCCCCTACGACACAAGCGCAGAGGAAATACTGAAATTTGCTCCGGACGGCATAATGCTTTCAAACGGACCGGGCGACCCTCAGGACAACACGGTATCCATAAATACGCTGAAGGAGCTTATCCCTCACAAGATACCTACGTTTGGCATCTGCCTCGGTCATCAGCTCTTAGCGCTTGCAAACGGTGCGACAACTGTCAAGCTGAAATACGGTCACAGAGGCGGAAACCAGCCTGTAACCGATGTTACTGTTGACAGAACATTCATCACATCGCAGAACCACGGTTATGCGGTCGTAAGCGACAGCCTTCCCGAAAGTGCAGGCAAGGTAAGCCATATCAACGGAAACGATAAGACCTGTGAGGGCGTTATGTACACGAATGCACCTGCGTTCACTGTGCAGTTCCACCCTGAAGCGTGCGGAGGTCCGCATGACACTGCGTATCTGTTCGATAAATTTATCAGTCTGATGGAGGAGAATAAGAAATGCCGTTAAGAAGTGATATAAAGAAAGTTCTCGTTATAGGCTCGGGTCCTATCGTAATCGGACAGGCTGCTGAATTTGACTATGCGGGAACGCAGGCGTGCCGTGCGCTTAAAGCGGAGGGTCTTGAGGTCGTACTTATAAACTCAAACCCCGCTACCATCATGACGGACAAGCATATGGCGGACAAGATATATATTGAACCGCTGACGCTTGATGTAGTAAAGAAGATAATCAAGATAGAAAAGCCTGACAGCATTCTGTCAACGCTCGGCGGTCAGACGGGTCTTACCCTTTCAATGCAGCTTGCTGAGGAGGGCTTCCTTGCCGAGAACGGTGTAAAGCTGCTCGGCGCAAATCCCGAAACTATCCACAAGGCAGAGGATAGACAGGCGTTCAAGGATACTATGGAGGCTATAGGCGAGCCGTGTATTCCCTCAAAGGTAGTTGAAACCGTTGAGGACGCTTTGGATTTTGCCGAGGTTATACACTATCCCGTAATTGTACGTCCTGCGTTCACGCTCGGCGGTACAGGCGGCGGTATTGCATATAGCAAGGACGAATTACACGAGATTGCAACAAACGGTCTGCGTCTTTCGCCTATCACACAGATACTTGTTGAAAAGTGTATTTCCGGTTGGAAGGAAATCGAGTTCGAGGTTATCCGTGACGCAAAGGGCAACGTTATCACCGTCTGCTCGATGGAAAACTTCGACCCTGTCGGCGTTCACACAGGCGACAGTATCGTTATCGCTCCTGCGGTTACGCTTGCAGACAAGGAATATCAGATGCTGAGAACAGCGGCGCTGAACATTATCCAGGCACTGAAGGTCGAGGGCGGCTGTAACTGTCAGTTTGCATTAAAGCCCGACAGCTTTGAATACTCGGTAATCGAGGTAAACCCCAGAGTTTCACGTTCATCGGCGCTTGCGTCAAAGGCTACAGGCTATCCTATAGCAAAGGTTGCTACAAAGATAGCGATAGGATATTCGCTTGACGAGATCGTAAACCAGGTAACAGGCAAGACCTACGCTTGCTTTGAGCCTGCGCTTGACTACGTTGTAGTAAAGTTCCCGAAGTGGCCGTTTGACAAGTTCGTATACGCAAAGAAAACGCTCGGCACTCAGATGAAGGCTACAGGCGAGATAATGGCTATCGGAACGAGCTTTGAAGAAGCTATGATGAAGGCTGTACGTTCAATAGAGCTTGGTATGGACACGATGCGTAAAAAGGCTTTCAAGAAGCTGACAGACGAAGAAGTAAGAGCAAAGCTCCATGATGTCGATGTTGACCGTTCGTTCTGCGTATTCGAGGCGCTGAGAAGAGGTTTCAGCGTTCAGGAGATACATGATATAACCACTATCGACAAGTGGTTTATAACCAAGCTTAAAAACCTTGCAGAGCTTGAGCTGTGGCTTGAGGACGGCGAGCTTACGCAGGAGAAATACGACCTTGCGAAGAAGTACAGCTACCTTGACAGGACTATCGAGAAGCTGTCGGGTCAGAAGCTGGCTGACAAGGGCATAAAGACACGTCACGCAGTATACAAGATGGTTGATACCTGTGCCGCAGAGTTCTCGGCTGAAACGCCCTACTTCTACAGCACTTATGACGATGAAAACGAGGCTGCAGAATTTATCGAGCAGCACCCTACAGATAAAAAGAAGATAATAGTTTTCGGCTCAGGTCCTATCAGAATAGGTCAGGGTATCGAGTTCGACTACTGCTCGGTACACTGCGTATGGGCGCTCAAGGAAATGGGCTATGAAGCAATTATCTGCAACAATAACCCCGAAACAGTTTCGACCGACTTTGATACGGGCGACAGACTGTATTTCGATCCGCTGACATTTGAAGATGTTGACTCGCTGATAGCTACCGAAAAGCCTTACGGCGTTGTAGTACAGTTCGGCGGTCAGACGGCTATAAAGCTGACAAAGCACTTACAGGAGAGCGGTGTCAGAATACTCGGTACTTCGGCTGAAAGCATTGATGACGCAGAGGACAGAGAGAAGTTTGACGAGCTGCTCGAAAAGTGTAAAATTCCTCGTCCTAAGGGACATACGGTATTCACGACCGAGGAAGCACTCAAAGCCGCAAACGAGCTTGGCTATCCTGTTCTGCTCCGTCCGTCATACGTTCTGGGCGGTCAGAATATGATAATTGCTCACTGTGACAGCGATGTTACCGAATATATGACTATCATCACGGCTACAGAGCTTGAAAACCCTGTGCTGATAGATAAGTATCTTATGGGTACTGAGGTCGAGGTTGACGCTATCTGCGACGGCACTGACTTCCTTATCCCCGGTATTATGGAGCATATCGAGCGTGCCGGCGTTCACTCGGGCGACAGTATCTCGGTATATCCTGCTCAGACATTATCCGACAAGATAAAGAGCACGATAGTGACATATACGGAGCGTCTTGCAAAGGCACTGAACGTAATCGGACTTGTAAATATCCAGTATGTTGTATATAACAACGAGGTTTACGTTATCGAGGTAAACCCGAGATCATCAAGAACCGTTCCTTATATCAGCAAGGTTACAGGCGTTCAGATGGTTGATATTGCAACAAAGATAATGCTCGGCGAAACTCTCAAGGAGCAGGGTTATCACAGCGGACTTTATCCCGTTGGCAACTATGTTGCGGTTAAGGTTCCCGTATTCAGCTTTGAAAAGCTCCACGATGTTGATACACAGCTCGGTCCTGAGATGAAGTCAACCGGCGAGGCACTCGGTATAGCAAAGACATTTGAGGAAGCTCTCTACAAGGGACTTATAGCGGCAGGCTTCAAGATATTCAAGAAGGGCGGAGTAATGTTCACCGTCAAGAATTCGGACAAGCCTGAGATAGTACCGCTGGCGGAGAAGTTTGAAAAGCTCGGCTTTGAGCTGTACGCTACAAGCGGTACGGCATCCATGCTGAACAGAAACATGATAGCTACAAACTTTACCTATCGTATACACGAGGACAAGGAGCCTAACGTAATAAGCCTGCTTGAAAGCGGCAAGATAAATTACGTTATCTCAACGTCCGAAACAGGCAGAAAGCCTGCACTCGACAGCGTTAAGATAAGACGTAAGTCGGTTGAGCGTTCTATCGCTTGTCTTACATCTGTTGATACGGCAAACGCTCTTGTAAAGTGTATCGCTATGGATAAGACTGTAGACGATCTTGAAATGGTAGATATAACAAAGATATAATGAGGTGCGATTTTGAGAACAGGCGAATATAAAGTAAAATTCAATTACACGATATTGAGGGGATTTATAGACGCTTTCGGTCTTATAATGGCGGTACTTTTGTATCAGACAACATACGCATACTATTATCAGATGGCACATCCGACAATGGTGCTGAATAATGTTTATCCTGACGGCTTACCTGCATATATGTGGATATGCGGAGGCATAGTGCCTTTTATCGCACTTGCGGCATTCGTGTTCTCGATAGTATATATGTTTATACCTCATAGGTCAAGGACGCTTGTAATCACGGCTGACAATGCACAGAAGTATTACGACAATCTGATGATAACAAACAGCTTGCTGAGAATACTTGTGCTTATGGCACTGTGGGATTACACTTATATAACACAGAGCAACCTTATGGGAGCTATGGAATCGTGGTTCAGCCTTCAGACAGTGCTTGACATTATAGTTGGGTCGCTCGTTGTATACTTTATGTATGGCAGGCTGAAGGCGATAGCGAAGCCTGCAGACAGGAAGAAGGGCAACGTGATAAAGCCGAAGCAAAGTGAAAGCGATGATGAAGCGCTTACAGCGAAGGTGAAAATTGTCAAGGATGACAATACAATAATGCGCAGTTGATTATGCAACAAGGAAGCAAGGCAACATGATAAAATAACGTGTTGCCTTGATTTTTACACAGCGGCAAAACCGCAGGAAAGGAAAATATATGAGCTTTTTTTGTGATTCATATCCGATAGTTGATAAAAAAGCGCTCGGTGAGGGGATATATTCATATACGCTGAAATGTCCCGAGGTTGCCGAAAACGCACATATCGGACAGTTCGTTCAGATAAAGGCGGAGGGATATATGCTCCGCAGACCTATCTCTATATGCTCGGTCGATAAGGAAAACGGCACTATGAGGCTCGTTTTTGAAGTAAGGGGCAAGGGTACGGATAAGATCTCCGAGCTTAACAAGGGGGATCTTATGGACGTTATCGCTCCGCTCGGCAACGGCTTTACCGTTCCTGCAAAGAAGGACGGCAGGGTAATAGTTGTAGGCGGCGGAATAGGCACGCCTCCCTTGCTTGACATTGCAAAGATGTACGGCAACAGATGTACGGCTATACTTGGCTTCAGGAGCTTTGACAAGGTTATACTTGACAAGGATTATTCGCTTGCAGGGGCAAACGTTATAGTATGTACCGACGACGGAAGCACGGGAGTACACGGTACGATAGCACAGCCGCTTGCAGATGAGCTTGCAAAGGGTGATGTTGCGGCAGTATATGCCTGCGGTCCTACTCCTATGCTTAAAGCAGTTGTTGCGGCGGCAAAGCAGGCAGGGGTATACTCGGAGGTTTCTCTTGAGCAGCGTATGGGCTGCGGCGTAGGTGCGTGCGTTGTATGTGCCTGCACGGTTATCCGTGACGGAGAAGAAAAGGTGCTGAGAGTATGCAAGGACGGCCCTGTGTTCAGCGGTGAGGAGGTAGTGTTATGAGTTTCAAGCCTGATATTTCGGTAGATGTATGCGGTAAGCATTTCAAGAATCCTGTAATAGCCGCTTCCGGCGCATACGGCTTCGGCGAGGATTATACCGATCTTTATCCGCTGTCGGCACTCGGCGGTATTTCCTGCAAGGGTACGACCTTAAACAAGAAGGAAGGCAATATCCCTCCGAGAATAGCGGAAACTCCGAGCGGAATATTAAACTCCGTCGGACTTCAGAATCCCGGTGTTGACAAGTTTATAAATTACTATCTGCCCAGACTCAGAACGCAGGATACTGTGGTTATCGCAAATATCGCAGGTGCGGTAATTGACGATTATCTAGCTGTTGCAGAAAAGCTGGACGCTACCGATGTTGATATGATAGAGCTGAACATTTCCTGCCCTAACGTAAAGCAGGGCGGCGCTACATGGGGTGTTACCTGCGAGGGTGCGGCAAGCGTTACAAGAGCGGTAAGAAATGCTACAAAGAAGCCCGTTATCGTAAAGCTGACTCCGAATGTAACGAATATCACAGAAATTGCAAAGGCTGTTGAGGCTGAGGGCGCAGACAGCGTTTCGCTGATAAACACTCTGCTCGGTATGAGAATTGATATAAGAACAAGACGGCCTATCCTGCACAACAATGTCGGCGGACTTTCAGGTCCTGCTGTGTTCCCTGTTGCAGTAAGAATGGTATGGCAGGTGGCGAATGCGGTCAAGATACCCGTTATCGGTATGGGAGGCATCGCAACGGCTGAGGACGCTATAGAGATGATGATGGCGGGTGCATCTGCTGTACAGATGGGTACGGCTATCTTCAACGATCCTTATGCGCCGATAAAGGTATGCGAGGGTATGGAAAAGTTCCTCGCCGAACAGAAAATAGAGAAGATAAGCGATATTGTAGGCACGGTAAAGCCGTGGTGAGTTTAAGTCGACATAAAATCCGCTTATAGCGGATTTTGCCGTGCAGAAGCACGGCTTGCGGCACACTGCCTGTCTGAGAACGTTGAAACACGATTTTGTTTTGCCTGATAGGCAAAATTTGCGGCATTTGCCGCTATGTGCCTTGACGGCACATTAAAATCGTGTTATAATATAAATAAAGAGGGAAACGACAGACGGTCACTCCCTGTAAGTGTTAAAATAACCGCTCACAGTTTGCGACAGGGGGCGGTTATTTCTTTTTATTTGTAAAATTTATAACAAAAGAAATGATACTGAATATCATAACGGTAAATCCCGTTAGGAAAATACCAATCTGAATTAAGTTGTCCAGAGTTATGTACACAGCTTCACCTCCTTTCAAAGTGCTTTCGCACTTCGGGAGATGAATTTGACCGCCTATCGTCCAAGGTTTCCCTCAGCGAATATTTTAGCATAATATAGCCAAAAATGCAATCCCCGACGATTTGAAAAGTTCGTCGGGGATTGCATTGCTATATGATCAGATCGGTATCTTCAAGACGTTTATTGAAGAACTTCATTATTCTAATACACGGTTTTCTCAGCACTATGCCGATAAAGAGGGCTATCGCAACATAAATCAGCAGGTAGAGCAGGTCTTCTATATAGCTTTGCGCATATACGCCTGCGACCGCTTCACGCATTGCGTTGATGCTGTATCTGAAGGGCAGATAGGGAAGAATGCTGCGGAAAAATTCGGGGAGAACTTCGGGAGGGAATGTACCGCCCGAGCCTGCAACCTGAAGTACAAGGATAATTACCGCAAGAGCCTTTCCTATTACGCTGAATGTGATCGTCAGCGAGTAGATGAGCAGTGAGAATACAATAGAAGATACAACGGCGGCGATGATGAACAACAGCGGGTCTTCACACTGTACTTTCAGGAATAAAAGGTCGCCGAGTGCGATTATTATCGCCTGAATTATTGATACCATAAGGTAAATCATATATCTGCCGAAATAAGCCTGTATAGGTCTTACATTACTGCCGAGCTTTTCGATGTCACGGCGGCTGATCTCTGCTTTCAGTACGGCGACAAGTACGATCGAGCCTACCCAGATAGCGAGTATCGTGTAGAACGGCGTCATGGCTGAGCCGTAATTTTCTACAGGATAAACCTTGACGGTGTTAATTTCAACGGGTGAGCTCATAAATTCGCCGAGAGATGACGGGTCACTTGAAATCTCTTCGATAAAAGCTATAAGCGCCTGATCGTTGCTTATATCATCGACCTTTTTCTGCATATCGGTGAGCTTATCCTTTGCGTTGCCGATTATTTTATCGAGGTCGGTAAGGCAGGATTTAAGGCTTGCAAGCGAGTCCTGAGCATCGGTGAGAGCCGTTTCGATATTCGGAACAGATGTTCCTGCGTCAGAAAGCAGTGCGGAAATTCCGTCAAGCGTCTTGAACACTTCATTTACGGCAGTATCCATAGCAGTTTTGACAGAAGTGTTCCAAGTGGTTTTTATGCCGTCAAAGTCTTTCTTTGAATCGGTTATCAGCTTGTTTACATCACTTTCAAAATTATCGGGGGCGTGACCTGTTGCGTTGACAGTGTCTGCACCGTTATTTAATATGTCGATGATTGCGTTCTGCTTTTCGATATTCCTGTCGATTGCATCGGTCATAATGCTGACATCAATTCCGAGTTTTTCACCGACTGTTACAACATGGGTGCGGATATTATTCAGTGCATCAATTGTTTTTCTGTTTATCTCCGCTGTTGCTCTTATCTTTTCGGCGGATTTGTCGGCATCGGCGGCGATCTCACCCGTGATGCCCGAAATACTGCTTTCCGTATTGCTGTAAAGCGTGTCGATTGAATTAAGGACGGTATCTGTAGCGGCGGTTATCTGTGTTGATACCGCCTGTACTGCCGCAATGCTGTCCTTTGCCGATGTGGTAAGCGTTCCTGACTGAGCAAGAAGCTGTTCAAGATCCGGGATAGACTTTTTGGTGTTAGCAATCATTGTATCTGCACTGTCAAGTGTTGTGCTTATCAGCGAAATTGAGCTTTGGAAAGCGGAAAGATTGTCGATAATGTCGCCTATGGCTGATTTTATATTGTCTGTTATCTCGGTGAATTTCTTATTGCCCTGCTCGGAGGTGTAGTTTAATATTCCTGCAAGCTCGGTGGTAATCGTGTCAATAAAGCTCTCGTTTACCTGATTTTTTATCGCCTCTGCGCCTTTGTCGGTGATTTTCGGAGCGATAGCGTTTTTCTTTTCGTTGAGCGTGTAGGTTATCTGCGGACGTGTCAGCTTGCCCGAAAGTATGCTTGTGAAGCTCTCGCTGAAATTTTCGGGGATAACAACGCTGGCATAATATTCGCCTGTTACTACTCCGTTTTCCGCCTGCTCCTTATCTACGAACGTCCAGCACATCTGCGTGTTCTTTTTAAGATTATCCACTATCTGATTGCCGATGTTGATTTCCTTTGAGGCAAGCTTAGTGCCTTTATCGCAGTTTGCAACCGCAATCTTGATATTGCCTGTGTTTGAGTACGGATCCCAGTTTGCCGCAATGTTGAACCACGCATACAGCGCCGGCAGTATACAAATACCTATCATTACCGCAAATGCCATAAGATTTGTGCGTATCTTTTTTATATCGCTTAAAAATATCCTGAATATTGTCTTCATTTGTTTTCCTGCTCCCTCGTTTTCATTCCGCAAAGACGGCTGATGTCCTTTTTAGCCGATTCTATTGTGGTTTCTATGTTAGCCTTTGCGTTTTCAAGCTCAGTTTTTGCGTTGCTTATCGTCTTGTCGATATCGTTCTTCATCTTTTCAAGGTCGTCTTCCTTGTCGGTGTTTTTAATGCCGAGTATCTTTTCGTACTTGTAGCAACGGTAATCTATCCGTGTCATTACCGCAATACCCGAAATAATGAAGATTATCCACAGCGTCAAGAAGAATGTTTTGCTGTCAAGGCTGAACATCAGGGCGAGAAATACAACTGCACTGATGATAATGAGCAGTATCCCGACCTTGATACATTTTTCACGTTTTGCGTATTCTGCCTTATATTCGTGCATAAGGCGCAGATATGCGTTATGCTCCTTGTCCTGCGTTGTGGCAGGATCTTTTATAAGCCCGTCTATAAGATCAAGCTCGTCCGGCTCTTCCTCATGTCCCTCTTCAAAAAGGTCTATATCGGAAAACTTCGTTTTCTTTATCTGCTCTTTTTCCTTTTTATCTTTATTCTTCAAACCGACACCCCACTTTTTAAGTGTATTTTTTCTTTCCATAATAACCTCGGACATAAAATCCGCCAATAGCGGATTTTGCCGTGCAAAAGCACGGCTTGCGGCTCACCGCTTGTCCGAGAACATTTTAACATAAAAACTTTTGCCAACAGGCAAAAGACGGCGTACCGCCGTGTCGGTTGACACCGACTTGTTTTATGTTATAATATGATTATACTATTAAAAAAGCGGTTTGTCTATTGACATTCTGACAAAAGCGGTAAACTTAAATATGCGGAAATTGGGAGAAATAAGAGATTTCAGAGCGGAAAAGAAAAATTCTGAAATGAGAATTTATTTTGAGAAATTCGGAAAAAAGTGCTGTAATAAGAATTTTTCTTGACATTCTGAGCATTTTGTGCTAATATGAGCATATAATATAATAGTATAGAACGATAAGAGGGTGATTTTTTGGTTGAAAGAAAAGAATATCTTGAAAAGCTGAAGCTCTGGAAGGACGAACAGGTCATAAAGGTAGTGACGGGAATACGCAGGTGCGGAAAATCAACATTGCTTATGCAGTATCAGGACTATCTTAAACAAGGCGGAGTTGACGCTGACAGAATAATTGCAATAAACTTTGAAGAACTGGAATACGAAGAACTGTGCGACTATAAAAAGCTGTATGAGTATATAAAGGCTCGGCTCAGCGTTGATAAAACGACTTACATTTTTCTTGACGAGATACAGAAAGTGCCGTATTTTGAAAAGGTGGTAGACAGTCTTTATGTAAAACAGGGAACTGATATTTATATCACCGGCTCAAACGCATATATGCTGTCGGGCGACCTTGCTACGCTTCTCAGCGGTCGTTATGTGGAAATATCAATGCTTCCGCTGTCGTTTGCAGAGTATTTGCAGGTAAACAGCAAGGACAAGGACAGTGCATTTGCTGATTATATGAGATACGGCGGTATGCCTTTCATTGCAACGGCAGAAAAGACGGAAGAAAAGATAACCACCTATCTTGAGGGTATCTACAATACGGTTATCGTAAAGGATATTGAGGACAGGCAGAAGCGTAAGGAATGGGACAGCAGCGATACAGGCAGGATAACGGATATATCGCTTCTTAAAACTATCGCAAAGTACCTTTCAAGCGTTATCGGAAGTCTTGTGACAGTAAGGAGCATTACAAATTATCTTGTTTCATCGGGACGGAAAATTTCTCCGAATACGGTGAGCGATTATGTTAATGCACTGACCGAATCATTCATATTCTACCCGGCGGAACGCTTTGACATTGTGGGAAAGCAATTGCTTAAAACCAACACGAAGTATTATATGGTTGACCTCGGCATACGAAATCTTATACTGCCTAAGAAAAGCTATGACCTCGGCTTCTCGGTTGAGAATGTAGTGTATTTTGAACTGCTCAGACGTGGGTACAAGGTGAGCGTGGGCAAGTACGGAAATACCGAGATAGATTTTGTCGCAGAGAGAAACGGAGAACTTGAGTATATTCAGGTAACTGCCAATATGACCGCTAAGGAAACCTTCGACAGGGAAATGGCACCGCTTACAGCAGTAAAGGACAATTACCGCAAGAGAGTTCTGACACTTGATAAATTCACTGTCGGAAATTATGACGGCATTGAGGTGAAGAATGTTGTCGAGTGGTTGACGGATAAATGATAATTGAACAGGGAGAATAAAGCCGCCGTAAGATAGAAATTCTTGTTGACAGATAGAAAATTCTGTGTTATACTAGGAAAAATGATGTATTTCTACAAAATACATGTAAATTTAAAATTTAATGAGGCAATATTATGGATAACCTACAAACAGAAGAAACAAAATTTACTTATAATTATAACAATTCAAAGTTGCTTAGAGTAATAGCCGGTGGATTGTTCATTATCTCTATTTCCCTTCAATTAATCTATTTTGGTCTATCGTATATCGATATTTGGCACATTATCAGGTATGTTTCAATAGCGGTTATAGCAGTTTCGTGTTTCATGAATAACTATTACATTATGATAGTAGGTATGCTTTCACAAGCAATAGTATATTGCCAATTCATGATTTCATTGATAGAAGAAGTAGTGCAATACCCCGAAACCTATAACTTAGCTAATATTGTTTCAGCCATACTTACTCAAGTTGGATTGATCATAGTTTTTCTAGGAATTTCTCTGTTTTGTGTATTTACATTAATAAAATCAGAAAAAGCAAAAAAAGTGTTCAAATACATCGGAATAATTCTGATAATATGCGTTGCCTTAATGGCAATACATGTAATCATTGATTTTATTGATTACATGATATCATACGCTTCATCTTCGTTTGCAGAAAATGTCATGTATTTTATATATAATTATTCAGAATTTTCATATTTTGGCGGTATAATTATTTTGCTAATTTCTTTCATGACTTCTCAAAAAGAAATTACATTTCCTGCAAGCAGTACGGCTTACGGCAAAAGCTACAAATCCCTTGTACCTCATGTTCTGCTTTTGCTTTTCACCTGCGGTATTTATTATCTCGTGTGGATATATCGTACTACCGACAGCCTTAACGCCTGCAAGAACGAGGAATACCGTAATCCCGTAAACAAGCTGTTGCTGTGTATGTTTGTTCCGTTCTATTCGATATACTGGACATATAAAAGCGCACACCGTATAGATATGCTCGGATATGAAAAAGGCATACAGGGTGAAACCGCAACGCTGAGTCTTATATTGTCGCTGTTCGTTCCTATATTGCCGCCTATACTTATGCAGAGCAAGCTGAATAGCGTAATAATGGCTGACAGTGTTTCTCCTGCTGTGGCAACATCAATGCAATATGCAGCTAAACCTGTTGATAACGGTTATAATGACCTTGAAAAGCTGAAAGAGCTTTACGATAAAGGTGTAATCACCGAAGAAGAATTTACAGAGAAGAAAAAGCAGGTTCTGGGTATCTGACGATAGTATTAAAACCGTATGGCGAACAAATGCTCATACGGTTTTTGCTGTATTTATTCGCATAAGAACACAAAACTCCCCGCCAACACGGCGGGGAGTTCCAGTTTGTAGAAAAAGTATGTTTTTTCAAAAAAGTGCTTGTTCTCAACCCCTATCCCCAAACCCCTTTCCCCGGGAAAGGGGCTATATTACTGGGGCTACCGCCCCTAGTCCCTGTCGGGGGCTACGCCCCTGCGACCCCATTTTTATCAACGATAGAGGTTTTTCGACAGTCTGAAACTCCCCGCCAACACGGCGGGGAGTTTCGCATTTATTATATTACCTGTAACCCTTAACCTAAAACAACCTCAACCTTGTGAGTGCCGTTTTCAAATACGGGGATAACGTTGCTGTCAACAGCCTTGCCGTCAACTGTAACGGACTTAACGCCGTGGCAAACGTGATTGGGGTTCTTTACAGTAATCTCGTAGGTTGCGCCTCTGAACAGTCTTGAAGCTGTGAAGCCGTCCCACTCGTGAGGAATTGAGGGATCAATCTTCAGACCGTTGTATTCGGGCTTGATACCTAAGATGTACTGAGATACTGCAACGAAGTTCCAAGCGGCTGTACCTGTGAGCCAGCTGTTCTTAGCTTCGCCGTGACGCTTAGCGTCCTTACCTGCAATCATCTGAGCGTATACATAAGGCTCTGTGCGGTGCAGATCGGAAATATCCTCTCTGAATGCGGGAGCAATCTTTGAATAATACTCGAATGCCTTGTCACCTCTGCCTACTGCGGCTTCAGCACAGATTATCCAAGCGTTGTTATGGCAGAAGATACCTGCGTTTTCCTTGTAACCGCCGGGATATGTGGAGATTTCGCCGTACTGGATGTAGTAGTGTGTGAATGCAGGGTTGTTAAGAACAAGACCGTGTTTTGAGTTAAGATACTTGTCTACGCTGTCAAGGGTCTGAATATCGTAGCCCTTGTCCTTGCCAAGACCTGCGAGAACGCACCAACCCTGAGGCTCGATGAATATCTTGCCTTCCTCGCACTCGTGTGAGCCGACCTTCTTGCCGTAGTGGTCGTAAGCACGGAGGAACCATTCGCCGTCATAGCCGTATTCAAGGGTGTTCTTTCTCATCTTTTCGATCTCAGCCTGAGCCTTTTCAGCTTCTGCTGTGTCACCCTTCATCTTGCACATTTCAACGTACTCGGGAGCTATTGCACAGAACATACCTGCAATCATTACAGATTCTGCAACCTTGCTGTAGTAAGGAGGCTCTTTGAACATTTCCTTGTTGTTGTATGTCTGGAATGACTCGCCGGGCTTGTCTGAGAAGCAGGAGAGGTTAAGGCAGTCGTTCCAGTCGGCACGTCCGCTGAGAGGAAGTCCGTGAGGACCTACCTTCTTAACAACGTGATAGAACGCTCTCTTCATATGGTCGAGCATTGTGTCTGCAAGCTCGTCACGGTTCTCGTAAGGAACCTTCTCGTCAAGGATAGAAACATCGCCTGTTTCCTTTATGTAAGCCGCAACTGCGAGAATCATCCACAGCGGGTCATCGTTGAAGTTGGAGCCAAGCTCGTGGTTACCCATCTTTGTGAGGGGCTGATACTGGTGGTAAGCACCGCCGTCCTCAAGCATTGTAGCGGCAAGGTCGATAAGTCTTTCTCTTGCTCTTGCGGGAATCTGGTGTACGAAGCCGAGTAAGTCCTGGTTGGAATCACGGAAGCCCATACCTCTGCCGATACCGCTCTCAAAGTAAGATGCGGAACGTGACATATTGAACGTAACCATGCACTGATACTGGTTCCAGATGTTTACCATTCTGTTGAGCTTTTCATCGGGAGAATTAACGCTGTACTGACCGAGCAGGCTGTTCCAGTGTTCCTTCAGCTCTGCGAGGAGCTTGTCAGCCTTTTCGGCTGTGTCGCACATAGCCATCATAGCCTGTGCCTTAGCCTTGTTTACGATGTTCTTCTTTCTGTCGCCGCTTGTTATAATCGTGCTGTTCTCGTCAAGGTCGGGAGCAAACTTTTCTTCAAACTTGTTCTCAACATAGCCCAGGCAGAATACAAGATCCTTGCTTTCGCCGGGCTGGAGCTTGATTTCGATATAGTGAGAAGCAACGGGCGACCAGCCGTCTGCAACGGACATATTGGGTGCGCCTGCGAATACTGTCTGAGGAGCGTCAAAGCCGTTGTATAAGCCGAGGAAGCTCTCTCTGTCGGTATCGTAACCGTTGATAGGTGCATTTACAGAATAGAATGCGTAGTGGTCACGTCTTTCCTTATATTCGGTCTTGTGGTAGATAACAGAACCGTCAATTTCAACTTCGCCTGTGTTGAAGTTTCTCTGGAAGTTTGTTGTATCGTCGTTTGCATCCCAGAGGCACCATTCAAGGAAGCTGAACAGCTTTAAGTTCTTTTCCTTATCGCTGTCGTTTTTGATTGTAACCTTCTGGATCTCTCCGTTGAAGTTCTGGGGAACGAAGAATGTAACTGTGGCTGTAACGCCGTTTGATGAGCCTTTTATGATTGTGTAGCCCATACCGTGACGGCACTCATAGCTGTCAAGTGTTGCCTTAACGGGCGACCAGCCGGGGTTCCATACATGACCGCCGTCGTTTATGTAGAAGTAACGTCCGCCCATATCAACGGGAACATTGTTATAGCGGTAACGTGTAATTCTTCTCAGTCTTGCGTCCTTGTAGAAGCAGTAACCGCCTGCTGTGTTAGAGATCAGCGAGAAAAAGCCCTGTGTGCCGAGATAGTTTATCCACGGATAAGGGGTCTTGGGAGATGTAATGACATACTCTCTGTTCTTATCGTCAAAATAACCGAATTTCATAGAATCCTCCTAATGTTTTTGTTCCTGTAGCGAAAAAATTACAACGTTACAGAAACGTCTATGATAATTATATCTTAAATGAATTTTTTTAGCAAGGGCTGTAATCGTTTTAAAAATAAAAATTTTTGTGAAAAGTAAAAATCCGCAATCTGCACAAAAAAACGGGCTGTGTTAGTGCATTGTGACGATTAGTTGCACTATATTGATATATAAGTAGCGGATTGCTTTACAATATGGTGGAAAAATGATATAATATTTGTATTATCGGGAGGATTTTAATGATTATTTTAACTTTATCCCGATTTTTGATATGACGATTTTGACAACTTAGCCAAAGGACGCAATATGAAATACATTGAATACCGAGAAAAACGTGAGCATGGCACAAGGGAATTTCCGTATGCTTGCTACAGAGTGACAGAGAATTTTCCCCGTTATAATATGATACCGCACTGGCATAATGAGTGCGAGATTATCTATGTCAGGAGCGGATATTTCGAGCTTTTTCTTGACGGTCATACACACAGGATAGACGCAGGCTGCTGTTCGCTGATAATAGGCGGAAGTATGCACGGCGGTACGCCGAAGGACAACTGCAGATATGACTGTCTTGTGTTTGATATGGCGGCTTTGCTTAAATCAAGTCAGATATGCACATTGCATCTTCAGCCGATAATCAACCACGAAAGACGGTTTATCACCTTCTTTTCCGCCGACAGCGAGCCTGCAAAGGATGCAAAGGCGGTTATAGACGCAATGCTTGAAAAAGAGCCGGGATATGAATTTACCGTACCCGGACGGCTTTTGTGTATGCTCGGTCACATTGTGGCAAGGCAGGAGCATTATCAGAGCGGAGAAACAGCGGCGAGCGATATAAAGAAGGTACGCCGTTTCAAGAATGTTATAAGCTATATCGAGCAGAATTACCGTAAGAACATAACGCTTGAGGAGCTTGCGAACGAGTGCGGAATGAACAGGAATTATTTCTGCCGTGCGTTCAAGGAATATACGGGCAAGACACCTGTTGAATATCTCAATTATTTCCGTATCGAATCTGCCTGTGAGCTTATCGCAAGTACCGATGAGAAGCTGATAGATATTGCGATGAAGTGCGGATTCAACGATTACAGCTATTTTATAAAGGTGTTCAAGAGCATGAAGGGCGTAACACCGAGAGATTATTGCAGGAGAAGCTTCTGATCTATGATGTATATACTTATAGCGTTGCTTTCCGCATTCTTTGCGGCTATAACAACGATACTGTGCAAGTGCGGATTGCGTGACGCTGACTCCGATGCGGCAACGGCACTGCGTACAACGATAGTGCTTGTGCTGTCGATAGCGGTCGTGTGGATAACGGGGGAATGGCACGATCTTCCTAATGTAACGGGAATGACGCTGTTGTTTCTTATACTTTCGGGCTGTGCGACGGGCGGCTCGTGGCTGTGCTATTTCAAGGCTCTGAAAACGGGCGATGTGAACAGGGTCGCACCTATCGACAAATCCTCGACCGTACTCGCTATGCTGATGTCGTTTATTTTTCTCGGTGAACAGCTAACGGCTTATAAGATCATTGCAATGGTGCTTATCGGCATCGGAACGCTGATGATGAGCATACATACCGGAAAAAGAGGGTCAAAGGCAGGCAGGTGGATGATATTTGCGTGGATGTCCGCAATATTCGCCGCACTGACCTCGATTCTTGCAAAGATAGGCGTACAGAATGTCAATTCAAATCTCGGCACTGCCATAAGAACGGCTGTTGTTCTTGTAATGGCGTGGATAGTTGTTGCGGCAAAGGGCAAGAAGAATGTTTTTTCGGGGCTTGGCGGTAAGGCATTTGTATTTATCGCACTAAGCGCTGTATCTACTGCGGCATCGTGGCTGTGCTACTATTACGCGCTGAAAATCGGTGATGCATCGGTAGTTGTACCGATAGACAAGCTGAGTATACTTGCTGTCGTGCTGTTCTCAAGGATATTCCTTAAGGAAAAGCTCACGGCGATGTCTTCTGCGGGGCTTGTGCTTATTGTTGCAGGTACGGTGTTTACGATACTTTGATTTTAACAGAATATGAAGAAAAGCGGAACGTGGGTTTCACGTTCCGCTTTTTATATAAAAGTCTTTTGTTTAATGTGCTTCTGTTATATCGTTCAGTTCTGATTGCGATAGTAAGGCTACCGATAGTTCTTTTTGTCGGATAGCACTTCTCGGGTTCGCTATTCCATTTAATAACGTTGCTGCTATTCACGCGGGAGACAACCAAAGGGACTAGGGAGAGTCTGAGCCTCGCTTACGCAAGGCTCGTGCGCTCCGCTAAAGCTCCGCTGGACTGCCGCAGTGAAGCAAAGCGAAACGATTGAGCACTTGCCAAAGGTAAGTGCTCAGCCATATACCCTGTCCCTTAGGTTTTCTCCCTCTTGGCTCCCTCTTTCCTTACCCACACCCGTACCCCGCTGGGGTGTTGGCTAAACTCGAATAACCACCTGAACATTGTATATCTTGTCAATGCAGGGACGCTTAACGCTACACGTCCGCAGGTTAGTACATATATCTCAGGTTAGTGGCGTTTTTTTTGAAGAGTCAATGTCAGTGCAGTTGCACTGATACACTCACGAAAATATTAATACCTTATCAGTATAGAAATTGTTTTAAGCGGTGTTGGCGGTACATTTCACTGTATAGCTATAATGAATTGGTTTTTCGATAGACTGAAAGCGGTCACAGTGAAATGCTGTGACCGCTTATCTGCTTTATTACTTTGTGTAATTCCGCCGGTAACGCAGGTTACGCAAATCGCTAACTCTTAGAACGGCGAATTGACTGTGTCATTATGACACTGCTTTGGTAACGTCTACCCACTTCTCATATCCCGAACACTTTTCAAGCGACATTTTAGCTCTCTTTCCTTTATCAGTCTATATAAGGACGCAGTGCGTCAAGCAGCATATTTAAATTTGCGTATTGATGGGGGAATGCTCCGAAAGCCATTTTCGGCGCTATCTGTACTGTCGTCCTGAAATCCTTACCGTCCGTTATAAGCGTAAATTCAAGCTTGTACTGACCGATAAGTAGCTTCTTTATTTTAAGCCTCTTTATAGCGGTGAGCGGGCACGAACCGCAGTTGCCGTCGCCTATAAAATCATAGCGTATCATCAGCAGTCTGCCCTTGTCGGTAACGGCTAAATAGCCGTATTCCATAGCACTTCCCATAAAGGATTTATCGTTATATACGCAGTATACGGGGAACATTGCGGTTTCATCGGGATACAGCACTTTTACAAGCTGTGCGTGCATATCCGCTTCATCATATTTCAGCTTCATATTACTTGTTGCGAAGGTCGATTACACGCTTTGCCTTGCCCTCAAAACGTTCAATTGTCTTGGGTTCAACAAGTGTGACCTTTGTATCAATGCCGAGAACCGTTTTAAGATTGTGGTGGATATTTTTCTGTAAGTTGGACAGCGATTCAAGGCTTTCAAGCACGCTTCCGTCAACAAGCTCGCACTTTACCTCCAGTCTGTCACTGCTTCCCTCACGGGTAACAACAAGCTGATAGTGGGGTGCTATCTGCGGTATAGTCATTATAACGCTTTCAATCTGTGAGGGGAATACGTTTACGCCTCTGATCTTCAGCATATCGTCGCTTCTGCCGGAGGGCTTGCTCATACGGGCGTGAGTTCTTCCGCATTCGCACTTTTCGTAGGTGATAGAAGTAATATCCTTTGTGCGATAACGCAGAACAGGGATAGCCTCCTTTGAAAGTGTTGTTATAACAAGCTCGCCCTTTGAGCCTTCGGGGAGAACCTCGCCTGTTTCTGGGTTGATAATCTCGGGGAGGAAATGATCCTCGTTGAAGTGCATACCGCAACGCAGTGAACATTCGCCCGAAACGCCCGGTCCCATAAGTTCGCTCATGCCGTAGTTGTCGGTTGCAAGCAGATGCAGATAATCTTCTATCTGCGCTCTCATTTCCGGAGTGCATCCCTCTGAGCCGAAAAGACCGAGCCGCAGCTTGAGTTCATCTCTGCCGATACCCATTTCTTCTGCGACCTCGCCTATTCTCATAGCGTATGAGGGGGTAGCGACAAGTGCCGTTGTGCCGAAGTCCTTCATCAGCATAACCTGCTTTTCGGTGTTGCCCGATGAGCAGGGAACTACTGTAGCGCCTATCTTTTCAAGGCCATAATGCAGACCGAGCGCACCCGTGAAAAGTCCGTAGCCGAATGCGATCTGTACTATGTCTTCATCTGTAGCGCCTGCGGCTGTTACAAGTCTTGCTACGCAGTCAGACCACATATCAAGGTCGTTCTTTGTGTAGCCTACAACGGTGGGCTTGCCAGTTGTACCCGACGAAGCGTGCAGACGTGTAACGTTTTTGAGCGGAGTTGCGAACATTCCGAAAGGATAGTTGTCACGGAAATCCGACTTAGTGGTATACGGTATGTACTGTATGTCCGATAGCGCCTTTATCTTGGTGCAATCAAAGCCTGCCTCGTCAAATTTTCTCTTGTACAGCGGTACATTGTCATAACAGTATTTTGTTATGTGCTTCAGTTTTTCAAGCTGGAGCTTTTCAAGCTCGGCTCTCGGCATAGTTTCAATATCTTTCTGGAAAAAACTCATATTATAACCCTCTTTTTTATTCTTCGCTCTCGGTGTATGCACAGCTGAAACCTGTGAACTGTGCCGTACCTCCTACAGCGTATAATCCTGTCATTGTACCCGTGAAACCGCCCGAAACCTCGCTTGTCAGATATTTCACCTGACCGCTTCCGAGATGTGTTTCGGTGTCGCCGCATTTCACGAAGAAATTGTAATTATAATGGTCGGCTCTGACGATAAGCGTTGCGTTGTCGGCATTTACCGCAACTCTGTTCTGCTCGTGCTTTATTCCGCCGATGTTGAGCTTCAGTATTGCAAAAGTGCCGTCCGCCGTCTTTTTAAGTGCAATATCGTAATGCTCGTTCTCGCACATATACATTGTGACACCGCCCTCGCCGTTGCTGCAAAGGTTTACGTTGACACAAAGCTCCATATCAAAGTCACGCTGACGCATTGCGATAAAAGTAGGTGAGTCGATATCGTCAAGGGTCAGATCGGTGCCGCAAAGCTCGTACTTGTCCGCAGACAGCTTGTAGTTTTCGGGGTGGTACTTACGCAGATAACACCAGTCAACCGAAGGATCTGTATTGCCGAATGTGAATACCGGTAATTCGTTCTGAACGAAATCGCCTTTTATTTCATACTGTGCGTCTGTTGTGCCGTCAAGACCTGCGAACAGCCTGCCGCTTTCGTCAAAGTGTGCAGGGGAGAGGAAAACCTCTCTGCCGAGGCTGTGGAAGGGCATCCATATACCCATCTGTCTGAAGCCGAGACTTAATATATGCCAGTCGCCGTTCTTGTCCTGTATCAGATCTCCGTGACCGATACCCTGTATTATGTACGGCGCTTTGTTGCGGTTAGTAAGTATGGGGTTGTTGTCGCCTGTGACATACTCGCCCCATATATCGTCCGATACGGCATATGTCACCATATGACCGTATTCAGTGCCGCCCTCTGCCGCCATAAGATAATATCTTCCGTTTATCTTATAAACGTGGGGGCTTTCAAGATAACGTCCGCCCGAACCTTTCCAGATAGACTTGCTGTGCGAGAGCTTTTTGCCCGTAGCAATGTCAATCTCGCACTGTACAACGCCGCTCTCGCCGTAGTCGTCCTGTCCGTTGCTTATGAAGAATGTTCTGCCGTCCTCAAAGTACAGCGACGGGTCGATGCCGCCCTGATCGACTTCGATAGGGTCTGACCATTCGCCGTAGATGTCATCGGTATAAACATAGAAGTTTCTGTGGGTGGTGTCGTTTGTAGTCACCATATAGAACCTGCCGTTGTTATAGCGGATAGTGGGAGCGAATACGCCGCCCGATGCAGGTATCTTGTCAAGCATTACCTGTTCGGGACGTGTCAGCACATAGCCTATCTGCTTCCAGTTTACAAGGTTATCGCTCTCAAAGAGCGCAACACCGGGGAAATACTGAAAGGTGCTTGTTACCAGATAATATTTTCCGTTTGCAAAACAGACGGAGGGGTCGGGGTAGAAGCCTTTCAGCACGGGGTTTTTGTATATCATGCTCAAATTCCTTTTTAAAAAGCTAAAATAAATTTATGCGTACTTTAATAGTATACCGCTTAAAAGTGCGAATGTCAAGTAAAAAGCTAATAAAGCGGTCATGTATTAGCTTTCTAAGAACGTGGTATATGTAACTTGCCTGTGCATTTGAACAAAGGTGTATAAATACACAAAAAAGCATTTATTATTTGTTGATTATGTGCAAATTTATTAGAAAGCCGTTGACAAATTACAATAATTTGCTATGATATAAATAAAGGTACATTTTAATTAAATAAATGGTAACTATTGATTACATTAATCAGAATTCTGCCGATTTTCAAATTAGCTAATTCAAAAGGAGTGATTCTATGAAAAAAACAACTTTGATATGCACTTTAATTCTTGTTTCTCTGCTCAGCGGCTGTGCCGGCAATAACGCCTCCCAACCGGTTTCATCGCCGGATACCTCTGTTACATCATCTGCATCGGAATCAACAACCGAAAGCATCACAACTCCCGAAACCTCCGTGCCTGAAGATGCCACTTCCTCTTATGAAGACGAAAAATTTACTGCAATAGGCGTGGTGGACAGTTCTGCAGAGGAAAGCAAACGTGATATAGCGTCATTTATCTACGACTACGGCAGTGAATATAAGACGCCCGGCAAAACCACAATTGACAAAATGTTCAGTGAGGCGCTCGGTGATAAAATCATTGACGATGAGCAGGTGCAAAAAGAGGTTGCCGATATTCTTGAAAAGTGTGGTAAGCTTGAAACCGAGCTTTACAATGCAGGTAACAAGATAAAGGATATGCCGGATATAACCGCTGTCCCAAAAGACGATTACGATAAGTGGTTTGAAAGTTCGGCACAGCCGACTGCGTTTACGTCTATGAAGGAATTTTATGAATCGGAAAAGTCGGTATATTCCGATATTACGACATTTGAACAGTTTGAAAAGGACTTTGACACATTCACATATCAGGACGGTAAATTCTGCGTGAAAGGAATTTCAATCGGCAGGTGCAATGAGACGGGATTGCACGGTCCGGCTTTAGAAAGTTTATCACAGCGTGAATGCCTTTATGATTGTGCCAAAGCCTATAAAGACGGTGATAACGTAAAATTGGCTTATATGGTGCTTAATTCTCAGACACCCGGTACAAGCTGTTATATGGTTTTCTCCGCCGACCTTACTAAAACCGACAGCGGTTACAGAATCGTCCGTAACGTTGACTGGAGCAAGGCATTCGGTAAAGGCGGCAAATAACTGCGTATAACTATTATAAGCTATAAACAAACAGAAAGCCCAGTACGGAAAAATCCGTACCGGGCTGATCTTATTCTGTTGAGTTTGGAATTAATACATTCCGCCCATACCGCCCATGCCGCCTGCGGGCATTGCGGGAGCAGGATTTTCTTCCTTCTTGTCGGCAACAAGGCTCTCTGTTGTAAGAACCATAGCTGCAACTGAAGCGGCGTTCTGTAAAGCTGAACGTGTTACCTTTGCGGGATCTACGATACCTGCGGCGATCATATCACCGTATACTTCGTTCTGAGCGTCAAAGCCGTAGCCTACCTTGCCTTCACGGCGGATAGTGTCGATGATGACAGAGCCTTCAAGACCTGCGTTAGCGGCAATCTGACGAACAGGCTCTTCAAGAGCACGGAGAACTATCTTAGCACCTGTCTTTTCGTCACCCTCAAGGGTTGCGATAAGAGCTTCTACAGCGGGCATAGCGTTGATAAGCGCTGTACCGCCGCCTGCTACGATACCTTCCTCTGCACCTGCCTTAGCGGCTGCAAGAGCGTCTTCAATACGGAGCTTCTTTTCCTTCATTTCGATTTCTGTAGCGGCACCGACCTTGATAACAGCAACACCGCCTGCAAGCTTTGCAAGTCTTTCCTGGAGCTTTTCCTTGTCAAATTCGCTTGTTGTGTTTTCGATAGCGGCTCTTATCTGAGCGATTCTTGCCTGAATCTGCTCTGTTGAACCTGCGCCGTTTACAATCGTTGTGTTTTCCTTCGAAACTGTTACGCTCTTAGCACGGCCGAGCTGGTCGATAGTTGTATCCTTAAGTTCAAGACCAAGCTCGGAAGTGATAACAGTACCGCCTGTAAGAATTGCGATATCCTGTAACATTTCCTTACGTCTGTCGCCAAAGCCGGGAGCCTTTACACCTACGCATACGAATGTACCACGCAGCTTGTTGAGGATAAGTGTTGTAAGAGCCTCGCCCTCGATGTCCTCAGCGATGATAAGCAGCTTCTTACCTGCCTGTACGACCTGTTCGAGTAAGGGCAGAACGTCCTGAATGTTGCTTATCTTCTTGTCTGTGATAAGGATGTAAGCATCGTCAAGGTTAGCTGTCATCTTATCTGTATCTGTTGCAAAGTAAGGTGAAATGTAGCCTCTGTCGAACTGCATACCTTCAACGACTTCGCTGTATGTTTCTGCTGTCTTGCCTTCTTCAAGAGTAACAACACCGTCTGTTGTAACCTTTTCCATAGCCTCTGCAATCAGCTTACCTACTGTTTCGTCACCGGATGAAACTGTAGCTACACGGGCAATGCCATCGCTGTTTTCGATAGCCTTTGAATTCTTCTTTATCTCTGCTACTGCCGAGTCAACTGCCTTTGAGATACCACGCTTAACATCCATAGGGTTAGCGCCTGCGGCAATGTTCTTCATACCCTCTCTGATAAGAGCCTGAGCGAGCAGAGTAGCTGTTGTTGTACCGTCGCCTGCGGCATCGTTTGTCTTTGTGGAAACTTCCTTAACAAGCTGTGCGCCCATGTTTTCGAAAGGATCGTCAAGCTCAATTTCCTTGGCGATAGTAACACCATCGTTTGTAATCAGCGGAGCGCCGAACTTCTTGTCAAGCACTACGTTTCTGCCCTTAGGACCGAGTGTAATCTTTACTGTGTTTGCAAGCTGGTCGATACCTGCCTGTAAAGCCTTGCGGGCTTCTTCACCGTATATAATCTGTTTAGCCATTGTGAATGTTCCTCACTTTCAATTATTCTACAACTGCGAGGATGTCTTCCTCACGGAGTATTGTGTATTCTTCGCCGTCAACCTTGACTTCTGTTCCTGAGTATTTGCTCATAAGAACCTTGTCGCCGACTTTAAGCTGTACGGGAACGAGCTTTCCGTCAACTGTCTTGCCGGGGCCTACCGCTACAACTTCTGCTACCTGGGGCTTTTCCTGTGCGGCACTTGTAAGAATTATACCGCCCTTTGTTGTTTCTTCTGCTTCGAGCATCTTGATAACTACTCTGTCTGATAACGGTTTGATCGTCATTTTGAATGACCTCCTTGTTATATTTGCTGTCACTTTTTAGCTGTGACGGTGCTTTTGATTTCCAAGTTGTTAGCACTCTTGCATTATGAGTGCTAACCGCTGATTATTATTGTAATCACTTTACGCATAAAAATCAAGGGGTAAAATGTGAAAAGTGATAATTTTGTTACATTAATATAAAAGTCGTTCATCGGATTGATAATTATTTATGCAGATTTACACATAAAATTGACGGATTTTTTGAAAAAGGTGTTGAAAAAAGGCGTGAGGGGCTGTATAATATAAATAGAAACAGGGTGATAAGGATTTATCGCTTCAGATTGTAGAAAAAGTTTATTTTTAAAAAAATGAGCAAATTCTCTATCCCTAACCCCAAACCCCTTCCCCGTGGGAAGGGGCTGAGTGTGGGGCTGCCGCCCTCACCCCGCTTGGGGCTACGCCCCAAACCCCATTTTCAAAAATTATATAAGTTTATCAACAGTCTGTGGCGATAAGGATTTATCGCTTTAATATTTAATGTTGTGTACTTTACGGAGGCACTGAAATGTCAAAGAAGATTATAATAGCCTGTGACAACGAGCATATATGTGATTTTATTGAGAACTATGCCGAAAAAGAGGGCTTTACGGTAAAAACGATATGCGATATAAGCGAGGATACTCAGCACGTTGTGCGTGAATGTCTTGTTCTTCACCCCGATATTATAATACTCGGCGGCTGCTATCTTGATGCAGAGCAGGAATGCCGCCACACCTCGCTTATGGCTGATATATATACGCTGAAAAATGACGGTGGCGAGCATACTTTATCGCTGCCGCTTGATATAGGACAGCTGTCGGAGGTATTCGACAAATATGACGGGAAGCTGTGCGGCGAGTGTGACACGCTGTCGATTGATAATGAACATAACTGTGCGAAGGTAGGCGACAAGGAGTATCCGCTGGGGCTTAACGAGCTTGAGATACTCCGCTCGTTTATAGCGAATCCGAACCGTGTGTTCAGCAAGGAACAGCTTGCCTATGAAGTATTCGGTCCTGACGCAAAAGGCAGTGACGCACTGGTTGAAGAATCGGTCAGCCTGCTGAAATCCAAACTTGACGGCCTATCTTCAAAATGGAGTATAAGGCTTATATGGGGAGTAGGGTATAAGTTTGAGGTGAATGAATAAGAAAAGCGGGGAGCGTTTCCAAGTGAAATGCTCCCCATTTTATTATCGGTGAATTATTAAATTATTCAAACAGCTTTTCAAACTCTGCTACGCATTCACGGTTGTATGCTTCATAGTCAACGTTTATCGGCTTGATTTCACCGTTGTACAACATCTGTAATCCCTTGTATACACCCTCGTCGGAATTCTCTATAAGAGTACCGCCGTATTTCTTCATGAATGTTCTCGGACCCGTAATATCGGTCGATACTATCGGAATACCGAGGATATCCGCTTCTGCAAGTACAAGACCGAAGCCTTCATACAGCGAGCTTAATATAAATCCGTCGCACGCCTTGATTATAGGATAAGGGTTGCTTACCGAAAGCAGAAGAATTACATTTTCGGAAAGACCCATTTCGTTTACTTTTTCAATAAGCTCTTCGTACTTTTTTGCTCTTGAGTTGCCGCCCATTATTATAAGATATATGCTGTTATCCTTCTGCCAGAGCTTATAGAAAGCGTCTATAAGTCTGTCGTGACCCTTTTCGGGCGAATAACGACCGACATTTATGAATTTCTTTGCGTCCGATTGCATTATCTCATAGAACTTTTCAGGCTCTACAGAACATTTTGTGGTGGGGTCAAGGGCTATAGGCTGTTCGCTGTTTGCAAGAATCGTCTTGTAGTCGATAGTGTTTTTTACTATGTTGATCTTCTTGTCCTTACCTGCAAGTATCTGAGTAGGTGCGACAATATCATCGGTTACCGCAACAACGTTGTCATAAGTGTGGTAAGCATATTCAAGAAGGTCTTTTCTCTGGTTGCTTCTTGTCTTGATTTCGGCGAGCATATCATTATGCACCCATATCGTCTTTTGACCTTTGAACTGACTGTAGAGCAGAATCATCTCGTCCTCATATCCGCAGAACTGAATAACCCTGTCAAACTTTGCATTGCCGTATGAACGCAGGAAGTTCTGTTCGATACGCTTTCCGAGCGATTTGATATACTGATTCGTAGAAACAAGGTGTTCCTTGTACAGCTTGTTTACGGTCTTGTTTGTGGCTGTAAGGTTGAAGTATTCCGCTACTGCGAAGAAGTTTACCTTATCACTGAATGTTGCAAGCTGTTCGCCGTGTCTTTTTGCTTTTCCCTGACAGAATGAAATATAGTAGTTTCGCTTGTCAAGGTCAATATTTTTCATAAGGGATCTGAGCGACGTGGTTATACCGTTCTTGTCAAGGTTGCCGGCATATATCAGCACGTTTTCCTTGCTGTTGTTCGGAACGGGCGCTACTGTAAGTCCTGTATCTATACCGAGTATTGTTCTGTCGCAAAGCTGTGCAGTAGCGTTACTGCTGTCCCATGTGCAGTATGTCTTTACGAACTCTTCATCATCGTAGTTCTTTTCGCTTCTCAGCTCGTCTACAAGAGCGTCAAGGTCAAATACCTGGGGGAAGGGCAGGTCGTCCATATCCATGTACATACCTCTGTCGCAGAGATATTCGTCTTTATCATACGGGAAAAGCACCACTTTTTTGCGTGTGCAGGCGTAATCGAAGAATACGCTTGAATAGTCTGTAACAAGAACGTCTGCGATATTTAAAAAGTCGTATGTTTCATACTCTGCAGGGAAGTTCTTTATATGCTTTAGTTTGCTGACTTCCGCCGTATTCTTGGCGTGCATTGCCATAGGGTGGATGTTGATATAGAATATCTCATCATCGGTAAGTCTTTTGTCAAGCTCGCAAAGGTAATACATAAGATATGCATCGTTTTTCGATACGCCGACCTTATCGACAGTACCTCTCCATGTCGGCATATATGCGTATATCTTCTTGTCGGTGATTTCAAGTTCTTCTCTTATCTTTTTCTCTGCGTCCCTGTCGAAGAATACTGTGTTTCTCGGATAACCGCAGAGTATATAGGAATTTGAAGAAATATTCTCAAGCATATAGTCCCTTATCATTACGTCTTTCGTAAAGATGTTGGGGTAAAGCAGATAGTCTGCATTTACAAGGTTCTTCTGAACGTTTCCGAAGAATACATCGTTATGCACCTTGCGTCCCATGGCTTTGAGCGGAGTGCCGTGCCATGTGTTTATATATACCTGTCCCTCTTTCTTTATCCAGTAGTTAGGGAAGGTAGCGTCGTTTATCAGATATTTTGCGCTTGCAAGCAGACGCATATAATCATCGGAAGCATAAACAACAATGTTTACGTTTTCGAATCCGTAGTGTTCAAGAATAGCCGTTATGCTTTTTACATATCTTCCCCAAGATGAAAGGTAAACCGTATATCCGGCGTATTTTTCATCTGTCAAAAGATATTTCAGAATATAGAACAGGTTACCGCTGATCTTTGTAGCGGTCTGCGATTCAAGCAGTATCACTTTTTCGTCTATCGGTAACTGCTCATAATAGGTTATATACTTGTTTTTCGCTACCCAGTAAGGATCCTTGAATTTTTTGCGTACCTTATTGGCGTAGGTAAAGGGGTTGCTCATTTTAGTTCCTCCGTGAAATCATGCGACTGTCTGTTTATCTTTATATTACTTGTCGCTAAGGTCGTGCTTTATCTGCGTAGTTGAAATTTCGGGTGTTCTGGGAAGATAAACTACCTCGCAGTATTCCTTGAGAAAATCAAACTTTCCTTTCCAGTCGTCGCCCATTACGAATGTGTCAACGTGGTATTCCTTTACGTCGCTTATCTTCTGATCCCAGCAGGTTTCGGGGATAACCAGATCAACGTAGCGGATAGCTTCAAGAAGCTGCTTTCTTATCTCGTAGCTGAAATAGCACTTCTTCTGCTTTTCGTTCCAGTTGAACTCATCTGTTGAAAGCACTACGATAAGATAATCTCCGAGTGCCTTTGCTCTTTTGAGAAGCTCAATGTGACCGTAGTGGAGCAGGTCAAATGTTCCGTAGGTAATTACTCTTTTCATTCTTTTTGTCCTTTCATATAGATCCTTATTCTGATACTTATTTGTCACTTTCAACGCTTGTGAAGTGACCGCTTTTTTCATCATCTTCCGGAGGCTTCATATAGTCTCCGTACATATTGGTAAGAAGACTGTCATACCCTGCCGGTGCGGGATATTCGCCGCTCTCAAACGGGAGCATTATCTTATCCTCAAACCATTCGCTTTTATATGTTTCTCTGGGGAAGCCGTGCGCACCGCTTACGGTACACAGCTTTTTGCCCGAACAGAATACATTGAAGATACCGACAACAAAGTCACGCATCGCAATAATAAAGCCTCTTGGCATCTTTATCATAAAGTGATAAAGCATACGGGCTGACTTTTTGGTATAGTCAAAGTCAAAATCCTTGTTCTGCTTTGCTATAAGCGCATAAGATGTCGTGCTTACCCATTTGAACATGAATTGTGCCAGTTTATTGTTTTCGGGACACTTGTCCACAGGGAAAACATCTATATAAATACCCTTGTGCATATTTACGCCTTCAAGGAACGGGTCGATGACCTCAGTGTTGTCAAGCCTTATCTTGTCAAAGTGGAACGGGTAACCCTTGTCATTCTTCTTGTCCTGCAGAAAAAGTCCTTCGGGTAATGCTTTTTTGCATACGCCGTTCAGCTTTTTGAAATCCTTTCTGAGCATTACAACGTCAATATCATCGTCCCACGGGATAAAGCCCTTGTGCCTTACCGCACCGAGAAGCGTTCCCGCTGTAATAAAATAGCGTAAATTGTTCTCCTTGCACATCCTGTCGAATTTTACGAGTATGTCAAGTTCCTTTGCTTTAAGGTCGGCAAGTTCTTTTTCTGAAAGCTGTTCTTCCAAGTTTTCACCACCGTGATAATTATTAGCCGTAAAAACGGATACGCATTGAATCGGGTAAAGAAAAATAAAGATAAAAATTTCTGTAAAGAAATTTTGCAGATTGTAGAAAAAAGTCTGTTTTTTATAAGATAGTGCGGATTCTCTATCCCTATCCCCAAACCCCTTTCCCCCGGAAAGGGGCTGAGTGTGGGGCTGCCGCCCTCACCCCGCTTGGGGCTACGCCCCAAACCCCGTATTATTAAAAATATAGGTTTATCGACAGACTGAAAAATTTCTGTAAAGAAATTTTATTCAAAGCGTAAAGCAAACTCATATTATTATACAACGAAAGCGGCTGTTTGTCAAGAATTTAAGCCGTTTTACGCATTAGTAGTAATGCACAATAAAGCAGGTTAAATGCCTGTGATTTTACGGTAATATTTGCGTTTTGATAATGCCGGATAAACCGGTCGCAAAAAAAGCTGTCGCAAAAGCCTTCTAAGCTCCTGCGGCAGCCGGTAAAGGTCGGCGGTCAGACACCCATTTTCTTGTTATATGCGGCACATACTTCTTTTGCAGTGCCCTGCATTACGGGTACTCCGTGGTCGAGCCACAGTGCCTTGTCGCAAAGCTGTTCAATAGACTTCATATTGTGCGAAACATACAGCAGAGTAGTGCCGTTTGACAGCATATTCTGCATACGCTCCGAGCATTTCTTCTTGAAACGGACATCGCCTACCGAGAGAATTTCGTCTGCGATAAGTATATCGGGCTGTACCGAAGTCGCTATCGAGAAGCCGAGCCTTGCTTTCATACCTGATGAAAAGTTCTTTACGGGCGAATCAAGGAAGTCCTGAAGCTCCGAGAATTCGACTATTTCATCGAACTTTTCCTGTATAAAATCCTTTTTGTAGCCGAGAAGCGTTCCGTTGAGGAAAATATTCTCCCTTGCGGTCATATTGGGATCAATACCTGCGCCAAGTTCAATAAGTGCGGCAACAGAACCCTTTACATCTACAGTTCCCTTGTAGGGTTTGAGAATACGGCTGATTACTTTAAGAAGTGTGGATTTTCCTGCACCGTTTGTGCCGACAAGCCCCCACGCCTCGCCTTTTTTTACATGAAGGTTGATATCCTTCAGTGCAATGAATTCCTGAAACATCAGTTCACGGCGGAGTAATCTCACTACATATTCTTTTATATTGTCAACTTTCATGTTCGCCTTATTGAAGCGGACGGTCACATTGTTTACGTCTATGATATAATCTTCCAAACCGATACCTCCGTCAGATATACAGAATAAACTTGTCCTGCTTATCTCTGAAGATAACAGTACCAAGTACAAAGAAGAGTGCGGCATATGCAACACCGAGGATAATTGTTTTCATATCAGAGATGCAACCTGTATAAGCGATATCTCTGAACTGCTTGATGTAGATATAAAGCGGATTGAGATTCTCAACTATGAACTTCAGCCAGTTCGGAAGAATGTCAACCGGATAGAATATCGCCGATGCGTACATCCACGCCGTCGTAAACGCATTGTATATATATCTTGTGTCACGGAAGAAAACGTGCATCTGAGCGAGGAAGAATCCCATTCCGCAGGCGAATATATACGCTTCGAGCGTTATAAGAGGGAATAAAAGCATCGTCCAGTAGAAAGGCGAGCCTGTGAAGATAAGGACTATCAGCAGTGCACCGAGCGACAGGACATAATCGACCATACAGCTTGTGACCTTTGCAAGCGGGAACATATATTTTGAAACATAGGTCTTTTTAAGCAGTGCGGCGTTCGAGGTTATACCGTCCATCGCCTTGTTTGTTGCGCCAACGACGAAATCATACATAGTTCTGCCGACAAGAAGATAAACAGGAAAGTTTGGTATGTTTCTGTCGAACAGTTTCGAGAATACAACGTACATTACGAGCATTATAAGCAACGGATTGAGTACGCTCCAGACGTATCCCAGTACACTGCGTCTGTATTTCAGCTTCAGATCTCGTGAAACGAGCTGGATGAGCAGATCCTTGTAGTGCCTTACTTCAAGAAATCCGCCTGTTTTATCCTTGCGAACAAGTGTCATTTATACCTCCGTCAATCAAAACTCTTGTTGTGTCTTACTTTGTTGTAGAGCTTTGAGTTAAGAATTCTGTTGTATCCGGTAAGACCTATATGCAGTCTGTTGAGTGTTTTCAGTATCTTGCAATGCTTTTTGCTCATCTCATAAACTTCGTGGTATTCCTTATCCATAAAGCTCATCATTTCATCGGCTCTTTGCCTGCCTGCTTTCCTGTTTTTATCGCACAAAAGCGAGGTAACAAGGAAGCTCAGCAGCAGGAGATGCGTTTTCTTTGCACAGTAAAGCGCCGCCGCACCCGTAAAGCTCTTGCCCTCTGCGGTCATACGCTTAAGCACGGTTTCGGTATGACCTATACGCTTAAGCTGATTTGCGGCAGAAACGCTTTGCGTCACATCGCCGATGCGGTATTCATATATGAAAAGATCGAGCGGAAGTATGCTCTTTGCCTTACTGCAAGGGAAAGTGGCGTATTCGTGGTCTTCGTAGAACACCTTTTCGCTGAGCTTTATTCCTTCGTTTTTATAAAAATCGGTACGGTAGGTTATGCCGTGGAACGTAAGGCTGCGGTCGAAGTTTTTCCACTGCGACATTACCTCGTCCATTGTGTATATTCTGCCAAACTGCGGCGGAAAGCAACGCCAGCTTTTTACTTCGCCGTTTGAAATGTCTATCGTATGATGAGGTGTCAGCACAACATCGGCATCCGTATTTTCAAGCGCCTTTATAAACTCCGGTATATTCTCGGTAAGAAACCAGTCATCAGCGTCAAGGACTTTAAGATATTTGCCGACAGCCTTTTCACTGCCGACATTAATACCGGAGCCGTGACCGCCGTTGACTTTATTTATAAGGCTTATTGAGGCGGGGTATTTTGCAATATATTCTTCTGCGATTTGTTCGCAACCGTCTGTAGAGCCGTCGTTTACAACGATTATGTCGAGCCTGTCCGTACATTCGCACAGGAGCGAATCAAGGCATTTTGCCAGAAACGGCTTGCTGTTGTAAGACGGGATAATTATACTCAGTATCTTTTCCATTAATTGTTACCTTTTTTCAGTTTATTAAGTCTGTTTTCCTTTATTCCTGCGAGCGTATATGAAAACGCCTTGAACATACTTATGTCCGTCAGCTGTTTTCTTTTGGCAAAAGCGTAATATGCGGCATAGAGAACGGACAAGGGAAGCCCCATTATATATCTTGTCGTATTTCCTCGGTTCACAAAGAATTCCCTGTCGAAGCCCTTGAACCAAGTAGATTGCGTCTGAGCCACCGTTGCCAGCTCATAGGGGTAGTGATATATTTTCAGGCCTGCCTTACGGCACTGCGTCAGAAATCTGAATTCCTCCTCCGCACCGTTGCCTGAGCCTGCACCCATGTTTTCGTCAAACCGAATGCCTTTGGCGAGGAGTTTTTCACGTCTGAACGTTATCTGCCACGAGCTTACGCTCATAATATCCCTGTAGCCGAGCTTTTTTATGCTGTCGCCCCATTTATGAGGTCTTTGCGCCATATCGAATATGATAATATCCGCTTGCGGAAGACTGCTGTAAGCCTTCTGCACCGCTTCGTCGTACCCTTGCGAGAACACCTCGTCATCATCACAGATAATACACACGTCGGCATCGGATTTAGATATGGCGAGGTTACGGCTTTTAGTCAGCCCTCTCTCCTTTACCGAAAAAGTACGGACAAATGCATCGCCGATATGTTCTTCCTTATATCCGTCCTCATCACACTGATTTATTATAATCGTGTCTGAGGTGATATGAGAACGCTTTATCATTTCTTCGCTGTCGTTCAGAAACATACACGACAGAAGTATTTCGGTCTTGTTCAAAAGTTCAGCTCCTTAATTTCAAAATGCCATATCATACTTTTGCTGTAAGCCACATTTATTTTATTATACAACTGTTGCATAAAAAAGTCAATCGACATAATTTTATAGTATTTTGCCGCACAAACGCCGGATTATATGCGTTTTACATAAAAAGACCGCCGGAAAGGCGGTCTCAGACTGTCGATAAACCCACATAACTTATAAAAATGGGGTTTGGGGCGTAGCCCCAAGCGGGGTGAGGGCGGCAGCCCCACATTCAGCCCCGGCACGGATGCCGGGCGTGTATGCCCAAAGGCTCTGCACGATGCAGAGCCAACAAAGCATACACAGCCCTTCCCACGGGGAAAGGGGTTTGGGGATAGGGATAATAAATCAGAACTTTATTTCAAAAACATACTTTTTCTACAAGCTGAAAGACCGCCGGAAAGGCGGTCTTGCTGTTTTATGTTACTCGTCGGTCTGAGGCTTATTCTTGCTGTAGTCATGCAGCATTCTTGTTCTCTTATGCGATTCCTTTTCAACGTACATCTTCGAGTCGGCTTTATTTATATAATAGTCTATATGGAGCTTTGAGCCTTTCGGCACAATACATCCGCCGAAGCTGCAGTGTACATTGTACGGCTTTTTGCTTGTCAGGTTGTATTCCGAAAGATATTCGTTGACCTTGTCGATATACGCATTCATCTCGTATTCACCCTTGGCTTTGCCGAATACGACATATTCATCGCCGCCGAAGCGTGCGCATATATCGTTCTCGTCTGCGGCGGACTTAAGTGCGTTTGCCATAGTGAGAATAGCGTTGTCGCCCTCGTTGTGTCCGAAGTTGTCGTTTATCAGCTTCAGATTGTCAAGATCCACCGAAATGACCATACAGTCATCCTTAACTCCGTCCTCGGCATAATCGTTGTATATTCTGAAAAAGCCTCTGCGGTTGTACAGCGAGGTGAGCGGATCGGTGATATAGAGCATATCGATCTTCTTTGCGTATGCGTACAGCTCGTTCTGCCTGCGTACCGATTCTAAAAGCTGTGACATTGCCATAGTGAGGAAGTTCAGCAGATAGTTCATACTGCTCCATGGATAGAAATTGAACGCAAGGTATCCAAGCGTGTTATCCCTTATGTGAATAGGCGTGTACAAAATGAACTTGCTTTTGTCGGACATTTCGTAGAAGTCGGGGAGCATTTCAGAAGTGGGAAATTCGGTTTCGCTCTGCGGCTTCTTATCTGTGCATCGTGCTAAGCACTTCATAGTATCGCAGTAGCCGTGTATGTGTATGGGACAGTTGTTTTCAACATAGTCAATCGAATCGTTCACAAGCGAACTTTCCATAAAGTCCTTGCAGATACATATCCAGGAATTGTTGCACCATATTCTCGAAAGCGTCGCCGAAATATTCTTGCTTGCATCGTCAAATGTAGAGCAGTTTGCAAGCTCCTGCGCAATAGCCGCAGTTCTTATCGAAAAACGCCTTGCGTCATATAGTTCTTCGAACAGATCGTGCCTTTGCTTCGGCAGAATATCAAGGGCGTTCTGCATATTCGTACAGCGGCAGGATATACCGTAAATTATGCTTGGCGGAATTATGCCGAGCTTTGCAGGCTTCTTGCCTCTGAGAAGAAGATTAGCCACGATATTGGCGGCCTCCTCGCCGGCTTTGTCGGCGAGTATCTTTGCGGTCGTGATATATCCGTTGGCCTCGTCTGTACCGTCCATTCCGGTGACGGCAATTTCGCCCGGCATATCAAAGCCCAGTTCAGACAGCTTTATCATAACAGCCGATGCCATTGTATCGTTTGCACAGACAATTGCTCCGCAGTCAAGATTGCCGTCCTCGTTCATCTTTTCCACCTGCTGAATTGCAGGGGCGCTCCACAGATTGCCGTAATATATTCTTGACGGCTCTATCGGTATGTTATGGCTTTTGAGTGCGTCAAGGAAGCCCGCAAGACGTTCGTCACTGGTAAAGTGGTTCTTGAATCCTCCCAGAAAATTCAGCTTTCTTATGCCGTGTCTTTCTATAAGATGATTTGTTATCATCTCTATCTGGCGACGGTAGTCGGGCATTATGCAGTAGCAGTTGGGGTAATCGTATTGCTTTCCGATTGTCAGCACGGGTACGTTCTTTTCTACCGCACGTTCGATAGTATGCCGTATCACTTCTTCGCTGCTGCTCAGATAAAAAGGAACAATGACAAGCATATCAAGAATATCATAGTTAGGCAGAGTGAAGATGTTTGTCTGACCTATATTATGCGGCGCTCCATCGTAGAAGCAGGTACAGCAGTTGAAGATATGTACATTTATAAGATTATCGCCGAGTACTTTACAAAAGCCTTGTAAAAGCATTTTTCCGCCTTCAAGATCTCCGATACAGAAGGCAACATTTTTTCTGCCGCTTTTATTTTCCACAGATAAGTCTCCCTCCTATAAATCAAATTAAAATAATACTGAAAATTTTCTCAAATCAAAACGTATCACACAATATTTTTTCGGGGATATAATATAAATTCAGTATACCACATTTGTATACAAAAATCAAGAAGATTCGATGAAAAATGAGCATATCTGACACAGTTTTCTCAGTTTTGAGCCGCACCTGCCTGTACTTGTCTTTCTTAGCACAACGAATTTCGGCGGTACGCCTAAAATCACACAAATTTATTGCATTTTCCGCTGATATGTGATACAATAAATTCTATCAAATTGTATAAACTTCATCGAGGAGTGTTGAAATTGGAAAACAGCAACAAAAATAACAATAATTATAAAAGCAACAAGCCGTCAAAGGATAACAGACCGTCCTTCCCGAAAAGAGCGGTAATCACAGGCGGTATGCCTTACGGTAATAAACAGCTTCATTTCGGTCATGTCGGCGGTGTGTTCGTATTTGCGGATACATACGCAAGATTCCTGCGTGACCGTATCGGTAAGGATAACGTAATTTTCGTATCGGGTACAGACTGCTACGGCTCGCCTATAGCAGAAAGCTACAGGAAGCTGAAGGAAAGCGGAGAGTTTGACGGTACTATTGAGGATTTTGTAAGGAAAAATCACGAGAGCCAGGAAAAAACGCTCAGAGATTATGATATAAGCCTCGACCTGTTCGGTGCGTCCGCACTGGATGAGCCTGCAAAGATACACAACGTAGTATCCGACAAATTTATCAGAAGGCTGTACGAAAACGGTCAGCTTGAAAAAATCACCACCTCGCAGTTCTATGACGAAAAGGCGGGCGTATTCTTAAACGGCAGACAGGTAATAGGCAAATGCCCCGTTCTCGGCTGTCAGTCGGAAAAGGGCTATGCGGATGAGTGCGATCTAGGACATCAGTATATGCCTTCAAGCCTTATTGACCCCAAAAGCACGCTGACAGGCGAAACACCGGTAATGCGTGACGTTGTGAACTGGTACTTCCGTCTTACCGAGTACACAAAGCTGCTCGGCGAATACGTTGACAGAATAAAGAAGATGCCGAATGTCCGTTCTCTTGTTTCAAAGACTATCGGCGAGTTCCTTGAACCGCCCGTTGTTCATATCAAGAAAGAACTGCGTGAGGATTATGAGAAGATAAAGGATCTGCTTGCGCATCATACGCTGACGGACGACCCGAAAAAGCCTTCGTTCACGATATGCTTCGACACGCTTGACGAGCGTGATGCGGCAACAGAGATCATGGCACATCACGGTCTGCGTTTCAGAACGGGCAAGACGCTTGTTCCGTTCAGACTTACAGGTAATATCGAGTGGGGCGTAAAGGCTCCCGACCTTGAGGATGAAAAGGGACTTACCGTATGGGTATGGCCTGAGTCACTCTGGGCACCTATCTCATTCACTTGCGCTTATCTCAAGAGCAAGGGTATTGATATGGAGCATTACAAGGATTACTGGTGCTCAAAGGATTCACAGGTATATCAGTTTATCGGCTCGGATAACATCTACTTCTACGGTGTTGCGGAAATGGCAATGTTCATGGCGCTGAAAAAGGGCGAGATAACCTCCGACCCTGAGGACGGCGAAATGCAGCTTCCTATCCTCGTTGCAAACAACCACATTCTGTTCCTTGACAAGAAAGCAAGCAGCAGCGGCTCAATAAAGCCTCCTATGGCGGCGGATCTGCTGAACTACTATACAGCCGAACAGCTCCGTATGCACTGGCTCGGACTGGGACTCGGCACAAGGAGCGTCAGCTTCCAGCCCAAGCCCTATAACCCCGATGCAAAGCCTGAGGACAACGACCCTGTTGTAAAGGAAGGTTTCCTGCTTTCAAACGTGTTCAACAGAGCTATACGTTCCTGCTTCTATTACGCTCAGAAGTATTTTGACGGCAAGATGCCCGTAGGCACACCCGATGCGGACGTTATCGCAGAGTGCGAAAAGGCTATTCTTGAATATGAGCGTTATATGTATAAGTTTGAGTTCCACCAGGTGACCTATGTGCTTGATTCGCTTGTAAGAAAGTCGAGCAAGGTATGGTCAAAGCTCAGCCGTGAGGCTGATGCGGCAGATGATAACGAGCTTCGTAAAAAGACGCTTATCAACGTGTTCCACTATATAAGAACAGCCGCACTTCTTCTGCACCCCCTCGCTCCCGAGGGTACGGAGATGCTCAGAGAGTATCTCGGATTCGGCGAGGACTTCTGGAGTTGGGATCACGTGTTTGAAGGAATGGACTACTTCTGCAAAGGCGAAAGCGAGCATCAGCTTAAGTTCCTTGAGCCGAGAGTTGATTTCTTCAAAAAGCACCCCTCACAGCTTGCAGGCAGTGAAGAAAATTAAATTATTGCATCAGCACCGCCGCCGTGAAAACACAGCGGCGGTAAATTATAATATCAGAGGACATAACATTATGGCAGAAAAATTAGCGATAGCGATGAGCGGCGGAGTGGACAGCTCGGTGGCTCTTGTGCTGTTGAAGGATAAATATGATGTCAGCGGTTATACGCTGAAACTGCACGACAGCAGAGGAACGGACGACAGCGGACTTTGCGGTTCGGCAAGCGACATCGAGGACGCAAAGGCGATAGCGGCAAAATTCGGCGTACCTCATTATCTGCTTGATATGAGGGATTTGTTTTCCGATACGGTACAGAAAAGTTTCGTACAGAGCTATCTTTCGGGAAGAACGCCTAACCCCTGCGTAGAGTGCAACGAAACCATAAAGTTCGGCGCACTGCTTGATGCGGTGAAAAAGCAGGGGATAAATCACATTGCCACAGGTCATTATGTACGCAGCTGTTACGATGAAAAAAGCGGCAGATGGTTGCTCAAAAAGGCAATCAACGCAGACGGCACAAGCAACGCAAAGGATCAGTCATATGTACTGTACCGATTAAGTCAGCAACAGCTTGCCGCAAGCGTTTTCCCTCTCGGTGAAATGACAAAGGACGAGATAAGGCATATTGCGGCTGACAGCGGACTTATCAACAGCGACAAGCCCGACAGCCAGGATATATGCTTTGTGCCGGACGGCGATTATGCCGGCTTTATCGAGCGATATACAGGCAACGCCTACCCCGACGGCGATTTTCTCGATGAAAACGGCAACGTTATAGGCAGGCACAAGGGCGTTATATTTTACACGATAGGACAGAGGAGAGGAATAGGCACAGGATTTGGTAAACCGATGTATGTTATCGGAAAAAATGCCGATAATAATACCGTAACGCTTGGTAGTAACGAGCTTCTTTTTACCGATACGCTGTATGCAGATAATCTTAACTGGATAGCGTTAGAATATCCCGAAAGCGAGTTTAAATGCAAGGCAAAGACACGTTACAGGCAGACTGAACAGCCGTGTACCGTATATCCGCAAGACAGAAATACGGTCAGGGTCGTGTTTGATGAAAAGATAAGAGCGGTAACTCCGGGACAGCACGTTGTGTTCTATGACGGCGATATTGTACTCGGCGGCGGTGTAATAATGTAGAATTGTGAAAGTTTGACAAATTTCATCTTCACTTTTCATCTAATTTACACAAAACTATTCTTTTAATTTCACGAACAAGCATTATTATATAACCACAGTCAGCGAGGAAACAGAAAAGCAAACAAGCTGACAGATTAAATTGCTATCTTCGATTTTCATATATATTTCCCCAAAGCAAAGGACTCCGGTGTAACAGCCGGAGTTCTTTGTTTTTATGTTTTGATAATGAACAGGCGGCACGACATTTGCCGTACCGCCTCATATCTATTGCTTTTTGATTGTCATACAGTGGACGATGTGTGTTTATCCGTGTTTTACTCAGATATTGCCCGTAACCGTAATTACTGCCGTACCAGGAGTAACTGAAACCGTACCGTCTGTGTTTGTCGCAAATGTTGCCGCAGGTACTTCTATAGCGCCTGCTGTAGTTTCAAACACGCCTGTAGCCTCATTGTAAGTGTAGCTGGTATTGCTGAGAACGGTGCCATTGTAGGTTACTCCGATATTTTTCAGTATCGGGTTGAATACATCACGCAGAACAATATCGTCTGCCTGTGTGGCAGCGGTGTTGCCCTTGTTCGTAACGGTAAAGGTGTAGGTTATCTGACCGTTCTCGCTTACTATTGTCGGGCTGAGCGACTTTTCAATATCAAGCGCAGGAGCGGTTGCGGCATTTACTGTTTCTGTGGCGGTGATAGGTTCTGTAATGCCGTCACCTGTTATCGAGATGCTGTTGGTTATACTGCCTTCAATATTGAGCGGAGCATAAGCCGTTGCTATGGCACTGTATACTATCTGCGCCTCAGAGTTTGCGGGAACGTTTATTCCCGTTATTGTCATAGGCGGACCTGCTGTTACGGCAGGAGCTGTCTGCAATGCGCCGTTGATATAATAGCGAACATCTCCGCCGTATGCCAGAGGATACACTGTTCCTGCACCGTAGGTGTAACCGCCGAGATTATCGGTTAACGTAAGATTTGTAAACGCTGTGTTTCCCGTGTTCACAATATTCACAATATAGGTCAGAGTGTCGCCTTGCTTGTAGGTCGTTGCAAGGGAATGCTTCGTTGCGGCAAGAGTCTGCTGTATCTCGCCTGTTGTTACGTTTGAATTTACTACCGTGCCGTTATACGAAAGGGTAGCAACGTTTGTGAATGTTGCCATTGTTTTTCCTCCTTGAAAGTATTTTTTATTCGGGTACCCTTTACATTTTATGACACAGTGTGACTTTGTGTCACTGAAACTTGCTTTCCTTTTATAACCCTCCGCAAAAAAGAACGCACTTGACTGTGCGTTCCCGAAAGTGCGTTCTTATTAATTCTTTATATCGCTCTTGAAATGCTCCCCGTACTTTTCTTTAAGTATCTTCCACTGATAACGGTATGCATAGCTTGCAGTGAACACTCCGTCGTCTTTCCTTTCTGATTTTAATACAGACGGTTTGCTTTGTTCTAAATCAAAAACGATAGGATAAGCACTATTGTAAATATTTCCGTCAACTTCATTTGCAGTAGTATCATTGTCGGCAAAAATCAGATAAGACTGACCTTTTTGCAAAAAAACAGGATTCCACGTTGTTTGTATATATTTCCCGTTTGCACTCCTTAAAGCGTTGTAATACTCAATTTTCCCGTCATAATATTTTTTATCAATTTCACTGTGTTTACTGCTGTCAAACTCACCCGACTCATTTTCAAATTGAGCTTTCAGATTTTCTTCCGCTGTTTGCACAAAATTTAAGCTTCTGTCGTTATACTGTTCTGTTATATGATAATATTCACTGATATATAATATATCCCCTTTATTATACAAGCATTTTCCGTTATTGGAATCGACAACTTCTTCTATAACAACAGGCGTGTAGATTAAAGATAAAAACGGCTTCATAATCAACGTTTCACCGCATTTACCGTCAATGATAACATAACTGTCGCCTGCAACTCTGCATTTGAGCGCTACAAGTTCCGATGATTTAACGTCTATCGTTTCTTTATACAAGTCATCAAGATTCGGCTCAACAGGAAGATACATACTATACAAGTTACGATATGTGTTAGAATATATGTATTCGTTTGTAATCTCGTATTTGTCCTTATCGTAAGAAAACGTCTGATACCCCTCGATATTCTTTACAAGGTTTTCTTCACTTTCCTTGCTTGTATTATCAGTTACAGAGCTGTTTTCTGTAGCCGAGCTTTCGCCTGAACTTTCATTTTTACTGTCAGTAACCGAACTTTCGCTCGGCGGTGTAGTATCTCCTGCACCGCTCTGTGCGTTGTTGTCCGTACAACCGAATAACATAAGTGCCGATAAGATTAGAACTGCTGTTTTAGTAAGTTTTTTCACGATAGTTCACCCCGTTTTTCTTATTATGTTGTTCTGTTTCTTGTGTTGACTTCCTGTTCTTGCATCAAGAAATAATTCCTTATTATTAGATTAATATTTTTATTGTACAAAATCAAGCTTTTACAATCGCTTTTGTGAATGTTAGACAACAAAATTTGTAAATATAAACAAATAACAATCACAACCTTTCGGCGTTGTTTATGTCGGAGCTCAGCAGAAAATCTTACCGAAAATAATCGCTTGAAATCGCATTATACCGTAAACGACAGCACCTCCTTTCTTTTGCGTAATATCATTACCCGTTGCGACAAAAAACGCTGTCGGACAACTGTAAAATAATCACATAGTCGGTGACTGATGTCTGAAAGCGAAAGGAAGTTTGAAATGTCAAGGGCAGTAACAAAGGATAAGATAGATATCCGTGAACATTCGGTAATAAGATGTACGGCTGTAATGATAGCGGCGGCGGTAATTTCAATGAGTACAGTGTTCGGAAAGCCATCGCCGTTTGCGGCATCGTTTGCGGCGGCTATGAGCGGAATCGACTGTATCAGCGCATTTGTGGGAAGCGTGGCAGGCTATATTCTCGGCGGAAATTATACCGACGGCGTTACTGTTACATCGGCTCTGCTTTCCGTTGTTGCCATCCGTATGATAGTTTCACGCAGAAAATCAGCCGTGTCTGAGATAGTATCGGCTGTCACGGCGGCAGGCTCTGTTTTTGCGGCGAATTTTCTCACATCGTCTACCGTAAGCGAGGTGATGAACTGCATCATTCTTTCGGTCATGGCAGGCGGAGGTGCGGTTGTCGCTTTACGCTTGTCACGGCTTGCCGAAAAGCGTGAGATAGCAAAGATAACCGTCCGCAGCGATCCTCTCAGCTTTATCTGCGTTCTGGGCGGCTGTGCTATAGTATCCGGCATACTGTCGCATTACAGCGTCGGCATCTTCAATATAGGAATAATTTTCGCATCATGCCTTTCCCTTTGCAGTGCTATGAAGTACGGCAGTGGAGCAGGTGCTGTGTGCGGTGCGGTGTCTGCACTCGGGTGTGCGGTTGCCACAGCCGACTACGCTTTTCTTGCAGCTGTTGTTGCTCCTGCGGCGTCTGTCGGAGGTATGTTCAGCGGCGGAAGAAAGCTGAGTGCCGCAGGAGGCTTTGTGCTGACCGCAACGCTTGGCACTGCGCTGTTCGGAATGGATAATTCAAAGCTCGCCGTTGTTGCCTGCATATTCATGTCATCGGCGGTCTTTATGCTGTTACCGGCAAAGCTTACAGCCGATCAGGGCGATATTGCCAGAGTTAAAGCGGGTGAAAACAGCGTCAGAAAACTGTTTTCAAAACGGCTGAAATTTGCCGGAGGAGCGATTGCCGAGGTAAGAAGAACGGTCGGTATCACTGCCGAAAAGCTGGATAATAACATAGGAAGCGATATAAGCTGGGTGTACAATACGGCCTGTGACGAAATATGCCGTAAGTGCAGGTATAATATGCAATGCTGGGGCAAGGAGTACGGCGACAGCATTAAACAGTTTGCAAAGATTACAAATATGGTAAAGTCGGGAGAAAGTGCCGATCCGGATGCTTTTTCTGAGCCTTTAAGCGCACGATGCCCTAAAAAGCAGGAACTGATTGACAAAATCCGCAGGCTGTGTGATGTTTATGTGGCGAGCAGTACGGAAAAACGAAGAATTGCCCGTATGCGTAATATCCTGACGGCTCAGCTGTCGGCAACGGAGCAGATTCTCTCGCAGTTATCCGATGAGATTGAAAACAGCGGAGAAATTGAGCCTCAGTACAACAAAACCGCCTGCAATGTGTTGTCGAAGCTCGGCTGTGAAGATGCAGACGCAGTGAATGTGGAGCTTGGCGAGCAGGGAAGAATGTTTGTCGAGGCATATTCCGATACCGGTTTTTTCGCATCAAAGCAGGATATATGCGAGGCTATGACGCTTGCTTTTCGCCGCCGCTTTGATTTGCCGACATTGAGCCGTGTCGGAGGAGCCTGTAAGCTGAGTCTTTTTTCGGGAACCACCTACACGCTTGACGTTGAAATATGTCAGATAAGCAAGACGGAGGGTACTGCCTGCGGCGATTATTACGAGAGCTTCATAGATAAGAACGGTACAGCGTATGTTGTATTATCGGACGGTATGGGCAGCGGAGGCAGGGCGAGAGTGGACTCATCGTTTGCCTGCGCTATGCTAATACGTCTTTTGCAGGCAGGTGTCGGAGTAGAGGCGGCAATCAGCGTAATCAATACATCACTTGTGTGCAAATCCTCCGATGAGAGCTTTGCTACTCTTGAAATATGCGCTGTCGACCTTTACAGCGGAAAGATAGACTTATACAAGGCAGGCAGTGCCAACACTTATATCAAGTGCGGAAACCGCTTTGTCACCATAGGCTGTAAGGGCTTGCCGATAGGAGTAAAGGACGAGCCTGTATACGACAGGAGAACGTTTACGATAGGAAGCAGGGATATGATAGTTATGACAAGCGACGGTGCAGAGCTGAACGAGAAATGGCTTTACAGGGAGATGGATAAACAGCCCGACCTTAAGGAATTCTCTAAAGAAGTTGCCAATACCGCCAGATTCTATGCCGGTGACGAAAAGAGCGACGATATATCGGTGATTGCAATGCGGCTCAGCAGATAACGCCCCGATAATTCGGTGCGATGTGCAACGAAATCCGCAACGCTGTCGGAATATCAGAAAAAACAGTATTGACCTTGTTCTTTCAGAGTGATAAAATATATAGCGGTGTGTCTGTGCGTTTGTGCCGAAGATACACCGCTTATTTTGTGCATATAACGAGGTCATTATGAAAGCCGATATTCTGACAAAAACTTGGATAGCCGCAATTCTCGCAATATTCTGCTCTGCTTTGTGGGGCAGTGCTTTTCCCTGCGTAAAAATCGGTTACGGGCTTTTTGGCGTTGACACTTCACAACCAATGTCATTGATACTTTTTGCAGGGATACGTTTTTTCGCAGCAGGAATTATGGTTATTATAACAGGAAGCATAATGCACAAAAAGCCGCTTGTTCCGAAAATCAAGGAACTGCCGAAGGTGGCGGCACTGAGCCTTACTCAGACGATTTTACAGTACCTGTTCTTCTATATCGGACTTGCCAATACAAGCGGAGTGAAATCTTCCGTTATCGAGGGTATGAGCGTGTTTGTGTGCATACTTATCTCATCGCTTGTTTTTCGCCTTGAAAAGCTGACAAAATTCAAGATTATCGGCTGTGTGCTTGGCACTGCGGGAATAGTCGTTATAAATCTTGACCGCTCTCTGCTCAGCGGATTCAGCCTTACAGGAGATGGCTTTATTCTTCTTTCCACCATTGCCTATGCGATTTCCTCCGTGCTTATAAAACGCTTTTCCAAAGACACCGACACTATGATGCTCAGCGGCTGGCAATTCCTGCTCGGCGGTGCGGTCATGACCGTTATCGGCTTACTTGCAGGCGGCAGCATAACTCTGCCTGAATCACCCCTGCCTGCCGTACTGATGCTTTTTTATCTTGCGTTTATTTCCGCTTGTGCCTACTCGATCTGGAGCCTGCTGTTAAAGTACAACCCCGTATCGAAAATCGCTGTTTTCGGCTTTATGAACCCGGTTTGCGGTGTGCTTCTTTCTGCGCTTCTGCTCGGAGAGGCACAGCAGGCATTCCGCCTTGAGTCGCTGATTGCTCTTGTACTGGTCAGCGCAGGAATATTCATAGTCAACAAAATGGGAGAGAAAAATTGACGGATTGTTTAAATTGTTTCAAATATAACTATAGGTAATTTTAAAAACTGGAACAATCGAAAAAAATCAAAAAATATTTCAAAAAATGCTTGACATCGGCTTTTCAGTGTGATATAATAGTCTACGTTGTCACGGCAGTGATAACTTAAAGAATATTGGGGTGTCGCCAAGTGGTAAGGCATCGGACTCTGACTCCGCCATTTCGAGGGTTCAAATCCTTCCACCCCAGCCAAATACCGTTTAAACCGCATTGTTATGCGGTTTATTTTTTTACTACACGAAAATTACACGAAGAAAGGCTATAAAGCCATTGTCGGCATACTCAGCAAAACAAAACACCGGACCTTTTCGCACAGTGCTAAAGATCCGGTGATTTTTATTATTTGTTATGCTTATTTGCCGAGTGCAATCTTACCCATAGCGTCAGCCTGCATAATAGCGTCATACAGCTCAACGGGCTGTACATCGCCTGCGAGGTTGTGGATAGTTTCGCCGGGGATACAAGCGTTCTCGGAAATAGTCTTTACCTGCTCAGGAGTTGTAACGCCGATTTCTTCAAGCGTTACGGGAAGACCGACCTCAAGACAGAAGTCCTGAACTTCCTTGAATTCCTCTTTAGGCGCACCCTCAAGCACAAGCTGTACAAGCGTGCCGAGCGCAACGCAGCAGCCGTGATCTGCGTGCTTTATGCCGAGAGAAGTAACGCCGTTGTAGAATGAGTGAGCGGCGGCACAGTTTACGTTATCGGCGCCGACACCTGAAAGGTAAACGTTAGCTTCAACGATATTTTCAAGTGCGGGAGTAACTGCGTGTACCTTGCAAGCCTCGATAGCCTGCTTGCCGTATTCACGGAGCGTGTCATAGCAAAGACGAGCAAGCGCCTGACCCGCTCTTGTGATGCCCGTACCCTCAAGGCTTGCGGATTCGGTGCGGATAGAAGCACGACCCTCGAAATATGTGCCGAGCGCATCGCCCATACCGGCAATAAGGAACTTGACGGGCGCATTTGCGATAACGGTCGTATCGACCATTACAGCGTCGGGATTTGTGGGGTAGAACAGATATTTATCGAAGCTGTGGTCATCGTTGTAAATTACGGAAAGTCCCGTGCAGGGAGCGTCCGTAGCCGCAACTGTAGGCACGATTACAATGTGCTTTCCGCTGTAGTATGCGGTAGCCTTTGCTGTATCAACGGCACTGCCGCCGCCTACAGCTACTACCGTATCAATGTTGTCCTGCTCTACGATAGCCTTCATCTTATTTATTTCGCCGTTGCTGGATATTCCGCCGAATATCTCGTAACGTCTGTAGTCATCAAGCCCTTCAAAGCTCTTTTCTATTTTATCGTGGCATGCCTTGTAACCGCTGTTTGAGCATACAAACAGCCAGCGCTTGCCCATATAACCCATTTCTTCATGAAATTTAAGCAGTGCATCTCTGCCCTGTACATATTTGAGCGGCTCACGCATCGCTCTCAGTCTTCCCATCATAATTGAAACACCTCCGTAGAATGATATAAAATACAGACATTATTATCTGCTTTTACAACTAATTTATATCACTTTTTTATGGGTATGTCAATATTTACGGGCATTCCGATTTTTGATATTGGTATGTCAAATTTTCATTGCAATAAAGAAACAAATATCATTTTAAATTGAAATTGCGGGGGATAAGCATTGCTTTTATCGGCAAACAGGAGTATAATATAATAAAAATGAAACGGGGTGATTATTATAACTGTTATGACGATTGAACGTGCTGTAGATAACGCAATTGCTTCCACAGAAATGGAGGGTTTTACGATAACCGAAAAACACAGGGAGCTTATCATGAAACTGATGAAAAAAGAAATAACATTGGATAAAGCTATAAAAGAGCTTAATAAGAAGAATGGTTGAATATGGCATATAATCTGAACATCACAAATGCCGATTGTTACACCGGCACTACAACTTTGATTAACAAATTAGGGATTACTGATGAAAATGAGTTGAACAGCACTGAGGCATTGATAACATCATACAAAGCGGCAAGTATTATTAAAGAAAAACAAATTACTGATTTCAACTTTGAAAGTTATAAAGAATTGCATGGAATTTTATTTGAAGATTTGTATGAATGGGCAGGGCAAACAAGAACGATAGCTTTATCAAAAACTTCAACCGTTTTCACTGATCCGGAAAAGATTGACGAACTTGGTTGCTTGATTTTTTCTCGGCTGAAAAGTATGAATTATTTTGTGGGCTTATCAAAAGATAAGTTTATATCCGAAATAGCTGATTTATATCATTTGTTGAATATACTTCATCCGTTCAGAGAGGGTAATGGCAGAACGGAGAGAGTTTTCTTTGTATTGCTTATCAGAAATGCCGGTTATGATATTGATTATTCATCGCTTAACTCCGATCTCTTGATGATTGGCAGTATTCAGGCGGCAGGCGGAGTTATGGATACCCTTATCAGATTTTTTGAAGAGAATATTAAAATCCACTGACTTTTAAGGTCGGTGGATTTTTTGCATAGCAACAAGTTATTTCGCAGATTAAACTGCAAGTAACTGATAAACATAAGTGGTGACGTAAGAAAATTGAACAGAAAATGCGGAGCAATACTAATTTGTGATATGATAACCTCAGATATAAAATCTGCTGAAAGTGGATTTTACCTTGCCTTGCATGGCTTGCGGAAAACCGCCATACGTTTTAGGAGACAAAAGCGACAAAATACATAAAACAAAAACCTCGCAGATCTCTCTGCGAGGTTCAGCTTGTAGAAAAAGTATGTTTTTTCAAAAAAAGTGCTTGTTCTCAATCCCTATCCCCAAACCCCTTTCCCCGGGAAAGGGGCTATATTACTGGGGCTACCGCCCCTAGACCCTGTCGGGGGCTACGCCCCTGCGACCCCATTTTTATATAATCAAGAGGTTTATCGACAGACTGAACCTCGCAGATCTCTCTGCGAGGTTTTGTGGTGGGGAAATGTCCAGAAACGCTTCCGCAGTGACAATAACTCCGTCAAAGCCGCTCGGATCAAAAAATCGTATATGACATTTTCAAAATTGAGAAATTAGTCCCTTATCCGGTGATTATAAATGTTTGAAAACACCGCCACGTCCGTATCCGCGGCAAATGCCGCCTCGGCTATTCCGCATATGATATCCTTCTGGGTGCGGTCGTCGGCTCTTGCGGTTATTACGGCAATTTTTTTTTGACATTTCGTTCGTCCTTTCACGCATTCATAAAAAGCCCGTTCCCGCAGCCGCTCAACTCTGTTCTGCGGTAAATTCTGCCGCTGACGGGGAAGGATTTTTGACGCGTTCGGCGACAGAGTATGCCGGAAACAAGCTTTCGTATAAATTATAACTTATTCACGTTCACGCAGTTATGTCAAACGAAAAGGTGCATATTATGATTAAAAGGTGGACAAAACAGATATCGCCTGTTGACTTTGTGTTGTTTATTGGTATAATAAACTTAAAGGTGTCTTTGGACACGAGAAACAAAACGGAGGTTTTAACGATGAAGATCACAAGTAAATTCGCGGCTATTTTGTGCGCGGCGGCCCTGTTTATGACGGTGGGCTGCTCGAACGGCGGCGAAACAAGCAGCGGGAGCTCCGAGCCCAACGCTTCCGGCAACTCCGGAACCGCAGACGTTTCCAGCGCTTCGAATTCCGAAACGAATGAAAGCGGCACGGTATCAGAGGAGAAAATTATGGACAGTCTGAACAACGGCATAATTATCGACAGCGTAAGCGGTAACGTTTATAAGAACGAGATGAACGCAAATCCCATCTCGCCGAACATATTCTGCGCCGATCCCACCGCGGTGGAATATAACGGAAGGCTTTACGTTTACGGCACGAACGACCAACAGCAGGCGGAAGAGGGAACAAAGAACGACTACGCCTATATCAAATCGCTTGTGGTATTTTCCACCGACGATATGGTAAACTGGATATATCACGGCAGGATAGAGGTCGGAGAGATCGCACCGTGGATATATAACTCGTGGGCACCGTCGATAGTTTCCCGCGTTGAAGACGACGGACTTACGCATTTTTACCTTTACTTCTCAAACGGCGGCTCTGGCGTGGGCGTGATAACCTCCACCGACCCTGTGGGACCGTGGACCGATCCGCTCGGCGAGCCTCTGGTTTATCAGAATATGCCTGGGCTGGAGAATTGCCCCGCACCCTTTGATCCGGGCGTGTGCATTGACGAAAATGGCGTAGGCTGGCTCGCCTTCGGCGGAGGCACACCGGCGGACGGCAACACTATGCACAGCAAGATCCCGAAGATAGCAAAGCTGGGAAAGGATATGCTTTCCTTTGACAGCGAATTTGTTTCCATTGACGCTCCCTACTTTTTTGAGGCGAGCGAGCTGAACTATATCGACGGAGTATATTACTATACATACTGCACCGACTGGCAGGATCACAAGACCGGCTGGAAGGAGTACGAGGGGATCGACGTTCCGCCCGCGTGCAGCATGGCGTATATGACTACCAAGACCCCTCTCGACGCGGATAGTTGGGAATGCAGAGGACCCTATTTCTATAATGCGGGAGAGAACGCCGACGGGGCCTCAGGACTTCGCTGGGCTAACAACCACACTCATTTCATTGAATATAAGGGCGTAAACTACATCATTCACCATACGCTTCTTCTGGAGGAGCTTATGGGAGGAAAAGCGGGCTTCCGCAGTATGATGGCAGACTATCTGCCCATGGACAAGGCGACGGGCAATATCCCCATAACTGCGGCAAGCAAGAAGGGCGTAGCGCAGATAAAGCTGGTCGACCCCTATACCAATAACAGCGGCGCGCTGATGTTCACCAGTGCGGATATCGGATACGACAAGGTAAATGATCCTGCCGCAAAAAGCACCGCCAACGGCGCGTGGATATATGTAAGAGGAGCAGACTTCGGCTATGGGGCATCAGAGTTTATCGCTGAGGTCAAGGGCAAGGGAAGAATAGAGGTTCGTCTTGACGATATCTCCTCCAAAGCCGCTGCGTTCGTCGAGTTCGACTGCGCGGATTATACCAAAATACGCTCGGACAGCTTTGCGCAGTTTGACGGAAGAAATCATGACATTTATTTCGTATTTTCCGGCTCCGATATAGAGCTTAAGTCGTGGAGGTTTTCGAAGGGCGACGAGCAGCTTCGTCCTGAAGAGAGCATAGCCTCCACCGAAATACCCTACAAGACGCTGGTAATATCGGGACAGACCGAGCCCGGACCGAGCCCCTCTGCGATGCTCGACATTCCGAAGGACGGGGACTATTCCATAAAATCCTCTTCTTTTGAAAAGGACAGCGCCATAGTCAACCTCGGGTTTATTAATACCGATACCAATGCGAAGTATAAGGTGCTTGTGAGATCGCTGACGCTGGCAACCGAAAACGGAGATGTTGAAGTTCCCGTAAATAAGGAACTCGATCCCACAAGCTCGTCGGAAAACGGGCTTGAAAACGGCTGGGGCGGCTCCGAGGTCGGATCGCTGATTTACGGCACGGAGGAATGTGGAATATTCGCAGCGAAAACAGACATAACATGGACAAACTATCGTCTGGCGCTTAAAGTAAACGGCGAAGAGACGCCGTTCACATCCATCACCTACAATGTCACCGTAAGCGGTCTTGAGCTTGACAGCTGACGGAGGCAACGGAAAATAAGGAGGGAAAAATGAAAAAACTTGTTAGGTTCGCAGCGGCGCTGACGGCGGTATTGACGCTGACGGCATGCACGGCGGAAGTTGGCACGAGCTCCGTGACGTCGACGCCGATGTCGACGACGACGTCGACATCAACGTCGAATCCGCTACCGAGCGTCACCACCGAGCCCGGAAAAGAGGAGGACCCCAAAGTGCTTGATAAGGATATCATAAAATCCACGATAACTTCAACCGACGACGGCAAGGGAAACTACACAAATCCCGTTATTTTCGCCGACGTGCCCGATATTGATATAATCCGCGTTGACGACGCGTTTTATATGGTTTCGACGACCATGCACCTGTCTCCGGGTTGTCCCGTAATGAAATCCTACGACCTTGTAAACTGGGAAATAGTAAATTACGTTTTTGATACACTGGAGGACAGTGATAAACTTGCCTTAAGAAACGGGGAAAACAATTACGGCAAGGGTCAGTGGGCGACTACCCTCAGATATAACAACGGTGTGTATTACGCCGGCTTCACTTCCTTCTCCACCGGAAAAACTTATATCTATCATACCGACGATATAGAAAACGGAAAATGGGACAGGTTCGTGTATGACGAGTGCTTCCATGATATGAGTCTTTTGTTCGACGACGACGGCAAGGTGTATCTTATCTACGGCGGCGGAGAGATATGGTGCGTTGAACTGGAAAAGGATCTGAGTGCGGTCAAGCCCGGAACCAAGAGAAAACTCATCAACAACGCGGGACTTGTCAAGGGCTGCCTTGCCGAGGGTTCTCACGTCTATAAGCTGAACGGATATTACTATATTTTTATCATAACATGGCCACCTAATAGCAAAAGAACGCAGCTTTGTTACAGAAGCGAAGCGCTCGACGGCGAGTGGGAAAGGAAAGTGATAATCAGAGATAATATGGGCTTCAGAAATGATGGTGCCGCACAGGGCGGTATCGTCGACGATAAGGACGGCAACTGGTATTGCTTTGTATTTCAGGATCACGGAGCGGTGGGCAGGACTCCCGTTGTGTCGACCATGACATGGGAGGATGGCTGGCCGGTAGTCGGAGTTAAGGGAAAGGTGCCAACGACCGACAAGATTCCTATCGCGGGTCACGAGAAAAAGGGCATCGTCACAAGCGACGAATTTATCAACTCACAGATAGTGAGATCCTATCACAGCTTTGCCGACACGCCCGAGGAAGCGGGCGAGAGCGATTATAACGGCTCTAACCTCGGGTTGGAATGGCAATGGAACCACAATCCCGACAACCGCCTCTGGTCGCTCACCGAGAGGGAAGGCTATCTGAGGCTGAGAACGGTCAATGTCTGCGGCACAGTTGCCAATGCGAGAAACACCATTTCGCAGCGAACCTTCGGACCGGAATGCGGCGCATATATAAAGCTCGACGTTTCAGAAATGAAAGAGGGCGATGTTGCGGGGTTTGCCGCCTTCGCGGAGAAATACGGTTATGTCGCCGTAAAAATCGAGGACGGGAAAAAATATATCGTAACGGTTTGGTATGACGATAACGACGACGTTGAAAAGGAATTTGAAACGGAAAGGGTCGAAATAACGGAAAACGAAGTTTATCTGCGGGTCGACTGCGATTTCAAAAACGCAACGGACAAGGCGTATTTCTATTACAGCCTCGACGGCGAGAACTGGACAAAAATAGGAGACACGCTGCAAATGAATTATTACGGTCTGCATTTTATGGGATACCGTTATGCGATATTCAACTTCCCGACAAAGCAGACGGGAGGTTATGTCGACGTGGACTATTTCAGGGTGGAAAACAAACTGCTCAAATAAACTGATACATTCAATGCGTTTCAGCCGCACAGGGGGTAAGACCTTGTGCGGCTTTTTCTTTTTCGGGCTGCTGTTTTTTCTTCTTTCGGGAGAAAAGAGTTTTTTTCATTGAAAAATAGCGGCTTTGTGTTATAATTTAAGTACGGTACTGCGGCAGTAACTGCAATACTGCTAAGAAGGAGAAAAAGTAAAGCCAAAATTTGAGCAGCATTAAACAAAGAAAACGGCTGCAAAAACCACCCACCTCATAATGGTGCGGGTTGTTCATATTCAGTTAAATTAATAAATTTTATCTAATCCTGCTCCACCTTAACGCTCGTCTTGCCGAAGCCTCTTTGACCCCAGAACATCAAGGAGGGAGAATTTGTTGTCGCTACCGTTTTTGTCATTTTCAAACACCTCAGCATATCTACCGTACTTGTTGTAATCGATCTTCTGAGCTTCACGCTTTGCTTCGATTTGTTCTGCTGATAAGAAGTTATCCGGCACATATTTTAAAAACCTTTTGTCACTGGAGTTGACATTTGCAAAAAGTTGTGATAAACTAATAATAGAATCAGCTACCAGCGGAGTAGATGCTTCCGAGTAATCGGTGTGGCTCTCCGTTATGACGGCTGATTCTTTTATTTTGCTTAATACAACGTTCAAATATAACCCATTTGGTTAATTTTCAAAATTTTTGATGTTGTATAATAAAACTTGACACCCCACGCTCAAAAGAATATGCTAAAATCAGGAGGGTGAAGGACATGTCAGAAGCGAAGAAATACGACAGGAGCTACAATGAGCAGTCAGTAAAGCCGGCGCTGGAAATAGGGGTAAAGCGAGCCGGCGAGGAACTGAAGGTACCGTACGGAACGCTGTACGGGTGGGTGCAGGCGGCAAAGAAAGGTATCTATACCGACACAACGAAAACAAAGAAGTCCCAGAGAACGCAGAAGTACCCGCAGTACGTTATGGAAATGCTGTGGGAGCTGAGAAAGGAACAGGACGAATAGTGCGCCGGAATTGGTGACAAGTGGCAGGACTACGACCGTCTGTTCATCAAGTGGGACGGAAGCTCTATGAACAACAATACTCCCTACTTCCGGTTCAAGGAGTTTTGCGATAAGAACAGCATAAGGTTCTGCGACATTCACTCGTTAAGGCACTTACACGCAAGCCTGCTCATCAATGCGGGCGTTGATGTGGTTGCAGTATCGGGGGATTTGTGACACTAGCAGGCTTCAACGACAACGAACATCTACTGTCTTATGTTCCAAGAAGCACAGGCAAGGACGAGCCGGGCAATCGCCGACGCACTTATCTTTGACAAAAAAGAAAAGCAGGGCGGCGAAAAAGCCGAATTCCCTGCTTAAAGACCATAAATTCAAAATAAGAACCTCTGCTGTTAACGAAATCAAAGATTTTGAACAGCAACGAGAACCTTGTTGCTTTGCAATAAAGACCAAATAAAGACCAAGACCAAAATCCGTATAAAAAGAAACACTCCCAAACGGCTCTGTAAAGCCATTTAGGAGTATCGTAGTGTGGTGACCCGTACGGGAATCGAAAATCAAGTTCGGTTTTCGGCGACTTTTTGCATTTTCCGACAAAGCGCATAACAGAGCCATTTTCAAGGCTTGACGTTTTAGCGGATTATAGTAGTTTTAAGCGCTTTTTCGTACCTTTGGCGGACAAATAGCGGACAAGATATGATGTACCCTCTGACATATCATAGTTTATTTGAAAGCACAGGAGGAAAATCGTATGAGCGATGAAAATTTTGAAATCGGGCGTTGGGGCAAAGAGCGGCAGAAATTTATGACAGAAAACTATCTTGCCGAAACCGCAGAACTAATGGCAGCCGATCGGTGGAATGAGCTTGCACTTGAAATAGACCGTGAAGCTTGGGCGATGTGGGAACTGCTCCGCAAGCAGTACGCAAAGGAAAATCCACGTCCGACTACCTTTATGGAAATCGTGAAGTGGGAAAACACACGAGGTTTCTATGTTGACCATGAGGTAATGGAACAGGTAGTACTGAAACTCAGAGCATAAGACACGCTTCACCGAAATATAAGAATGGGCTCTATGATTGAACACAGAGCCTGTTTTTATGTGTTGTTATACTTGATTATATCACTCGTAGAGCAGTTCAAGACATAACAAATCCGTGCCAAAACATCTAAATCAAGCTTTTCAACCTTGTTTGAGTACCATTTGTTAATAACCTCAAATTGAGTGTTGGAAGCCTTTGCGAGATAATTTCTTGATAAACCACGCTTGTCCAAAATCTCTTTTAAGCAGACATCTATTTTACCATAATCTTTGATAGTTATGATAGTAATCGCATTTTCCATATTATCACTCCCCAATAACTATTCTATTATGATAGTTACTTGTTGACAATATACATATTTATGTGCTACTATGTATATAGTAATATTAAAAGGGAGCGATAAATATGGTGGCATAGTTTTTCGGACACAAAAATACTCCAAGTACGGTAAAGCCGCTCTTGGAGCATACTGTTCAGCGATTGATAGCGGAATATGAGGATATAACTTTCCTTGTGGGTACGCACGGAGCGTTTGATTTAATGGCACAGAGCGTTTTGAAAAGTGCTTCCGATTTATATCCAAATATTTCCTTGAACATCGTTCTTTCCTATATTCCTGTTGGCAAGAAGAACGAGTACAGTTTACCGACCCTTGTACCTGAAGGCATTGAGAGCGTTCCAAAGCGCTTTGCTATCTCGTTCAGCAACAAGTATATGGTGAACGAGTGCGGCATCGTTGTATGCTATATTGAACACGATTGGGGTGGCGCAGCGCAGTTCGTCGAGCTGGCACGGAAACAGGGCAAGGTGATAATCAACCTTGCAGAGAATAAAGAAAAAAATGAGCATACTCCAGATATGGAAATATGCTCATAATATTAAGAATTATTGCGAGTTTCCTTGAAGGAAACGCATAGGGAATTATGTTTAACTATTTATCATCTTTTTCAAGCCTTGTTTTGAAATGTAACTGACTTACTTTATCGTGGAGTGATTTTGACTAAGGTTTCAAGATGGTCCGTGTTTTCTTGCCTTGTCCTCTTTCTATATCCCAACTTATCACAAATATACTCAATTTTTTGAGAAAAAATATCTGCGCTTAGTTTTGACATATAAAGATTTCCGTCTTCATCCCTAAAACTTGTATGCCATTGTTGTTCATCATCCAAAGGATGTTCCGGTCTAAAATCATGAATATTGAAAATCTTGTGCTCAATTTGTGTAATCCAAGCGGCTCCAACTTCAGTCAAAGCTCCCCAAGATTCTTTTGTATTTTTACTGGTAACAAAAATGACATACATCTTTTGTGTAGAGTAGCTATCTACAAAGAAATCCCTTAAATAATCGTATATGCCGCTTTTTCCAACATCCCCTTCGGGAATACGAGATATTTCATTGTCACAATTGGTGTATATGATATCTTCAGTTGGAACATTATTGAACACAAGCATATTATAGACAATATCAGCTAAATCTTTATCTTTATAAGTCTGACTTATCAGAATCTTCTTCTTTTGTGAGTCAATAATGCTTTTTATGCCCAAATCTGGACTATTTGAATTGATTTCTTCTGAAAGAATATTTTCCACTTCTTCCAATTTTTCTGTAGAAATACCCAAGCGGTCCGATATTCTTGTAGCAGCTTTTTTAGCCGTGTTTTTCCTAAATTTGTCAACAGATTCTTTAAATGAAGCTTCCTTCTGGCGTTGTTGTTCAAGTTTTTCTTCCTCTTTTTTCTTCTTTCCAAGAGAAACAAAAACATCGCGCATTTTAAGAATATCAGGAAGCAAGGTATTTCTCACATATTCCAATACTGCTTGGTAACGAGGGTCATCAGTTTTATATCCTTGGCGATTACTCAATGCCATATCCGGAAGTTCAGTTAGCTCAAAAATATCAATATGGAGTTGACCAACGACATATACCTCAGACAATTTGTTTTGACCAACAATGGGCAAAATGTTAAACTCTCCCATTTTATGGTTCGCATAAAGCGAAATAAAGTTGTCAGGGAAATCTGCCATTTCAGCTTTTCTCCCACGGGTAGATTTATAAGTTCCTACCCAACCTTTAATTTCAACATTATATAAATGTTCCTCACCATTGCGGTCTTTCATATGGACTGGAGTTGATGCTAAAGACTTATTCTTCAACAGTTCATCTTTATTATCAACAAACGGAGTATTGAAATAATCACTTAAATATTTGAATTCATCTCCCAAAGTAATTAATGTAGACAATTCTGAAATCATTTCTTTATCAAACGAACAGATTGTTTCTGTTTCAGTTCCTCTGATTATATGTATTACGAAATCTTCATCTACCAAAGGAAAGATTTTCAACAGATTTCTCTTTATCGCTTTTAAGGAACTGTGTAAAGTATATTGCGGTTTTTGCATAACTATTGCCGTTCCGTTTCCATCAACCTTTTCAAATGAAATCTCATCGTCAGATAATGGAACTAACCGATTATCGCTTCCAATACTACGAGATAAAATAAAGCCAGATTTCTCCATGTTGGAAACAGTTTTAATTAGCACATTCTCAGATACTGAGAGAGCTGCCAATTTTCCTACGCCTTTTCTGCCCATCTTCTTTCTTTTAAGCGCAGTTTCAGATTCTTCTTCTGTATTTCGTGAAATAGAGGCAACATTTAGGTATTTTTGAACATCACCATCAATATAAGACATTCCTTTGCCGTCATCTTCTACTGTTATATCGTTTTTATTTGAGATAATATAAACATTATGAGCATCAGCATCATATGCATTTGCAATCAATTCAGCTAAAACGTAATAGATATTTGTGTATAAGCTTGGACCCAAGAGTTCAAGGATCCGAGGGTCTATATTTATTTTATATTCCTTATCCATGTTAAACCACCTTTATACATCTATTTCATGTTCCGTTAGATGCACTAATATTGATGCACCGATAACTTCTCCTAACCTAACCGGAACAGCATTACCTATGTGCCTTGCGATATCTCTAAAGGCAAAATCTCTATCCGGGTCAATAAAATCATAGTCAGCAGGAAAGGTTTGCAACAAAGCCCCTTCTCGTAATGATAACGCCCTATCTTGTTCAGGGTGACCATATCTTCCTGTGCCATAACAGTAAAATTGCGTTGTGATAGTAGGACCGATTTGTTCCCAAGTCATTCGACCGTAAACCGAACTATAAGTTTGTCCTGAAGCCTTTCTATGGCATTCACACCGCAATTCTTCGGGCCAATCTCTCCAAGTGCCACCAGGAACAGAATGCTGAATTCTCTCTAAATTCTTCTGGGAAAGGTGAGCAGAACAATGTAGCGGGTCATTTGGGTCAACACCTCCAGCCTCTATAGGAGGTAAATCGTGTATAAAATCCCCTACATGAATATCATCCCTGTTGTGTGTCGGAGGAATAATGTTAATAGGTCCTAATGTGGAACCTACGAGGACAAATCTTCTTCTGGTTTGAGGAATGCCGTAATCAGGGCAGTAAATAACTCTATAATCATGTTGATAGCCATTTCTATCAAGTATCTCTAAAAATTGCGTAAATATATTGGTATCCTGGATTTGTGGAACATTTTCCATTGATACTATAGTCGGGTGAACTTCCTCTATTAATCGCCCGTATTCTAAAAGCAAATTATACTTTTCGTCCCTTGCATTTGCTTCGCCAAGTTTAAATCTCATTTGAGAGAAAGGCTGACAAGGTGCGCAACCCACCAATATTTTTGTCGCATCATTATCATATAACTCGTCAATATCATCACCGCTCAAATCGCGAACATTCTGAATATGATACTCTATATTGTTGTTATTATGTTCATATGTATATTGACAAGTGGGATCAATGTCAAACCCAGCAATAACATTTAAGCCCGAATTTATCAGACCTCGAGTTAAACCTCCTATGCCGCAAAACAAATCAACAACTTGCGCTGGCACAGTAATCACCTACCTTAATAAAGAGTTTGTATTTTAGAGCGGTTATTATTCCCACTGACAAGAAATGAGGACAATCTCTGTCGGCATTCCCTCAAACTGAACATCAAATTTTAACGACGGCTCAACCTTAGTAGAAGCATTATGTATTCTGAAGCTGAACTGCCAACCGTTGTTTAAATACAGTTCAACCGTGTTTGTGCTATTTTTCTTGAACTTAATCGCAACAAGCTCATCGGGCAATTCAGCTATCGGAATGTTGATGTTAGGTTTCTTAGTACGAGAAGCTTGATTTAATGTGCCACGTAGATTGAATGACTGTATATTGGTAGTTTTCTTTGCGTCAAGAGAAATAACCTTATAAAAATCATACTCTCCCAACAAATACTCAACCATTCGACGTGGGAATGCAGGGTCAACTGAGTTTGCTCTTTTGATTTCCTCCATAAACGCATTAAGCAAAGGAACATATACAGCACCGTCTTTATTGGGCAAGTCAGACCAGTTTTTCATTAGGCTTTTCTGTTCTTTCAGATATGTAAAGATAGGTGTTATTGAGTCCCAATACGTTTTGGAGCAGTGAATGCCGTACCATTTATCGCCAAAATCAATAGAAGGGCTTAATCTTGAGTGCTTTACGGCAAAGTGATTGTGCTTAACACATAATCCTATCTCCCAGCCGCTTTCGCCTCTGATTATGAGAATATCTCTGACATCGCCCTTTTCGCCTTCTTCATCCTTCTGTATCTTCAATACAATTGTTTCGTCATCGTTTTCAACCATAATCGGTTCAAGGTCAGCAAGTTTATCAGCCATTGCTCTTGCTGCTTTTAAAACGGTATCTTGGAAGTTCTCGTCGGTATTTTTCCAAGCTCTTGTGGCAGCTTCAAAGCTTGAGTTACGTTCAAAAACTACTTTTTCATATTTCCTAAACTTAACAATTGTTTCACCCAAAGCCAACAAGCAAGCCATTTCAAAAGCTCTTCCTTGGTCATTGCTCTTTGAACTCATTACTTTGTACCTCCTAAAGTATCCTTTATCGCAACGGCAATCTCATAAGCCAGATTGACAGGAACTGCATTGCCTATCATTTTGTAGGCATCATTGGTGTTATCGTAAATAAATTTGAAGGTATCCGGGAAACCTTGTACTCTTGCAATTTCTCGAATAGTCATTCGCCTATATAAATGTTCTTTGCCCTCAACGAAACGGCAATCATTCTTGCCGTACTTTATCATTTTAGGGGCTTGTGGGTGTAGCTGGCATTGACGACCGGAAGCCTGAACTGTAAATGCTTGTTCATCCCAAGACTTTACTCTGTTACGACTCATAAATATAGGAGAATACGCTCCGGTATAGTATTCGTTGTTGTTTATTGCTTTTTCATTGTGATGGTTAGATTTAGCTGCTGGAATAGCTGTGTCCTGCAAATCCCATATTATATCCCTTAATGTGATTTTCTTATCATCATCAACAGTTGAGCCAATAGGAAATTCAAAATCAATATGTAAATCTTCTCTGAACCCTATGTAAAACACTCTTTTTCTTTCCTGGGCAACTCCATAATCCTTGGCGTTAACCAATGTTATAGATACATTGTATCCGCATTCACGAAACATATTAACGATATTCTCAACAGCTTCAGAATGCCTATTTGCAAGCATACCACTTACATTTTCAGCAAGGAAGAACTTTGGCTGTTTCTCTTTAAGTATGCGTATATATTCATAGAAAAGCTGTCCTCTGGCGTCTTCAATACCTCTTAACGAACCGGCTTCAGACCAAGACTGGCAGGGAGGTCCTCCTATAATGCCATCAATATCATCTGGAAAATCAGACTCCCTTATTTTTCTTATATCGCCTTTTATTAATATGGTATTAGGATGATTCGCCTCAAATGTTGACCAAATGGTAGAGTCAAATTCGTTTGCAACCGGGATTTCAAACCCTGCACGTTCAAAGCCAAGATCAAGACCGCCGCAACCACTAAATAAACTTATTACTTTCATATTTCCTCCGGAAATCAATTTACATATTTATATTATAACATATCTTCTTATAAAATACAATATACTATCGTCCCATTTTACAGCATTATAAATGTTAATATATTTTTAGTTGGCATTTAAACATTGTATTCTTTGGCGTTAAATTCAATTTTCGTTCTTGAATTGTCGATGATATTCAAATAGGTTTCAATCTCAATAGCTAGTTTCCTACTCCCACTTTTCTCATACTCCCTGAGCATCTCCCCGGACCGAGCAACAAACTCATCATGCAGCGCCCTGTACTGCGCTTTTTCAGCCTCGGATAGTCTGTCCAAGCCCTTTTTCTTGTGCATGAAATTCTCAAAGCCATACTTGACCCTCTGTCGCAGGTTAAAAACTCCCTCAGAGCATTTCTCGCGGTAGACCGCCTTGCTGTTCTTCTTGCGGAGCAGCTTGCACTCCTCGCAATAAAGCGTGTTTCTGGACTTCGCAAGAAAATAGCTGCCGCAGAGCCTGCACTCAATGCAGAATATCTTACGGCTTTCGAGAAACCACGAATATTCCGTAAGAAACTGCGCAACATCTACGCAGCCAAACCGAATAACACTCAAAATCTCCGTGTCCTGCGGAGATTTTTTCTTTTTCAATGTGGTAAATGTGTCGCTGATAAGCGACTCCACCTCGCTACGGAACTGTTCGCCAAGCTCTGCCCTGTCCGCTTGTTTCATTCCCAGACCGAAACGGGCGTTCATGTACAAGTCGGTCACAGCCCTATACATTTTAAGAACTACCCTCGCGAGCAGACGAACGGGCGCGCTCCTGTCCACCTTGAAAATGTAGTCGAGAGTGTTCAGTGTTTCGGCAACGCGGCTTTTGTTGGTGTTCTCGTCTTTGAGGTTGGCATAGAGCCTGTCTGTAAGCTCCGGAAGCTTCTCGGCTACCTGAACGGAACTGCATATATCAAGCGCAAATGTACCGAGCGGCTGCTCACGGAAGAATATATCCAAATCTTTGACAGCAAGATTCGGTTCGTACGGGTTCTTCAGCGCCTTGTTGATAGTTTTCTCCGAGCCGCCGATCAGCGTTTCGGAATTGTCCGACAGCAGGAGAACTACCTCATAATCGCAGTTTATTTCGTATTTATTTTCCATAATTATACATCAACCTCAAAAAATTTTTCTTAATACAAGGATAAAGTATGCGTATTCAGCCTAACAGCGGTTAAACTCCAAAAATATTGAGCATTCAATGCCGCGTTACAATGTAGCTTTTGCACTGCTCAAAATTACTTTTAGCAGTTACAAGGATAATGTATAAAGTGGCAATAACCCGCTCCATGAAGCTAATTATCCAAATAGTGAATGAGCGATTATTAAAACACTATCCTTGTAAAGTATATCACGACCTATTGCATTTGTCAACCCTTTGTGATAGAATACCATCAACCGAAGTAATCTCGGAACAATATCGCACAAGGAGGTAACTTTTATGACCAACGAAAAGAAACAAGAAATTATCGCAGCAATGACAGGCTTACTTGAACATCTGACCGACAGCGAGCCACCGAAAACCGAACCCTCCCATGCTCCCGAACAGGTGGTCGAAATGCTCACCATCAGGGAATGCACTGAGGCAGTCAAAGGTCTGAACGAATACACCGTAAGGCAGCTTGTTCTGCGCAAAGAACTACCCTCCATCAGAACGGGTCAGGGAAAGCGCGGAAAGATACTTGTGCCGAAAGCAGCACTTATGGCATATTTTACGGGAGGTAAGTTATGATAGAACAGATAATCGAGCTACTTAATTCAGACAACACAGTATCTGCCAACCGACTGCTCGCTCATGCTCTGGGGATAAAAGCGGCTCTGCTGTTTAATTCCCTTGTCGGAAAGCAGGCGTACTATGAGAAACATTCCATGCTTGACAGCGAGGGCTGGTTCTATTCGACAATTGAGGATATGCAGGAAAGTACAGCGCTGTCCCGCTGTCAGCAGAATAAGGCCATTGGGGTTCTTGTCAAAGCAGGTCTTATTGATTACCGCACAGGAGGTGTGCACTGCCGCCGTCATTTTCGTGTTCGTAATGATACGGCGCAGCTCGAAAAGTACCTCATAAAAGGTGCAGAAAAGTTGAATAGTACCATGTCGGAAATTGACAATGCACCCTGCGAAAATACGGCATACTACCATGTCGAAAACGCTCATAGTACATTGCAGGAAATCGACAATCCCTTTATATATAATCTTAATAATCAAACAAAAGAGAATAATCCTTATCCATCAATCATATCCGACGGGACGGATATGGCGGGAAATTCGCAAATCCTTTTTTCTTCCGACGAACGCAGCGATTACCGCGATATTATTCGTGAAAATATCGAGTACGACTGCCTTTCCGAGGACAAAGCGCGAGTGGACGAGCTGGTTGAGATAATGCTAGATGTGGTGTGTTCAGCAAAAAGCACTACCCGCGTAAACGGCGAGGAAATTCCAACCGGTACGGTTAAAAGCCGTTTTCTAAAACTCACTCATGAGCATATCGAATATGTGCTGACTGCACTCGGGAATAATACCTCCGATGTTCGGAACATTCGCGCATATCTTATAACGGCGCTGTATAATGCGCCCATTACGATGGACAGCTACTACACGGCTCTGGTTAAGCACGATATGTACGGAAAGCCCGACCGCTCAGAATGAATTTTGCTTTTAAATCTGTAAAGAAAAATTATGCGGGATTTTGAGATTTTCTCAATTCTCCGGGCAGTTCATTCTGAACGTTTTGAGAATTTACCTAGTTTCACGGGTAAGGCGGGTGAGAGTGATTTGAGATTTTATCTCAAATCTCGGAGCAAGAAGCAAAGAGGGGTTTGGGGAATTATCCCCAACTCAATGTGATAATGATAAGCGCAGCTTGTCACTATCACTATTGAGTTTAGCAACAACGACAACGGTCATCAGATATAGTCGATTTCCCTAATCAGTTCAAATAAACGATTTGAAGAAAAATGAAAAATCAACATAAAGGAGATGAAGCGTATGAGCGAGAAAAATCCAAAAGGGCTGTCTGTTTCGTTCCGGGTGGATAGTGGATTTCTTGACCACAACAACCGTGTTATCACCGCACACAATGTTGATATTTCTCGGACAGGCGACAACATTATCTACACGAAAATTGACTTGCGGCAATTCTATGAGCAGGTGTTTGGCACGGCTCTTGCGGAATATAACGCAAAGCAGAAACGCGCTGACCGACAAATCCCAGACTACTACGAACACGTCAAGAATTCCGGCAAGGGCAAGCTGTTCTATGAAGTCGTGGTGCAGTTTGGCGATTTACACGACTGCGGAGTCGGCTCGGAGAATTGGAAAACGGCGCAGGCTATGCTTGACGAATATATGCAGAAATTTGAAAAAAGAAATCCCAACCTCAAAGTGTTTAACGCCGTAATGCATTTAGACGAGAGCACACCGCATTTGCATATTGATTTCGTTCCTGTGGCGCACAAGGGGCAGCGAGGTATGCCGCTGAAAAATTCTATGAGTGGAGCATTGCGTGAACAAGGCTTTTCCTCGGCGAACCGAATGGAGAACGAATGGACGGCTTGGTCGAAAAGCGAGCGTTCTTTTATGGAACAGATTTTGCTGAAGCACGGTTTGCGGCGAGAGGATAAAAATGTTCACCGTCCGCATTTGTCTGTTGATGATTATAAAAAGGCAGCTCACGAAGCGGAGCAAATTAGCATCATAAATGCTCGCATAAACGAGCTGAAAAAGAAACCTGTTGAGGAGCTTACCTCGGAGGAAGTTACTCTTATTAAAAATCAAAATGATTTTATGCGTGGGGAAATCATAAAGCGTAACGATACTATTTCCGAATTGAGCAAACAAGTTAATGCAGAATTTGTTTCTGTGAGCATATACAGCCCCGACAAGCTGCAATACATAGCCGACGGGCTGGCTCGTGCGAAAATTCCTTGCGTGGCAGAAAGCAACACGCTTTACGTTCCCGATTATGCTCTGAAAACAGCGCAGGCAATCGCTTCCCATTACAAGCCTGACGAGAAAGCGCCAACTATACGTGAGATGATTAGGCTTGATATTGATAGGCTGGTGTATAGGACGGAAACCCTTGACGATTTGCTGTATCGGTTGCAGGAGCGTGGTTATGAGGTCAAATATGGTAAGTACATATCGGTGAAGCACCCGTCTGCTGAACGGTTTGTGCGGCTGAAGAACCTCGGTGATGAATACTTACCGAAAAACCTTGAACAGCGCATAGCAGAAAAGGATATGTTTACCGACCGTGTGAGATATGAGATGCAGACCGCAAATCCAGTTGAAAAGCGGTTTCATATTACCATTCTCAATATCACAACCGCCGTCAAGCAGTTCAGACTTGACCCGAAGAAAACGGACATGCGCAGATACTATTTCTTTCAGAATGACGCTCGGATAAACTATCTGTCGCAGCAGCTTCTGACTATCGGGGAGTTCGGCATTACTTCCCGTGATGACATTTACGCAAAGGCGCAGGAGTTACAGCGCTCCGTTCATATTATGCGCTCCCGTGGAGATTATCCCACCGAACAGGAAACGGCTCTGAAGCGTATTAACGAGCTGATAGAGGCTTATGAGGAGATTGTCGAGGGGAACTACATAGACAACCTCATAAGAGCGCAGAAGTCACGGGAAGCTGCGGCACAAAGAATGGAAAAATCTCCAAAGCACAAAAGATGACGATATGCCTCTTGACAAATCACGCTTTAAAGCGTAAAATAGAATTGCAGAGGGTATGTCATAAATCTACGATATCGAGAGGAGCGATATTTTATGGCAACAATCAGGAAGCGTGGCGATACATATCAGATAAGGGTGTCGCTGGGTTATGATAAAAACGGCAATCACAAGGAACAGGCAATGACCTGGCGCCCCGATGCGGGAATGACCGAACGGCAGATACAAAAGGAGCTGAACCGGCAGGCGGTTATGTTTGAGGAAGCCTGTATGCACGGCTACAAAGCTAAAGCGGTCAAGTTTGAGGAACTAGCGGAGGAATGGTTTGAGGAATATGCAAAACTGAATCTGCGCAGCACGACCTACGAACGCATGAAACAGCTTACCCACCGCATTTATCCCGCAATCGGACACCTGCGTATCGACAAGATTTCTCCACGGCAGCTGCAAGGATTCGTGAACTCCCTCACCAAAGAGGGTGCGAACGAGAAAACCGGCAAGCCGCTTGCGCCGAAAACGATACGGCACAATTTAAGTTTCATCTCGGACGTGTACAGTTATGCGGTGAAGATGGGAGTTGTTTCCGACAATCCCTGCGCAAAGGTCACGATCCCCAAAGGCGAGGTCAAGGAAAAGCAAATCTACTCGCAGGAGGAACTGGAGCTGCTTTTGAGCAAGCTGACAGACGAGCCGACAAAGTACCGTGCATTCTTTTATCTGATTTCCTATACGGGCTTGCGGCGGTCTGAAATGCTCGGACTGGAATGGAAAGATGTTGATTTTGAGCACAACGTGATTTCCGTTCGCAGAACGAGCAACTACACAGCCGGGCGTGGCATTTACACAGACACCACTAAAACGAAGCGTTCGCAGCGGGCGCTGAAAATCTCGCAGTTCATTATGAATATTCTGAAACAGCTAAAGGACGAACAGGACGAGGAAGCGCTCCGTCTGGGAAGTAAGTGGGTGGAAACAGACCGCCTGTTCACGAAATGGAACGGCGAGGAGATGAACAATCAGACGCCCTACGGCTGGCTGAAAGAGTTCTGCGAGAAGAACGAACTGCCGTTCTATGGATTACACAGTTTCAGGCATTTTGCAGCTTCGGCGCTGATTTCGGCGGGACTTGACGTGACTACCGTATCCGGGGCGCTCGGACACTCTAACTCAACTACGACCTTGAATATTTACTCTCATCAGTTCCATAATGCACAGGCGAGAGTGGCAGAAGCTATGGACGGCGCATTCGGATTTCTTGATAAAAGAAAGCTGGAGGCATAAAAAATCACAATAGCGGACAAACAGCGGACAAGCCGAATTTTTTGCAAAAAGAAAAGCTCACAATCGGCTTTGTTAAGCCAAATGTGAGCTATGCTTGTGGTGACCCGTACGGGAATCGAACCCATGATTCCGCCGTGAAAGGGCGATGTCTTAACCGCTTGACCAACGGGCCGTAGAAATGGTAGCGGCAGTCGGATTTGAACCAACGACACCCTGGGTATGAACCAAGTGCTCTAGCCAACTGAGCTATACCGCCATATCTTTCTGTTTTGTCACTCTGTATCAGCGACTTTTATATTATATCACAGCGTTTTGCGTTTGTCAACACTTTTTTTAAATTTTTTTCGATTTTTTTCGTTTTTGAAAAACGCCGTGATATTTTATATAAAAATCAGCTAATCAGACCTCTGCGTACTGCTTTCTGCCTGTTTCGAAAATGTTGCCGCCGACAGCGTCGATTGCAACGATAAGAGGAAATTTGTCGAAAGTCAGCTTTTTCACACTTTCACAGCCCAGATCCTCAAAGGCTATTACCTCACACTCGGTTATGCACTGACAGGCAAGTGCGCCTGCACCGCCTATGGCACAGAAGTATACCGCACCGTTGCGTTTTATGGCGTCTACTACGGCAGGTTTGCGTTCTCCCTTTCCTATCATAGCGGATAACCCCATATCGAGCAGCAGGGGAGCGTAGGGGTCCATTCTGCCCGATGTCGTAGGGCCGCATGAGCCGATAGCCATGCCTTCTTTAGTGCCGGTAGGACCTGCGTAGTAAATAGCCGCACCGTCTATTTCAAAGGGCAGTTCTCCGCCTTCGTCGATAAGCTGTTTTATACGCTTGTGAGCGGCGTCACGAGCGGTGTATACAGTACCGCTCAGCTCTATCTTGTCGCCGGCTCTGAGCGTTTTTGCCTTTTCTTTAAGTTCGCTTGTGTTAAGTTCCAAGTTTGTACTCCTGTTCGCATTGAATTTATTATGCCGGAAAGCATACACTTTCCGGCATACGATATTTACTTTTGATTAAAGGTCGAAGAATCCCACATTATCCGAGCTCATCTCGTCGTCGTCATCATCATTGTCTTTAAGACCTTCCATCATCTTGAGATCCCACGAAGGATCATACTGGGCTGTGTTGGTGGTCATATTGTCGTTTATTCCGCCGAGCATGGACGAATAATCGGACATATCGATCTTTTCTTCCTTAGCGGAAGCTGCGGGAGCGGCAGGATCGTCAAACGAAGATGTCATTCCGTCATCGTCTGCCTGCTTATGTGCAGGTGGAGGAGTAATAGACATACCGTTCATTTGTGCTTCGAGATCCTTCCAGGGATCGTTCACCTTTTCTTCCTTGCCGGCAACACCCATTGAACGACTTTCATTCAGCTTTTCCTTAGGTTTATCGCCGCTGCGGTTGGCAGTCCGTTCGGTCTTGGCTGCGGGAGCAGGCTCATCAGCAAGAAGGTCGCTGAAATCATCGGCTGCAGGAGCAGGCTCTGCTTTAGCTTCGGGAGCGGGAGCAGGTTCATCTGCAAGAAGGTCGCTGAAATCATCGGCTGCAGGAGCAGGTTCTTCTGCAAGAAGGTCACTGAAATCGTCGGCTGCAGGAGCAGGTTCTGCCTTAGCTACGGGAGCAGGAGCAGGTTCCTCTGCAAGAAGGTCACTGAAATCGTCGGCAACAGGAGCGGTGTCGGCTTTGGGAGCAGATGCCGCAACAGGCTCCTCTACAAGCAGGTCAGCCATATCGTCTGCCGCAGGAGTTTCCTCAACGAGCAGATCGCCCGTATCTACGTTATCCGCAGAAATATCATCGTCACCCGATACTATCTCAAATGAACTGAGCAGACCGTTGTTGTCTGTCAGCATATCGTCATCATCGTCATCGTTTGTCTGAGCCGGCATATCCAGCTTAAGCTCAAAGTTATACGGCTCGATTTCCATAGGAGCATAGGCGTCAAGCTCGCTCTCGTCAAGTCCGCCGATATTTTCAAGCTCGCTCTTTGCGTTGATAAGCTCCTCATCATCGGACAGCTTTTCTTCGGGAACGTCAGCCGTGTTATCAGTGGCTGTTTCTGCCTGTGCGGCTTCTTCAACAGCCTTAGCGAGTACATCGTTTACAGCCTTTGTATCTTCAACAGCCTTTGCAACCGCATCGTTTACGGCATTAGCTCCGGCAAGTGCTTTTTCAACGGCTTCATTTACTGAGGCGGTTATGTTGGCAAGAACAGTCTGAATATCTATTGCGGGAGCCACCGCACCTGATGTAACGCCGCTTGCGAATGTGTCTGCCTTTTCAAGCACAGACTGCTTGTAATCGTATGTTTTCTTTACCGTATCGGCAAAATATGCCTTTGCGGCCGTGATAATCTCGTTTGCCTTGCTCTGAGCGTCATCGATTACAGCGTTTGCGTCGGCATTTGCTTTTGCGGAAATCTCTGCAAGCTGAGCGGGGTCAATTGTTCCGCCGCTGTGCTTTGCTTTATCTATTTTTGCAGCTGCCTGCTTTTTGAATTCTGTGAATTCTTCTGTCAAGGCAGAGTATTTGTCCTGCATAACGTGCAGTTCTTTTTCGGTCTGCGCCAGCTTGCGTCTTTCGTCAAGAACCTGCTTTCTGCTCTCAAGAATCTGTGCGTCAAGCTCAGCCTTTTTCTTTTCAAGCTCGGCTGTAAGCTCGTTGCTCTGACCTTCGTTTGTCTGCTGTTTTTCTTCGAGCGCTCTTTTCAGTTCTTCATTTTCTTCCTTAAGGGCTTTACGCTCTTTGTTGTGCTGTACTATGTATGCCATTACTTCGGCTTTGTCGAAACCGAGAGGTGAGGTTTTGAATTCGCCGTTTGTAGATGGCGCTTTTTTCTGTTCTGCCATTATTGTACCCCCTGAAAAATCTGGTTATTGCTATTATACCAAAAATTATTCAATAATTCAATAGTGAATTGTAAAGTTTTATCAATTACCCAAAAATGAGAGCCGCTATTGGTGATTTTAACGAAAATTCGCTATCGGCTATTGTATTTTATTGAACGGTAGTGTATAATAATATAACAACCTTAAAATAATTTCGGCTTTTTAAAGATATTAACGAAAGGACTGATATTGATGATCGACAAAACTATGCCGTTTTCGCTCAAGGATGAAAGAGAAAACGAGATGAAGGAAATACTGACAACGGTTTACGGTGCGCTCAAGGAGAAGGGCTATAATCCTATAAATCAGCTTGTCGGCTATATTCTGTCCGAAGATCCTACCTATATAACTACATATAACAACGCCCGCAGCCTGATCCGCCATATTGATCGTGACGAGCTTTTACAGGCAATGGTCAAGACTTATCTCGGCAGCTGACGAAATCCGCCATTTATTTCAATGAATTACAACCGCTCCTTTACGGATACTATATCTGTAAAGGAGTGATTTTTTTGCACAGAAAAATGTCAGCCGCAGTATTTATGGTATTGACGGCAATGTTCATGTGCGGATGTACGTCCGATAAGAATACTGTCGGACAAAGCACAGAATATAACGGCAGGGGAGGCAGAACGCCTGCTGAAACAGCTTTTCTGACGGACGGAAAGGAGAAGGTCTGCTACGGTCAGGGCTATGAAACCGATAGCGATAATCGTCCTGTAGGAGCAGTACAGGCGCAGGAAAAATATGGGTCATACGGCGGAAGATTCATATTCGGCAAAGACGACAGGACGATCCGCCTGACGTTTGACGAGGGCTATGAAAACGGCTGTACCGGAAAAATACTGGATATTCTGAAGGAAAAGAAGGTTACGGCAACGTTCTATGTGACGCTTGATTATGTAAAAAGCAGTCCGGAGCTTGTACAGCGTATGATAAACGAGGGTCACGAGGTCGGAAATCACAGCTGTACCCACCCGTCACTGCCGGATATAAGCGATGATATGGTATTTGAAGAAATACACGGACTTGAAACTTATATTTCCGATAATTTCGGCGGATACAAAACCGTTACGATGCGTCCCCCTAGAGGAGAATTTTCGGTCAGAACATTACGCATTGCCAAAAATATGGGTTATGATACTGTGCTGTGGTCCTTTGCGTACAACGACTGGAATACGGACGCTCAGCCCGACAGGGACACGGCGTACAGGCGAATAACGTCCGCAACGCACAACGGGGCTGTATATCTTCTCCATGCGGTATCCGAAACAAATACGGCGATACTGCCCGATGTTATCGACTACTGGCTTGATAACGGATATACGGTAAAAAGCATTTCGGGATAAAAAAAGAGCATCGGCACATAATAATGCAAGCCGATGCTTTTGTATCACCGCAATTAACACAAAAAAGAAAACGCTCCCGCAGGAGCGTTACGTTAAATCGTTATTCTCAGGAAACAGCGTTTAACTTCTTAGCAAGCTGAGATTTCTTTCTAGCTGCAGCGTTCTTGTGGATAATACCCTTTGCTGCTGCCTTGTCAACTGCTTTAACTGCAACCTTAACGTTGTCAGCGTTAGTATCAGCGTCAACCTTCTTCAGAATAGTCTTAAGAGCGGTCTTGTCAGCCTTATTGCGAGCCTGCTTTGTAGCAGATACTAAAACTCTCTTCTTGGCAGATTTAATGTTAGGCACTTACGGCACCTCCTTTATACAGATCTACATATAATCATAGTTATATTTCACAATACGCTTTATTATAGCACGTCCAAAACGAAAATGCAATACTTTTTTACGATTTTTTTGAAAAAATTCTTCGGGAGGAAATTTTATGCAGCTTACGGGAAGAACAGATATGGCGACCGAGTTTGTAAAGGGCAAAAACGGAATAAGATGTGAAAGCTATGAGCTTTACGGAGAGAAGATAACCGAAATAATCGTTTCCGAAAAGGAAACCGCTCTTTTTAACCGCCCCTGCGGAAGATATTTTACCGTTGACAGTACGGACGTTCCTTATGCGGACGGTCAGATCCATGCACTGTGTACGGTGCTTAACAAGCTCCTTCCGGAAGGAAAATGTCTTGTTACGGGGCTTGGAAACCCGTCTGTAGCGTCTGACAGTCTTGGTTGGAGAACGGCAGGCAGGGTGCTTGCGACCTCGCATTTCATTGAAAAAATGCACAATGCGGACGGAATAGGGAATGTGTCGGTAATAAGGACGGATGTTTCGGCAAATTCCGGTATAGACAGCGTCTGTCACGCAATATTCTGTGCGGAGAAGATAAAAGCGGACTATATTGTAGCGATAGACAGCCTTGCGTGCAGTGAGCCGGAGCACCTTTGCAGAAGCATACAGGTCACGGATACCGGCATAACGCCCGGCAGTACCGCTGGCAACAGAAACCGTCTTGACAGTGCGGCGGCAGGCATACCGGTAATCGCTGTAGGCGTTCCTACCACTATGGAGTATGAAAGCGATAACGACAGATTTTTTGTGACAAGATATGATATAGATGTTGAGATAAGCAGGTACGCACATATAATATCCTGTGCGCTGAACCGCAGTCTGTGTCCGTCACTGTCATACAGCGACATATCAATGCTGATGAATTATTCCTGAATATTTGCGGAAAATGAATCATAAGCTGTAACAAGAAAAATCCAACCGTGAAAACACTTGGCGAAAGGAAAGGCTTATGAGAGGCAATAAAAACAAAGGTATTGTAAAGGTTCTTGGCATAGGGCTTACGGCGGCGGTATTATCGTTCACCCTGACGGGCGTAGCTGAAAACGCCGTAACCGGAGCGGTAAGCGGCAAAAGCGTTTCGGACGGGCTAAGACAGCTTACCGCACTGAGCGTTATGCTTGCTGTTCCTGTAAACGAATTTGACGGCAGGGATGAAGATACGGTTTCATCAGGGCCTTGCACAGAGAAACCGGACAATGAAACAAAGACTGAAAAGCAGGAGCAGCAGGAGCAGAAAGCACCTGCAACCGATAATCCGTCAAGCAGTACGGAGGATACTTCCGGTGAAACGCTGGTGCCGGTCGACGCTCCCGCCGATGTAAAAACACGGCTGATTTCCGTCAACATAAGAAAGGACAAGGACGATCTTACGCAGTATACGGCAAAGGACGGTACAGTAAAGGAAAAGCACTACGGGAAGATTGGCGGCGACAATGTAATAGACCTTGAAAACGGTCAGATAAGAAACTGCACCAAGCTGCCGTCGGAGCTTATAGGTGCTGAGGCTGAGAAAAAGCCTTCTGTCACGCTGTCGGACAGCAACGAACCTCAGGTGCTTATAATACATACGCATACGACCGAAAGCTACGAGCGTGACAGTGACGGATATTACGATACAGGTTATGACGGCAGATCGCTTTGCCCTGCAAACAGCGTTGTGGGAGTAGGAGCGGTGCTTGCGCAGACGCTTGCTGACAACGGAATAAGTACGCTGCACGACGGAACGGTCTTTGATGATCCCGTTTACAACTACTCATACTCAAGAAGCAGAGAGCGAACAGAGCAGCTGCTGAAAGAGTATCCGTCAATAAAAATAGTGCTGGACATTCACCGTGACGGAATAGCGGACGGAGATGTGAGAATAGCTCCCGTTGCAGAAATCAACGGCAGAAAAGCGGCACAGATAATGATAATATGTGGATGTGATGACGGCACGGATATATTGCCGGATTATATGGATAACCTCCGCTTTGCGTCATATTTGCAAAATGCAATAGAAAAAGATAACAAAGGCATAACACGGCCTATGCTTTTCGATTATCGGTTTTATAATCAGGATCTGGCTGAGGCTTCACTGGTTATAGAATTCGGAGCGTTGGCAAACGATATTGAGCAGGTGCGATACTCAGCCGAGCTTGCCGGCAGGAGCATTGCAAATTTGCTGAAAAATGCAGATTAATAGAAGCATATTGCCGTAAAAAGCGTATCAGAAAGATTATGATAAGAATCGGAACACAAGCGTTATAAACAGATAAACCGCCCGGGAATTAAATCCGGGCGGTTTTTGTGAAGTTTGACGTAAGAAAAAGAGGTAACCCCCCGCCAAAATAGCAGAGGACCACCTCTTTTTGTACAGATGAAACATCTGTATCACTGATATTATAAGCTGTTTGACCTTAAATGTCAAGCGGTACGTCCCGAAACATTACGCACCTGAGGTATCGGTAAAATACCGACCCCCTAAAAAGATAGCGTAACTGGTTATGCGAACTTTCGGGAATGGTGCAAGCTTGTAAAGAGAGCTTGCAGGCAGGAGCATTGCAAATTTGCTGAAAAATTATGAACAATAAAAAAGCATACTGCCGTAAAAAGCGTATCAGAAAGATTATGATAAGAATCGGAACGCAAGCGTTATAAACAGATAAACCGCCCGGGCATTAAATCCGGGCGGTTACTTTTATGGAGCTTGTGACGGGACTCGAACCTGCGACCTGCTCATTACGAATGAGCTGCACTACCAACTGTGCTACACAAGCGTATTTATTCCGATATTCTGATATATTTACACACATTTTCCGTTTTCCGAAAGCGGACGCTTCACAAGTCAAAACATTGCATAATGCACAATAAACACTTGAAAAGAGCGAGGCAATGTGGTAAAATAAATATGGTCATATTTCGGAATGCAGTTCCAAAATGACTATATTATTATATCGTATTTTTGATTTGTTGTCAATAGCTTTTTGACGGAAACGAGGAAAATTTGATAAAAAAAACATCTGTGGCAAGGTGTATCGGTGTAGTTATCGGCGTACTGCTAATTGTTTTTGCGGTATTTCTCGTAGTTACATCAATGCTGTTTTCATTCGGCGGTTCTGCTGCGCCGGATATTTTCGGATATAATGTTTACATAGTGCGTGACAACGATTTCTATCAGCTTAAGGCAGGCACAGCCGCTATAGCGCAGAAGGTGTGGCCCGACGAGGTAAACAACGGAGAGCTTATAATATATAATCGGTATGAAAACGGCGGAGCACAGCTTGCAAAGGTAAATTCATCCACGCTTAAGGAAGGCGTTATGAGCTTTGATGTTGAAACTCAAGGCGGAGAAAATATCACAATATCACAAAGCCAGCTTGTTGCAAGAGTTAACTATTGCAGTGATTTCTGGGGTGCTGTTATCGGATTTGCAATGTCGCCGTTTGGCGTTATGGCTATCGCTATACTGCCGTGTATCGCAATAGTAGCATTTGAGATAGTGAAGTTCATTATGTCAAAGCGTCCGGTACCGCAGGTGGAAACGGTCAAGTTGCAGGAAGAAGCTCCGGTGTATGTTCCCCCTGAAAGCGAGGAACACAAGCTGCCAAAAGCAAGCAAGACCGAAGCGAAAAAGGCCGCTATTCCGTCTTTATCCGATAACGGAAAAGTGCCGAATAATCGTTTCCCGGACAGCTCTCACGGTAAAACGGATGATTTCACAGAGCGTCTGCGGAGCAAAAAGAATATAGCGGCAAGTGCCGATAACATAAAAGACCGAGCGGATTTTTCCGCCGGAGCAAGAAAAAGGATGGAATCAGACAGAGCAGAGCAGCAAAAGGAAAAGAAAGCTAAAACAGAAAATATAAAAAATGAAAATGCTTTGCCCGAAATGACAGAAAAAACGGTTGCGGCTGAAGTAACGCACAGCGGCTCCGAGCCCGATATATCGCTTGTGTTCAGAGATGACGAGGACAAGAGATATGATATAGACGATATTCTTGCCGATATAGAAAAAAGGCATCATTGACGGGCAGAAAAGCAGAAAGAAAAGTAAGAACGAAAGAGAGAACACTTGAAATGAATAAAAAATCAGATACTGTGAATTCAGAGCTTCGTGACAAGCTATTCATAGTATTGGCATTAACCGGTTGTGTATCGAATATAGCGGGATTTACGGCAAATGCGGTGATTTTCGGATTTACCCCGCAGACCTTATTCTGTGCGGCTTGCGCACTTGTAATTATAGTATCGTCATTGGTCGGTTTTCTGACAGGAAGAACCTATGTCGCTACGTTTATAATACTCATTGTGCTTGGATTTGTCGAGTTCCCGATGTTGTATATTTCATACGGTGCAAGCACGGCAGTGTATATGCTTGTTGCGGAAATCGGAATTATTACTTTTATGAAGCCGGTGCACAGAGTTATAATGGGAGCGGCGGTGTTCGTTGCAGACATAGCCGCATTTGTTGTCAGAAGCAAATTCCCACAGCTGAATATGGCTAATGACAATATGGAGCTTGATACGCTGTTTTCGTTCATTATAGCGTTTTTAGGCATAATGGTTGCGGTCGCAATAGTGATAGTGCAATTTGAGCGTCAGGCAAAACAGCTCAGTGAAATGGGCGAGGAGCTTACGCTTGCTGTGAATACCGATCCGCTGACCGAGATAAGAAACCGCCGTTATCTTATAAAATATCTTGAAAATCAGCTTTCGCAGGACGAGAAAAAGAAACACTGTGCGGTGCTTATCGACCTCGATTTGTTCAAGTCGGTAAACGATACATACGGACACGTTTTCGGTGATGATGTGCTTAAACATTTTGCGTATGCGGTTAAAACAAATATCGGAGAAAATGACCTTATAGCTCGATTCGGCGGAGAAGAATTCATGATTCTCTTTGATACGGATAATATCGAAGCTGTTATGACGGTTATGAAGCGGATAAGAAAAAGCTATTCGGAGTTTTCTGAGAAAGAAAAAGGAAAAGAATTTACTTTCAGTGCAGGCGTAGCTGTGTACGGAAGCAGCAACTCGATAACCGAGATATTCACAACTGCCGACAAGCGACTTTATAAGGCTAAGGCGGCAGGAAGAAATAAGATAATGATAGAATAATAACAGAGCAGTATTATATAAAAATTGCCCTTGTCTGTGAATACAATCCACAGACAAGGGCGTTTTGCTTATTTATACAACAATGCAAAAACCAGCATGATCAGAATTAATATAATCATAAACAAAAATGTCATTCCGATTACTTTTAATTCGTTGCCGCTTATATCTTCTTTATTGCAATTATTATCTGCAGGCACTTTCCTTTTATGAACGATTGGCGTTTTATTTACTGCCGGCCTGGAATGCTGATCGGAAAACCCGTCTTTTATAAGCTGTGCGCCGCAATGCGGACAATTGTTATAATAATCGGGTACGAACGAATCGCAGTATCTGCATTTCATTGATACAGTCTTCCTTATTTTAGATAGTCGGTATCGGCGGCGGAACCGGTCGGCTTACAAGAGAAACAAGCTCTGCAACCGAGTCTGCTCTTGCCCATGAAGCCATACCGTTTTTCCATACAAGCGTTTCGGCGGTAAGCTGACCGTTTGCGGCAAGCTGAGCCATAGTGTTCATATCATAAGGTCCTGTTGTCTGACCGTTTACGGCTATATGATAAGCTGCTGTCGGGATGGGCGGAGGAGCGGCTGCCGCAGACTGAGGCATTGTATTTTGCATTGCCTGATTTGACGCATTTGCGTTGTTCATTCCGTTAATTCCGCTCATAGCGTTGTTCATGGCACCTGCCATATTCTGACCTACTACACCGCCAACAGCCATAGCGGCCATCATTGCGGCAGGATTGAAGCCTGCGCCGCCCTGCCCGCCGAGGTCTACACTGCCGGCACCGTTTGCCCCCATCTGACCGAGAGCCTCTGCGCCCGCTATGCCAACATTTGCCTGTAACTCGGACTGGAATGCTCCGAGGTTTGCACTCTGCGTCTGCTTGTGCATTGCGTACTGTCCTTCCTCACGCTGAACACGGAGCGACTGCTCATAGTTCTCGGCTTCTATACGCTGTTTGTCGTGGATATTTTTGATATTTGCGGCTGTCTGAGCCTGAATTGTATCGCTTGTTACCTTGCGTGTTACCGCCATAAGCTGTTCATAGCCGTCGCTTGTCTTATCAATTTCTATAGAGTTGATATCTACGCCGGATACGGTAACTCCGAAATTTTCACGAAGTCTTTCTCCTATGTCATATTCTATCTTGTCGTTGATAAGAGCAATCTTGCTTTCAATCTGGATAACAGGAATGTTATTTTCAGCAGGAGCGGCTGTTACCGCATCTTTGATATACCGGCAGATAGCGTCTTTTATCTGCTTGTTGAAGTCATCCGTTGAGAACTGTGTAAGGCGATGTAACTTTACAAATTCCCGATAATTTGTTATTTTGAAGCTGACAGTACCTCTTACTGCTACAGGTACGCCGAAGTCCATAAATCTCGGATCGTATACGTCAAAATACGGTATTCCGAACTTTGTCTGAATGATATTCGCTGTATTGATAAAGTATACTTCAGCCTGGAACGGTGTTCCGCCTGCGTAAGCAAGTCCTACTATGCTTGCAAGTACAGGCAGATTGCCTGTGTCGAGCTTTCTGTCACAAGGACCTTCAATAAAGTCCTCCATAACGCCGTCGGGACGATTATAGACAAATACGGCTACCTCGCCGTCCTTTACACGAAGCGATGAGCCCCAGCGTATTGCATTTTCACGGCTGTTATTGTTAAGCTCCGCACCCGCCGGACGCCACTTCCATATAAGATATGATTGCTCGTCGCAACGTATCTCGTCCATAAATCCGCCTGCTTTTGGTTTGCCGAATAATCCCATAATATTTCTCCTTGACAGATTGTAAATATGTTACTTCTTTTTTGATTTGAACATTCGTGTAAGCATAATAATTGCGCATATAACGGCAACGACCAATATCATAATATATCCGACGCTGTCTTTGTCGGCGCATCTCGGAATCAATAGTCCGAAGCAGACGATCAAGCCGATAGTTGCTATGAATTTAGGCATAGCCGAATCGCATCGTGTCATCGGAGGAATAATTATCGCACCGAGAATGAGGTCAAGCATAGTAACTAACTGTAACGGGCTGAATCCTGAACTGTCAACGTTCTGACAGCAGATTATTACAAGAACAGCAATACTTATCGACCATGCAAGAGTAATGATTACCTGAGGAAGAGAATTACTTATCTTTACAAGAAAACTTCCTGCTTTTTTAGCTGTTTTAACATATTTGTCACGGGTGAGCTTTTTCTTTGCCTGCTCGTACAGCTCGTTGAATTTTGCTTTGTCTGCATCGGCAGTAAGAGCGAGCTTAGCTTTTTGCTCGACCTGTCTGAACTTTACCGCCCATGCGTCACATATATTCTGTTCTGTATTGCCTGTTATGTTTGAGGATGCGAGAATGAGAAATTCAAATATATCTTCCTTTGTATTCGGAACGGGAAAATTTCTGATAAGCGATGTACGCTGTTCGTCTGATGCTGCGTTTGCGAGTGACATAGAGAATTCATGTAAGGATGCCGATGATTTTCCGCCTCTTATTTCATAGCCGCATGACGGACAGGTGGTTACAAAAGCGCCCAGCACCTCTCCGCATGACGGACATTTATGTATTTCGCCTTCAAAAACAGTTTCACGTTTTGAGTTGCCTGCCTGATATGATTGTGAGTTTTCCGGAGAGCCGGAGCTTTGTGCACCGCAGTTCAGACAAAATTTTGCACCGTCCGGTAACTGCGAGCCGCATTTACTGCATATTGCCATATTTTTTCTCCCTTTAGTTCACGGCTTTATCGGAACTAAAGCCGTTTTTTAATTATGGGTAAGACAAATCAGTCCGTATACCTGTCGGTATCGGGGATTGCATCACATATATCGCCGATGTTGCAGTCAAGATACTCGCAGATACGGAGCAGTACCGATAAAGCCACCTCCTCGTTTTTGCGGAGCTTGGTCATTGTACCTGTCGCTATATTGAGATCTTTTCTGAGCGTCGCCGGGGATATATCTTTTTCAATTAGTCTGATCCATAATTTCTTATAGCTGATTTTCATGAAAACATACCTTTAAAGGTATGCCTGATCACTTAGTATTATACACTGCGCAATTCAAAAAGTTAACAGATTTCAGCAAATTTATAGATAAAATTCGCAACTTCTTGCGAATTTTCCGGTTCCGACGGAAAATTCGTTATTGTTGACACTGAAAAATTATTCGGTTACAGCTATAAGAAAAAATGATCTGGCAGACCTTGTTCATATCAAGTAAAGAGTACGTATTCCGGTGCAATGGATTTTCGTACTCTAAAGTCGGCTCAAATACATATAATTATTTAATTCTAGTATACCATAAAAAAGTGATAAATTCAATAGCCCCTATGCCATGATTGTGACATACGGGCTGAGATTGTACCGGTAACGGAGATTTGCATTAAGCTGTGGCAATTCATAGCTTACATCATATTCGAACCATTTCGCAAGAACAGATGTACGCTTATGCCGTTTGAAATAACCGCCCTGCTTTCGCAGGGCGGTTCAGCTTGTAGAAAAAGTATGTTTTTTCAAAAAAAGTGCTTGTTCTCAATCCCTATCCCCAAACCCCTTTCCCCGGGAAAGGGGCTATATTACTGGGGCTACCGCCCCTAGACCCTGTCGGGGGCTACGCCCCTGCGACCCCGTTTTTATATAATCAAGAGGTTTATCGACAGTCTGAACCGCCCTGCTTTCGCAGGGCGGTTTTCACTTAAAACTGTGCTGTTGTTACGTTTGATTCGCTGTTTGCAGATTCGGCAGTGTCGTATTCGTCCGACAGGTTATCCTCTATCCACTTAGCCATCATCAGCGGTGAAAGTATGATGTCCATCGTCTTCTGCTCACCGTCGCTGACGCTTTCCATAGTAACGATCTCTCCCTTTTCACGTCCCTCACTGCCTATTATATCGTAGGTCAGCTGACAACGGTACTTGATGGAGCAGAGCAGAAATTCGGGAGGAATAACTTCACAGCTTGCAATCTCGTCAAGCCATACGAAAGGACTCATTCCGCCTATGCTTATATCCTCGATAATCCAGCCGCTTGCCGCATAGGAATCGTTAGCGCACATATAAAGAGAGAATTTGAACTTTTCTTCTCTGTCGTCCTTGAACAGACCGACTTCAAAGCTCTTTATAACGTAGTTGTTTATAATGCTTGATTCAAATCCGCAGCAGGAGCAGGTTCCGCCGTAGCCGAACATCGTGCCGTTAATATCCTTTGCAAAATAGTTGCGGTAAACACGCAGGTTTGAAAGGCTGCGGAGCGACTTGTATCTTGTGCGCAGGTACTGAAGCTCCTCAGCGGTAATTGACGGCAGAGGCTTATAGTAGTACGGAATCTGGTCAAGAAGTACCTGGTTCGGTTCTTCGGTGCTTGAGTAGAACTGGCTGAGAACGTTGTTGTTCTCGCCTACCAGCAGATATTCGACATATTTTGCAAATTCGGGTTTGGTGCAGTCGTCACGGAGTATAACATACTTTGTGATGCTCTGACGCTCCTCATCGCTTATCGGGTCGTTTATATCTATGATACGGATAATCTTGTCTTTTTCGCCGAGAAGTGCGATACGGGGAATTTTAAGGTCGCAGATATAAAGGTTAGGCATAGTTGCCGATACCTTTTCATCTGTCAGATTGCTCTCACGCAGAAGGCTCATAAGCGAAGCCTTTTCGAACGAATAGCCGGACTTCATGAACGGGAAGTCGAATACACGTCCGTTGAACATTCCGCAGTTGATAAGCGCATAAACGTCGCCGATTATCTCAAGAAGGTCGGCGTTGGTGATACTGCTCGGTATCATGAACTGTTTGCCGTATGCGGCAAATCTGAACTTCTTGTTAATATCAAGCTGGAGCGTGATGTCACTGCCCTGCGATTTCATCTCACGCAGGAAGGTCATAGTATCCTTGCCCTGTGTGAAGCTGTTTATCAGCATATTTATGACTTCGTTGTATATCTGGTGATTCTCGAAGCTGTTCTTGTGCGCCACAATGCAGTCATAAGCCCGCTTGAGATTATGTACTGTCATTCTTGCAACGTCGAAGTTATGGGTGATGTCACGGTAGTGGACGTTGAACTGGAAGTATCTCATTCCTATCTTATAATCCTGACCGTACATCGTATCGAACAGACCGAGCGCTCCGATAAGTGCGTCCTCATCGGCAACAGCGTCATTTATAACATACTTGCCGAGCTTAAGGCTGACTATACTTCTGAAGCCGAAGCTCAAATCGAAGTCTTTGATAGCGGGATTCCTCTCGCTGTCAAGAACATATGTATTACCGTCAAAATTGAAGTTGTAGCAGAACTCTCTGCCTTCCTCGTCACTGTCCTCGTCAACCCACTTATAGCTTGCCATTATGATGTTTTCGGGCATATCCGATACATCCTTACGCATCTTGACAAGCTCGTCTTCGATATACTCTGTAAATGCCGAGCCGTTCTCATGCTCCTGCTTTGAAACGTGGTCTGTGAGCGAGAAGAAGCCAAGCTCTTTTACTTCGGAATACGGCATAGCCTCGCTTTTTCCGGGTAAAAGCAGTGAGATGCTGTTGTGAAAAACACTGCGCAGATCGCCTACCATAACGCTGGTAGAAAGATAATTGCTGAAGAATTCAAACACATAGTGTTTCGGACGCATATAATATTTGTCTGAATTCGTTCTCGGCAGCAGCTCGATAACGAAATAGCGTGAATACTTTTCAATCATATATTTGAGATCACGGTTTATAGCTTCCGAAACCTCCTCCTCACATTCGTGGCGGATGCCGGTTCTGTGGGTGGTAATATATGAGTTCGGCACACTGATGAAGAACGCCGACAGCTTTTCCTTGATGAAATCCTCTCCTGTTGACTTGATAAGACCTGTCAGCTCATAAGTGGAGAAGTAGTTATATTTATCAAGCAGGACTTTTACCAGCGTGTCACGCTTTGCGGAAGAAACCGCAAACGGAATAAGATATACAAAGCCCTCGTTTTCGTGCCAGATAAATTCGATAACGCTTTTGCCGTTCTGTAAGAAACGTACTGTCGGGTCATCGTCCGGTGTTTTCTGATAACGGATAACCTTATATACCGCAAGAGGCTTGCCCATATCCATAACGGCAACATTGAACGTGCGATTGGGATTTTCTGCTTCACCGAATCTGCCAAGCTGCTTCTTTCTGATAAATGCAAAGCAGAATTCGACAAGATTTATATATTCGCCCTTGTGGATAGTGAGGTTTACGAGGTTTTCCTTGATCTTAGCCTGTTCTTCTTCGGAAACCTTGAAAACAATCTCTGTACCCTTGAAAACGGGTGCGGTAAGGTTAAGCTCTCTTATCTTGAGGATACCCGCATCGTTTACTATTCTGAAATTGAAGTTGTTCGAACGCAGCTTCAGCCACTCAACATTCATAAATACGCTCTTTGAGCCTACGCCGAAACGTCCTTCACGGGATTTGTCGCCGTCGCTTCTGCCGATACTGAGATAATAGAGTATCTGCTCAAGCGTAAAGCCGTCCTCGTTGTATGTGAGCCTTACTTCGCCGTCCTGCTCAAAGTTGAAAAGAACCTTGATGTCGGGGTCGGAGTAGTAACAGCCGAATGTGTTCTGTAACAGCTCTCTTATTATTGATTCCTTCGGATAGTCGCTTACGGACAGCGAAGTGTTATACGGTGTGCGTCCGCCGAATACCGAGTTGAAGTAGTCTTTGAACGGGGTGCTGTCGGCTTCACCTGTGTAAAGCAGGTTCTGCATCTTCATCAGCGACTGTTCCATCACTTCACGGTTCTCGTTTGCGTGCGCCTGATAAAAATCGCCTAAAAGCCCCGCAATTTCTTCGTTACGAAAAGCCTCCACCTTACATCACTCCCTCGTTATATTTTTTCATGAATTGTCTGAATGTTTCCTGTATCATAAAGTTATCGGTAAGATAACGCCAGGAGTTGAGAAGCACAGGCATCTTTACCGTATCGGGCAGCATATTTACGCATAAACGCAGTTCTGCGTTCTTGTTATCGGTGATAAAGTTCTCAAAAGCCTTTTGAGCGGCTTTTATGCCCGCCGAAATATCAAGCGTGGAGCATTGCTCCTTATATGAATGGTATTGCTCGCTGTACAGACATTCCTCAAGCGCCGTTCCGCCGAGCGCAACTATATGCTGCTGATCGTCCAGGTAGAGCAGTGCTCCGCTGAAGCGTTCCAGTGCTTCCTTTATCATAGGTTTCAGCACCTTTTCTTCTGTGGAGGTGTTTTCCTTTATTCTGTTTTCAAGACCGAATGCACGGTAGATTTTATCCAGCTTCAGCTTTGTATATTCGTGCGTCTTTGCCGCAGAGGAAATATCTATAGAGGGTGAAATGTTGTAATCGCCTTTGAATTGCGTTATTACATCGTGACAGTTTGAAACCTCGCCTGTGTAGGAGCAGACGTACTGCAGATCCCGTATAGCGTCGGTTATAAGCTGTGCGGCATTAGGAAGGTCGAAAAGCACGTTTCGTCCGGGAAGCCCCGCGACAATGCTCTTGTATATCTTTCCGAACAGAACCTTTGACAGCATTCTTGCGTCGAACAGATTGTTCTTGTCGCACATAACTATGAATTCTCTTGATTGTTCGTTTCTGCCTCCGTGACGTGCGGCACGCTGTTCAAAGATAACAGGGCTGTCGGGAAGCTCATAGTTGAATATATGGGTAAATCTCTTTACCTGAGGGTTTATCGAGCCGATTTTGTCAACTGTAATCACTACTCTTGCGTTGTCACGCACATCGTTTGTGAAATTATCGTAGCGTGTGTTGAATATGTCGCCTCTGTCTATTTTCAAAAGACCGTTTATATTAGGATAAAGAGCGGATATAACTTTCTTCAGATACTGGATGGTCGAGCCGGTAACACAGTAAACGACCGCTCTGTTTTCCGAGCTTTTCAGCACCTCGTCCAGCTTTGTGAGGAAGCAGTCGAGCTTCTTGTCGACCTGACGAAGCTCCTGCACATCAGCTATATTATAGGAGGGCTTGGTGTAGGTTTTCTTTGCTTCCAGTCCGTATTCCTCAAAGACGTTACCGCCCTGCGCATAAAGAGGAAGGCCTGTCTTTATGTCGATAAGTCTTCGTGAGTTCGAGATGAAATCCTGCGGGAATTCATATTCGAGCATCTCAACATTTCTTGCTACCTCGCCGTTATAGACCGATTTGTCGAAATAACGCATTACCGGAGTGTAGGGGTTGAAGCATATTGATTTTTCGTCAAAGCTGATGTCATCGACCGCATTGGCTTTATTTTCGTCGGCAAGCAGTGTCTTGACAAGTGACTTTATCTCATCGTAGCTCTGGTGATAACCGCACGGTACGGGGCTGAGAATAACGAGCTTGTTCGTTTTTGCTTTAAGGTGTTCCGAATAAAGTCTGCACTTTATGCCCGATGTGCTGAGGCCTGCGTCTATTATAACAAGGTCCCATGTAAGACCTGCGTCCGCAAATTTCTGCATCAGAGGATTGTCTGCCTCAAGCGCTTCTTCGGCGATTATATATGTATTTGACGCTTTTTCGTTAAAATATGTGATAGCCTTAGACGAGCCGGAGATCATCTTGAAGTCAACGCCGTTACCTGTTACGACACAACGGTACCAGCTATGCATAAGGTGTCTGGGGCATATCAGCAGAATGTTCGGTGTCTGAACCTCAAGCACCGTATCAAGTATACCTATCTGAGCCTTTGTCGCTTTATCCGAGCCGTATTCGTCAAGGACAAGACAAAAGCCGTATTTATTTAATTTTTCGTGAAAAGAACAGCTTATCGCACTTATGTCCTTGCCATAATACGATATCCATTTAATCTCTTCGGTATTCAACAAATCACCCTCCGCTCTCCTGCATCTGCCGACGCAGATTAAATAATATAACTATTATAATACATTTGAGCATTTTTTACAACAGATATTTCACATTTTATAGAAAATAAATAAAAAATGAAGTGCGATTTTAGCAAAAAACAACAAACGTATCTCCGGATTTATAAATACATTATTAAGAAAAAAAGTCAGTAATTCTTGGGTTTCGGTTCGACTTTACTTGACAAAAGCCGATAAATATAGTATTATACTGATATATGTAAAAGGGGAGTGGTGCGCTTGTATTTCGGTAGTGTCAGATTTTTTAAGCATCTTATTCTGACTGTAACGGCATTACTGATAATAGTGCCTACGGTGCTTTGTATATTACTTGCGGTTGACAATGGCAAAAAGTCGGATGAGATAGACAGGCTGAATTCTCAGCTTTCTGCACAGTCGCAGGTGTCACAGACATCGGACGATCAGAGCAGAACGTCTTCGGCGACAGAAAGCTCCGACGATGTTAAAGCGGAGCCTTCTGTGACCGAAAGCGCAAAGCCGGAAACATCGGCGGCTGTCCCGGAAACCACAAAGGCGCCTGAAACAACGTCTGCTTCATCATCGGCGGTTGAAAGCACCGACAGTTCCGTGTCCTCCGGTGCGGACAGCTATACTTCACTTTTCCCAACGCTGCATGCAGATAAATATGACGGCGAATATGAAAATAGCAAAAACACCGTTTATCTTACATTTGACGACGGTCCTTCGGTACTTACGGAAAATCTGCTTTATTATCTGAGACAGGAAAACGTCAAGGCTACTTTCTTTGTAGTTCCCGAAAGAACAGAGTATTGCTATTCATTACTGAGAGAAATAAGCAATGCGGGACACACGATAGGAATACATTCCGCATCTCACGATTACGAAAAGATATACGCATCTGTTGACGCATTTCTCGAAGATTTCAACGAAGCGTATGAGATAGTCCTTGAGGCTACGGGCAAAGCACCCGACATTTACAGATTTCCCGGCGGCAGTGTGAACGATTATAACGAAAAGACCCGTGATGATATTATCGCAGAGATGGATCGCAGAGGTTTTACATATTTCGATTGGAATGTGGACAGCAACGACTGGCAGGGTTACGGCTGGACAACACTGTACACAAACGTTTTAAAAGACGCTGAGGAATTTTCCTCGCCCGTGATACTTTTCCATAATACAGGCGACCGTGATAATACGGTGCTTGTGATAGAGGATATAATCAAGGCGCTTAAAGACAAAGGTTATAAATTCGGCAGTCTTTCTCAGAAGATAAAGCCGGTTCAATTTTAAATTCTGATTTCAAGAAAGGGATAACAATGGGAATCAAGGATAATTTCACACAGGCTATGAAGGAGCTGACGAATCCCAGACCGTCTGACGCTCGTAAAGAGGTCAGGGACGTTGCCTCATACATGAATGATACTGCCGACGCACAGCCGACAGAACCTGTACAGCCCGTACAGAATACTCAGCCGTCCGAGAACGAACAGCCCGAACAGCAGGCACAGCAGAGCGTGAACCCCGAAACAGCGGGCAACGGCTTTGCACAGCAGGAGCAGGATTTTTCTCAGAGAATAGCCCGTGATATGAATGAACAATACACACAGAGCAACTCGTTTGATCAGAATGTACGCAGCGACGCTTTTACGCAGGCGCCTCAGAACAACGGATTCACAGGCAGTCAGAACGGATTTTCACAGAGCGGTTCAGACAATGGCGGCAACAATCCTTTTATGAGCGGTATGAGGACTGATAATTCGCAGGAAATGACCGTTATATCCAAAAACACTATGATAGACGGTAATGTGCGCTCGTTTGCAGATATGAAGATTGACGGCAATATTAAGGGCAACGTTGAAACGACCAAGAATATCACTATAAACGGCAAGGTTGTAGGCGACCTTACCTGTGACAATATCAGCATGAAAAATTCGGCTGTACAGGGTAATGTACGTCTTAAAGGACAGGCTGTAATGGCTAACGATTCGATGCTGATAGGCGACCTTTCATCACAGGTGGCACAGCTCAACGGTAAGATAAAGGGTAATATCGAGATTTCAGGCAAGATAATGCTTGACAGGGATTCTGTCATAATCGGTGATATAAAGGCAGGCTCAATCGCAATTTCCGACGGTGCGGTGATTAACGGCTTTGTTACCACGACTTATCTTTCAAAGGATGAAAGTGCCAACATCTTCCCTGAAAATATCGCACTCGGAGATTAAGCATAAAAATATTTAAGCCCTGCATTGCGGGGCTTTTATTTGACTTTAACTGAAAAGGAGGTTTTGCAATGACGCAGAACAACGAAACAAAGGTACTCACACCCGAGCAGATTGAAAATAACAAACAGCAGATAATAGATATTTACAGAAATTGCGTTAAAAGAGAAGGCTCGGATAAACTGCTCGACTATCTTATAAATAAGAGCGATTTCTTTACAGCCCCCGCAAGCACACGTTTTCACGGTGCGTATGACGGAGGACTTGCACAGCATTCTCTGAACGTTTATAAATGCTTCAAGGCTTATCTTGAAAGAGATCGTGTCCGTGAGCTGTATAATCTCAATGCAAGTGATGAAACGATAGCTGTATGCGCTTTACTTCATGATATATGCAAGGTCAATGTCTACACAAGAGGCACAAGAAACGTGAAGAACGAAGAAACGGGTCAGTGGGAAAAGGTGCCGACATTCTTCTTCGATGACGGATTGCCTTACGGTCACGGAGAAAAGTCCGTTTATATGATAACGGGCTTTATGCGTCTTACCCGTGAGGAAGCCTTTGCTATACGCTATCATATGGGATTTTCGGGCGAAGAAAATGCAAACAACGTAGGAAAGGCATTCGGAATGTTCCCTCTTGCGTTTGCTCTCAGCACAGCCGATATGGAAGCTACATATTTCCTTGATTGATAATACGCAATAATATAAAAGAGCAGTCGCTGTCACACGATTGCTCTTTTTGTTATGATGCTCGCTTAGAAATTAATAACCCCTAAATGCTCCAGCAGGATTTTAGTACCGATAAGTATCAGTATGATGCCCCCTGCAAGCTCCGCCTTCGACTTGTACTTTGTGCCGAATACATTTCCGACCTTCAGACCTATCGCTGACAGGATAAAAGTTGTTGCTCCGATGAACAGGACGGCCGTAGCTATATTTACATCTGGAAGAAGCGCAAAGGTTATGCCGACCGCAAGTGCATCTATGCTTGTCGCTATCGCAAGCAGCAGCATTGTCTTGAAGCTGAATGATGCGTCGAGCTTTTCCTCGTCCTTTGAAAGCGCTTCTCTTATCATATTTCCTCCGATAAAGCACAGCAGAACGAATGCTATCCAGTGGTCAACGGCTGTGATATATTGCTCAAAGGTCGAGCCGAGAAGATAACCAACAGCAGGCATCAATGCCTGAAAACCGCCGAACCAAGCGCCTATTATCAGATAATGCTTAGCTTTAAGCTGTCGCTCGGACAGCCCCTTACAGACACTCACCGCAAATGCATCCATAGAAAGTCCCACAGCGATAAGAAATAATTCCAACAGTCCCATAATTTGTCCTCCGGTGTTTTATCTTAGGCAATACCGCATAATTATTGTCGTGCGATTGCGCAGTCAGATTTTTCGTCAGATTGTATAAATTGAGTGCAGGCAGGCTTGCGCCTGTCAAGCGAAATTTGTGCAAGATGACGGGAAATATACAAGTAAGCGTGCGGCAATGGCGATAGCCGCTAATTGTGCGGTATTGCCCTTAATCTTATGCGGAAGCCTGATGCGAAATGTGCAATAAAAAAGACCTGAGTACAGTTATCCTGTACTCAAGTCTCAACATTTAAGACAAACCAGACGTGATTAAAGAGCATTATCACCGTCAGTATGTTGACTTGTCACGGTATTCCGCTGTCTACTCCCTTAAGTTATCGGTATTATAGCACAAGCGTCAGCAAAAGTCAAGCATTTTATACTTCTCCGACAATGCCTGATATTCCCTTACAGCACAGCTTTCCGTCCTTGTTGACAAACATATCTGTTCCGCCATAAGCACTGCATAATCTTCTTTCCTGCGGTTACAATATCTGTAACTTAAGAAAAGGAGATGTTTTTATGCAATTATCCGAATCAAAGACCCTTGAGAACCTGAAAACCGCATTTGCAAACGAGTCTGCGGCGATGGTGCGTTATGAGATATTCGCCGAAAAGGCAAAACAGAACGGCGATGAGGAAATATCTCAGGTTTTCCGCACCACAGCAAAAAATGAAAAGGCTCACGCACAAATATGGCTCGGACTTATCTACGGAGGGATACCCGAAGCCGCCGATGCGCTTGAAAAGGCAATGCACGGCGAAAACTACGAGTGGACGCAGATGTATAAGGAGTATGCCGAAACCGCAAGACAGGAAGGACTTGACAATATAGCCGATCTGTTTGAAAAGGTGGGCGATATTGAAAAGGAGCATGAAAGCAGATTCAAGCTGTTCGTGAATAAGCTGACCGACGGAAGCCTGTTTACCTCCTGCGGCGAAACGGTGTGGCTGTGCAGGAACTGCGGTCATATACATTGCGGAAGTACCCCTCCTGAATACTGTCCTGTCTGCAGAAAACCGCAGGGATATTTTCAGCGAAAGGACGACAGCATTCTGTCTTAGCCTGCAAAAAAGCAAAGGAGCGGCAGTATACGCTATGTAGCTGTCGCTCTTTGCTTTATCCGGATTTACGGAATTTACACATATTGACGGTTATACGCAATTCTCTCTTGCATTACTCACGGCGATGTAGTATAATTATTAAGATAGGGCAGATATGTCCGCAGTACAGCTATAAGCAGAAAGAGGAACAGTATGGCACAGGAATTTACCGTATCGTTACAGGCAATAATCGACGAGTGCAAGCTCGAGGTTATCCACACACCGCAGGACCCTGCAAAGATATTCATTTCAAATATTGATGTAAACCGACCCGGACTTCAGCTTGCGGGATTTTACGAATATTTCGACAAGGGCAGAATTCAGATAATAGGCAAGGCGGAAACCGCATATCTTGAACAGTGCGGAGCAGAGATAAGAGCGCAGAGAATAAAGAAATTCTTCAGCGAACAGCCGGCGGCTGTGGTAGTGTCGAGAGGTATGGATATTATGCCCGAGATGCGTGAGCTTTCAAAGGAGCTGAGCGTTCCGCTTTTACGCAGTGAGGAAAGCACCTCGACATTCACGTCAAAGCTTGTTGCTTATTTAAGCCTTCAGCTTGCGCCCAGAATCACACGTCACGGTGTTCTTATCGAGGTATACGGCGAAGGTATGCTTATTCTCGGCGAGAGCGGAGTAGGTAAGAGCGAAACCGCCATAGAGCTTGTAAAGCGTGGTCACCGTCTGGTAGCGGACGATGCCGTTGAAATAAGAAAAGCGTCAAATATTACTCTTGTAGGCAGTTCGCCCGATAATATCCGTCACTTTATGGAGCTGAGAGGCATCGGCATCATCAATGCAAGACAGCTTTTCGGTATGGGTGCTGTAAAGGTAAGCGAAAAGATAGATATGGTAGTTGAACTTGAGCTGTGGAATCCCGAAAAGGTATACGACAGAATGGGTGTTGACAACCACTATGTTTCCATACTCGGCGTAAAGGTTCCCTCGCTGACTATCCCCGTAAAGCCCGGACGTAATCTTGCGGTTATACTTGAAGTTGCGGCAATGAACAACAGACAGAAGAAAATGGGCTACAATGCCGCACAGGAGCTGCTTGACAATCTCGGACTTGATATGGAGAGCAGTGATACAGTCAAGAGCATGGGCTGATAAACAGATATAAATACAGACAGAAAAAATAAAAAGTGTAAGAACAGATAAAAGAAAGGATATGACCCTAAAATGAAATTCGTTGCTGATATGCACACTCATACGTTGGCATCGGATCACGCATACTCAACTATAAGCGAGAATGCCGCTTCAGCCGCAAAGGCGGGACTGAGCTATCTCGGCATGACCGACCACTGCATAAATATGGAGGATTCGCCGCATATATGGCATTTCTGCAATATGGGCGTTATACCTCATTTCCTGTCGGGAGTGCGTATTATAAAGGGCGTTGAAGCAGACCTTACAGGATATAACGGCGAGCTTGATATAAACGATGATATTTATTACAACGTTGAGTGGATAAATGCGTCGATGCACAACCCCTGCATAATACCGGGTACGGCTGAGCAGCACACAAACGCATATATAAAGGTTATGGATAACCCGAAGGTGTGCGTCCTCGGACATACCGAATCGGCGGATTATCCGTATGATTATGATGTGGTAACAAAAGCGTGCAAAGAAAAGAACGTTGCAATGGAGTTCAACGTCAGCCGTTTCAGAAGTCAGACATCTATACAGCGTCTGCACGATATTATATTGCCGACCTGTGCAAAAAACGGCTGTTATGTTATCGTTGACTCGGATGCGCATTTCTGCGACAAGATAGGTGCGTTCAAAAAAGCTGAGGCTCTTCTTAAGGATATTGATTTTCCCGAAGAACTGATAGTAAATGCCGATCTTGAACGCTTTGAAAACTTCCTCAGGCTGAGAGGAATAAAGACAAATGCCGAAATAGAGCCGGATGAAGATTGACGGCGAATAAGCATAAAAAGCAAGGAATATATTAAATATCGGAAGGAAATATAACATAATGTACAACATAGGAATTGATCTTGGCGGAACAAACATAAAAGTAGGAGTGGTAAATGACGATTTCAGAATCGTAGGAAAATCAAACATAAAGACAGACCTTCCCCGTCCTGCCGAAGAAATCGCAGACAGCATAGCAAAGGGTGTTGAGCTTGCCTGCAAGGAAGCAGGAATCGATGTAAAGGACATCAACAGCATCGGTATAGGAACACCCGGAGTAGCCGACAGAAACACGGGCGTAGTGCTTTATTCCTGTAATCTGGGATTTAACAATACCGATCTCGGCGGACTTTTAAAGCGCCGTCTGGGCACTGACATATATGTTGAAAACGATGCTAACGTTGCCGCATACGGAGAGGTTCTCGGCGGAGCGGCAAAGGGATATAAAGACGTTGTCGTAATCACACTCGGTACGGGTGTAGGCGGCGGAATTATAATCGGCGGTAAAATATACACGGGCTTCAATTTCTGCGGTGCGGAGCTTGGCCACGTTGTTATCGAATATAACGGCAGACAGTGCAACTGCGGAAGAAAGGGCTGTTTTGAAGCATACAGCTCGGCTACCGCACTTATCACAGCCACAAAGAAGGCTATGGAAGAAGATAAGGACAGCGCAATGTGGAATATAGCAGGCAGTATTGACAAGGTTGACGGCAAGACTGCATTTGACGCTATGAGAGCAGGCGACAAGAGCGGTAAGGCTGTTGTTGACGAGTACCTGAATTATCTCGGATGCGGACTTACAAACGTAGTAAACACATTCCAGCCCGAAATGCTGCTTATCGGCGGAGGAATCTGCAAGGAGGGCGACTATCTCACAAAGCCGCTCGAGGAATATATAAAGCGTGAGAGCTACTGCATAAACCCCGAGCGTTCAACCGTTCTCGGCATATGCAAGCTTGGAAATGACGCAGGTATCGTCGGAGCGGCAAATCTCTACAGACTCAAGGACTAAAGGCTCATAAGGGGAAGTTTATTTGGCGTAAAACGCAAAAAAATAAATTTACAAGGAGTATGCTTTGAACGATTACAGCATATTGGAGCAGACCGCCGGGAGATACGGCGCAGTCGTGCTTAAAAATGAACCTATGAAAAATCACACCTCGTTCCGTATCGGCGGACCGTGTGATGTTATGATAAAGATAAATTGCGAGGCGTTGCTGTGCGAGCTTATAAAGCAGTGCCGTGAGAACGATATTAAATACTATGTTGTCGGCAGGGGAAGCAATATCCTTGTCTGTGACGAGGGGCTTCAGGGAGTTGTACTGCTTATCGGCAGTGATTTCGGCTCGGTGAGAGTAGACGGCGAATATATAGAGTGCAACGCAGGCGCATCGCTTGCGGCTGTCTGTACTGTGGCTCTTGAAAACGAGCTTACGGGGCTTGAGTTTGCATACGGTATACCCGGTTCTGTCGGCGGTGCTATTTTTATGAATGCGGGAGCTTACGGCGGCGAGATGAAGGACGTGGTCGTATCCTGCCGATATATCACCGAGAAAGGCGATATAAAGGAAATTCCGCTTGAAAAAATGGAGCTTTCCTACAGACACAGCTTTTTTTCGGAGCGTAACCTTTGCATAACATCCGTAAAAATGAAGCTGGCAAAAGGCGAGCGTGAAAAGATAAAAGATCGTATGGATACGCTGATGGAGCGCAGGAAGGATAAACAGCCGCTCGAATATCCCAGCGCAGGCAGTACATTCAAGAGGCCCGAGGGCGACTTTGCCGCAAGGCTTATAGAGATCTGCGGACTTAAAGGCACAGCCTGCGGAGGCGCAGAGGTCAGCACAAAGCACAGCGGATTTATAATAAATAAAGACAACGCAACGTTCAACGATGTGATGGGCGTTGTGGAAATAGTAAAGCAAAGGGTGAAAGAGCAGACAGGCGTAACGCTTGAATGCGAAGTGCTTATAATGAAGTGAAAATAAAATACAGTCTGTCGAAAAACCTCTTGCTTATTAAAAAATGGGGTGTCGAGTGTTGCTTGCTCTGCTGGTTTTGCATCGTGCAAAGTCAGCTGTTTGTGCCGTTGCATCGTGCAACGGCTTGATTCAGCTGACATAAGCGTCCTTGCTTAAAACTTTTGGCAAGCAACCAAAGCATCCTTGCTTTGGGGCAAAGCCCACCAAGCATACACAGCCTTTCACGGGGAAAGGGGTTTTCGGCAAGGATGCCGAAATAAGGACACACTAAGCTTTGCAGGACGCAAAGCCATCAGAGTGTCCTAAAGGGGATAGGGATTGAGAAATTTCTCTATTTTAAACTGATTTTCACAAACTATAATAAGTATAAATAACTCATAATTCATTATTCATTAAAAGAGATAAAGGGCGCAGGGAAAGGAACACAAATGAAAACCGAATTTGTTATAGTAACGGGAATTTCGGGTGCAGGCAAATCCTGTGCGGTAAATGTTATGGAGGATATAGGCTATTTCTGCATAGACAATATGCCGCCTCAGCTGATACCGAAATTTGCCGAGATATGCGAAGAAAACGATGATATTTCAAAGGTCGCTATTGTTACCGACATTCGTGGCGGAACTATGTTTCTGAACCTCAACGCCACCATAGAGGAACTGAAAAAGCGTGGTCTTGACGTAAAACTGCTGTTTGTAGATGCAAACCATCATGTAGTAAAACAGCGATATAAGGAAACACGCCGCAAGCATCCGCTTTTTGATGCGACAAACGGCGACATAGACAAGGCAATAGACGCAGAAAGGGAGATAATCGAGCCTCTGCGTGAAATTGCCGATTATTACATTGACACAAGCCTGATGTCAACCTCTACGCTGAAGGAAAACGTGCTTAATATTTTCCTTGACACGCCGTCTGACAGTATGACTATAAGCTGTATATCCTTCGGCTTCAAGTACGGTGTGCCGAATGAGGCAGACCTTGTTTTCGATGTGCGTTGCCTGCCGAATCCGTATTACATACCCGAGCTTAAGGAAAAGTCGGGACTTGACAAAGAGGTAAGGGATTATGTAATGAGCTTTGAAAGCTCGCAGACTTTACAGACAAAGCTGTTCGACCTTATCGACTTTCTGATACCTCAGTATCTTCACGAGGGAAAAAGCCAGCTTGTAATAGCTTTCGGCTGTACAGGCGGCAAGCACCGCAGTGCGACATTTGCGGAAAATATGTGCGAGCATCTCAGTAAAAATCACCTTAAAGCAAGGGTGCTTCACAGAGATGTGAATAAGGATAAGAAGTAAAATCGTTTAACGGAGGGAAAGGTATGCTGTGTATTATTTTCGGAGAAATACCCGAAGATATGGAGAAGAAATACGTCTATAACACCAGTATGTATTTTGACAATACCTATCTTGATAGCTGGCTTACCGACGACCTTTCGGTTAAAATGATAAAAAGCGTGGACAAGGCTGTGGTGCTTAGTCCGAATGCGGTTGACAGCAAGGCTCTCGGAGTTATTCCCGTAACGAAAATATCCGGAGGGCTGAAAACGCTTTTGCTTCTGCGGCATGATGATACAAAGATTTTCAATGCCTCGACCTGCGGTGACAACTGTGCAAAATGGATACTGCGCATAGCTAAGGAATCAAAAAAAGATATTGTTATCAATTTAAGGCACGTTATGGATTTCGGAGATAAGCCGTTTGAGATAAAGATACTCAATAACGGAAAAACGGTTCACAATATTCAGGAATATGTAATGAATGCAGGCTTGTATTTATAGGGTGGTGTCGCTGTGAAAGGTAAATATGAGGTGGTGGTGAAAAGCCGCCGTGTACAGTATAAGTTTTCCGTTATAAGAAATATCACGATACTTCGTGGCGACAGTGCAACAGGTAAGACCACCCTGATAGATATGATAGCCGCATATCAGGAAAACGGCGAAGCCAGCGGTGTTACGGTAATAAGCAAAAAGCAATGCACGGTGCTTACAGGCATACGCTGGCAGGAAAATCTCAGTCTTATACACGACAGCATTGTATTCATTGACGAAGGCGATAAATTCGTTGCGTCTGAGGATTTTGCAAAAGCAATAAAAAATACCGATAATTATTATGTAATCGCAACAAGAACTCCGCTTTTCAATCTGCCGTACAGCGTGAAAGAAATATACGGCATAAAAAACGTATCGGGTAACAGATTTCAAGGGACAAAACGGCTTTATGCAGAGTTTTACCCGCTTTGCAGAGTGGATACCGACATTTCGTTAAAGCCCGATCTGGTTATAACTGAGGATTCAAAAAGCGGTTATCGCTTTTTTGAGAATTATTTTTCGGAGTACGGGATAAATTGCGTTTCAGCCGCAAGCAAGGCAAAAATATACAACGAGCTTATAACAAGACAGTACGAAACGGTACTGGTAATTGCAGACGGAGCCGCATTCGGTCCGGAGATACAGCGTGTCCTATCACTCAGGAAAGCGAAAAACATCGTACTTTTTCTGCCCGAATCTTTCGAGTGGGTCATTCTGCGTTCAGGTATCGTAAAAGATAAAGAAATAAAAACGATACTCGAAAAGCCGTATGACTATATAGAAAGCGGCGAGTATTTCAGCTGGGAGAGATTTTTCACAGCTGTGCTGACAGAGAAAACAAAAGATACTTATCTTGAATACGATAAATCGCATCTCAATAAGAACTATATCAATCCCGGCGAAAAAGCTGCGATACTGAGTGCTATGCCGGAAATAAAGCTTTAATCAAAAAGGCAGGATAAAGGAGCGATTCTGATGTCATTTGCCGCCGATGTGAAAAATGAGCTGTGCAAGGCGGAACACAGCAGAAAACAGCTTGAGCTTTTGTCAAAGGGAGCGGCGTATGCCATGACGGAAGACGGCGAAGGCTGTTTTTTTAATACGGAAAACAAAAGGGTAGCCGATAGCATTGCCGATGCCTTTGATTCGGTCGGCAAGGAATATTCGACCGGTGAAAGCACCTTCAGAGGAAGAACGCTTTACACGGTTACTCTTGCGGATAAAAGCTACGCTTACCCTATGCCCGACTGTTCGGGAGATGACGCTTTCGGCGTGTATCTCAGAGGGATTTTCCTTGTCTGCGGACTGGTCGCAAATCCCGAAAAAGGCTATCAGCTTGAGCTGTTCCTGCACGATGAGAGCAAATGCAGAACATTGCTTTCCATGATAGAAGAACACGGCATGGGGGCAAAGCTGTCAAGCCGCAGAGGCAGCAGCTTTCTTTATATCAAAGAGAGCGAAAAGATCTCCGATATGCTGACCTATATGGGCGCTATGATGCAGGCAATGGAGATAATGAACGTAAAAATCTATAAGGAAGTACGCAACAACGTCAACCGAAGCGTCAACTGCGAGGCGGCTAACCTTGACAAGACTATCGCCGCCGCACAGAAGCAGGCGGACGATATTAATTACATATTCGAAAAAAGAGGAGAAGGGTATCTGCCCGACGAGCTTTTGCAGGTAGCGAAAATCCGCCTTACCGCACTTGAGCTGTCGCTGAGCGATATAGGCAAAATGCTTGAGCCGCCTATAAGCAGGAGCGGAGTAAACCACAGGCTCAGGAAGATAAGCCTTATAGCAGATACACTCAGAGGAGAAGATAATCGGGGAGAGTAAAAGTGAGCGGTTTTGTACATCTGCACGTTCATAGTGAATACAGCCTTCTTGACGGCGCCTGCCGTATAAGAGGGCTTGTTCGTCGTGCAAAGGAAATGGGACAGACAGCCGTAGCACTGACCGATCACGGCGTAATGTACGGCAGTATCGACTTCTATAACGAATGCGTTGAAAACGGCATAAAGGCAATAATCGGCTGCGAGGTGTATGTTGCACCCCGTACAAGATTCGACAAAAGCACAAAGTCCGATATGAAGCCTCACCACCTTGTGCTTCTTTGCAAGGATAACGAGGGCTATAAAAACCTTTCAAAGCTGGTGACGCTGGGCTATACAGAGGGCTTTTATAATAAGCCGAGAGTGGACAGGGAGCTTTTAAGACGTTATTCAAAGGGGCTTATCTGCCTTTCCGCCTGCATTTCGGGAGAGCTTGCAAGAACGCTTCTTGACGGAAGACTTGCGGACGCTGTGACGCTTGTAAAAGAGTACAGGGAGATATTCGGAGAGGACTATTATATAGAGCTTCAAAGTCACGGCATAAGCGAGCAGGAACGCATTCTGCCGTATCTTCTGCGTGTGGCGAAGGATACAGGCACACAGCTTGTCGCAACAAATGACGCTCATTATGTCGAAAAAGAGGACAGCTATGTACAGCGTGTGCTGACCTGCATTGCCACCAACACGACCCTTGACGATAAGAATTCAATGCAGTTTGCCACCGATGAATTTTACCTCAAAAGCGAGGACGAGATGAAAGCACTCGGCTTTCCGCAGTCAGCCTATGACAATACCGTAAAAATTGCGGAAAAGTGCAATGTCAGCTTCACATTCGGACATACTATCCTGCCGTTTTTCAAGGCGGAAGGTTATGACAACAACGAAATATACTTTAACGCTCAGGTAAGAAAAGGGCTTGTAAAACGCTACGGAGAACCCGTACCGAAAGAGGTTCTTGACCGTGCCGAATACGAAATGTCGGTAATAAAGAAAATGGGCTTTATCGACTATTTCCTGATAGTAGCCGACTTTATAGGCTATGCTAAAAGAAACGGCATCGCAGTAGGTCCGGGCAGAGGTTCGGGAGCAGGAAGCGTATGTGCATACTGCCTTGGAATAACCGATATTGACCCGATACGCTTCAATCTGCTGTTTGAACGTTTTTTAAACCCCGAGCGTGTGACTATGCCCGACTTTGATGTTGACTTCTGCTATATAAGGCGGCAGGAGGTCATAGACTATGTTGTAAGAAAGTACGGCAGGGATCATGTGGCACAGATAATAACGTTCGGTACAATGGCGGCAAGAGGCGCTATCCGTGACGCAGGCAGGGCTATGGGTCTGCCTTACGGGAAGGTGGATGCCGTAGCAAAGCTGATACCGATGTCGATGCACTCCACGATAGACGGCGCTTTGAAAAGCGAGAAGGAGCTTGTGAAGCTGGCATCATCCGACAACGAAGTCAGCCTGCTTATAGAAACCGCAAAAAAGATAGAGGGTATGGCGAGAAACACGTCTATCCACGCCGCAGGCATAGTAATTACCCGTGACCCTGTAGCAGACTATGTGCCGCTGTATCAGAACAGCGAGGGCGAAGTTATGACGCAGTACACTATGACTGCTATAGAGCGGCTCGGACTGCTGAAAATGGACTTTCTCGGACTTCGTTATCTTACCGTGATACAGGATTGCTGCAAGCTCGTAGCGAAAACCTGTCCCGATTTTGACATAGAAAAGATACCCGAAAACGATGCTGAAACATACGATATGATGTCATCGGGCGGCACTCTCGGAGTATTCCAGTTTGAAAGTGCCGGAATGACCTCGCTTTTATCCCGTATGAAGCCACGCTCTGTTGAGGATCTTACTGCGGCATTGTCACTATATCGTCCCGGTCCTATGGATTCAATCCCGACCTATCTTGCGAACCGCCGCAACCCCGAAAAAATATGCTACAAGCACCCTCTTTTAAAGGGCATCCTTGACGTAACCTACGGTTGTATCGTATATCAGGAGCAGGTAATGATGATATGCAGGGTGCTTGCCGGCTATTCATACGGCAGAGCCGATATTGTCCGCAGAGCTATGGCAAAGAAAAAGCCTGAGGTAATGGTAAAGGAACGTGCGACATTCGTTGAGGGCGCTGTCGCAAATAACGTTGACAGACAGGTAGCCGAAGAAATATTCGACGATATGATGAGCTTTGCAAGCTATGCCTTCAACAAATCACACGCCGCCGCATATTCACTGCTCGCTTACCGCACAGCATATCTCAGATGTCATTATTATAAGGAATATATGGTCGCCCTGCTTACAAGCGTGATAGGCTGGGGCGGAAAGACCGCCGAATATATCGGCGACCTTGCACAGCACGGGCTGAAACTGCTCCCACCCCATGTGAATTACAGCGAAACCGGCTTTTCCTGCGAAAAAGACGGAATACGTTTCGGCCTTCTTGCAATAAAAAATGTCGGTGCTAATATGATAGCTGATATTATCGAAGAAAGAACCAAGCACCTGTTTAAATCGCTGTTCGACTTTTGCGAAAGAATGTCGGATAAGAATATAAATAAACGTGCGCTTGAATCGCTTATCAAGTGCGGAGCGTTTGACGGACTGGGCAATAACCGCCGTGAAATGATGATTTCCCTTGAGCTGATGCTTGATACGCTTTCACAGCGCCACGATCTTGAAGGGCAGATGAGCCTTATGGGCGAAGATGATGCGGCGGACGAAGGCACGTTTCAGATAAAGCCTGCCGATGAATATTCAAACGCACAGCTTCTGTCATACGAAAAGGAAATGCTCGGAATATATATTTCCGGACATCCCGCAGATCCGTTTTACAGGATTGCCCGTGAATCCGGATATGAAAATATCGGCAGTATACTTGAAAACAACAAGGATAAACAAAATGTCAGGGTAACGGCACTGCTTACATCCGTCCGCAACCATATCACGAAATCGGGAAAGACAATGGGCTTCATCGTAATAGAAGACGCAAGCGGAGAAATCGAGTGCCTTGTATTCCCGAAGCTGTACGAGCAGTATTCGTCAATGCTAAGGACGGGTAATGTTTACGCTTTCGAGGGTACGGTATCTGCGGAGGACGAGGGTGACCCCAAGCTGCTGATAAATGCGATAACACAGCCTGATTTGGCTAAGCTGCGAAAAATGCACGAAAGCCGAAAAACAGGGCAGAATAAGGCGGCTGTGCTGTATATAAGGTTTTCCTCCCGTGACGATGCCAATATTCCCGCTGTAAAGGCGCTTCTTAAAGTAAACAAAGGCAGCACTCTTACGAAGATATGCTTTGAGAATACAAGGGAAACTATAACCTTGCCGCCCGCTCTTTCCGTTGATTTGAACAGTGATTTTATACAAAAATTGAACGGGATTTGCGGCAAAAACAATATAATCATAAAATAAGTCGAAAAAATGAAATTACCCCTTGACTAAATTGCATTTTAGGAGTAAACTAAGGTGTGTGTAAAATAATCTCGGAGGGTGACCTCTAAGGAAGGATGTACGATATTATGAAAAAGATTGGCGTTTTAACAAGCGGCGGCGACGCACCGGGCATGAATGCCGTTATCCGTGCGGTAACAAGAGCTGCTATTGCAAAGGGAATGGAAGTCGTAGGTGTCCGCAGAGGATATAACGGACTTATCAACGGCGACATTGTTCCTCTTGATGCAAGAAGCGTATCTGATATAATTCAGAGAGGCGGCACAATGCTTTACACAGCAAGATGTGCAGAGTTCAGGTATGAAGAAGGTCTTCAGAAGGCTAAGAAGACTTGTGAAGAACAGGGTATCGAGGGTCTTGTAGTTGTCGGCGGCGACGGCTCGTTCAGAGGTGCGGCTGACCTTTCTGCAAGAGGCATCCTGAGTATCGGTGTTCCCGGCACTATAGATAACGATATTTCTATGACCGAATACACCATCGGTTATGATACAGCTATGAACACAGTTGTTGAAATGGTTGACAAACTGCGTGATACAGCACAGTCACACGACAGATGCTCCGTAGTTGAGGTTATGGGCAGAAATGCAGGCTACATAGCTCTCAATGCAGGTATCGCCTGCGGTGCGACATACATTATTACTAAGGAAGAGCCCTTCACAGTAAACGATGTTATCGCTAAGATAATCGAAGGACAGAAGAGCGGCAAGCACCACTTCATCGTTATTGTTGCAGAAGGTATCGGCGGAAGCGAACAGCTCGCCAAGGAAATCGAACAGGCAACAGGCGTTGAGAGCCGTGCTACAATTCTCGGTCACGTTCAGAGAGGCGGCAGCCCCACAGTTCAGGACAGAGTTGCAGCAAGCCAGCTCGGTTACTATGCCGTTGATCTTCTTTCAAAGGGCATCGGCAACCGTGTTGTAGGTCTTCAGCATAACGAAGTTGTAGACTATGACATTCAGGAAGCTCTCAAGATGAAGAAGGAATTCCCTCACGATCTGTACAAGATCGCTAATGAGATCAGCTTCTGATTTAAAGAATGCTTATAACGGTTTTCCGTTATATAAAAAGACTGCACCGAAATTTTAACGGTGCGGCCGACAGAGTAGGTTAACGTGCGTAAAGTGCCTGAGGGACGGGGAGTTGTCCTCAGGACGAACACTGAAAGGTGGCGGTACGTTTTCCGCATCTCGCTGTTGCATATAAGAGATAATCGCCGTATTTATCCCGCATTATGCGATTGCGTCAGCTTGCGTCATTGAGGAGGTAAATATGGCGTTTTTTCGTAATTTCAAAAAGTCGTTCGAGGAACTGAAATCTATTCGTTGCCTTACAGTAACGGCGCTTCTTATCGGTGTTTCGGTAGCACTGAAATTTGTAATGATTATGCCGAGCGAAACGCTCAAGATAAGCTTTGCGTTTGTAGGACTTGCGGCTATCGGTATGCTGTATGGTCCTGTTGTGGCAGGACTTGCAGGCGTTGTCACCGATGTAATAGGCTTTCTTGTAAAGCCTACCGGTGCGTTTTCACCGATATTCACACTGGTCGAAGTCGCAGGTGCTGTAATTTACGGTATATTCCTGTACGGACTTAATCCCGTAAAGCTCGATTTTTCAAGCAGATCCGCATTTTTCGGCGGACTCAAGACAAACGGCTTTCAGGTGTTCAGAATATTTATGGCGAAGTTCTGCGTCAATCTTTTCTGCAATGTGTTTCTGAATACAATTGCAATGGTGATAATGGGCTACTTTGCGCCGGAGGTATTCTGGGTAAAGATAACAACACGAATAGTAAAAAATCTCACGATGCTGCCTATAGAGGTATTCATACTTCTGCTGGTGCTTTATCCTGTTATGGTGGCATATCGTGCGGCATTCAGAGAAAAACGCTCGGCTTGATACAAGAAAAGAGGACTTAGTATGACTGAACTTGGATTTTTAGGCGCAGGTAATATGGGCAGTGCGATAATGCGTGGTATCTGCTCATCGGATATGCAGATAAGCGTTTCGGCGTATGACAAGGATACGGCAAAGCTTGAAGCACTTTCGGCATTCGGAGTAAAGCCCTGCAAGAGCGAATGTGAGCTTGTTAAAAAGTGTGATTACATACTGCTTGCGGTAAAGCCGCAGGTGCTTGGCGGAGTGCTTGACACTGTCGCAGGGGAAGTAACGCACGATAAGGTAATAATCTCTATCTGTGCGGGAATATCAGAAGATTTTATCCGCAGTCATACAATACTGAGCGCAAAGGTAGTGCTTGTTATGCCGAACACACCTATGATGCTCGGTCTTGGCGCAAGCGCAATATCAAGAGCGGACGGAGTGACCGATGAAGAGTTTGCTTTTGCAAAGTCGGTTATCGAAAGCTGCGGTATCGCAGAGGAAGTGCCGATAAACAAGATGAAAGAAATAATTGCCGTAAACGGCAGTTCTCCCGCTTTCATCTATCTTTTTGCAAAGGGCTTCGTAGATTACGCAAAGAGCATGGACATTAATCCCGATGCGGCACTCAAGCTGTTCGCACAGTCGCTTGTCGGCTCGGCAAAGATGCTCACAGATTCGGGTATGACGGTAGACGAGCTTATAAAGCAGGTTTCTTCTCCGGGAGGCACGACTATAGCAGGTCTTGACAAGCTGTATGAGGGTAAGCTCACAGATACGGTCGATGAATGCTGTAAGGCTTGTACCGCAAGAGCATACGAGCTTGCAAAAAAATAAATATTGTTACGGCTGTCGTATCTTGCGGCAGCCGTATTATTTTGGCTGACATTGTTATCTATAATTATAATCTTCATAACAGAGCCTGTCCGGAAACGCAGATACTTTTCCGCAGGCATACTGTATTTAACGGCTTAAGTCACTTATCTTGCAATGTTAAATGCCGGGTGATTATATTCGTGAATATAAAAACCTTCAATTCGTTCCCGGATAAACCGCTTTCAAAATTACAACATAATCGGTTCATCACAGAATATAAAATTTTTGCACCGAAAACCGTAATGTTTGCACGGGTTAAGCCCGTAATTCCGCATAACAAAGCCATTTAGTTAGCTGTTTCTAACCATTTTTTTCTTGACTACACCGTTTTACCGTGATATACTTAAATCGGGCTGATTAGCTATATCTAACAGCCGCAGTATTTTTAACATTTTGTTCTTTCACAGTAAAACGCAGATGATAAAACCTGTCGGTCTTGCAGCTTGTAGAAAAAGTCTGTTTTTTAAAGAATAGTGAAATTTCTCTATCCCTAACCCCAAACCCCTTTCCTGTGGGAAGGGGCTATATTACTGGGGCTACCGCCCCTAGACCCTGTCGGGGGCTACGCCCCTGCGACCCCATTTTTATCAACGATAGAGGTTTTGTTCTGACAGGTTATATTTAAGCCTGCGAAAGTGCTGAATTACGCCTGAGATATACAGATTGCAGAATTGATCGGAACAGAGCATAATGTTTACGGAGGTCTTGTCAAAATGACAATGGATGAATTAAAACCGGGAGAAAGCGCATATATCGAAACGGTCGGCGGAAGCGGAGCCTTACGTCACCACCTGCTTGATATGGGGCTAACACCCGATGCTGAAATAACCTTGCAGAAGGTCGCACCTATGGGCGACCCGGTGCAGTTTGAGGTGCGTGGATACGAGCTTACCCTGAGGCTTGAGGAGGCTCGCAAGGTCACTGTAAAAAACGTACATAAGAAAGACAGCCCCCTTAAAGCCGCAGGATCAAGACGAAACGACACGCCTCACCCCGGCGTCGGAGAATTTGCCAAATACGAGAAGCTGCATCTGAAACACGGAATAGTGCTTGAAAAAGGCGCACCGCTTACATTTGCTCTTGCAGGAAATCAGAACTGCGGAAAAACAACGCTGTTCAATCAGCTTACAGGCTCAAACCAGCACGTCGGAAACTTCCCCGGTGTTACAGTCGACCGCAAGGACGGAACTATCAGAAATCACCCCGAGGCGACAGTTACGGATCTTCCCGGTATATATTCCCTGTCACCGTATTCGAGCGAAGAAATAGTGACCCGTGATTTTCTGCTGAACAATAATCTCAGCGGTATCATAAATATAGTTGATGCTTCGAATATTGAGCGTAACCTTTATCTTACAATGCAGCTTATGGAGCTTGGCATACCTATGGTGCTTGCGCTCAATATGATGGATGAGGTAAAGGCAAACGGAGGTTCTATCCGTGTAAACGATCTTGAACGGATACTGGGAATACCCGTAGTGCCGATTTCCGCCGTAAAAAACGAAGGTATAGACGAGCTTATCGACCATGCGATACATATTGCGAGATACGGCGAAAAACCCGCCCGTATGGATTTCTGTACCGACAGTGACGATCCGCACGACCCGGTTGCCGCTGTTCACCGCTGTATACATTCAGCTGCAACACTGCTTGAGCCGGATATAAGGGCGGCAGGGCTTCCTGTGAGATTCGCCACAACGAAGCTGGTTGAGGACGATGAACAGATAAAGAAAAAAATCACCATTCCCGAGGAAAAGCACGACGCTTTCGACCACCTTGTTTCCATAATGCAGCAGGAAACAGGTATGGACAGAGAAGCGGCGCTTGCCAATATGCGCTTCACCTTCCTTGAAAAGCTGTGCCGTGAAACCGTAGTACGTCCGCACGAAAGCAAGGAGCATAAACGCAGTATGGCAATCGACCGTCTGCTGACAGGAAAATACACGGCTATCCCTTGCTTTTTAGGCATAATCGCACTTGTGTTCTTCCTGACATTCTCTGTAATAGGTGCGGCACTTTCCGACGTTATGCAAATGGGCATAGATTTTCTCACCGACCTTATCGACAAAGGACTTACTGCATTTGAAATAAACCCTGTAGTGCATTCGCTGGTAATAGACGGAGTATGCGCCGGCGTAGGCAGTGTGCTGAGCTTTCTGCCTACTATAGTAACGCTGTTCTTCTTCCTGTCCATTCTTGAAGATACGGGCTATATGGCACGAGTTGCGTTTGTAATGGACAGGCCTCTCAGAAAGCTGGGTCTTTCGGGCAGGAGCTTTGTTCCTATGCTGATGGGATTTGGCTGTTCAGTACCTGCAATAATGGCGACAAGAACGCTCTCAAGTGAGCGTGACCGTAAAATGACTATACTGCTAACTCCCTTTATGAGTTGTTCTGCAAAGATACTTATATATACAACCATTGCAGGCGCATTCTTCGAGCCGCAGTACCGCTGGCTTGTGCTTGTAGGCTTGTATCTGTTCGGAATAATCTGCGGTATTCTCTATTCGCTTATACTCAAAGTAACCGTATTTCACGGCGAACCCGTACCGTTTGTAATGGAACTTCCGAACTACCGTCTGCCAGGAGCAAAGAGCGTCTGTCAGCTTATATGGGAAAAAGCAAAGGACTTTATACAGAAAGCGTTTACCGTAATCTTTGCGGCATCTATCGTTATATGGTTCCTGCAGACATTCGACATACGGCTCAATGTGGCTGACAGCGCCGAAAACAGCTTGCTTGCGATGCTCGGCAGTCTGTTTGCGCCGATATTTGCACCGCTGGGCTTTGGTGACTGGAGAGCGTCTACTGCACTCATCACAGGTCTTACCGCAAAGGAAAGCGTTGTTTCCACCCTTACTCTTCTGCTCGGCGGAGATGTTTCGCAGATACAGACGCTTTTCACACCGTTCACGGCTATCGTGTTCCTTGTGTTTACTCTGCTGTACACCCCGTGCGTTGCCGCTATAGCAACAGTAAAGCGTGAGCTGGGAAGTGTGCGTTCTGCCGCAGTAACAGTGTTTATGCAGTGTGCTATTGCGTGGATAATGGCGCTTCTTGTACGCTGTGTCGGAATGATTTTCGGCATTGCATAAGGTGAAATTATGGATGAGATGAATATACCGAGCATTATTCTGCTTGCGCTGATAGTAATCGCTCTCGTGCTTGTGATAATACATATTATAAGAAACGGCGGTTGCTCCGGCGACTGTTCGGCGTGCAAGGGTTGTAATAATTGCAGCAATTGCAAAAAAGGCAGAAAAAGCAAAAAGTAAAACATATACCGAAAGGCAGAGCCGCGGCTCTGCCTTTCATACTATACTTTAACTGTTTTCGTTTCTCATAAATCTGTAACCTTCCGATGTTTTCTTTACATCAAAATAAGCAACGTTTACGCCGTAAGTCGTGTCATCTGTACCTACGCTGTAAAAATACAGAACGCCGATGCTGAGTCCCGTTCCGCCGCTTGTACTCTCATTCACTGTAAAACAGCGTGGTGATACATCAAAAAGGTTGTAAGACGGTGCGTTAAACGGCATTTTTCCGCCGATCAACTGCTCGTCGGGTCTGCCTGTCGCATAGTAGAAATTCCCTTGCCTGTCAAATTTGAAATATTCACTGTATCTGCTCAGGAATGTATCATAATCCGGCATATCGGCATATAACGTACAAGCGGTATCGTACCATTCTTTCATACTATGGCAGTTGCCCGGTGTCGCAGGTGTAATATGCCATTCATCGTCATTCTCATATCCGCCGGACAATATATATCTGTTGAATGTTCGCTGTATCGTTTTGTTGTATTCGGCTCTTGCTTTTATAAGCTCGTTCAGATCTTCGTTTATAATATAATCGCCTTTATGCACATACTCAACCAGCTTTGCAAATTCATCATCGGTAAGTTCATCATTCATTATTTTATCATAAAACGCCTTGTTGATAAGGCAATTTCCGTTATTGTCCGTTGTTATTTCAGGCTCGGTTTTGGTATCGGTCGCATCATCACACCGAATGTCAAATGTGGCGGTTTCGTCAAATCCGCTTTCCTTGCAGAGCATACTGAAAGTCACATTTTCGTAGGACGGATGCTTGTAGTATGTGATTTTCAAGTCGTCGTACTTTGTGTCGGAGTCGTTGTCATTGCTAAGCGTCACAGCTTCAAAACCGCACTTTGAAGCAAAATTCTCAAGTGTGACCGTTGAAATATCGCCGACAAGAAAATTCCTTGCCGAAATTTCACAAATGGCTTCGCAGCTGTCACCGAATGTGTATTTTCCATATCCGTTTTCAAATGTATACACGTTGTCGTTTTCCGCCGTTACAGTGCCATATTTTTCTTCGATTTCATAAACGGTTTTTCCTATTCCCCACATAACATCATCGTTTATAACGGCATAATCGTAATTGGCAGATGACCCTGCTGAGTTTTCAGAGCCTGAGCTGTCTGTTAAACTGTCTTTGACATTCGAGATATTTTCTCCGTCCTGAACATTGTCTTTGCTGTAATTCGCTTTGCTTGCAGAAGCATCGACAGCGCTGTCAGCGCCCGATGAACTGCCGCTGACGGTGTAATCAATACCGTTGCCCTTTGTCACAAAATGCACGCCGACTGCCGCCGTTCCGACAACCACGACCGCTGCCGCCGCAACCGATGTGTAGCGAATAACCTGATGTCTGAAATCCGTCTTTACCTTACTGCTTTCTTCTATACGTCTGAAAATATCTTTTTTCTGCTTTTCCGTAGGATCGATTTTCTCAAATTCGTTTCTGATACTCATACTATACTCCTTTCCGAGCCTAAATGCTCTTTTAACCGCTCTCTAGCTTTCTGCAGCCGTGAGCGCACCGCCGATGCGCTTATGTGAAGCATACTGCCGATCTCTTTACTGTTATAGCCGTCGCAATAGAACAGATACACGGGTACCTTAAGCTCATCGGGAAGAGCCGACAGTGCAATCATTACATCGCTTACCGCAGAGCTGTCATTCACTGCAATATCTCCTGTCGGTGATTCACGTCGTCTGCTGTTCGCCCTGAGCATATTCTTGCATACATTCTGAGATACCCGTATCAGCCACGCTTTTTCATGCTCGGTACTTTCAAAGCACTTTTGCTTTTCAATCAGTTTCATAAAAGTATTATGTACTGCGTCCTCAGTATCGTGTACATTTCTGAGGTACATAAAGCACACTCTGTACACTGTGACAAAGTGCCGCTCATATATTTGTCTTATATTTTCAGAAGAATAATCCGACATAAAACCCCTCCCTTTTTTCTTTTTGCCGAAAATGCACATCTTCATACATAATACACCACGGCGAAGATAAATGTCCATACAAAAATCTAATATTTTGTAAATTTGGTGTGGCGCTAAAAATTCCCGCCACATTTTTGTTAATATCGCCAAAATAAGCAGTGAAATATTGCATTTTTTTACCGCGAGTGCTATAATAAAAATGCTAATTAAAATTGTATCTTTTGCAAGGGTACGGAATCGAGGCAGACACTTATGAAATCTATAAGCAAAAAAATGACACTGTTTACAGTATTACTTATAATCATCTCGCTTCTTGTGGCGACGATTGCATCTGTAGGAATCATTTACAGCACCACAAAAGCGTTGACCGATCAGACGCTCACAGAAACGGCTACAGTAGCCGCAGACAGAGTTTCCTGGGAACTGAAATCAATGCTTAATGTCGCAATACAGGCAGGCTGTAACCCGAAATTATCATCGGCAGTATATTCCAAAGGTCAGAAGCAAAGCGAAATAGACTTGATTGCTTCAACCTTCGGCCTTGACAGAGGCACTGTAATTGATAAAAACGGTCAGGCGTCAAACGGCAACGAATATTCCGACCGTGAATATTTCAAGGCGGCTCTTGAGGGCAAAACAACAATAACAGAGCCTATGGTAGGCAGATCAAACGGCAAGTTAAGCGTTATAATCGCCGCTCCTTTATGGAAGAACGGCGTGCTTAATTCGGAAGTTGAAGGCTGTGTATATTTTGTGCCTGATGAGGAATTTCTGAATGATATTGTCCGCGCGCTCAAGATAAACGAAAACGGCGCTTCATACATAATTGACAAGAACGGCAACACGATCGCTGATTTTGATATGCAGCTTGTCAAGGACGGAGAGAACATACAGAAAAAAGCCGAGGAAGATTCAAGCTATGCGGCACTTGCTCAGACACACGAAAAAATGGAGGCCGGTGAAACAGGCTCAGCCGAGTACACATCAAACGGCATCGCAAAACATATAGGATATGCACCCATACCCGAAACAAACGGCTGGTCTATCGCAGTAACAGCATACAGCAGTGATTATACAATACACTGTCTTAAGGGACTTCTGGTGCTTGCAATAATCTGTGCCGCATCAGCGGTAGTAGGCGGTATAATCGCAGGACTTATCAGCCGTAAGATAGGCAAGCCCATAAAGCTCTGCGCTGAGCGTATCGAAAAGCTCTCCGAGGGCGATCTTACAAGTCCTGTACCTATGGTTAAATCACACGATGAAGTCGAGATACTCGCAAAGTCTGCCGCAAAGGTAGTAAATGAACAAAATGCTATGATCAGCGATATCGGCAATATCCTGAGCAATATGGCTCATGGCAACTTTGATGTGCGCAGTAAAGATGCCGATAATACATACCCAGGCGATTACAAGGTACTTATTGAATCTGTAAGAGATATCAACACAAAGCTCAATGATACTTTAAGCCAGATAAGCATTGCCGGCGATCAGGTTTCCAGCGGTTCACAGCAGGTATCTGCAGGCGCTCAGTCACTCGCTCAGGGTGCTACCGAACAGGCGGCATCTGTAGAAGAGCTTGCCGCTACTATCCACAATATCAATGCTCATATTGAGGCTACAACGGAAGATTGCCAGAGAGGAAAACAGCTTGTCAGCGAAACAGCCGGGTATATTGGTGCGGCAAACGAAAAGATGAACAGCCTTTCAAGTGCTATGCAGGATATCAGCGATGCTTCGGCAGAGATAGGCAAGATTATCCAGACTATCGAGGATATTGCGTTCCAGACAAATATTCTTGCACTCAACGCCGCAGTTGAAGCCGCAAGAGTAGGTGAAGCCGGCAAGGGATTTGCCGTTGTTGCAGACGAAGTAAGAAATCTTGCAGGTAAATCAGCAGATGCGGCTCATGATACGACTGTTCTTATCGAACGTGCTATAGCCGCAGTTGAAAACGGCAACAACATTACAAACGAAACCGCACAGGCTGTTGCCGAGGTTGAAACAAGGTCTGGCGGTGTCAGCGACATCGTAAACAAGATTGCCGCCGCAAGCCTTGAACAGACGGATATGGTAAAGCAGGTCAATATAGGCGTAGAACAGATTTCAAATGTTGTACAGACAAACTCGGCTACTGCCGAAGAAAGCGCCGCCGCATCCGAAGAGCTTTCGGCACAGGCACAGACGCTTCAGAAGCTGGTAAGTCAGTTCTCCTTCAAGGAAGAAGAATAATAAAAAGATACAGCAATAAAAATGACCCTCGTATGTTTATACGGGGGTCACAGCGTGTCGGAAAAGTATTTTTCGACACGCTGAAGACGTTGAGAAACACACTCAGACAAGGGAACCGCCCCGACAGGCGTACAAAGGTACGTTGAGGGGAGGTTGACGCAGTAAGCAAAAATGCTTTCGCACAGTCGTTTTTTACGGCTGTGCGAAATTCTTTTTATTTATCGGATTTTTAGTTTGCTCCGGTTTTCTTTTCTGCATTTTTGCGGTGCGTGGGTTTATCAACAGTCTGCGACCCTCGTATATTTGTACGGGGGTCAACCTGTCAATGAACCCACAAAAACAATATTTCCGATACCAAGCGGAAAGCTGTACCATAAAACGTACACGATTCCGTGTCGGTCTTGTATTACTTAATCGGGCATGTTATAATATTATTAACACAAAGCCTTATAAACAGACGGAAAAGAGGAACACATGAAAATAGCGGTAACTTACGACAACGGACAGATTTTTCAGCACTTCGGACACACCGGAACATTTAAAATTTATGAAATTAGCAATCACGAAATAACAAATGAAAGTATAGTCCCGATACTTGACAGCGGACACGGCGCACTTGCAGGCTTTCTCAAAATCAATGGTGTTGATACGCTTATCTGCGGAGGAATCGGCGATGGTGCTAAAAATGCGCTTGCTAACGCAGGTATAACTCTGTATGCCGGCGTTACAGGCAGTGCAGACGATGCGGTAAAAGCGCTGATTTCCGGCACTCTTGTTTTTAATCCGAATGTTCATTGCTCCCACCATGACGGCGGACACAGCAATCATGCTTGTGGAGAAAACGGCTGTAAACACTGACACTGACTGCTGAAAATTTCACGAAATATATATTTTACCTATAGGAGAGATACTTATGAAACTTTTACACTTGTCTGACCTTCATCTCGGAAAACGCTTACACGAATATTCAATGACAGAGGATCAGGAATATATTCTGCACCGTATAATCGGGATTGTCGATGACGAAAAGCCCGATGGAGTAATGATAGCAGGAGATATCTATGACAAGTCCGTACCGACTACCGAAGCGGTCACGTTGTTTGACAAATTTCTCAGTGAGCTTTGCCGCCGCAACGTCAGAGTTTTCTGCATAAGCGGAAACCACGACTCCCCAGAAAGAATAGCATTCGGCTCAAGGATAATGGATAACAACGGAATATATATGTCGCCGGTTTATGACGGAAAGGTTGAACCGATACCGCTTAAAGACGATTACGGAGAGGTCAATATTTATATGTTGCCTTTTATTAAACCGATTCATGTACGGCATATATTTGATGACGATAAAATAGTAACATACAACGACGCAGTTTCCCGTGCGGTAAAAGAAATGGATATTGATACGGATAAACGTAATATACTTATTACGCATCAGTTTGTTACCGGGGCTGTACGGACAGAATCGGAAGAGCTGTCGGTAGGCGGTACAGATAACGTTGACGTATCGGTATTTGATAAATTCGATTATGTTGCGCTCGGACACCTTCACGCTCCTCAGAACTGCGGAAAAAGCGCTGTAAGATACTGCGGAACTCCGCTTAAATATTCGTTTTCCGAAGCTCAAAACAAAAAATCGGTAACAATAGTCGAAATATCCGAAAAAGGTAATACCTCCTACCGCACAACCGAGCTTGTACCGCTCCGTGATATGAAAGAAATCAAGGGTAAATATTCTGAAATAACAAGAATGGATTATTACTTTGGCACAACATTCCAGGAGGATTATCTGCACATCACACTGACGGACGAGCAGGACATTCCGGAGGCGGCAGGAAGATTGAGAGCGATATATCATAATCTGATGAAGCTTGATTATGATAATCACCGCACAAGAACAGACAATACTGTCCCGGCTGTTAATAATATTGAACAAAAAACGCCTATCGAACTTTTTGCTGAATTTTACAAACTGAGAAACAACGATGAAATGAGCGAAGAACAGAGAAAATATGCACAAAAACTGATTGAAGAAGTGTGGGAGGAAGACTGATGCTACCAAAAAGACTTACCTTATCGGCGTTCGGACCTTATGCCGACAAAACCGTTCTTGAGCTTGACAAACTCGGAAACAAAGGTCTGTACCTTATAACGGGTGATACAGGCGCAGGAAAAACCACTATCTTCGACGCTATCACCTACGCACTCTACGGCGAAACGAGCGGCTCAAACAGAAATCCGGAAATGATGCGATCAAAATATGCAAAAACGGAAACTCCGACCGAAGTGGAATTTCTGTTTTCTAATAACGGAAAAGATTACACCATAAAAAGAAATCCCGAATACGATCGTCCAAAGGTCCGTGGTGAAGGATTGACAAAGCAGACTAAAAGCGTAACATTGGAAATGCCGGACGGAAGAATAATTACAAAAGAAGCCGATGAAACCATAAAAAATATAATCGGTATAGACTATGACCAGTTCGTGCAGATTGCCATGATCGCACAAGGCGATTTTCTGAAACTGCTGCTTGCCGGAACCGACGATCGACAGACAATACTAAGAAAACTCTTTTCAACAGGAAACTACCAGCGTCTTCTTGAAAGAATGAAGCAGGATAAAGCGAAACTTGAAGAAGAAAGGAAAATGCTTGCCGGACGTCTTTGCGATAATCTTAGACGTATAACGGTACAAGGCGATGATGAACTGTGCGTTGCCATAAACGAAGCAATCAATGCAAACACCGCAGACGAAGAATTCATTATGCTTGTCAGAAGGCTTTCTGAGCGAGATGCGCAGGAAGTCGCAGACTGCGAACGGGAAAAAATCATAATTGAGAACGAATTGAGCAATATAACGGTCGCACTCACGAAGCAGGAACAGCGTGAAAAATTCGTGCAGGAAATAAATCGCCGTACTTCTGAACTTGAAGCAAAAAAATCCAGGCTTGAAGAAGCCGCAAAAATTCGCAGTGAGCTTTCGGAATATTCGACCATCACAGAAGAAAAAAAGAAAAAAATTACTCTGATTACCGAGCAACTTGCAAAATACGATGAGCTTGACAAACTGTTTGCTGATATTCAACAACTTTCGGAAAAAATCAAAAACGAAAAGCAGCATTCCGAAGAACTGACAAATAAGAAAAACTGTTGCGAAATCAAACTTGAAAAACTTCATTCAGAGATGAAATCGCTTGAAAATGCTGGCGAAAACAAGCAGAAGCTCGAAAGTGAAAGGGAAAAAGCAGTACAGTATAAAGAAAGCCTTACAGATCTGCTTAGAAAAATTAACGATTTAAATTCGTCGCAAGAACGTTTAGCCGTTCTGCAAAGCGATTATAAAGAGCTTTCGGCTGAAAGTGAAAAGCTGAGAACCCGCTACAACACAATGAACAAAGCCTTCCTTGACGAACAGGCAGGAATAATCGCAAAAACTCTTGAAGACGGAAAGCCTTGCCCCGTATGCGGCTCGTTATCGCACCCCTGCCCTGCCGGAACAGCCTGCGATGCTCCGTCAAAAGATGAACTTGAAGCGGCGGGTCAAAAGGCAGAAAAAGCAGAAAAGGCAACCGCCTCCAAAAGCGAAGAGTGTTCAGCGATACAAGCATCATGCCTTGAAAAAGAAGATACTATTTATCATACTGCGAAAACGCTGTGGAATAGCTCGGTTTCCGAAAAAACGAGCGTGCAGGATATAAAAATCCGTATCGACCGGGAATACGGAGCAAACTCGTCAAAGATAAAAGTTCTGGAAGGCGAAATACTAAACGAGCAACGCAATATAAACCGCAAAGCCGAGCTTGAAAATCTGATACCCGTCAAGCAAAGTAACATTGAAAGCATTGCATACAGGTTGGCAGAAACAGAAAAGCAAACAGCAGCAGATACTTCTTCATATAAAGAAAAGAAAGAGCAATACGAAAGAGAAAAGGACAAGCTTGAATTTTCAAGCAAAAAATCAGCACTTGAAAAAACAGAAGAGCTTGAAAACGACATAAAAACGGCAAGCCAAAGAATAAAGGAGAACGACGAACAATACCACAGGTATGATAAAGAGGTTAAGGCTCTTACCGAAACGGTTGAACAGCTTACCTTCCAACTGAGCGAAATTGCAAAGGAAAATGTAACTGAGCTCATTTCAAAACAGAATATGCTCACACAAAAAAGAAAAGGAAACGAAGACAGAATACTTCTTTTGAAATCACGCAGGCAGAATAACGAAAAAGTCATTTCTGATATAGAATCGCTGTCTTCCGACATTGAAAAGAACAGGCATGAATCAGACGTAAAATTGCCACTTTACAACACGATCAGCGGCGATATAAACGGTAAAGAAAAAATAAGCCTTGAAACGTATGTACTCACGGCATATTTTGACCGTATAATAGTAAAAGCCAACACAAGACTTATGAATATGTCGGACGGACAGTATGAACTGAAACGGCGTGAAGAAGGCGGAAAAAAATCAAAAAGCGGACTTGAGCTTGATATCATCGACCATTACAACGGAACAGAACGTGATGTCAGAACGCTCTCCGGCGGCGAATCGTTCAAAGCGTCACTGTCGCTTGCACTCGGTCTGTCGGACGAGATACAGTCAAGCGCCGGCGGTGTAAAGCTTGATACAATGTTTGTAGATGAAGGCTTCGGGTCGCTCGATGAAGAATCGCTGAGAAAGGCGATAGACACTCTTATGTCACTTGCGGACGGAAACAGATTGATTGGTATAATTTCACATGTTGCCGAGCTTAAAGAGCGTATAGATAAGCAGATAGTGATCAGAAAGCAGGCTATAGGCGGAAGCACTGCAGAAATAACGATGTAGCACCTATTAAGATTGGTAGCAGACACACAACGCAAGACATGGATAAGCAAAATCCGGCATTGTAAAACGATGCCGGATTCAGTTTTTCTACAAACCGGTATGCCCCCGTCTGAACGGGGGCATTTTTCCATATTATATTGACATTAAACCGATGTAATGATACAATTGAAATATAATATAAATCGGAGTGTGAAATTTTGCTATCATCATTAATCGCAACGGTCGATTCACCGACCGATAAAGAACTGATAACACAGCTTTACAATACATATAAGCAATTTATGTACAATATCAGTATGTCGATTCTCGGAAAGCGTGAAGACGCCGAGGATGCCGTCCAGGATTCATTTGTGAGGATTATTGACAATCTTGACAAGATAAACAATCCGTATTCCAGAAAAACAAAATCCTATATAACCGTTATAACCAAAAACGTCTGTCTTGATATGATACGCAGAAATCACAACGACGAAGAGCTTGAGGATAAGGATATTCCGTTTGAGGACAGCTATACGGATTTTGAAAACAGCAATGCGACATACGAACAGATTATCAAAAATCTAAAGCAGCTGCCGCCAAGACTGAAAAACATAGCATTCCTGTTTTTTGTACAACGGCTAAGTCCTAAAGAGATAGGCGAAATGCTGAACATCAACACAAATACGGTTTATGCGTATGTTTCAAGAATAAGAAAAATCCTGCTCGATACAAAGGATGAAAATATATGACCAACGATGAAAAAATCGCCATAGCGTTAAAAAGCGATTATCTGTCCGAACTGTCTGTTTATGAGATGCTCCCGAATTCAAGGATAAGATCCGGATTCGACAGACGGATGAAAAAAATGATAAACGAATCATATACCGACACCGCAAAAACGGTAAGGCACCGCAGAGTAAAGCTGAGGCTGGCAATTGCCGTGATAATAGCCGCTACTGCCGCTCTGGCAACAGGCGGAACTATCCTGCTGAAGCACTGGGATACGTTTGCGGTCAAGGAAAATGACAAATACTCGGTCATACTGATAAGCGATGCCGAGAATTCGCCTCAGTGTATCACACGATATTATGAGCCTGATCTCGACAAAACCGCCTACGCCACACGGCTTATAGAAAAAACCGAATATGCCTATATTGTCGAATACATAAATAAGCACGGCAAACAGCTGATTTTTACTCAATGTACTCGATCACAGATGGAAAATGCACAGATCGGAACGGAGGATGCGCAGACTCCTCCCGAAAAAGTCGAACTGGGGGATAAAAGTGCGATGTATTGCGTTTCCAAAAAAGGTATGGCATTTCTTATGTGGGATAACGGCGAGTATATGTTCCATATCACAGCGACCGGTTTCGGCAGGGACGAACTGTTCCGTACCGCAATGTCGATAAAAGAGTTAAGCGCAGATTAAGGCTGAAATTAACCCGATAAAATAAGAATTATAAGCGAGGAGCAACCATGAACAACAGAAAGGCAATTGTACTTAATGATAAATCCGTAAAAACGATCGGAAGAACCTATTTATATAACGATACGCTGTGGGCGGCATTTTCCGGTGCGGGTGCGGAATTCATTTTCACGGGTAAAAAACTCGAAATCACCGTTACGGGCGACTTTGCATCGACAGCGGGCAATGACGAGAATTATGCAAGAATCGCAATATATGTCGATAATGAACGTGTTGTAGACGATATGCTCGATGAAAAGGAAAAAACGTACAAGGTGCTTGAAAGCGAAAGCACCGAATGCAGAAATGTAAGGATAATCAAGCTGTCCGAGTGCGCAATGTCAACATTCGGGATAAAGCCCGTTATGATTGCGGAGGATGAAAAGATAGAGCCTGCGCCCGCAAAAAATATAAAGATGGAATTTATAGGCGATTCTATAACCTGCGGATACGGAGTTGACGATCCCGATAAGGAGCATCATTTCAAAACAGCCACAGAAGATGTCACAAAAGCGTATGCGTATAAAACGGCTCTTGCGCTGAACGCCGACTACAGTATGGTTTCGGTGAGCGGCTACGGAATTATTTCCGGCTTTACGAATGACGGGAACAAGATTCCGGAACAGACAATACCGCAATATTATGACAAGCTCGGCTTTTCGTATAATAAGTTTGCGGATAGTATCACGGTTTCGGAAATCGAGTGGGATTTTGAAAGGTACAAGCCGGATATTATAGTTATCAATCTCGGAACAAACGATATGAGCTATACGACAACAGATGAGAGAAAAGCGGAATTCGAAGACGGTTATCTCGATTTTCTGAAGAAGGTACGCTCGCTCAATCCCGATTCCTATATATTCCAGACCTACGGCGTAATGGGAACTTCGCTTGAGAAAAATATCGAAAACGTCCGCAGAAAATATATGAGTGAAACAGGCGACGAAAGAATCACGTTTATTCCCCTTACGATGCAGGACGAGGACGCTGACGGAATAGTGGCGGACTGGCATCCCAGCCCCAGGACGCACAGCCTGGTTTCCCAAAAGGTCACAGCGGCAATAAAGAAAACTCTCGGTTACAAATAACCGTTCGGCTAAGCCTGACGGCACGGGCATATCCGCATTATTTGAATGTTTGCGGCCGTCAGAACAGACAATTTTCAAAAATGACTTGACATCGGCAACCGATTAAGGTATAATATTTAATTGCATAGGCGCAAGACAGGCACACATCGGTGCCGAGTAATAACAGGAGGAAGAAAGAAATGAAAAGAACATACCAGCCTAAGAAGCTCCAGAGACAGAAAGAACACGGATTCAGAAAAAGAATGTCTACAAGAAACGGACGTAAGGTTCTCGCAAGAAGACGTGCAAAGGGCAGAAAGCACTTAAGCTACTGATTCTGTCAATGAATGAGTATGCAAAGAAATACGTCTGCATAAAAAAGGACAAGGAATTCAGATTTCTGTTCAAAAAAGGTGACAGTATTGTTACCGATGCATTCGTATGCTACGCAAGGGAAAGCAAGAGGCGGGTAAACCGCATAGGAATCGTTACAGGCAAGAAGGTCGGCAATGCCGTAAAACGCAGTCGTGCCAGAAGAGTCATAAGAGAAGCGTTCCGCCTTATTGAACCCCTGCTCCGTGAAAAGACACAAAAAAGATACGACTTTATTTTCGTTGCAAGAGCAAAAACTCCTGCGATGAAATCGACAGAGGTATATCTTCGGATGGAAAAGCAACTGCTGAAAAGATATGCCACACCGGCGAATAATCAACCGGACAAAATACAAAAATAAAATGAAATATGTACTTTTATTTTTCGTAAAGATATACAGAATGACTTTGTCAAAATGGCTGCCTCGTTGTTGCCGCTTTACTCCGAGCTGTTCGGAATATGCGATGATCGCACTCCGCCGCTTCGGTGCGGTAAAGGGCAGCTATTTGGCTATACGGAGAATTATCAGATGCAACCCTTTTTCTGAGGGCGGCTATGACTATGTACCCGAGCAATTTTATTTTTTCAAAAGGACCAAGCCGTAATATCGGCACTACTAACGGAGGGTGATTTCCATAGATTTCTTATACACCATAATCGGTACGCCTCTCGGCTACATTATGTGGCCTATTTATCTTCTTTTACAGAATTTCGGTTGGGCGATACTGATATTCACTGTAATAGTCAAATTAGCAATGCTGCCGCTTCAGATAAAGCAGCAGAAGAATATGGCGTTTTCTCAGCTGTTTGCTCCTAAGGTAAAGGAGATACAGCAGAAATACCGCAACAACCGTGATAAGCAGGCAGAAGAAATGCAGAAGCTGCAGGCACAGGGCTATAACCCTGCCGGCGGCTGCGGACCTCTTGTTCTGACAATGATAATACTATTCGGTGTCATAGACGTTGTATATAAGCCCATGACACACATGGAGCATCTGTCATCATCGGACATTTCAAATGTAATAACGGTTGCAAAAGAAACCGAATACACGAAGATTTTCCTTAATGAATACAACAAGCAGGATAAGGAAATCATTGATAAGTATCTCAGCGGCGATAAGAACATAATCTATGTAACAGCAGAAAACGGCCAGCTGACTCACGAGTACAAGGATAACGAAGAGTACAAGACAAAGTATGAGGAGAAAGATCCATCTGCCGATCAGCTTACTATCGAACAGATAAATAAGTATGGCTCGTTATTTGTAACATCAGATGATGCTTATACGCAGTTTACAGGCGATAATTCAAGACTTACAGCTGAAACAAAGAACAGACTTGCGGCTGTTGCAGGCAAGTACAAGGGTATGCAGAAGGAACTGCTGGCTCTGCAGGTTTATGAGCAGTATCCTGATACGTTTAAATCGTGCGATGAAAGCGTGCTGTCAAACGATGTAAAGGACAGACTGGCATCACTGTCACACAATATGATGTTCTGCGGTCTGAACTTCGGTTCAACACCTAAGCTTGCTTTCGAGCCGCTGATAATCATACCGATATTTGCATTCGTTCTTTCTCTTGTACAGACTGTACTTTCCCAGTATCTCAACAAGAAGAACAATCCCGAAATGGCAAACGCAGGCGGTGCGGGTATGAAGGTAATGCTTTATATCATGCCCTTATTCTCACTTTGGATTTCGTTCAGCGTTCCTGCCGGAGTAGGTTTCTACTGGGGTGTCAACTATGCGCTCGGCATTGTGCAGTCGCTGGTAATGCAGAAGCTGTACAGCCCTGAAAAGCTCAGAGCCGAGGCTGAAGAGAAGATGAAGGAAAGAAAGCTCAAGGAAAGACAGGTCACAACGACCGCTGTTGTTACAGATGCCGATACAGGCGAAGAAAAGACCGTAACAAAGACAGAAACACTTTCACAGAAGGAAATCAACAGACGTAAGCTGGCGGCGGCAAGAAAAGCCGATGCCGAAAAATACGGCGAAGAATACCACGAAGAAGACGACGATTGAGAATCGACGGAAAGGACGGACTTATGAAAAAGATATATACAGGTAAGTCACTTGACGAGCTCAAGGCGCTTGCCATATCAGAAATCAAGGAACTCGGCGTTGATGAAGCTGACATAAAGATAACCGTAGTTGAAGAACCGGTCAAGAAGCTGTTCGGCAAGAAGGGCGACTATAAGATAGAGGTTGAATTCGAAACGGTTACCGAAGCCGCTCCTGATGCTGCCGATGAAACGGCTCCGGCAGAAGCCGCTGAAGCCGCTCATGCCGTAACAGATGCTGACCACACAGAAAAGGTAGCTATGGCTGCGGCTTATCTTGAAAAGGTTCTTACTGCTCTCGGCGTTGAGGACTTCAAGGTAAACATAATCGAAAAGGAAGACATAACTGTTCTTGATATAGTAGGCGAAAAGCTCGGTATCGTAATCGGCAGAAGAGGCGAAACACTCGACTCTTTACAGTACCTTGCAATTCTTGCAAGCAACCGTCACGATGAGCCTTACTGCCGTATCACAGTTGATTGCAACGGCTACAGGGATAAGAGAGAGGAAACTCTCAAGTCGCTCGCAGAGCGCACCGCTAACAAGGTACTCCGTCAGGGCAGACGCATTACCCTTGAGCCTATGAATCCTTATGAGCGCCGTATCATTCACAGCAAGGTCGCTGAGATCGAAGGCGTATACAGCAACTCTATAGGTGAAGAACCTTACAGAAAGGTTGTTATCTCGGCTTCTCAGCCCCACAGAGATAACAACAGAAGAAACGACCGCAAGGGCGGAAGAAGAAACGGCAACGGTGCAAACCGCTCATACAAGCAGAGTACCGGTTTCTCGACTTCTTTTGAAAGAGAGTACAAGCGTTCGCAGACTGCTGTTGAAAATACTGCGTCTGATGCAGGCGAATTCTCTAAGGAAGCGGTTGAAACAGAAAGAAACGCTACACTTTACGGCAAGATTGAGCTTTAAGACTTGCAGAAATCGACGGTTTTTCAATGATTTTTATACAATTTTGAATTATCGCACAGGCAAACTTTCAAAATTTGTGCAAAATGACCTATTGACAAATCAGCCGAAATAGTGTATTATAATAACTGTAATCAGAAACGAGGACGTTTTGAGGGATCAAAGCGTCCTTTTCTTATTTTTCAAAGAACATCTAACGAAAGTAGGAGGAAAAGGAAAATGGCAGAGAAAACTTATGATGTAACGGAGCTGTTCGGCTCGGACGTGTTCAACGAGGCAGTAATGAAGGCACGACTCCCTAAGGCTATCTTCAAGGAGCTGATGAAGGTAATGCACGGTAATGCTGAGCTTACACTTCCCATTGCCGAAGTAGTTGCCAGCACAATGAAGGACTGGGCAGTAGAAAAGGGTGCAACACACTACACTCACTGGTTCCAGCCTATGACAGGTATCACAGCCGAAAAGCACGACAGCTTTATTTCACCTGTAGGTGACGGTACGGTTATTATGGAGTTCTCAGGCAAGGAGCTTATAAAGGGCGAGCCTGATGCTTCATCATTCCCCTCGGGCGGTCTTCGTGCTACATTCGAGGCAAGAGGATACACAGCGTGGGATCCGACATCATACGCATTTGTCAAGGACAACACATTATACATACCCACAGCGTTCTTCTCATATTCAGGCGAGGCGCTTGACAAGAAGACACCTCTCTTAAAGTCAATGGATGCTGTATCAAAGCAGGCATTAAGAATTTTAAGACTTTTCGGCAACACCACAGCAAAGAGCGTTGTTGCTACAGTCGGTGCAGAGCAGGAATACTTCCTTGTTGACAAGAAGACATACGATAAGAGAAAAGACCTTATCTTCACAGGCAGAACACTTTTCGGTGCGGCACCTGTAAAGGGTCAGGAGCTTGAAGATCACTACTTCGGCGTTATCAAGCAGAGAGTAAGCGACTATATGAAGGACCTCGACAAGCACCTCTGGGCGCTCGGCGTTTCTTCAAAGACAAAGCATAACGAGGTTGCTCCCGCTCAGCACGAATGTGCTCCTATCTTCGAGTCTGCAAACCTTGCGGCCGATCACAACCAGCTTATGATGGAAATGATGAAGAAGGTCGCTCTTGAGCATAATATGGTATGCTTACTGCACGAAAAGCCTTTCGCAGGCGTTAACGGTTCAGGTAAGCACGATAACTGGGCGCTCTCAACAGATGACGGTCAGAATCTTCTGAACCCCGGCGATTCTCCTATGGAGAACGCACAGTTCCTGACATTCCTTGTCGCAATCATCAAGGCTGTTGACGAATACGCAGATCTGCTCAGACTTTCGGTAGCTACAGCAGGCAACGACCACAGACTCGGCGCTAACGAGGCACCTCCCGCAATCATCTCTATCTTCCTCGGCGAAGAGCTGAACGATGTTATCAATGCGCTTGTTGCAGGTACAAACGTAGAAGCAAAGCACGCACAGTTCGATATAGGCGTAACCTCACTGCCCAAGTTCCCCAAGGATACAACGGACAGAAACAGAACATCGCCTTTCGCATTTACAGGTAATAAGTTTGAGTTCAGAAGTGTTGGTTCTTCACTCAACATTTCCGGCCCCAACATCGTTCTTAACACAATCGTAGCAGAGGAGCTTGAACAGTTCGCCGATGAGCTTGAAAAGGCTGACGACTTCAAGAAGGCTCTTAAGGAACTGCTCGTTAAGACAATAAAGGAGCACAGCAGAGTAATCTTCAACGGCAACGGTTACGATGCCGCTTGGGTAAAGGAAGCTACAGAGGTAAGAGGTCTGCCTGAGCTTAAGTCTACAGTAGATGCACTTCCGCACTTCCTTGACGAGAAGAATGTCAAGGTGTTCACAAAGCACAAGGTATTCACAGAAGTTGAAATGCACTCAAGAACAGAGATTCTGCTTGAAAATTACAGCAAGACCATCAATATAGAGGCTCTGACAACAGCAGAGATGGCTACAAAGGAAATTCTCCCTGCCGTTATGGCTTACGAGAAGCAGGTTTGCGATGTACTTCTGTCAAAGAAGAACGCAGGCGTTGCTTATAACCTTGAGCAGTCTATCGCAAACAAGATTGATTCTCTTGCTGAAAGTCTGAACTCCAAGATAGCAGAGCTTGACAGCGCAATAGTTAAGGCACAGGGCATTTCGGATGTTTATGAAGCCGCTAAGTGCTACCACGATGAAGTATTCGCTACAATGCAGAGCCTTCGTGCTGTTGCAGATGAGCTTGAAACAATCGTCGGTGAAAAATACTGGCCCTTCCCGACTTACGAGGAGCTTCTGTTCAACGTATAATTATAGAGATACGCTTTTAAAAACGGCTTAGAGGGATTTTACCCTTTAAGATAATCTGCACCCTTTTCCTATGGCTATGGCACTTCGGTGTCATAGCCTCTTTTCTTTGTAAAAATCTATTCAAAACAGCGATATTTACCGATTTTTCGTCATATTTTCACATTATACGCTTTACAAATCAGTAAAAATGGGGTATACTGTAACAGTCAGATTAAATCGACAAAGTTACGAAAGGAATTTAGCAAATGACCGAATATAACGATATACTATACATTGTAGTACCCTGTTACAACGAAGAAGAGGTACTTCACGAAACATCAAAGCGGCTTAAGGAAAAAATGACAACTCTTATCAACGACAGAAAAATATCCGACAAGAGCCGTGTGTTATTCGTGGATGACGGAAGTAAAGACAGGACGTGGGAGATAATCGAGGAGCTTCACGAAGGCGATGATCTGTTTTCTGGGCTTAAGCTGTCACGCAACAAGGGTCACCAGAACGCCCTTCTTGCAGGCCTTATGACAGCAAAGGACCTTGCGGATATATCAATTTCAATGGATGCAGACCTGCAGGACGATATAAACGTGGTTGACAAGTTTGTAGACAAGTATCACGAAGGCTGTGACATAGTATACGGAGTACGTTCTTCAAGAAAGAAGGACACTGTTTTCAAGCGTGGAACAGCAGGAATGTTCTATAAGCTGATGCGGCTTCTCGGTGTCGATATAATCGACAACCACGCCGATTACAGACTTATATCGAAGCGTGCGCTTGAAGCACTGTCACAGTTTAAGGAGGTCAATCTGTTCCTCAGAGGTATAGTAAAGCAGATAGGCTTCAAGAGCGACATAGTATATTATGAACGCAGTGAGCGTTTTGCCGGAGAATCGAAGTATCCGCTTAAAAAGATGCTTGCTTTTGCGTTTGACGGTATCACCAGCTTTTCGGTAAAGCCGATAAGGCTTGTTACCGTAGTCGGATTTTTAGTTTTCCTTGTCAGCGTAGCGATGATAATATACGCTATTGTGCAGAATTGCCTTGGAAATACCGAAGCAGGCTGGAGCTCGCTTATGTGCTCGATATGGTTCTTAAGCGGACTTCAGATAATGGCGCTTGGCATTGTCGGTGAATATATCGGAAAGATTTATATCGAAGTAAAGGCAAGGCCGAAATATATTATAGACAAATTTATAAACAAGCAATAAGAAAAGAGCCGTCGGACAGGAAAAGACCGACGGCTCTTTGATTTACTTCTTTTTTGAAATTACTTTTTTCAGCTTTTTTCTGCCGTTTTTAAGTGACGGGAATGCCTTGTAAAGACGTTTATGCTTTGCTTTAAGCTCGGACAGCTTTTCGTTAAGCTCGTTAAAGCGTGCTGTAAGCTCCTCCCTGCGTTCCGAAGCGTTGCCCTTTAATTCACTCAAGCGTTCCGAATTACGTTGTTTAACGCTGTCTGAGGCTGTTTCCAGCTTAGCTTTGAACATATCCGCCTTTCTTTGCATTTCTTCCGCCGTGATTCTGTGTTCCTTTGTAAATTCCACAGCCTGTGCAGTCTTATCGGACAGATCTGAACCGATAGCATCGGATACGGCGGTAAGCTGTTTTTCAAGGTCGTCTATAAGCCTGATTTCGTTTCTCAGCTTCTTTACCTCGGGGAAGGTCAGTATAACGTCTGTTATTATTGCCGCATAGAACAGGCACAGTGCCGCTATGCCGACAGGCTTCCAGATAAGCCCTACGGCAAAAGCTATCGCAGGCTGTACCACCTTCATTATAAGCAGGCAGGCAAGCCCCCACACAACCGTGAACTGCGGACAGATGTAACCGCCGATGTTGAATTTCTTGTCGCTGTAGTCCCACCAGCGTCTGCCGAATAGCTTATCAAGCACAAAGCCCGTTATAAATTCAAGCACGGTCGTAAGAACGGCAGAGCCTGCAAAAAGCAGCAGCCATGAATCTTTAATCGGTGTAAGGCAGACGATAACCGTTATCAGCCCGAAGCCGTATATAGGACAATAAGCGCCGTGCAGCATTCCACGGTTTACAAACTTTCCGTGACGCACAGTTGCAAAGACAACCTCTCCGCACCAGCCGGCAAACGAGTATATTGCAAAATAGAACAAAAGGTTGTAAAAGTACTCCATTATTACCTCACAGTTTTTTATTATATTATACCCCGATTTTGCCTACAGGTCAACCTCGCATAAAAGCAAAACGAGGTAAAACAAATATCCGCCGACCGTTTTAAAGCCGACGGATATATTTCTGTTCTTTTGACAGCGTTACTGCTGTTCTACTTCTGTATTCTTTCCTACAAGCACAGCTATCGCTCCGCCTACAATAAGGGCTGCTGCACCTGCGAGCGTTTCAAGGTTGAAGCCAAAGCCGTCAGGGAACACAGCATACAGCGAGCCTATTACAAGTCCCATAATTGCACTGTAAACAAGCAGAGAATAGCGTTTCATAAGCGCCGAAATCAGCTTTGCACCGAATACAATGCCGATAAACACACCGATAGCTGTCGGTATCAGTATCATAAAGTCAAGGCTCTTTATCGCACCGATGACCGTGGTGTATAAACCGAGCAGTACCATTACAAACGAACCGCTGACACCGGGGATTATCATAGCTACAGCCGCCACGGTAACTCCGAGCAGAAGCGTTATGAACAGCACAGGATTCATCTTATAGGTATAGGTGAAGCTGTCGGTTTGTATTGAATCAATATCAGTGCTTTCGGGGAGAGTGAGCGTAATGCTCTCACCCTTTGCGATAGCGCTGTTTTCCGTTCCTGTGAGGACGGTAGTATCAGCTGAGGATTTCTTTACAACACAGCCGGTAAGTTCTCCTTCTACCTTGCCGTTGACCTTTAACTGCCAGTTTGATTTAATATCATAAGAGCCGTTGTTTGTGATAGTCACCGTGCAGTCGGTAGCGTTGTGAACAGCATTGACAGCGAAGCTCTCGTTCTGGGGAAGCTTATTTATATAAGTCATTCCTACCACCAGCGCAAGTGCGGGAATAAATGCAAAAAGGCATTTCGGCGTGATTTTTCTGCCGCCGACGGTCATATTCCTGTAAATAAGCGGGATACTGCCGATGATAAGTCCCATAAAGAACATATTCGTTGCCACAGGGAAGTTGTCAAACAGCCACGTTATCACAAACGAAAAGCCGAGTATACCGATAACAGCGCCGATTCCGAAAAAGACGATGAATCTGATGTTCTTTTTGATAGCCGACAATTTCAACGTCAGCACGTCTACCACCTTGTCATACACGCCGAAAACCACCATCATAGTTCCGCCGCTTACACCCGGTATAATATTTGCCACGCCGAATACGATACCGTAAACGATATTCAGTAGATGTGAGATCATATTTACTCCTTACTTATGTTCTTATTTGTTGAGATTTTTCTTTATCTGAAGCCCTGCGGGAAGAGCGACTCCTGCAAGCACTGCTACTATGCTTGCAAGCGGATTCGGCACCGCAAAGCCAAACAGCGAGTTTATAAACGGAATATACGGCAACAGCACCGATGCTGCCGATGTAGCCGCTACTGTAACCGTCATATATTTCGGTATTGCTCCGTTTTTGAATGCTCCTGTACGTTTGTCTGTGACAACAAGGCACATTGCGCCTGTCATAACCGTGAGAAGTGTAAGCATTACCGATGAAACTTGCTGTGCTGACATAACCCCTCCTGCAAGAGTGAGGAACAGAGCGGATATTGCACCGCAGATAAGTCCGCAAACAGCACTTCTTATAAAGAATTTCTTATCCGGCTTTCCCTGCGAAATGAAGCCCGACGGGGTCATATTACCCTTAATATCCGATTTTACGTTTCTGAAGCCGGTACAGCAAAGAGGTATCACTGCCGCTGTAAGAACAGCCGCAAGCATAGGGGTAATTATACCGTATCCCGTTATCATATCGGCAAGAGAAGTGCAGGCAAACGCTATAAGCGTTGATAGGAGAATAAATATACAGCGCTTGATGTTTCTGTGAAGCTGTCTTGCCTCTTTTATCATTTCAACGACTGATGAGAAATTATCGTCACGGACGATAAGCCCGCTCGCCTCATAAACGCTTCCTGTCGTATTTTCGAGCGATGTTATGCCAAGATCCGCATGGGCAACAAGGTCGTAATCGCTGTCGCTGTAACCCACAGTTGCTACTGTTTCGCCCGCTTCCTTCAGCTTTTCTATAATATCCACACGCTGAGCCGCATTTACACGGCAGAATATCTCAGCCTTCTTATAATCAAGCGGTTCTCCCGTTACAGCACTTTCTGCTATTTCATCTCCGGAAATCATTCCTGCGTCGGAAAGTCCTATTTTTTTGCCCATTGAGCTTGCTGTTTCGGGGCTGTCAGAGGAAGTCAGCACAAGCCTTACTCCCGCTCTTTTGCAGCCCTGCAATGCAAGAGGTATCATATCTCTTGTCGCATTCATAAAAGAAACAAGCCCCATATAATTATATTGCACTGCGTAAAGGCTCTTGGGTATTTCTTCGCCCTCAGGTATTATATAATATGCAACCGTCCACACTTCAAGTCCACGTTTTGCAAGAGCCGCCGCACGAGCGGTTATTCTGAACATTTCTTCAGGGCTCATATTGCAAAGGCCTGTTACCTTTTCTACAGCGCCCTTTACGCACACAAGATGAGTTCCGCCCATATTATAGATATTTCCGCCTATTCTGTCGGCATCATTATAAGGGAACTGTGCTGTAAGTTCGTTTCTTTTTACCGTTGCCACATCGGTTCCGCCCAGAGCTGCATTAAGCAGGAATGCCTGCTCTGCAAGCGTCGGTTCATCCTTATCGCACGCAAGCACCGTTACTGTTGTCATAAGGTCTGTATCCTTGCTGTATATTCCTGCGACCTCAAGTGTATTAGGCGCTACAACAGCGGATTTATCAATGACAAGCACGGACAGGCTGTTGAGCTTTTCGGGAACGGTAAGATTTTTTATGACAGCCCCCTTTAGCTCGGCACGGCGTACAAAATTCATATTGTACATTCTTATATACAGCTCTACAAACGGCATAAACATACATATAAGCCAACCGCAAGCACTTACGATAACACCTGTTACATTGTCTGTTCTTCCTGTTAAAATCTGTGACAGAGTGCCGATAACACAAAGCAGTATTGCCGCTACCGCAAGCGGAAGCCTCAGCTTGACGCAGGTTTTCTCATAGCGTGAGAAATTCGGATCTGCCGCTTTTCCGTGCTTTTCACCTTGTCTTGCTCTGTATGTATCTTCACCCGTTGCCACTACTCTCGCTACAGCAGAGCCGTTAAGCACTCTTGTACCTGCATATATACAGCTTTTCTTAAGTCCGGTCGCCTTCGGGTCCGCTCCGTCATGCTTTTGCACAGGGGTATTGTCGCCTGTAAATCTGCTCTCGTCAACTGTAAGTCCGACATACTCAAGTATATGTGCGTCCGCAGGCACTATTTCTCCTCCCTGAACAATTATTATATCATCCGGAACAAGCCCCGCCGCCGGAATAAGCTGTAATATCTCGTCACGCACCACTCTGTATTTCATCTTTGCGGACAGGGTACGGTTACGGATATTTTCGTTATTTTTCTGACATATCACACAAAGCGTAACCGTCTGTGCTATCGCCATTATTATGCACATTATGCCTGTGACATACTGCGACAATGTAAATATCTGAAGTAAGCCTGAGATCAACAGCAGAACTGCCGTGGGGTCAAGCAGGTAGTGATATGACTTGAAGCTCTTGTCTTCGGTTTCTGTAAAAATATTATTTCCGTACATATTGAGATTATCAGAGGCTTTCTTTTCGCTGAGTCCCTTATAATCTCCCTTGAAATTTAAAAACTGTGCCATATTTCTCTTTTCTTTATCTGTCGTTTTATTTCCCGTTCCGAACCGTCTGCGGCGGTTCGGATAAACTTTCCTATTTTATATTATCTCATAATTCAAGCGAAAAATCAAGAGCCTTGAAACATACGCAATAATATCACAGCCGTAATTTCGCATTAAAATGACGTTTTCACAATACTTTCACCGTTTTGTAAAGTTTTTGTAAAGCTCTCTAAGGTTTCTTTAAGGCAAAAGAGTTATCATTACAGCACAGACAAAGAACAACACCGAAAAAAACCGAAAGGAATGAGATAAATGGATAAAAGCATTTTTAAACGTCACGAGCTTAAATATCTTGTGAGCGCTGAGCAAAGGGAGTTTATCGAAAGCAAATTCGCACGGTATATGATTCCCGACGAACACGGCGAAAGCACGATATGCAACATCTACTATGATACCCATGACTTCAGGCTTATAAGAAGATCGCTTGAAAAGCCCGTTTATAAGGAGAAGCTAAGGCTTCGCAGCTACGGTACTGCATCAAAGGACGAAAAGGCTTTCCTTGAGTTGAAGAAAAAATACAAGGGCATCGTCTACAAGCGCCGTATATCGCTCAACTACGATGAAGCGCAGGAGATTCTCGAAAACGGCGAAAGATTTCCCGAAAACAGCCAGATAGCAAAGGAAATCAACTATTTTCTTGACTTTTACGGGGACATTTTCCCTGCTGTCTATCTTTGCTACGACAGAACGGCATATTTCGGAGCGGACGATTCGGATTTAAGAATTACGTTTGACCGCAACATACGTTGGAGAACGGAAGATATTGACATTAAAGTCGAGCCGTACGGTGAGCAGATTCTTGACAGAGGATATTCGCTGATGGAAATAAAGGCGGCAGGTTCGATGCCTTTATGGCTGGCAGAGCTTCTTGCACAGGGCGGTATAAAGCAGACATCGTTTTCAAAATACGGAATGGCATATATGACAATGCTCAGACGAAGCATGGGCATAAGAACGAAAAAAGTAAAAAGTGAGGTAACGGTAAATGTTTGATACGGTAATACAAGGAATTTTCAGCAGTACGGCTGATATAACACTGGGCGGCTTTCTTATCGGCGTAGGCTCGGCACTGGTACTCGGAATAGTGATGGCTTTTATGTATATGTACAAAAACAAATACACAAAGAGCTTTGTTATCACTCTTGCCACACTTCCTGCGATAGTCAGCATAGTGATTATGATGGTGAGCGGTTCGATAGGCGCAGGCGTTGCGATAGCGGGAACCTTTTCTCTTGTAAGATTCCGTTCTGTACCGGGTACGGCAAAAGAAATAGGCTCGATATTTCTTGCAATGGCGGTAGGACTTGCGTGCGGAATGGGCTATCCGCTGTACGCTCTTATATTTGCGGTGATAATGGGAGTTGCAAACATAGTGCTTACCGCTGCCCCCTTCGGAGAATCAAAGAAAAACGAGCTTGACAGGGTACTGCATATAACTGTTCCGGAGGACCTTGAATATGCGGGAATATTTGACGATATATTTGTAGAATACTTATCACAGTACAAAATGATTCAAGTAAAAACAACGAATCTCGGCAGCCTCAACAAGCTGACCTATAACATCACGCTCGGCAAGGCAGGCTGTGAAAAGCAGATGATAGACGAGCTGAGATGCAGAAACGGCAATCTTGAAATTAACATAACTTCTCAAAGTACAGACGGCAGAGAACAGCTCTGAAAAACGTTATGATACGAAAGGCGGTAATTTTATGAAAAAGAAAATCTTAGCTGTAACAATTGCTGCAGCGCTTATAGTTTCATGCTTTACATCGTGCGATAACAACACATCATCGGATTCGCAGGCATCACAGGCTGAAAGCAGTACGACCGTCAGCTCTGACAGCACTTCTTCAGCCACAGATATAAGTTCGGCATCGGACAGTAAGACTTCTGACAGCGGTTCTGACAGTGATAAACAGCTTACAGCGGACGATATGTTCTCTGACCGTGATTTGTCGGGCGATTACTCAGAATGCACAGATATAACTCTCAGCGACAGTACGGCAAGCTGTTCGGACAGTTCTGTAACAGTTGCAGACGGCTCGGTTACAATAACCAAAGCCGGAACATACAAATTCAGCGGAACATTCACGGGTCAGATAATCGTAAATGCCGGCGACAGCGATAAGGTACAGCTTGTGCTTGATAACGCAAGCATCACTAAAGAGGGAAGTGCGGCGCTTTATATTATAAATGCCGACAAGGTATTTATAACAACGGTAAAGGGAACAGAGAACACGCTTTCAAGCACGGGCGAATTTGCTTCATCAGATGATGCAACAAACGTTGACGGTGCGATATTCTCAAAATCGGATATAACCTTTAACGGCAGCGGTACTCTGAACGTAAAGTGCGAAAGCAAGCACGGCATTGTAACAAAGGACGACCTCAAGATAACGGGCGGAACATGTAACATCACCTCCGCATCACAGGGTCTTTCGGGCAAGGACAGCGTAAGAATCGCAGGCGGTAATATTACCGTTACATCCGGAACGGACGGAATACACAGCGAAAACACAGACGATACCGAAAAGGGATATGTATATATTTCCGGCGGTACGCTGAACATCACAAGCGGCAAGGACTGCATCGATGCATCGGGTACGGTTGACATAAAGGACGGAACATTCACCTTTAAGGCAGGAGGCGGTTCGTCCGAAAAGACAACAGGCGACAGCACCGAGTCATATAAGGGTATAAAGGCTGACGGCGTGCTGACAATATCGGGCGGTACGTTTGATATTGATACGCTTGACGACGCAATCCACAGCAGCGCAGACGTTACGGTATCGGGCGGTACGCTTGACATAAGCACGGGCGACGACGGCATTCACTCCGGCAACAACACGGTTGTCAGCGGCGGCGAGATAAACATCGCAAAATGCTATGAAGGTCTTGAAGGTCAGACGGTAACGGTCAGCGGCGGCAAGGTAACACTTACGTCATCGGACGATGGAATCAATGCCGCAGGCGGCGACAATCAGGGCGTGGGCGGAGGCTTCGGCCCCGACTCATTCTCAGCCGACAGTGAAGCTAAAATTACTATAACGGGCGGTGAAATACACGTCAATGCAAGCGGCGACGGACTTGACTCGAACGGCGATATTGAAATATCGGGCGGTACGGTTTATGTATACGGTCCTACAAGCAATGGTAACGGCTCGCTTGATTATGAAAATAATGCTGTGATAACAGGCGGTACGGTAATTATGGCAGGCTCAAGCGGTATGGCTATGAACTTCGGCTCGGAGTCAACACAAGGTTCGATACTTGCAAGCACAGGTAACGCAAGTGCGGGAACAGCAGTAAAGCTCACCGATTCAAGCGGCAACGTAATTGCAGAGTTTACACCCACTGTATCGTTCCAGACCGTAGTAATAAGCACTCCGGATATTACTTCTGACGGAACATACACACTTACAGTAGGCGACAGCACGCAGGAGATCACCATGTCCGGCTACATCTACGGCAGCGGAATGAGCGGCGGCTTCGGTGGTGGCGGCATGGGCGGAGGTCAGCACGGAGGAAACGGCGGATTTGGCGGAGGTAACCGTCCCGGCGGTAATAATCATGGCGGCTTTGGCGGAGTCAATCCTCCCGATATGAACGGCGGTCAGACAGCCAACGCATAAGACAGCGAGTAAAATCAATATATACCTTACAGTGAAAATCCCTCCGGACTTTTGGACCCGGAGGGATTTGCTATTATTTTAGTCTGGTATAATGTGGTATTTTACCTTTCTTGCTTTGAACCAACAATAGTTGTCACTGAGTTTTGAGGGACTGATACCGTCACAATCATAGAAGTAGATAAAACCGTCTTCAATAAACATTGACGATTCAAACCGTTAAGGGTCTTCATAATCGGGATTCCGACTTTCTGTGCTGTATGATACATCATTTTCAAGCCACATCTCTATTTCACAGCCCCACGCCCCTTTATTCGCCCGTTTCTTAAGCCTTATTCTTCGTAAGGTTCAATCAGCCGTTTTCCCGAGTCTGTCACCTGATAATACTTATCGTTTTCCGTATCTACCATAAGTACCGGAATAACTCCGCTGTCGAGAACAGTGCCGTCTATGTAATAGTGAGATTCTCCGTCGAAATAAATGTCGTGGAAGAACTTGTCGCCGGATATTTCGGCGGTGCCGACATGACCTGCGACTACTTTCATATCAAGCCCCTCGATTTTGCCGGTTTCAGCGGGATATTTTGAGGTGAATACATCTTCTGATGTTTCCCATTCCCACATATCACCCGCTTCTTCATCAATACCGGCGTGAACGAAAATCGTGTTTCCCTCCACATAATACAGCGGAAGGGAAGAGAGCCAGTTGATATACTCGTCATCATCGCTCTCATCCTCCCACTCTTCTATACGGGCATATACAGAATTGTTGCTTATGGTTGACGATCCGTTGACTACCCATTCATCGTGGTTGCCGAGCAGAGCAATAATTCTGTCCGAACCGAAACGTTCCCGGAGCTTCATTATCCTGTCCAGAACACCACGGTTATCCGGACCGCCGTGGATATAGTCGCCGAGAAGAACGAGCTTCGCCTTGCCCTGTTCTATATCATCAAGAACAAGTGAAAGTGCGTCCTCAAATTCCGCAAGGCAACCGTGGATATCACTCATACAGTAAATTATCATTGTAAACTCCTTTCACGAGCCGCATTCTTTAGCGTAAGAGTATATGCAACAGCATACAAAACACTGAGATTAATCATTCATCATTCTCTTTGTTCTTTTTCAAATACAAAGGAGCCGGACAAAGAAATGTTGAACCAAGGCATAACCAAACAATGCCCATCGATGTATTGTTTCTGCCAAAAATAAGGTCTGCATTTGAACCGATAAAATAGTGTGGAAATTGCTCAACAAAGTCAAACAGTTTATTGAATACCTGTGCATTGATTGTCATAGGAATATGCTGTTTATTAAAGACGATGCAGTGTTCATTATAATATCCATAAGGAGAATACTGCATGAACCAATCTTGAGATGGAATTTGTCAAGGGGTTTTTATGCAAAAAAGCACGATTTCATAAAAATGATTCAAATACATATCATCCAAACAGAATTGAGAGAATAGTAGCCTTCAATAATATGCTAATGCCGCCGAGCGTAACCAGTATAGTTATGCTCGGCAGTAAACTTATTTAGGGATTGATGTACTTTCCTTCAACGATGAATACGCCATCGGTTAAGGGCTTTTCATTGTCGGGTTTACGCAGGATACCACGGCGAATCAGCTCATCTGTAATATATCCAATGATCTGATGCAGATAACAGCTAACCCACTGATTGATCTGATCGTGTAGGTGTTTCGGAACGAAATTTTCAAAATTATTGCGCACAGTTACGATCCACTCCGCAAGGAGATCATTGAGCTTTTTATCAGTCATCTCAAACAGTGAAACAAATTTTCCAAACTGCTCTGCGGTAAAGTGCGGGAAGTTTAAGCTAAAGCCTGCCTCTGACTTTATAAGCAGATTTGTTTCGATAAGATGTGCGGCATCTTCTTCGGAAAGAGCTTCTTTGGACACAACACCGTTTACACTGTTCTGTGGTATGCCATTTGCACACATCCAGCGCATCCCTTTGTTATGGTAAATGTTGTAATCAAAATACTTACTGATCCAATAGTAATAGATATGCGACGGAACTTTGTACTCGCTGCCGCTGTCGTCTCCTGCAACATTGCATTCGGAATTATACTCTGCACAGTTTTCCGATTCATCGACCGTTTCTTCTACGATAAACCAACCGTAGCCCCCGTCTTTTCTCGGCGGATACGGACCGTTTTCAAGCTTCAAGCGGTTGTTTTTTACATCGCTGATTTTATGCCTGAGCAGATACGGAACGACGATATATCCAAGTCTTCCTATGCCGAAATCATTGCCGTAAAAATCTAACGCGCTGATTTTATTTTCCGCTTCTCTTAGTATAACTTCGAATTTGTCCGCAAGCATACTGACTACCAATGCTGAAACGTCTTCGGTCTGCTTTCTGTCTTTCAATCGAAAGATAATAAAATTGGTTACATATTTGTTACCCACCTTACAGATAGCATCCCCATATTCAAGGCGGGGGAGTTCATCCTCTATATACATTGTAGGAATACCCGTACTGATACTGATCTCCTCTACTGTCAAAGGCTTTTCATAAGCTGCGAGGCAAATAGCACGGGAAATCTGTGTATGAAGATATGCGTCGGAATCCATATTACCGTTACAAGTTCCGGTATTCCAATTAATTCTCTGATAGACCTTATCCATTTTATCTTCTCCTATCCTATCTCTGATTTTTTGGCGTTCTACGTTCAGTCGCCATTTGATTGTGGTTTCGGGGAGAGAATACTTTTTGGCAAGACTTCTGAGTGACAATTCGCCAATATAGTAGTCCACAAAAATATTTTTGTACTCGGAAGATAACGTGTGCAAATAGCGAAACACCGTTTCATATTGCTCCTGTGTGTTGTCCTCATCGACATTGGAATAATCAGCAATGTCAAAAAGTTCATCTTCGCATGACAATACGATTTGATTTTTATTCCGATTGTCAATAAACCGGGCATAGCGGTTATGAGCAATACGCCAAACCCATGCATCAAGCGATTCGATTTGATATTTGTTCATTCCTTCAAGGATATGACAAATGATCTCACTCGCAAGATCCTCGGCATCGTAGCGGTTGGATAAACGCTTATAACAGAAACGAAATATCGGTTCGATGTACGGGATAATTTTGTTCTCGTCCAAGTTTTTCTCCTCCTTTCTTTTGGGATGCAATCATGATTACACCCTTATAGTGTATCAAAATCAGTTTGGATAGGTAGTTTTATGAAAATTTTTATAATTTATAAAGGAAAGAGAGTAGTGGCGGGAGATAAGAGGATGCTCCATCCAACCGATACTTGTATATCCCTTCTTCCTCTTTGACAGTCAAACCAGTCATTTATACAATCCTTGTATTTTCCACGGTATAAGAATCCAAGCTCCGTTGTTTTTCCAAGGATATCCCACGTTTCCGTCTTCTTGTTGATATGAGCAACCAAATTCAAAGTGTTCAGTATGAACGATGTCATTACTTTTCCATTTCACCAATACAACAATTTTAGTTAGAGCAAGAGCACGTTCTTCTATTTCTTCCAATTCATAAGAAATCAGATTTTTGTGATCAAAAAGTTTTCTACATTCTCCTGCTCGTTTTTTGTCAGAAGATTCATATGAGAAAACATTTTTGAACCAAACAGATAATGAACCATAATTACAGGTGCTCCAAGCATTAAATGCGCTAATTAGCGGTAATAGATATGGGAAATCCTTGCATTCCTCGATTGTTGGAGTTGCGGAGATAGTTTCTCCGATTTTAATATCTCGCTTGACCCATTTCTGTATTTCTTGCCTGTCGATTGCATTTTGCTTTATCTTTTTCAATGATTCTGAAATAGGCGGCGGATTACACTCTTTTTCAAATTTTTGCTTTCGAGTATTTTCGCTGTCTTTCATATTCATCCAATCAGCTAAAGCAAACATTAACGATATACATTTACAAGAGACATACTTGTTAGCATAATTTAGATCTCGACCGTGCAAAATGCCATTACGATACGGCAATCGAATTTCGTCGTGGTTTGTTTTGTTTCTGCCCTTTTTAAATATGTCTTTTATTTTTGTTAGCCCATCGCCACAGCCCACCAAGCAATCCCATGCGGAAACATCGGTTCCTTCTGCAAAGAAACCTTTGCTTTTAGTGTAATCATTAACTGCACCATCGATTATGATTAGAAACAGAGGGACACTCGCATGATAGCGTTCAGCAAAATGATCGTCAAATGCGCATTTAATTAATTCATATCGTTCCCTAAAGGGTTTGGCTTTATTTTTCAACCAATGCATAATATCTTTTACATCGGTTTGATAGTATTGAATTAGTACCTGTTCACCGGCATCAATCCCGCCCGCTTCATATGCTTTAACTGCGTTCTCCATAAGCGGCATATTCATAGAGTCATATGCACACCAACCTGCATTTGAAAAGTATTTGTTAAAAGATTCAATCAAATGAATCGTATTAGCCAAAGAGATTTCTAACTCCTTTATCTGTTGACGTTTTTCCTTGGGCAAAAATACAGACAACCACTTTGCTGCTTTTATGTCATCTTGCAGTTTATTAATGCTATGTAAATTGTTATCCGGCATTTCATTATCCTCCTTCCGAAAAACTCACGCAAAAATGGTGAGGCACCGAGGATTCGAGCCTCGATCTTCCCCTTCATAAACACCCCTCAAAGCACGAGATGTGCTTATGAAGGGGGATGCTTTACCGTTAAGCGAATGCCCCATTTTTACTAATCAATTGAGCAATGTAGATACAACACTCTCCCAATCCATATCTTTCAATTCGGGATATGATAAACCAATAAAATATTTTACTTTCTTGGTTGCTCTTGAGCGAGATCCCGGCTCTTGAAAAGGCATAATTAAATTATTCAAGATTTCTCTATTGGCTTCAATTATAGCGTTTACATCATACTGACTATTATTAAAAATGTACTTTGCAACATTATAGGCTGCTCTTGAAAATAAAACTTGGTCATCAAATGTGAGAGAATCCAAACCATTGGGGACGTTCAACCTCGGATTGTCTGTCGTTTTTATTAAAGCTCGTTTACTTTTTAGTGTGGATGAGGATTTTCCACTATGAACTATGCAATTTCGAACCAAACGATAGTATTCACAAATACCGATATCATTTTTAATATCGTTTTCTATACTTGAAAAGGCAATTTTCAGTGTCCATTCCAACCAATCGTCTTCACTCGTTTTTTTAATTTCTGTGATATTGGTGGGAGAACCGGGAAGATGTTTAAATGATTTGAGAAAATTCTCAAGACATGAATGTATGTTCACAATATAACTCTTGCTGATCCTACACATATAGTCTTCTGTAAGAGTAGACACATTCAGATTTACGCTTTGGGCTAAGCCTTGCAAATTGTTCCTTAAATCCAAACTATGCTCTTTTTCTGTAATTCTAATTGATAGTTCTACATATTGATTCGTGGCATTAACATATCCTAATTCTTTTTTGAATACGGACAAAAGATTCTCGCTCATCATAATACGCCCTTACATATAAAAATACATAATAATTATAGCACAAGAATGTAAAAATTTCTACCATTTTCACGAATTAACGTAAAAAGAAGAAATAAGGAATGGCTACATTATATCACAACACTTGCGGGCAAGACGGGTATTAAACCAATACTACTTGTTTTTAATCCCGATCAGACTAACAAAGTAATTGGAGAATTTATCAATGTATTAGATACTCACGGGCTCTATGATAATAAAGGCATATGGAAAGCTATACAAAATGCCTTGCGGTTGAACATTCGGCAGTCGACAATCTTTGATAAGTTCAAGAAAGACCGCACCTTTATATCGGTGCGGTTTCAGACTGTAGAAAAAGTCTGTATTTCCAAAAAAGTGCTTGTTCTCAATCCCTAACCCCAAACCCCTTCCCCGTGGGAAGGGCTGTGTATGCTTGGTTGGCTCTGCATCGTGCAGAGCCTTTTGGCATACACGCCTGGCATCCGTGCCGGGGCTATATTACTGGGGCTACCGCCCCTAGTCCCTGTCGGGGGCTATGCCCCTGCGACCCCATTTTCGATAAACAAGAGGTTTATCGACAGACTGAGGCCGCACCTTTATATCGGTGCGGTTTTTCTGTTGTTACGGACATTGATTAAATATTGAATATTCAGCTGCGTTGTGATATACTTAAACCATAAAGATATAAAACGCATAAACCTTGCTCATGATGAATTTTCTGAATATCGGAGGGAATAGCGTGTTTGAAAAAATACCCGTAAAATAAATAACGTCACAGCAAAAAAGTCGAATTCCGCTTGTTGACGATAATGATATCGATATATAGAATTATTGCGGTAAACAAAGAAGAATGAACTCTCTTATACTACAGAAACAGGAAGAGGTAATTACTTTGGCACAATTTGATATAAAGGATGCTGTACTGAAAAAATGTCTGCTAAAAGAGGACGAAACTGTCATTACTGTGCCTGACGGTGTAACGACCATAGGCAAGGACGCCCTCTGCGGCTTACAGAGCGTTATTGCCGTTACGCTCCCGGAAAGTCTGAAAGTCATAAACGACGGCGCATTCTATGGCTGTTCATCGCTGACTTCTGTCACGTTGCCGGGCAGTGTTGAACGGCTCGGAAGCTGTGCTTTCGCCCAGTGCAGTGCACTCAATACAATATATCTTGATAACAAACTTACGGAAATCGGAAATTCTGCATTCTGGGGATGCACAAGCCTTGAAAGTATTGACATTCCCGCAGGCGTTACTAAGATAGGATATAATCTTTTCGGCAGTTGCCTGTCGCTGATATCGGTATCTCTGCCCGATACAGTTACAGAGCTTGATGAGCGAGCTTTCAAAGAGTGTACAAGCCTTGCTTGTATCACGCTTCCCGACAGTTTGATTAAAATAGGAAATATGGCATTTCTGAACTGCTACAACCTGAAATCGGTAAATATTCCCGACAGGTTGGAAAGTATAGGAGAAAAGGCATTCTTTATGTGCGAAAGCCTGCATGAACTTGAGATCCCGGACGGCATAGCTTCAGTCGGCGGCGACGCATTTTCCGATTGTGTAAGCGTTACCGTTAGAAGCACAATCAGCGGGAAACCGCTTTATAAAGCAGTTACGGCGACCGACGGATCATCGGCGTACAATTTTATATTGCGTAATATCTGGGGCAAAGACGGTTTTGACTTTGCGGCGCAGGATAATTATTTCCCCGCTTTGCAGGACGAAAATCTTCAATATGCGATAGCGTTTTCACGCCTTATGTACAGAGTGAATCTCAGCGCCTCAGCAGAGGAGCATTACCTTGATTTTCTGCATAATAATGCGGAAAACGCCGTGCGTTACTGTATTGCGCAGGACAGTGCCGAGCTACTCGGAATATGCAAGGAAAACGGCTTGATCACCGCCGGGAATGTAACAGGGCTTATTGAATTTGCAGACGAGCAGGGTAATACCTCTGCCGCCGCATTTCTTCTGACGGTTGCAAACAGTCCGGAACACGACAATTTTTGCGACCCGCTGTCATCGCTGGAACTATAGCCTTATATGTGATTTTATATACACGGTGCCGTTTTTGCGGGATGTACCTCGCTGAAGAAGCTGACTATTCCCGATACGGTGCGAGTTATAGAGCAACACGCATTTGCAAATTGTACTTCCCTTGAAAAGGTGACGCTAAGTGAAAATACCTTTATTTCACGGAGAATTTTTTACGGTTGCGAAAAAATACATATTTACTCATCTCAGACAGGCAACGAAATAACCGATTGGTACAACGGGATAACTTATTGAATCGACAAAGGAAGTGATTTTACGGATAAGGAATATGAAAAGGCAAAGGAGCGTGCCGAGAAGCTTTCGGCGCTTGCAACCGACATACTTATGCTGTCCCGCAATACGCTTGCCGTAAATCTCAGATTTCTTGACAACGCAATTAATAAGCTGCCGCTGAAACCGTCGATCATCACCGAAACTGTTGCTACTGACGGCAGATACATTTTCTATGACGAAAGCTATGTGCTGAAAAGCTATAAATCCGGATATAATCTGACACGGGCATATCTTCATATGATGCTTCATTGCGTGTTCCGCCACAATATTGTCGGTACGCTTGTAGACACGCTCAGGTGGAATCTGGCGTGCGATATCTCCGCTGAGAATATCATGAATGAGCTGGATATAAAGGCGCTTTCTTCGCCCCGACAAGTCAGACAGGGTAGTATTATCGATAAAATCAAAACGGATTGCCGGTTTGTCACCGCAGAGAAGATATATGACTATCTTCTGAGGAATGTTGACGATTTGCAGGTCTATGCCTGGTCGGAGCTGTTTGCGGAAGACGACCACAGAATCTGGTATGCAAAGCCGCCTGAAACAGAAGCTTCAACGCAGATCAAAAGCAATCCGGACAGCAAGGACGGCAACAGCCGGAACAGTAATGACATGAATTCTGATAACGGACAGTCGGGTAATGATACGGATAACAGCAATGGCAGCAACAGAAACGGTAACGCAGAAAATCCCGGAAATGAAGATGGAACGGGAAATGATATGCAGATGTCAGCTGAAACCGCCTCACAGCTTGAAAAGGACTGGAAAGAAATTTCGGAGAAAATGCAGATCGAAATAGAAGCGTTTTCAAAGGAAAAAGGCGATACAAGGGGCAGCTTCATTCAGAATCTGAACGCCGTCAACCGTGAGAAATACGACTATACGCAATTTCTGAAAAAATTCTCTGTAATGGGAGAAGCGATGCGTGTAAACGATGATGAGTTTGATTATATCTTCTACACCTACGGACTGAAATTATATGAGCGTATGCCGCTTATAGAACCGCTTGAATACAAGGAAGTAAAGCGAATAAAGGAATTTGTTATAGCAATCGATACATCGGGCTCGGTATCAGGCGAGCTTGTACAGAAATTCATTCAGAAGACGTACAATATCCTCAAAAACGAGGAAAGCTTTTTCACAAAGATAAATCTTCATATTATCCAGTGCGACACGGACATACAGGAGGACAGAAAGATAACCTCGCAGGAAGAGTTTGACGATTATCTTGCTGCAATGAAATTGCACGGATTCGGCGGTACGGATTTCCGCCCGGTATTCGCTTATGTTGATAAGCTGATACAAAGCAAAGAGTTTACAAATCTCAAGGGGCTTATTTATTTTACAGACGGATACGGGGATTTTCCCGCAAGAAAACCGCCGTATGAAACGGCATTTGTATTCATAGACGATGAGTACAATAATCCCGATGTTCCGCCGTGGGCGATAAAGCTTGTTCTTCCGTCGGATGAGATCTAAAGGAGCAGAGTATGAATATAAAAGAAGCAAAAGAACAGATAAAGAATGCCATGACGGCATATTTCACAAAGGACGAAACGGGCGGCTATGCGATTCCTGTTGAAAAACAGCGCCCTGTATTTTTGATGGGACCTCCCGGAATAGGCAAGACTGCAATAATGGAGCAGGTAGCGTCGGAAATGGGAGTAGGTCTGCTGTCGTACTCCATGACGCACCACACAAGGCAATCCGCACTCGGACTGCCGTTCATTGTACACAAGAATTACGGCGGTAAGGAATATGACGTGTCGGAGTACACTATGTCGGAAATCATCTCGGCAGTGTATGACCTTATGGAAAATACGGGTGTAAAAGAGGGAATACTGTTCCTTGATGAGATAAATTGCGTATCAGAAACGCTCGCCCCGATTATGCTCCAGTTCCTGCAATACAAGGTGTTCGGCAGACACAGAGTGCCTGACGGCTGGATAATAGTCACTGCGGGAAATCCGCCCGAATACAATAATTCCGTCCGTGAGTTTGACATTGTAATGTGGGACAGACTGAAAAGAATTGACATCGAGCCTGATTTTACAGCGTGGAAAGAATATGCTTACAAGGCGGGCGTTCATGCCTCTGTGCTTACCTATCTTGAAATTAAGAAAGCGGATTTTTACCGCATAGAAAGTACGGTTGACGGAAAATCATTCGTTACGGCGAGAGGTTGGGAAGACCTGTCGCAGATGATAACCCTGTATGAGAAAAATAATATCAAGGTCGACATAAAGCTTATTTGTCAGTACATACAGCACGACAGGACAGCGAGAAGCTTTGCGGCATATTACGACCTGTTCAATAAGTACAGGAGCGACTATCAGATAGACGAGATACTCAGCGGCAATGCAAGTGACAGCATAAAAGACAGGGCTGAAAACGCAAAGTTTGACGAGCGTTTATCCTTGCTCGGACTTATCCTTGACAGCGTTACGGCATCGGCAAAGCAGGTAACAGACGGTGAGGATATGCTCCGTGAAACGCTTGTAACGCTGAAAGAATTCAAACTGAGAACGCATGACAGCGATATTTCCGCAGAAAAGCTGATGAATGAGCTTATAGCGGTAAAGAAAAATGAGCTTGAAAACGGCAAGCGGTCGTCAAGCATTTCCGTATCACGTCAGAAAACGCTCGCAAGAGCAATATCACAGCTTGAGAATATGACTGCGCTCACAGTCGGCAAGGACGGAAAAACGGCATTTGCGGATATCAGGAGCAGATATGACAGTCTTGTGTCTGAGCTTAAAATTTCGGCGAAAACGGCAAGGGATAAGATGTCAAACGCATTTATTTTCTGCAATGAAGTGTACACCGACGGACAGGAAATGCTGATACTTGTAACCGAGCTTACCGCAAACAGCTACACGGCAAGATTTATTTCCGAGTTTGGATGTAAGGAGTATTACGAGCATAACAAGGCTCTGCTGTTTATCGACAGAAGCAAGGAAATTATGCAGAGACTAGAGGAGTTCGGGGAGATATAAACTGAACTGTGCAGCGCTTCATTTTATAAACAAACATACTTTTTCTACAAGCTGAAATGCCGCCCTGATGGGCGGCATCAGTTTATTATTTTACTTCTGCACATAATGCAATAGTTCATTTTCGTATATTTCAAATCAACCTAATTGTTCTACAAATCTTGCAAATGCTTCTTTTCCTTGTTTATCTCTCTTAAATACTC
>ENA-UONY01000046-UONY01000046.1-human-gut-metagenome-genome-assembly--contig:-CS9-NODE-46-length-167059-cov-58.154655_pt1 | contig 167059 bp, 150 predicted proteins | sample MGYA00242465_ERZ724012 | MGnify/ENA metagenome assembly ERZ724012 | reverse complement strand
CAGGACGCAAAGCCCACAAAGCGTTCTTATAGGGATAGAGAACAAGCACTTTTTTGAAAAAGCATACTTTTTCTACAAGCTGAGACCGCCCTGCGTATAAAAACGCAGGGCGGTCTTTTTAAATAACGCAGATAAAAACCTCCGCATTGCTTAATAATGCGGAGGTCGATTTATTTACTTGTTATCCTTATCGGGCTTCTGATGAGTAAACGGTTTGTGAAACTCCAACCCCGTTTCAGAAAGATTATCGGTACGCTTAAAGCTTCCGTCATTTCTGACAAGCGAGGTTTTAGGGTCAGCCGTACTCTTTTTGCCCTGAGATAAAGTACCGTGTTTCATATAAAGCCCTCCTTTAAGGGAGTAGTTTTAGTGAAATCGGATTATTATACACAACCCTGAGCCTTCATAGCCTCAGCTACCTTTAAGAAGCCTGCTATGTTAGCGCCTGCCATGTAGTTACCCTCTAAGCCGTATTCCTTAGCGGCTGTGTCGCACTGCTTGAAGATTTCCTTCATTATATCGTGGAGCTTAGCGTCAACTTCTTCAAATGTCCAGCTGTAACGCATTGAGTTCTGGCTCATTTCAAGGCCTGATGTAGCAACACCGCCGGCATTTGCAGCCTTAGCAGGTCCGTAAAGAAGACCGTTTGAAAGGTAAACCTCGATAGCTTCGGGAGTAGAGGGCATATTAGCACCTTCTGCAACTGCAAAGCAACCGTTGTTTACGAGAGCCTGAGCTGACTCGCCGTTGATTTCGTTCTGTGTAGCGCAGGGGAGTGCAATGTCGCACTTGATTGTCCAGATGCCTGAGCAGCCTTCTGTATATGTAACATTCTTGTGTGATGTTCTGTTAACGTATTCCTTGATACGCTTTCTTTCAACTTCCTTGATCTGCTTTACAACATCAAGCTCGATACCGTCGGGATCGTGGATGTAGCCGTTTGAGTCAGAGAGAGCAACTACCTTAGCGCCGTACTGTGTAGCCTTTTCTGTAGCGTAGATAGCAACGTTGCCCGAACCTGAGATAACAACTGTCTTGCCGTCGAAGCTCTTGCCGTTAGCCTTGAGCATTTCGTTTGTGAAGTAGCAAAGACCGTAGCCTGTAGCTTCTGTTCTTGCAAGTGAACCGCCGTATGTCAGACCCTTACCTGTGAGAACGCCTGAGAATTCGTTTCTGAGTCTCTTGTACTGACCGAACATATAACCGATCTCACGTCCGCCTGTACCGATGTCGCCTGCGGGAACATCGCAGTCAGGACCTATATGTCTGCAAAGCTCTGTCATAAAGCTCTGGCAGAAACGCATAATCTCTCCGTCGCTCTTGCCCTTGGGGTCAAAGTCAGAACCACCCTTGCCGCCGCCCATAGGCAGTGTTGTAAGGCTGTTCTTGAAGACCTGCTCAAAGCCGAGGAACTTGATGATACCGAGATATACGGAGGGGTGAAGTCTGATACCGCCCTTGTAAGGTCCGATTGCCGAGTTGAACTGAATTCTGAAACCTCTGTTTACCTGAGTCTTGCCGTTGTCGTCTACCCAGGGTACACGGAACATAATCTGTCTTTCAGGCTCAACGATTCTCTCAAATACGCCTGCGTCAACGAGATCCTGTCTTTTTTCAACTACGGGCTGAAGGCTCTCGAAAACTTCTGTTACTGCCTGAATGAATTCGGGCTCGCCTGCATTTCTTTTCTTAACTGTTTCGAGCAGGTCGATAAGATACTGATTTTTTAACGCCATTGTTAAATCCTCCTGATATTTTCGGCTCAAGTGTGATATACATTGGTTTTACGGATAAACACGGTTTTTCTGCGTTTCATATAATAATTTGTGAGAAAACCGACTTCATCGGTAAGCTTTACTGCATTCTCTGTGACTAAAGCCGTTATTGCTTTTAAACTGCAAGAAAAAGTATACCACATATACGCAAAATTTGCAATAGTTTTTTTAAAATTTTCATAAAAAAGTTTAAAAAACTCAAAACTACGCATTTAAATGCGCATTTCCGCAAGATTTTATTCGTGTTATTGCAAAATGCAGGAATTTTTTACAATGTGAATGTAAATTCGCTTGCAAAAATACCGTTTTTATAGTAAAATAGTATTTATACCTTATTTAAGAAAACGAATATCGGCATTTTGCACTGCCGATCATACCTTTATATATAAGAAAAGAGAGGTCACAATGGAGAAAACAGCACTTAAAACGATTGCAGACAACAGAAAGGCAAGGCATGATTATTTCATCCTTGAAAGCTACGAGGCAGGAATAGAACTGACCGGCACCGAGGTGAAATCTATCCGTGACGGAGGACTTAATCTGAAGGACAGTTGGATTTCTATCGACAACGGCGAATTATTTATCAAGCAGATGCACATCTCGCCTTATGAAAAGGGCAACATATTCAACAAGGATCCGCTGAGAACCAGAAAACTGCTTATGCACAAGCGTGAAATAATGAAGCTGCTCGGACAGGTAAAGCAGGACGGTTTAACGCTTATTCCTATATCTGTCTATTTCAAGGGCAGCAGAGTGAAGGTTCAGGTCGGTCTTTGCAAAGGTAAAAAACAGCACGACAAGCGTGACGCTATGGCTCAGCGTGACGCAAAACGCACCATCGACCGTGAGCTGAAAATGCGTAACAGATAAACCTAAAAACAAGTCGGTTTGTCGTAGCACAAGATTTTTTGGAAAAAATCGAAAAAAGTGCTTGACAAACCGATTTTATTCTGCTATAATAGATTATGCTGATTTGCGGGGATGCTGGAATCGGCAGACAGGCAAGCTTGAGGTGCTTGTGTCAGTATTGGCGTGTGGGTTCAAGTCCCATTTCCCGCACCAGTGTAAAGGACATTCGATTTTCGAGTGTCCTTTATTTTTATATCTACACAAATCTGCAAATCAGCAAAGCATTATCATCGAAAAAAGCCACACTGGAATCGCAAGAAATCTTTGATTTCGTGGTAGAGGAAACTCGTTTCCTCGGCGTGAAATCTATGATTTTGCGGAAGCGGAACTTGTTCCGCAGATTGACAAAGGCAAGCCCTAGGTGCCCCAGTCAGTATTGGCGTGTGGGTTCAAGTAAACGAAAATATAGCCCCCTGTAATCCACAACGATTACAGGGGGCTTCTTTAGTCCAGCCACTTATTGTCTATCGACTTATTGTGTTCAATATTGCATAATATTGATAAAACGGAGGAGTATTTTATGGATATCGTTAAAGTGTTTGGCACGAATCTAAAAAATTATCGTACCCAGAAGGGACTATCTCAGGAAAAGTTTGCAGAGAAGTGCGGTTTACACAGAACTTATATCAGTGATATAGAGTGTTTCAGGAGAAGTATCTCTCTGGAGAATATTCAGCGCATTGCTGATGCTTTGGAGATAGATACTTATACACTTTTTATTGAGGAAAAGACAGTTAATTGAAAGGAGTATGACTATGGATTATCAGTATATTATCAATTCTGAAAACAGAATCTATGTTAATGGAGAGCTTATATTAACTAACCAACAGGTTGTAGATGCTATCAATTTCGCTAATAATGCCTTGGATGCTCTCGATAAACAGACCAAAGAATTTGACATTAATATCTTTGAGGCAATGGGAATGCGAAATCTTAGCGGTATCGTAGGAGAATACCTGGGGAAAAGTATACAAAGATTCTCAAATGGAGCACTTCACTCAAATTTGCATCAAGATGGCTATCCTGACTTGCTTTTGATAAACTCTCCTGAAAGAAAACAGTATTTTGAATCGCTTTATACCATTAAGGAAGGAAAAAAATATCCTCGTGACAAGTCGCTTTTTAGCCCGTATAGATACGGTGGAATAGAAGTAAAAGCAACTTGTGGCAGCACTCCTCCTGCTCGAAATATTCCCAAGCCTTTGATTGGTGAGCAACGCATACATCTAGTAAACTCGTTTGATTGGAAGGCTCATCATAGAGAAACTAATAACCTGATCGGAATCTTATGGGATTTCATAAACGAAGTTCCCACCATAGTTGCAGCTTTTTACAGAAACGATCTCACGATTGATGATTGGGGGAAAATAGTTCAACCCAAAGAGGGCGGAGGGCGTACAACGAGTGTATCCATTATGAAATCAGCAGGAGTATCCAAAATGTGCAAAGGTTGGATAGCTGTTATTAATGATGAAAAATATATTACTAAATTGGCGGGAAAAAAGTGGATAGGGACTATAATTCAATAATCTGTCAGATACAATCAAGTGCGCTCCATGTATACACCAGAGCGCACTTTTGCATTATTATGAATTTGCAATGATTTGTTTGACGACTAAATCTATCATTTTGGGAGGAACGCTTTCACCAATCGTATCTCTTATCAAGCCGTCTTTTACCTGCTTCCCATCAATTGAAAAAGAAAAAGGGTAGTCAGCGATAGTTTGAATAATAATAGCTTCCCACAAAGATAACACTCTTGTTTGTGATGGATGTACTTTATTATCTGAACATGCATACTGAAAGTTCTGAGTTAATGTGCTCGCCGGCTCATCCCAATTCATTCTCTTATAGGCACTTACAAAACCTTTCATTAATCTTTTTTCGCCTGTTGACTTATCTTCTACATATGGACGTGGAAGCAATGATCCGCATTTTTCACAGTATAACGGAGTATCTTCATTAAATTTATTGATCCCTTCTGAATTATGTTTAGCACAGTGAAGTGTATTTCCACTGAATCTACAACTTGGATTAACACATTGATTATTGAAAGCGGTATTGCCCTCGGGAGTGTTGTCAAGCCACCACAGCTTCTTTGCATCTAAAAGAGGTACTTTATGAAGTGAATTATGTTTATCTGCGTTTTTGCCTTTTTCTGCTCTAAGTGCTGGGAGTTTTTCTATAACTTGGCGTAATGTGATCCAAGGTTCAGTTATCAAATCACCCGACAAAGAGTGCGTTGCTTCAGGTAAAAGAGATTTATGAGTATTATAGTAATCTTTTCCTTTTTTTGTTCTTGTTAATACAGTGATCAATCTTACTCTATGTTGTGGGACTCCATAATCGGCACAATCAATAACCTTTGGTTCACCGACGTAATCATCGCCTAACTCACGATGAATATATTCAATGATATTGATTAACTCATCATTTTCATCATAGATTAGGGTATTTCCCATATTTGATACATTTTCAAATATTATCCATTCGGGCTGCAATGTCTTTATTATATGAATTGCAGGAATTATAAGACGATTTCGCTCATCATATTTAGGTCTGAGCCCCTTTCGATAATCACTTAGCATTTTACCCATACCATTTGAAGACATTCCTTGGCAGGGTGGGGTTGCTAAAATCAAAAAAGGAGGTTCTTGATAATTGGCGTTATAATAGTTAATAATATCCTTTTCTACATTCCAAATATCATCACAAAAGCACATAGCATCAGGATAATTATTCTGAAATAGGTTCATTCTTTCCCTAATAATCTCACATGCAATAACTGTTTTTATGCCATTTGCCTGTAATCCCAAGTCTCCAATCCCCGAAGAAGAAAAAAGGCTTATTGCATTCCGATTCATTTTCGCACCTCGATTACGCTTAATCTCTTGTATTATATCACATTTCTCAGTATTATGCAAGTGTAAAAATTAACGTGAATAGCACTATAAATTAACCTATGTGTACACCATACACTCAAACACCGCTTCTCTCGCCATGTAGACAAAGCAGTTCTCCAGACCGAGCATCTTCTCAGTGTCACCACTGAGGACAGCTTTCAGATAACAACTGTCGGTCTGCTTCAAAAGCCCCACCTGGCGGGTGATAGCATCGCTGACTTTCAGCTCCATATCGTCGAGGTACTGCACGATCCTGCCCTCATTGATGAGCCTGTGAAGCCTGTCGGGATAATGGCTGTCAGAATAATGAAGATGATACCTTATGAAATCGGTGTTGTAGGTTTCGCTGTCCTCGGTCTGTGTATCGGGATTGAAGTAGGTGACGGTCATGGTGCTGGTGCCCAGTCTCCACAGAGGAACGTATTTCTTTTTTAGTGGGCTGTATGCGGTCTGTTCGCTCTTGTATCTGCTCATACCGTCCACCTCACTTTATGGGCTTTATCTGTGCGCCGACCTTGAAGCCTTTGCGGAACTCATTACGGTTGGAGAGGTTGTGCAGTTCAATATCCGCTGACTGGTACTCATAAAGGATTTCGTTATTTTCGGGATATGCTTTCTTCAACTCAGCTTCTGCTTTAACAAGCCTGTCGAGGGCTTTCTTGTATGAACCGTCCATATCCTCAATTTCGGTCAGGTGGAACAGGTCATAATCGTAAAGTTCGTCGAGAATATTTCTACTCATTGTAAAATCTCCAGTTTGACTTTCATTTCATCTGAAATGCAAAAAATCCGATCAACAATAGATTTGAAAAGATACGCTGTGATGTGATTCTTGTTCTTTATCATCACAAAAAGTTGGCATAAAACAGAGTAAGTGAGTTTTTGCAACTTGCTCTGAAATGCCGTATTTTCCGCATTTTTTCAAATTTACTGAAAATCAGATAAATCAAAGGGGGATTTTCAATTCCCATTTTCCGTACCAGTGTAAAGGACATTCGATTTTCGAGTGTCCTTTATTTTTATATCTCGGCAAATCAGCAAAGCATTATCATCGAAAAAAGCCACACTGGAATCGCACGAAATCTTTGATTTCGTGGTAGAGGAAACTCGTTTCCTCGGCGTGAAATCTATGATTTCGTGGAAGCGGAACTTGTTCCGCAGATTGACAAAGGCAAGCCCCAGGTGCCCCAGTCAGTATTGGCGTGTGGGTTCAAGTCCCATTTCCCGCACCAGTGTAAAGGACATTCGATTTTCGAGTGTCCTTTATTTTTGTTTTAGCGAAAACTTACGCATTGCAGTATGCTGAAAAAGCTGTGGCAGTTTCATTGCTGCCACAGCTTTTCAGACTGTAGAAAAAGTCTGTTTTTCCAAAAAAGTGCTTGTTCTCAATCCCTAACCCCAAACCCCTTCCCCGTGGGAAGGGGCTATATTACTGGGGCTACCGCCCCTAGTCCCTGTCGGGGGCTATGCCCCTGCGACCCCATTTTCGATAAACAAGAGGTTTATCGACAGACTGAAAGCTGTGGCAGTTTCATTGCTGCCACAGCTTTTATATTCACTTTATCTGCGACTGAAGTATATCGAGGACCTCACCGAATCTCTGGAAATGCACTACTTCACGTTCACGCAGGAATTTTATCACATTGCTTACGTCCGGATCGTCGCAGACTCTGAGGATGTTGTCATAGGTAGCTCTGGCTTTCTGCTCCGCCGCAAGATCTTCGTGAATATCAGCGAGCGGATCGGCTTTGCTCTGGATGTATGCGGCGGTAAACGGCACACCGCCGGCATTGGATGGGTAAACCGCATTTGCGTGATCCATATAATATGCGCCTACTCCGTATCGGTCAAAGCTCTTTGCGCCCTCGCCTGTTGTGAGCTGGGATACTATAGAGCCTATCATTTCGAGATGGGATAGTTCTTCGGTACCTGCATCGTTCCCGGAATGATCCCTTGCGACCTCACTGTATTTCCCGTGATGACACGGTAGCTGTCCCCCCTGCCTGTTGCGGTAAAGCAGGTGGTGAAGCCTTTTTCTATACCATTAAGATACACTGTAAGAGTGCCGTGGATATAATCGGCTCTTATGACCAAGAGCCATATCGGATCGCTTGTGAAATCAAGAAACTTTTCTGCGTTTTTTCTGATTTTATCCGTTTCAAAAATGGATCTGTCGCTTGAAATTTCCTGCGACAGCTTTTCTATAATACTGTCATAGTACGATTTCTGCTCGATAAGCTCCTGCTGTGTTATCAATCCGTCCAGCATAAGATCAACCGCACGGCGCTTTTTGGCGTTGAGCGTTTCGATTTTTCTGCGCAGTGCAGGGATGTCTGGCTTGTCTGTTCGGGATAAGCCCTTTATTACTGCGTTTATGACGGCTGTTTTGTCAATGGGCATATCTGTGAAAATACGCTTTATGCAGGCTTTTAGGGCGGTCACGTTAAGCGTTTCGTTGTTGCAGGACTTCCCGCCGATTCTCCCCGAGCAACGCAGGGCATGGTATATCTTGCCGTTTTTCAGCGTTTTTACACGGGATACCATCACACTGCCGCATACACCGCAATATACCTTTCCGCTGAAGACATATCGGTCGCTGTGGCGGCTTGTGTCCGTAGGCTTTCTCCGGCTTATCTCGGCTTGGGTCTGCTCCCACAGCTCACGGCTTATTATCGGTTCGTGATGATTTCTTATATAGATATGCTCCGAGCTGTTGAGCCTTTTCTTATGCGTGAGAAAATCCGGAGTGCAGGTCTTTTTCTGCTCAAGGTCGCCGGCATATTTTACATTCCGCAGTACCTTACGGATAAACGCACCGCTCCACCTTCCGCCGTTGACGGTTCTTATCTGCTCGGCGTTCAATCCGTCCGCAATGCTTTCTGCGCCCTTTAAAAGCACGGTATACTCTGTGAAAATACGCTTTACTATTTCTGCCGAATCCGCATTGACAGTGATTTTGCCGTCTTTTACGTCATACCCAAGACAGCTCCTGCCGAACACTACGCCCTGTTCCATTTTCCTTTGTTGTCCCCATTTTACACGCTCGGAGATTTTGCGGCTCTCCTCCTGCGCTATCGTTGCCATTATAGAAAGCCTCAGCTCGCCGTCGCTGTCACGGGTATCTATATTATCGTTTATAAAGATAATACCTACGCCCTTCGCCCTCAGCATACGGGTGATGTTAAGGGTGTCTACAGTGTTTCTTGCAAAGCGGCTGACCTCTTTTGTGAGGATAATATCTATGCCGCCGGACACGGCAAGGGAGATCATTTTGTTGAAGCCGTAACGGTTGAGCGTTGTCGTGCCGCTTGTACCCTCGTCATAGAACACTCCGACCAAAGTCATGGAGTCCGAATTTCTGATATAATCATCAAAGAACGACCGCTGTGAAGCAAGCGAGCCGGATTGCTCGGCACGGTCGGTCGAAACACGGCAATAGGCTGCGGCTCTGAGCTTATTCATCGTCTGCGTCCTCAGGACCGACAGCTGATGCGTCACGTTGATGATTTATGATGATTTTAACAATCTGCCTTGTAATGATTTCTATCTCTGCTTCGGTTATTTCCATAATATCACCTCGCAACAAAATATTCTTACATTGTTTGTACATATTCCTGTTGCATTTTGATAAATGCAGTGTTATAATTAAATAGGTAATATTTGGCGGGAGGTGTTGACTTGCAGAAAAAGGCTGTAAAGGATAACGCTAAAAAAAGCAAAATACTCAGTGCGGCGGCAAACTGTTTTATATCAGACGGATTTGAGGGCACTTCAATAAGGAAAATAATGAATGAGGCAGGCGCTGAGGTCGGTCTGTTCTATTACTATTTTAAATCAAAGGATGATATATACAGTGCGTTTATAGAATCACTGTTCATAGATTATAGAAGCAAGATAATCGGAATGACGGAAAAAGCCGTAAGGTCGCCGTATACTTCTTTTATTGATATATTCGGAATGTTTGCGGATGAAGCTGAACGCTTCCGCAATGAATTTGTAGGGAAAATGCACGAAAGCACTCTGAGAGATATTCGTGATCGCTCGCTTGAAATATCTGTCCCGTATATAAAGCAGATTATTGAAGTGCTGATAGAATACGGTGCAAAGCCGCTGATAAGCACGGAAGAGCTTGCTATAATAATGACATACGGGATAGGCAATCTTTTTTTGCGTGACAAGGAATCACGGCTTGCCGGAACGGATAGGGAAAGTATGAAAACGACCGCACTTCTGTTCGGGCTTGACCTTGAATATGTTTCACTTACCCTGCCACGCATCCCTTATGCTGAGGAAGCGGAGAAAATAACGGCTCTGGCTGAGCTTTGCAGTGAGAATTTTGCTGACTACAATGCCGAAAGAATGGCAAGGCTTATAAAGAAAAGAATGTCAAGCGGCGAGATATTTGTTATAGCACACAAAAACAATATCGCAGGCTTTATTATGTTTTCGAAGAAGAACAAAACGATAGATCATATCGCCGTGTCGCCTGACTACAGGCGTATTGGTATAGCGTCAAGACTTATGGTTACGGCTATGGCGCAGTTTGAGGTCGGTGAGGAGCTGTCAGCCGTAACTTTCAGACAGGAACATCCGATGTCGGACGGGGTAAGCCGTATGTATAAGAAATTCGGCTTCGATGACGAAAAGAATATCGTTGTCCGTGGCGAGCCTCTTGTAAAGAGAACCGCTGTTGTACCCGAAAAGGCGATAATAACCGAATAAAGCAAAATGGGGCATAAATGATGCTCCTTTTTATTTAACCGGCAGGCTCTGCAATGATGAAAAAAGCCCGAAATACTGCCGATAATGAAATAAGTCTTGAAATTTGCGGCGATTTAGTATACAATATAATAAGTAATGCTGTAAATCAAACGTATGTGCCTTGCACAGCGGAAAGGAAAATAAATGGAAAAAGTAATCAGCTTTTTAACAAATAAATGGTTCAAATTCGGTGTGTCATTCCTGTCGATAGCCTATCCCGTGTTTCTGGGCTTCGTGGCGTGGCTTTTTATGGGATATTATCTTGAGCCGACGCACCAGGGCGCACTTGTTACGCTTTATATCTTTATCAATATTATCTTCTTCGGGATTATGCTTTTCACAAGAAAGCAGATAGTCACGAGAATCGTTGCGATTATTTCGCCTTTTTTGGCGTTCGCTATACTTCTGTTCGGCTTCGGCAACTGGTTTGCCGCAGTGCCTCCGATAGTCGTAAGCGTACTTATATTCCTGCTGAGCGGTGCGGGCGAGACCACAAAGATCATTATCGGCACTATATATCTGCTTATGTATGTAGTAGGAGTGCTTGTTTATCTGACTTTCAAGATGCTGTTCGGAAATATTACTCTTATGGATGTCGATCTGTCCGCAAGAAGCACAAGCTACCGCTATTCGCCCGACAAGCAGTACAGAATAGTTCTTTATGTCGATCCTGAGGGCGACACCAGCCGTTCGGTATCCTTCTATCTTGAAGAAACAGACGGAGATATAAGCCTGCCGTTCCTTGAATGCCGTAACGCATTGGGCGGCATCCATATAATAACCTCCGACTATAACAAGCCTGCCGATGTCAAGTGGAAAGATAAGCATACGCTTTATGTTGACGGCAGAAAGCGTGAATTCAACTTCGACGCAGTATCGACAGATGACACATCGGAAGACTATTAAAGGAGCAGCGGAAAGGAAAAGCGGATATGAGTATAAAAAGAACAGTCAGCTTAACCGGTATAAATTCGAGTGAGATATATTCTCTTTCATATCCGCAGTCTGTCCTTAAATTTGCCGAATATGACTTTTCCGGCTTTATCAGACGCTGTACCGATTATTGCAAAAGATGTGCGGAAAGCGGAGAGTACAGACTTGAGGATATTGTTGCGCTCCGTAATTCACTCGGTGCGTGTCACAAATATGTTGAGGCGAATATCCACGGCATTTATGAAAAAGCGGTGCAGGATCTGTTTATAGAATATCTTTGCAGAGAAAAGGGGCTTGGTATATCTTCCTTATGGAATGAGCTTATAAATGCCAAAACTCCGTTTGAAAAGCTCATATTCACAAGGCTTACCGAATATCGTCACAATAAGGCGGTAAACCGCTGGGTGAGCCTTCTTCAGCTTCAGGAATACGCAAAACGCAAGATAGACTTTGTGTTCGGTGAAAAGGTTACGGCAGAGCAGGCATTTGCAAAGCGTGATTATTTTGATCTGACATTCAGCGTAGCCGCAAATGAGATGGGCTATCCGTCGGAATGCTTTACCGCCGCAAAGGTGTACACTGTCGGCAGGCTGCCGTCTGCTCCGTTCATAACGAGCAATATTTCAAAGGCGATAGCCGCTTCTGCGCTTCCCGAGATCGAATATGAGGGCGAGCACAGACCGTTTGCCGCTCTGCATTCGGACAGCGAGGCGATGGATGTCTTTGCTAAGATAAAGAATTATGTTCCCGAAAAACCGGATTCGGTGCTGAACACGATAATAACAACGATGCGTTCTCTGCCGAAGAAGGTGTACGTTTCGGACAGCCTCAAGGCAATAATAGATCTGGAAATAGACCTTTTGCTTGAAAGCGGGGGAGTTCTTCAGCACTGCGAACGCTGCGGAGAGTATTTTATTCGTGACAAGGATTACGACTATGACTATTGCAGTAAGGCTCAGCCGGGCGGCCGCACCTGCCTTGAGATGAGCACGGCGGTACCTCCGAGAACACCGGATGAAATAAGACGGCTTGAGGATATGACCAAAGAGCTGTACACATATATGTCGAAGCGTATAAACGTCGATCTTACACAGCGTGATTTTGCGGAGTGGTATCAGAGCTTTATGGCTATTAAGGAGAGCATTCTTCACAATACGCTCAGCGTTTCGGAATTCAGAGAATTTGAGAAGTATTCTCACGATCTGCATTTTGCGCCGGTCAAGCACGAAGCCGAAAGCAAGAGCGAGCCATCCGCACAGGAAAGCAAAGAAAAAACGGGCAAGGCAAAACAGCCCGAGGTAAAGCCTTTTGTTTTTGAACGGGTAGACCGCAGTGTTCTTTACGAGCAGGAAAACCGCCGCAGAAAGCAGGAGCAGGAACGTGAGCTTTATGATATGATGCAGGAAAGTGCCACACCCGTACAGCAGGAAGCGGCCGCACTGCAAAACGAAGCTCCTAAGGCACCTGTTCACGTTGTAAAGGCCGATGAAACGGATAAGCTGGATGTCAGCCTGTTTGAAAATCCGTTCGACAATGCTTTCGACAGCGAGATCTCCGAGCTTGAAAAGGTCAGTGGTTATGATTTCAAGCCGCTTGACGATATTTTCAGTTTTGGCGGAGCAGATGACAAATTACAGCAGACATCCGGCGGATATACTGATGAAGGCACTACAGATGAAGACGGTTCCGATAAAGACAATAACGCATATACAGAGCCTGCTGTTGATACGGGCTTTGCAGGCGAATTTGCAAAAGCCGACTACAGCATAAGGCACTCTGTAACGCCTAAGAGCAACTATGCGGCAAATATGTACAGGCATACCGTTGAAACAACACAGACACCGGCAGAAGATTTCCCTGATGCACAGCAAAGCGGAGAACGTCTGACGCAGGATGATTTTGATATTCTGCCGTCCTCGTCGTCACTTACTGTACCGGTCGGAGAAAAAGCGTCCGTAAAAGCAAAGTCTGAGGAAAAGCCGGCTGTGAGCGAAAAGCACACTCCGCCTGTTATAAAGCTGGACGCTCCTTCCGTAGACAGCCTTACCGATGCCGATGATATTCCGGGAGCGGACAGACGCAGGCGTGACAACGGCGGCACAATGAACAGAAATACAGCGAAACGGTTGCTCGACGGCATAATAAAGCCGACAAAGATACGCAATCCGTTTATAGATGAAAATGATGATGAATAAATACGAGCTGAAGCGTATACTGCTTGATTGGTTCTTTCCGAACCGCTGTCCCTTGTGCAGTAAGGTCATAGGAAGAATGGATTATATCTGCGATAAATGCGCCTGTGAATTCGAGTATAACGAAAAAGAGGAAAGCCTTTGCGGCGGCAGGCTGTTAAGCGTATGCCGTTATAACAAAAAGACTTCGCCTGTAGTTATAGGTGCAAAGAAGCACCGTGACGGCAGTAAAATCAGTTTTATGGCATATACGCTTGTACAGAAGATTACAGGGTGCTATGAAACTCTGCCGGATGTCATCGTACCTGTTCCTATTTATTATACGGATAAAATCAAAAAAGGCTACAGCCATACCGAGAAGATATGCCGTGAGATTTCCGAAATAACCGGCATACCGACAGTTAACGCCGTTGCCAAAACAAGAAAGACCGCACAGCAAAAAACGCTCGGTAAGAAAGAGCGTGAAAGCAATCTCGACAATTGCTTTACTGTGACAGAGCCAACAAAGCTCAACGGAAAGCATATTCTCATAATTGACGATGTAACGACTACCGGAGCAACGCTGACCGAAATGTATAAAACCATAAACAATTGTGAAGGCTGTTTATGTGCCGCTATAGATTTTGCGGTGTTTGCAAGAACGTAAAAAATATAATAATAGCATCAACCCCTGCACCGTTCAGACAATCGGTGTGGGGGTTGATGCTGTTATTGAGGCTATGAAAGCAAAGTTGAACGTTCAGTGCTACGGCTTTTTCTTTCTGCCGGTTCATCGGGTTTTCCAATCTGAATATAGCAGTTGCAGGCACGGTTCAGAAATTCAGCACGGCAGGCTGTAAATGTCAAGAGGTATGTAAGCTGTTTTCGTGGCTGTTTTGCGCCTTGATATACGGTGGGGAATGTGGAACGCAGAAAAATATACTTGTCCGACAGATTTACTTTGGCTGTAATCTTTTGCTTAGAGCAGGAAGGAAAATTCAACTAAGCGACGGAAAATATTTTAACTGAAATTTGGCATAATAATGGGATTTACAGCGATATGACAATTTGATAGGAATTTTGCGTGGAATTTGACGGTGGAAAATATATTTGTTGTGTGATATTATGAAAATAATAAAAGAAACGGGTGGTTTTATGTCAGATAATGCCAAACAGAACAACCGGCTGAACGGTGTATACGCTACGATGAATGACATCATCGGATATGAAAATGTAGAGAAGCTCTATATTCATTTCAAGGGTACACAGGTCAATTTCCCGACTAAGTTATTTTCAAAGGAATATGTGGCTGAGGAAGCGAAAAGAAACTATGACGGCACTAATGAATCTATTAATAGGATCGCTGTCAAGTATTCGTATTCCGAAAGGACGATAAGAAAGCTGTTGAAGAACGGTTATAATAATTCTGATAAGTAACCGATTTTCGGTACTATAAAATTATATTTAAGGAGAAATACTATGGGATTCAACGATTTGCTAAAGAAAGCCAAGGACACTGCTTCAAATGCCGCTAATACCGCTAAAGCAAAGTACGACGAAAAGAAGCAGGCTATGGACGCACAGAAAGCTGAACGTGAAAGAATAGCAGAAGAAATGTGCGGTAAAGCCAACGAGCAGACAAATGAACTGTTAAATGCGCTCAATGCAAATACAGGCGATATGTTTGCGATAGATAAAAAGCAGTTGATCGATTTTACTGCTGAATATTATGATAAGCTTTATCTGCCCGCACACAGCGTATCGTCAAGTAAGCTGAGCTTTCATCCGCTTGATAAGAAGATACAGAAAGCCGCTCAGAAGGAGTTTCCCGAATACACAAATATGGCAGAAACACCTGTATTTATGATAAGCGGTAAAAATCATCAGTGCGTGTTTATGTCGGCAGATTATCTTTACTTTAAAAAGTGCCTTCCTGACAGCACGGATTATTGCAGTGTAGGTAAGATTCCCGTAAGCAGTATATCATCACTGGACTATTCACAAAACGGTGATTGTTACATATTCAGCTGTAACGGCGTTGAACTTATGAATACAAGCAGTGGTTTTCTGTTAGACCTTAACGCTTTCTCAGATTATTCACAGAGAATCGCAAACAGGGATTTTGTAATAACCGATGAGCAGATAGACGCACTTATCAAAACAAAGATAGGTGAAAATATTCTTAAGATAGTACGAGAGTATATTCCCGATGATGAGTTACTGCTGTACTTCGCATGGGGCGGCGACTCAATAACTGCCAAGGACTTTATAGTATGCTCAGATAAGCAGATGGTTGTTCTTGACAGAGAAGCCTTCGGTCTTACCAAGAATGTAAAGCAGTTCTATTATGATGATGTTACTTCTATGGCAACTTTACAGGAAACTAACGGCTTACTCGATCTTGCTCTTACTGCGGCGTTCAGCTTCTGCGATCTTGAGATTTCTGTTGCGGGCGCAAAAGAGAAAATAAGCACCCTTTTTACTTATGAAGCCGAAAAGGTAATCCGTGTATACAGAAATATCAGAAAGAGTATAAAGGATGCCGCAAGACAACCGCAGGTAATAGTTCAGCAGGCAGCGGCGTCTGTTCAGGATGATCCCCTCGCACAGCTTGAAAAGCTCAATAAGCTGAAAGAGGCAGGTATCCTTACAGATGATGAGTTCAACGCAAAGAAAGCTGATTTACTTGCTAAACTTTAAAGGGTGATTTTATGACAGTAGTTGTTATAATAGCAATATGGGTTGGAATTGCAATAATTTACAATCTGATTTCTAAAAAAGGATTTATTAAATGCTTTTTTCTGATACCTGTTAATATTGCCTTGCTTTTCTTTAAAGAAGTTGGTGAATCCGGTTGCGAAAATGTACGTCAAGAAGCCAAAAGACAAGGAAGAACAGATATTGTAAGTAAAATTGATGCCGGCAGAGCGCAGTCAAGCAATATAGCTGGCTCATTAAGCAATTTAAAGGATAAGATTAAATAGCATTACACAAGAAAGGGGTGAGTAAATATGCCATCATATCGTCATGAATGGGTTTGCATCAAGTGTGGAAAAACATATAAAACACAGAATTCTATACAGAATCCTCCCACACCGAATTTACCCGGAAAGTGTCCCGGCACACCGACAGGTAAGCATGTTGTTATTAAACAGCAGTAAGAAAATTTGATAGCGATAAACGGCAACGGAATTCATCTGTTGCCGTTTATTATACGTTTTGCGATACCAATACCGTACATAAAAAACCACGCCCGTTTATGAGCGTGGTATTAGCAACAAATTCAGTCATTTCTTGAGCATTTTTCCGCATCGATGGCAAGAACAAGCATCAATACATACAATGCGTCCTGTGGGTCTTGCACGTCAAGCACATAGGTATCTGTCCAGTTCCAGATTTCTTTGGATACACAAGCTATGTAACGACCGGTACAGTCACGGATGTTATAATCCCACTCAAGCCAGTCGCCGTCAATATTCCAGCCGTTATAATCGATGTTGAATCTGGGTCTTATGAATGTAAACTCTTTGCTGATGCAGCCGACATAACGAGAGTCGACATACATCTCAAACTTCGGAAGCCAGGTAAACACCTTTTCCTTAATGTATCCGACCTCTTTTCCGCAGGAGTTATAAATACGGAGCAGGTGTCCCCATGCAAGCTCACCTTTTACAACGAACGCAGTATTTCCGGCTTCGTCATAAATGTCGTAGCTGTCAAACCACGAGAATAATCTTTGCTTGAATAAAAGTTTCATTTATTACTTTCTCCTTGATGCGTGAAAATACATATTATCTGCCATTAAATCTTTAGCCGGAATAATTCCGGTTTTCAAGCTCAGTATAGCATATCGGGATTTAAAAGTCAAAGGTGATTATATTATAATTATGACGGTGTCAGGGCAGTGCTGTCAGGTACGGAAAATGTGGGATAATTTTTATGCGTTTTGTACTACTGTAAACAAAAAATTCCACACCCATATATGAGCGTGGAAAAAATGGTGGAGCCGAGGAGAATCGAACTCCTGTCCGAAAACCGATCCGCCAACCTTTCTACACGCTTAGTGAAGTCTTTTGAAATTCCCTTTCTCCTCTCCGGCTCACAGGATAGAAGTCCGGTAGTCCTTTGATGTGTTGACGGTTACAGGACTCTCACCGAAAACATTGGCTGTTAGTCGACGCCCTTTATAGAGCCACAGCGCTCTCTACAAGGACGGTAGCGCACTCAGGCAGCTACTAATTCAGATCTATTGTCTGCGTTTAATTTTAAAAATGCCCCGTTTAAAGAGATAAGGCGATCTCTGCGTGCTTAGCCGGGTTCACAATCCCCGTCGAAACCTTTACGGCCCCGTTTGTTTGGATAATTATTGTAGCACAAAGGAATAGATTTGTCAAGGAGAAATTTGCACTTTTATGAGGTTTCGGATATAATAAACCGTATATTTTGACATTTTCCGCTTTTTAGGTTGATTGGAGCAAGGCTTGCATATAAACGAGCAGGGCTACAGAGCGATTTTTGACGACTTCCTGAAATATCTTGAAAACTGATTTTTGACAATACCCCTTGCCTCTCAAGACAGGCAAGGGGCAAATTATATATAAAAATAAACCCGTAAGAAAATCTTACGGGTTTGGTGGGAGCGGGTGGATTCGGACCACCGAAGCGAAACGCAACAGATTTACAGTCTGCCCCCTTTGGCCACTCGGGAACACTCCCATATTAAGTTAAAGAAAAAATTGGAGCTGGTGGACGGACTCGAACCCCCGACCTGCTGATTACAAATCAGCTGCTCTACCAACTGAGCTACACCAGCTTGTTAATTTGTTTCTTGTCAACCGACGTGTTATATTATATCATATCGAAAACCGCTTGTCAAGAGTTTTTTTAAATTTTTTTGATTTTTTTACTCTCGGCTTCATCAGTTTTTGCTGTGCCGTGACAACAGATAATATTTTATCACAAAGTCAAACGTTTGTCAACCCTTTTTCGACAATTTTTTGATTTTTTTGAACGGAAATTGCAAAACCGCTTTGCAATGCGGCAAAGCGGTAAAAAGCAATATCGGATGTTGTCATAGCTTGCGGTAGTCGCACAGTACCGTATTAGTCATAAGCCAGCTCAGACAATCCTCAAACAGCACGCCAAGTCTTGGCTCGGTGCCGTAGCTGTAGGTGGTTTTAACGGCAATTTCCGTGAACGTGGTTGCACGGTTAAGGGCAATAGGCAGGCTTTCGCCCTTCAGCAACGATGCGGTAAGCACTGATGTGAAGATGTCGCCTGTGCCGGGGTAATGTACGGGAATATGATCCCAGTCGATACGCCAGAAGCTGCCGCTTTCCCTGTCGAAGCCTACGTTAGAGAGCTTCTGGCCGTCATCGTCTATCAAAGGTACTCCCTTTATTACTACTATTCCGGGCTTGTCGCTGAGGCGGGCAAGCCACGAGCGTGCCTGTGCCACCGACATTACGGGAGGACATTCCTCGCCGAGAAGCATACACGTTTCGGTGAGGTTAGGGGTTATAACATCTGCGGCATCAACAAGCTCCTTCATCCTGCGGATAAGCTCGGGAGTGTAAGTGCTGTAGGGTTTTCCGTTGTCGCCCATTACCGGATCAACTACTTTAAGTGAGTCGGGGTTTCCGTGAAGAAATTCAAGACAGCAATCGACCTGTTTCGGAGATGAGAGAAAACCGCTGTAGATCGCATCAAACTTCAGATGCAGTTTTTCGTAGTGGTTATAGCAGGCTGAAATATGATCCGTAAGATCCTCCATAGCAATATCGGTAAAGCCGCCGGTGTGAGTTGACATAACGGCGGTCGGCACCGGACAGACCTGTATCCCCATAGCAGAGATAACGGGCAATATAACGGAAAGCGAACATCTTCCATAGCCGGAGAGGTCATGGATAGCCGCTATTATTTTATGCTGTGACATTAAAAAACGACCTTTCTTTTTTACACATACATTTATTTTAGCACAAAATTATCATATTGTCGAGATGTAAATTTTATATAGCTCACTTTATTTTTGATACACAAAGAGGATAATAAGGCAAATTCTGATGTCAGATTTATCAAGCTATAATTTTTTAACGGCGGCACATTATATTATCGAGCCGAAAAAGGCGGTTATGAAAGGAAACGGAAAAATGAGCAAGAAAACTTCCAATAATATGATATGTGCCGCTACCGCAATGGTGGCAGGCGGCATCGCTTTTGCCGCAACAAAGGCTATGACCTCGAACAAGACGCAGAATGTCAAGAAAGCAACAGGCAAAGCGATAAAAGCTGTAGGGGCGGTAATAGAATCGCTCCAGATGTAACGGGCTTACAGCAAAAAGCCGTTCACGAGCCGTTTTTGGTAAGTGGACGGCTTTTATCTGTCGGGACTATTATAATCGCCGTTTTTAAGAACAAATATATTCGGCATCAAGCAAATAATAAGGCGAGGATAGGTTTGACTTTGCGGCGGTATGGTGATATAATTTATTGTACTATCAAGAGATAAAGGCAAGGTGTATTTATGATAACAGGACTAAGAACGAGAGAGCCGCTCGGATTTACTAAATTCATTGAGATAATTCAGCAGGCTGCCGCAAAAAAGGGAAGCGTGTTTTTCCTTGATTGCAAAGAGGGTCACGAGCAGGTGAAGAACGGGCTGATTGCGAGTGATTGCAGCGGCTGGCTTGTGCCGGCGGAAGAAGCGGAGGAGTTCAATGCGGAATATATGGACTTCAGCGAGTGCGATTGCTGGGATAAGTATTTTGCGTGGGAAACCTGGTACGAGGACGAAAACGGCGAGCTGAAGATAGATGTTTCGGTAGTGTAACATTGATTGCAACAGTTACAGCAGATAAATAAAACGTAGCAAAAGCCAAAACGTAAAATAAAAAGCGGAAATGTAAATTTTTGTGCTTGACAAATGCAAAATTATCTGATATAATAAACAAGCTGATTTGCGGGGATGCTGGAATCGGCAGACAGGCAAGCTTGAGGTGCTTGTGTCAGTATTGGCGTGTGGGTTCAAGTCCCATTTCCCGCACCAGTGTAAAGGACATTCGATTTTCGAGTGTCCTTTATTTTTATTCATAGAAGATTTGAAAATCAATAGCATTAAAGACAGCCATATCAGAATCAGAACTTTCCGATAATGCGGAAGGTGAAGAAATTTTCAAAAAACACTTGACTTTGAAGCTCCGCTATGATATAATATCAACGTTGACTATTTGGCAACGCATTAAATATGCAGGTGTGGCGGAATTGGCAGACGCGCTAGCTTCAGGTGCTAGTGATCGCAAGGTCGTGTGGGTTCAAGTCCCGTCACCTGCACCAAGACAAGTCGTAGAAATACGGCTTGTTTTTTTATTGCTGATACATTTTAAAACAGCAGTGGCGGAATTGCACCAAATCTTTGATTTGGTGGAAGCGGAACTTGTTCCGCATACAGAGAGCGCTAGCTTCAGGTGCTAGTGATCGCAAGGTCGTGTGGGTTCAAGTCCCGTCACCTGCACCAGTTTGAATGTTCATAACGCAACTGAACATTCCTATGTAAAGGAGTAGTCCGAAAGGGCTGCTCCTTTTCTCGTTTATCCGGCTTTTCCAACCAGATATTCTATTTCTACGCCCTGTCTGCTGTTGAGAACGACATTCCCCGGCAAAACAGGGCTGTGCGGTAAATCCAGTACGCCGACAAACTTGTAATGGATCACAAGGCGCTGCGTCCTGTTTTTTCCTGTCCCCTGAATGTGGTACACGTCAATCCGCTCCACCAGTTCGTGAAGCATGGTAGGCGTTAAGGTTTTCATCTGCATAAACTTCCGAACCGCTTTCAGAAACTGATTTTTGGAATATACCCGGCTGTCCTCTTTGTCGCAGATGCTTTCCAGCTCTGCGATTTCTTTTTTGAGGGATTGCTGTTCCTCGTCATACCTTTGCGACAGCTTCATGAAGCGTTCGTCAGAGAGTTTTCCGCTTACGTTGTCCTCGTAGGTGCGCTCAAAAAGCATATCAACCTCACTGTACCGGGCGTTCAGTTCCGCCAGCTTCTGCTGGCGGAAACGTTTTTCACGTTCGTAATCCTGTGAAGTTTTCCGGGCAAGCAGTTCAGCAAACTCTTCTTCATTTTCCTGTAGATAGCTTACCATGCGGTTCAATTCCAGAAGGACGACCTGTTCCAGCGAATCGGCGCGGACATAGTGCGTTTCATTACAGGTTCCACGGTTTCCCCGGTAGTTTGAGCAGTTAAAATACTCGATGGCGCTATTTGGATGATTGATGTTGTAGTGCAGCTTATGCCCGCAGTCGGCGCAGTATAAAAGCCCTGCAAACATATTCTTTTCGCTGTTCTTTGGTTGTCTGCGTTTTGTGCCTGCACGGATTTTCTGCACCGTTTCCCATGTGCTGCGGTCAATGATCGGCTCATGGTGATTCTCAAACACCCTTTGATTTTCTTCCGGGTTTTCGCGGCGGCGTTTGTCCTTGAACGACTTGGAATAGGTTTTGAAATTGATAAGAACGCCGGTGTACTCCTGTAAGGTCAGGATTTTGGTAATGGTAGTTTTACACCACTTGCAGGGATTGTCCTGCGTTTTCTTTCCCCCCTTGCGGATTCCTTTCTTTGCCCAATAATAGGTGGGGGTCAAAATACCGCTTTCCTGTAAAATCCGCGCGGTGGTTTCAATCCCGTTTCCCTCAATACAAAGGCGGTAGATTTTGCGGACAACTTCGGCGGCTTCCTCGTCAATGATCCATTGCTTGGGGTTGTCCGGGTCTTTCCTGTAACCATATGGCGGCAAACAAAGGGGATCACCGGCATTGCCGCGCAGCTTCTTGGAACTTCTGACTTTCCGGCTGATGTCTTTCGCATACCATTCGTTCATGATATTCCGGAACGGAGTAAAATCATCTTCCCCCTGTTCGCTGTCCACGCCATCGTTGATCGCAATAAAGCGGACGTTGTGATCGGGGAAAAAGGTATCCGTATAGTAACCCACTTGCAGATAGTTCCTGCCGAGCCGGGACATATCCTTTACGATTACCGTAGTAACATAACCGGCCTCAATGTCCTCAATCATCTCCTGAAAGCCGGGACGGTTGAAGTTTGTACCTGTATAACCATCATCCACATAGAATTTGGGATTCGGAAAATGATGGTCTTTGGCATATTTGGAAAGCAGCTTTTTCTGATTGACAATGCTGTTGCTGTCGCCTTGAATATCGTCATCCCGGGAAAGGCGGGGATATAAAGCTGTGATTCCGTGGTTTTTCTTTGACTGCATAGTTCCTCCTTTCCGGCAGTCAGACAAATATATTTCCTATTTAGTGTACCGCTATCCGTCAAAGCGCGCAAAGGTGCGAATTACTTTTTTCCATTGCGGTTCATAATATCTTCTGACAAAATCAACCGTTTTAATTTATCGGCAAAATCCTCTGCCGGGATTTTATCATCAGGGGTTTGGAAGCTGGCGGAAACCTGATACTTGACGTTGTTGACCGCATATTCTGCGTTTTCCTGTAAATGATCGCGTTCCATATCGCAAGCCCCCCTTATTTCTTTTCGTTATCCTTCGGCCTTTGCACAACTTCATAATCGAAGCCCCGGCGCTGGCCGCAGTAGGTGCAAATATCTTTCTCGCTGTCGTCTGCACTGATCCGGCGCAAAAAATAAGAACCTGTGCCATAAAAATTGTTGGCGCAGGTCGGGCAGAGGCACATGATTAAGTTTTCCGGCATTTCCTCCATCAAGCCGACGCTGACAGCCAGCGCACGGTTGATCTCGCGGATATGGCAGGAATCTACCCGCCCGATATATCGCTCCAACCGGCGCTTATCCAAGGTGCGAAGCTGCTCCAGCAGGACGATAGACGGGGCAGTTAAGCCTACCGTATTTGCTTCTATAAAGTAATGGGTCGGAAGTTTTGGCTTTACGCCTACTTTGCTGGTAACAGCAGCCACGATCACGGTGGGGCTGTATTTGTTTCCCACATTGTTCTGGACAATCAGAACAGGGCGGTAGCCTTCCTGTTCCGAGCCAACGCCCTTGCTCAAATCGGCGTAATACAACTGGCCGCGTAAATATGTTGTGTTCATCTGTTTTGACCTCCCTTTTTGAAAACAGGCGGCTTGCGCCGCCTATGTAGAGGCCAAGCAGCAGGACAGAATAAAGGTCGGGGTAGTCTAAAACAATCTCCGTTTTTACAGACCCGTCCTGTGCTTGGCCTTATATCAAAGCAATCCAATTTGTCCTCGACACCCCGGATTGCTGTGGGAAGTCGTCAAGCGGCTGGCAGCGTACCAGCTCCACGGGTGTCGGGATTCCCCACAAAGTTGCAAACTTTGTGGGGTGGCATGGCACCCCCGGTAGGTTCTCTACTGGCCGCCCTCATTGGTTGCGACGGATCACGACAAAAAGTTTTGCGCTTCAACGCTCGACCTGTGACTGGACGGGAGTATCATTAGCCCCATTGCCGGTTATCGCCATGCCGGGAGCCGCCCGGCACTTATAGCCGACTGTTTCTCGCTCTTTACCGGAAGGAACAAGCCAAAGACCAAATTGATTTCTTTTTCGGTGGTGTCTTGCTGTTTTCTTCCGGCACATCATGGCGCAGCCGCTAACGTGGCTTATGCTTATCACAAAAGCAATGGGAACGTACTTGACGAATGGGTATTCGGTTTTCAAGGTTCCGGGAGGCCATAAAGAAGCCCCTCACTTTCCATGCCGAAAAGTGAGGGGCTTGAGCGAAAATATTTTTTAAGTTTCCAGAAGTTTTTTTAGCTTGCTGAGTATCCTGCGTTTGCGGTCGTTTATCGTCTTTTGCGGAATCCCCGTTTCTGCCGACCATTCGCGCTCCGTCTTTTCACCAAAGAACAGTGCGTAAATCAATTCCCGTTCTTCTTCGGTCAGCAGGGCAAGGCAGCTATGTAGCTTGTCCAGCAATAGCTTATAAGCTACCTGTTCCTCTATATCCATTCCATCAGAAACAAGAATATCTGCACCGTTAAATTGTTCCGTCGTCAGCATATCAATAGATATGTCCCGGTTTTCTCTGGAACGCTCATATAGATATTTCTGGCGGCGGCGCGCTTTATAGAAATCCCGGTATTGTTCCGGCGTGACTTCCATAAGCATACCGTGCAGGGGCAGGAATCTCCGCCCTTTATAGGACGGATCGGCTTCCTCCCGGCGCAGCAGTTCCTCGTAGGTGATTTCCTCATAACCGTTGTCTGTTTTAATAAAGCATTTGGATTTGGCAAAGTCTTTTGCCATAGCAGTTTCCTCCGATCATCTGAATTTCAAGGGAAATCCAGATGATCGGAGGGCTGCGGCAGCCAGCGCCAAAAGCAGGCTTATCCTGCGTTCTGACAAAAAGCGACACAAAAAAATCCGCAAAGGCAGTCAAGCCATTGCGGATAAAGGAAAAATAAACTCTGTTATGTAGAGATTTGGGTTCTACTTTTAGGGTATAAGGGGGCCATGCGCCGCTGTGGATTTTTTTAACAGATCACCCTCGCGGCTGCGTGGCGCTATGTAGGTAATCGCTGCTTCGGATAAGCAGCAGGGTGGTCATAGCAGACCAGCACATAAAAATCCCTCCAAACTCAAAACGGGTTTGGAGGGCTATGTATAGGCATGACAATACAGCCCGCCAAAGTTCCGTTTTTTTATTTGGCGGACTATCCAAATTAGAGCGAAAGAATAAGCCGGTGATCCGCAAGAAATCTTACGGGTTCATCGGCTCTGCGTCTGTGCGTCTGGCCTTTCGACGACGGTTATTCTTAAATCCTTTGCAGCAATCAAGGTTTCCTGCTTGCATTTTGGACAGTAGAGGGGATAATTCAGTAGCAGTGTATCTTCCCGGATTCTGTTTCGTGTTTTACCACCGCAGGCGGGACATAATATCCACTTTTCAGTTTCCATTGGCATACCTCCTCAAAATAGAGATTTCATATCCTATTGAAAGAGATTACACATCGTTTTATGAGAAACAAAATCTCCATATAATAGATGTATCAATTCTCAATACATAGGCGGTGGGTAAAATGAATGACACATTTGACTTTATGGCGTTAGGGCAGGCCATTAAAAAAGCTCGTGAAGCAAAGGGGATGACAAGGGAGCAGTTAGCGGAAATCCTTGATGTTGCCCCAAGGCATTTACAATCCATAGAGAACGAAAGGCAATATCCAAGTTTCCCGCTATTTGCCCGTCTTGTTACGATGTTCAACATATCAGCCGATCAATACCTGTTTGCGGATAGGCAGGTTGAAAAAACATCTTTACGTCGGCAGATTGATTCCATCCTCGACACCTTTGAGGACAAGGAACTTCTTATTATTGAGGGAACTGCAAAAGGTATATGTAGGGCGAAAGAGTCAATGGAGTAATCCGTTGGCTCTTTTGCTCTGTTTAGGTGTGTTTTCTTTTGTCATGTTAAAAGCCGCTGCAAATATCATTCTTCAAACAACGATTTCAATCTTGCAAAGCTTTCCTCGCTGATAACGTGTTCCAGCTTGCAGGCGTCCTTTTTCGCAATTTCCTCCGGTACTCCTGCTTCAATAAGCTGCTTGGTGAAAAACAGGTGTTTCTCATAAATCTGTGTAGCGATTTGCAAGCCTGAATCTGTGAGGGAGAGTGTGCCATCAGTATTTTTGATAATGTGCCCGGATTTGGACAATTCCTTGACCGCCCTGCTTACAGAAGGCTTTGTAACTCCCAAATGTACAGCTATATCAACACCACGAACGCTACCATGCTTTTGATGAAGGATAAGTACAGCTTCAAGGTAATCCTCCATAGATGATGTTAAGGCCAATGGCGCACCTCCTTTCAGATAGTCATAAACCCATTTCTGTTAAGTTGATATTTTTTGTTCGGCGTTCCACATGGCCGCATACTTTCCGCCTTTAGCCAGCAATTCATCGTGAGTACCGGCTTCAGCAATCTTTCCGTCAGATACCACAAGGATTTGATCTGCATTTTTGACGATGGAAAGGGTATGAGCAATCATTACCACAGTCTTTTTCTCTTTCAGCAGATTGGCGATGGCCTGCTTTACTGCCAGCTCGTTCTCGATGTCAAGGGACGCTGTTGCTTCATCCAAAAGCAGGATCGGGCTGTTTTTCAGGATAGCGCGGGCGATGGAAATTCGCTGACGCTCACCGCCAGAGAGAAGGTTTCCGTTTTCGCCGGTCGGCGTATCGTATCCCTTTTCCATCTTGCGGATGAAGCCGTCACAATTAGCCTCCCGGCAGGCAGCCTCGATTTCCTCGTCCGTGGCGTTGGGGCGGGCGTGCCGGATGTTCTCACGAATGGTATCATCAAAGAGAAATACATCCTGGTCTACCATAGAGATTTGTTCCAGTACACGCTCTGCGGCCACATGGTTGATTGGTTTGCCTCCGATGAAAATAGTTCCCCCATTCGTCTCGTAGTATTTTGCAATCAGGTTCAGAATGGTGGATTTGCCGGAACCGGAGTCCCCGACAATGGCAGTGAGCTTCTGGTCTGGCACCGTAAAGGTGGCGTGTTTCAGCACCGGCTCTCCGGGTACATACGAGAAGTCCACACTGTCGAAGGTGATTTCATGGGTGGCCGTTTGAAGCGGCTCCATACTGCCAGTTTCCTCTGGTTCGTTCATCACACCCAGGATTTTGTTTTTGGAAATCATCAGGTTCTTATAACTTGTCAGGTCTACAAAAATAGAGTTTGCCAGCTTTGCACAGAACAAAGGCAGCATACAGATCAGAAGATAAGATACTGTATCCAGTGTTCCGGCAGCCCAGGGCGCATAAGCTGTCCAGATAACAAGCGGGCAGGACAGCCAGCTTAAAATGCCAAATCCAGCGCCGATAGGAAGGACTTTCGCTTCATACACAAAGCTGATCCGGCAGAACTCCCGCATGGCGCCTATAACAGTTTTATTCTTCAAACCACCTACGCCATAGGCCCGGAAAGTTTGAATACCAGACACATACTCCACAATGCTGCTGACATTCTCCGCACAAATATCATTCTTTTCTTTACCATACTTCCGAACCATACGGAAGGAAAGCCACAGTCCAGGGATCAAAAGCAGGTCGGCAATCAGCAGGATAATTCCGGCAGGCACATAAATGGTCATCACAAAAATAATCAGCATGAGCGAAAGTGCAAAACTCTTTGCCATATCACCGATCTTATGGGTCAGGATTTTTTCATAGTTGTTTACATCGCTTGTGATGGTATTGATATAATCGCCGGTCTGTCCCTGGGTAAACCGGGATAGCGGGATACGCTTCAAATGGTCGCCCATAAAAAGCCTGATGTTTTTGCTGACCTCTGCGCCGCCAATCTGCGCTTTGGTATAACCATAGCTGTAAATCAGAATACGAAGCAGGAAAATGACCGCAATTACGCCAGTCAATATCAATGCCCGGTTCATGTCAAACTGCCCTGACCACAGAAATTGCATGACAGAGTAAAGAAGCATGAATAAGCTGCCGGAGAGAAGCCCTTCCAGAACAGTCCCGCCAACGCCAATATAAAAATTACGGTTCTTTTTCAATACATCATGCTCACTCATGCTGCTCGCCTCCCTCCAACTGATAAGTAATATTCCGGGCTGTTTCGTAGTCCTCCCACGCCTTCCGATAGTAAGCATTGTTCTTTCGGACTTCCTCATGGGTTCCGACACAGGTAATTGTGTGATTTTCAACCACTGCTACACGCTCGCACATCTTCAACGCGCTCAAACGATGGGCTACCACAATGACCGTCTTTCCCTTACAGAGATTTTGAATGGCTTTGTCAATCTCCATCTGATTTTCCGGGTCAGAGGCGCTTGTGGCCTCGTCTAAGATCAAAATGGGGGCATTCTTCAGGATAGCGCGGGCAATGGCAATCCGCTGTTTTTCACCGCCGGAGAAGCGAGAGCCGAAGCTGCCCACCTTCGTGTCATATCCATCTGGCAAAGACATGATGAAATCATCAATCTGCGCCTCTTTTGCGGCGGCCCGCACTTCTTCCAGAGTGGCGTTACTGCCCATGCGGATATTTTCTAAAACGCTGTCACGGGTCAGGAATGTCTTTTGGAACACAATAGCGACATTTTTCAGAATGGTATCATAATTGAGTTCCTTTACATTTTTTCCGCCAATCAGCACTTCGCCCTCCTGCACATCATAGAACCGGGAGATTAGTTCAATCACGGTACTTTTACCGGCACCAGACTGTCCCACAAGGGCCATGCGTTCACCATCTTTAATTTTGAGATTAACGCCTTGCAGTACATCGGTCTTGCCATCATAGGAAAACCGAACATTCCGAAGTTCAATATCGTGATTTTGAGGAAAGTCCGTTCCACCCTCATAAATCGGAATATCCAGGATTTCTTTGGTCTTGGTAACAGCGTTCAGCACATTGGCAAAATTAGTCCCCAATTCTTGCAGGGGGCGGATTTCCGTCAGATACATGGAACCTACATAGACGAACAGCAAAAATGCGCTGGCTGCCAGTGAGCCTTTCAGGAAAAACATTCCGCCGATTGGAACCATCAGCAACATCCCACATTCGATGATAACAACAAAGGCCGCATAAGGTGGCCCCATGCGCCGGGAAGTTTCATTCCACATGGCGTTTTCTTCCTGGATAGCGTCTGAAAACTTTTGAAACGATTTGCTCCCCATGTTATAGGCTTTAATCAATTTCATGCCGCTGATGTACTCAATCATAACCGAGTTCAGTGTGGTAATGGAGTGATTGGCCCGTTCCATCAGGTCATCCGTATTGCGGAACATCATCCCCATTACAACAACAGCAAGGATCAGCGGAACCAGGGAAATCAATGCCAGAGGAATATTGACGGTCATCAGATAAAGAAAGATGACTACCGGCCCAACCAGATAGCACACAAGGTCAGGAAGGTTATGAGCCAGGAACAGCTCCAGCTTTTCAATATCTTCATTCAGAACCGTTTTTATATCCCCGGTGCGCCGTTCATTCAAGGCCCCCAAAGGCGCTCTGGCCATGTGTTCTGCAACCATACAGCGCACTTTGAAAAGAGCGCCGTAGGCCCCTTTGTGGGCTGCTACGCCGGAACAGCCAAACAGGGCAAACCGCAAAGTTACCGCCACTGCAATCATTACCACGGTATGTACAACAAGTTCCTGCGTGCAGGTATGATTGAAGGTGGCGTCCATCAGCCGGTAAATTCCAATGTAAGGGACGATAATGCAAAGACCGCTGACCGCCGATAGAAAAATTGCCAGGAACAGCCAGATTTTTTGCTCACCGGCCCAGTGGAGCAGCAAAGCTACTCTGTTTTCTTTTTTCTGTTTCATAGATCACCTCTCCTTTCCATCTGAAACAGAGAACAGCTCTCTCAATTTCGGGAGGGCATCCATCACAACAGGTACATCATCGGGCATTTCGCCCTCGTCAAAATGCAGAACGCGGGAGCAGGTTCGGCAGACAAACTCAAAATCATGGGTAACGATGAAAATAACCTTTCCCATATCAGACAATCGCCGGATCAGCCCTGCCACCTGTGCCATACTGTCAAAATCCAGGCCGCTGGTCGGTTCATCAAATACCAGAAGATTTTTTCCGCAGATCATACTGACCGCCACAGCCACCCGCTGTTTTTGACCGCCTGACAGGGTGTTCGGGTGTCGTTCCCGGTAAGCGGCAAGCCCCAATTCCTCCAATGTTTCCGTCACTAATTTCTGATCGGGATTGCGAATACCAAAGGAGCATTCTGCCTCAACACTGTCAGCAAACAATTCGTAGTTCACATCCTGCATGACCATGTAAGACTTCGTCAGCCTTGCCTTTCGGTCCATCGGCCTGCCATCCCACAGGAATTGTCCATCGCAATCCTTATGCAGCCCGCACAAGGCGCGGGAAAAGGTCGTTTTGCCTGCTCCGTTATGACCAACCACGCCGATAACTTCTCCCTTCGCGGCGGAGAGGGCGATATGATGTAAAATCGTCCTCTTTTTGTAGCGGAGTGTTACATCTTGAAGTTCAAGTATGGGTGCTGAAACAGGCAGGCACTTCTGTGGAGGAAGTACCTCTGTCAAATCTACCGCCCGCAGCCCCATGTGTTCACGCTCGGCTTCTGGCAGCTTGCGAAATTCCTCCGGCGTATAAATTTTTCTGATTTGCCCTTTTTCAAGATAAACAATGCGGTCTGCAAGTTCCATCAGGTAGTACAGCCGGTGTTCCGCAATTAAAATCGTTTTGCCCTGGCTTTTTATCAGCCGCAGGTGTTCCTTTAATTCCTGAATGGAAGTCATGTCCAGGTTAGAAGATGGCTCGTCCAGCAGATAAATTTTCGGGTTCATAGCGTAGACAGAAGCAAAAGCGATTTTCTGCTTTTCACCGCCGGACAATTCAAAAATGTTCCTGCTCCGCAGCTTCTGGATATGCAGATCCTCTGTTGTCTGTTCTACCCTCTCGGCCAATTCCTGGGGAGGGCGTGCCTCATTCTCAATACCGAAGGCGATCTCGCTGTCGGTGTCCACATTGAAAAATTGTGTCCGTGGATTTTGAAAAACCGAACCAACCTTTGCGGCAATTTGGTACATGGGAAGATTACTGATCTCCTGACCATCTACCAGCACACGGCCATGAAGTTCCCCCTGATAAAACTGCGGGATCAATCCATTGACCAGGCGTGTAATCGTTGTTTTGCCACACCCGCTGCGCCCACAGAACAGGACACATTCTCCATCTAAAATTTTCAGATTGATGTCATGCAGGCCATCATGCTCCTGCCCATCATAAGAAAAGGATACATTTTCAAGCTCAATCAACCGATGACACCTCCCCGCACACACAATTCAAAAATCAGAAAAGCAACGGCAACCGCCATAATCATCCAATCAGCAATTCCGCACTTTATCTGAACAAGGCAGGTGCGTGGATTAGGATTTTCTATTCCGCGGGTAACAGAAGCGATGGAAAGTTCATCTGCCGCTTTCGAGGCCGTCATCATCAACGGCACATAGATACACTCTACCGTCATTCCCGGATGGGACAGAAAGCCCCCCAAAGAAGGGGAAACATCTCTCATCCGCATAGCGTCCTTGATATATCGCCAATCCTCCTGGATGGTCGGAATATAGCGCAGCATGACCGCCAACGGGATCACTAATTTCTTCGGCGCATGGACACGGTTCATCGCGGACAGAAACTCATTCACCTTTGTTGTTGACAGTACAATTCCGGCCAACATCCCACAGGCATAGACTTTATGAAACAGACCTAAAAAGGCGATGAACATAGTCCGTAGCGTTCCTGTCATTTCAGCCATGATCCAGACCGTCAGAACGCAGATGACAGCATAGAAGCACACTGCCTTGATGACATATTTCCATTTTCCGAAGAATGTTCCCAATATTGCAATCAGCACAACAAGCGCAAACTGGTATGCGAGAGAAGGGGCGAACATGGACGCTAAAACACAGATCAGGATAAGAAAGAGCTTGGCCCGTGGGTCAAGCCAAAGCCCTTTCTTCTGGCGCTCACCGCTCATGCCGTGATACCCGCCTTTTCAAACTGCTTTTTCAGCATTTTGCAGCCTACAAAGGCACTGATTGCCGATGTAATGATAGCGGCTGCAAACATGGCAATCAGGATGCCTGTGTTGGCGGTTGCCTGCATGGTGTCAATGTAGCTTTGTTCGGTTCCGTTACCCAGCATGGTCTGCGCCCATCCATTGGGGTCAGCAAAGAAAACGATGTACGACCCAGTGCCGCCCAGGGAGAACAGGATATATGCAAGGCTGTTGAGCTTCTTGCTCTTATACTGTCCTGCACCGGCAACAAAATCGGCGACCACCGCCATAATCAGATTGCCCAGCGCAAAGGCCCAGTGCATACCCGTAACGAACCAGATGATACAAATGACAACGCCCATAATGGAAATGCTCCACCTCTTTTGAACCTTTGCGATCATCAGCAGAAAAACCGGTCCCGCAAGCAGACCGCTCCCGGCCGGCATAAAGAATGTAAGCACCGGGTTGGGGGCAAAAAAGATACCGCCTACTAAAACGAAAACGAATACCAGCGCCGTGAAGATACCTGTTGTTACCAGGTCTTTTACCGTAAGACCTTTTTTCATAGAATTACTCATCTTGATTCTCCTACCTTTCGTTGCCTTGACTTGACAAGTGTTTTGTGATATTATTCGGTTAGGTTTGGCTAACCATCACTTAATACAATACGCTTGTAGCGAACGACATGCAATAGGTTCCGACGATGTTCGTCCGTTCCTTTCAAAAGTTCGTCCAATCGTTGCAAAAAGGAGGCGGGCTATTTTCATGTCCGAAATTATCGACAAATTTTACACACCTCTGCTGACTGGTCATGGTTTTATCCGCGATCCAGACAATCAGCAGTATGGTGATTTGGGGATATGCTGGAAACTTTCTCCCGAAGTTGGAGAAGGCACTTACTGGACTTATGGACAGAAAGACCTTTATGACATTAAGATACACAACTTTTCATTCCATGAGGATTTCATGCTGGAATTTTCTTTGCCGGAATGTTTGAGCATTACACGCTATGACTCGATTTCCGGTGAAGAACTATCTCCATACCGCAGATTGTCTGCTGGTTGTATCAAAACCTTTATTGGAGGCTATACACCCTATAAAGCATTGATCCACAAGAATATTCCGATCCGTTCGATTGGGATTGAGATTGCACCGGCATATTATGAGGATTACCTGAAAAAACTGTACCCGGAGGCACAGATCAATCCTGTAGATGCCTTTCGGAAGATCGACCAGACTTCCGACTTTCCAGAAATGTCGCGGCTACTCACAGAAATCAAAGACTATCGAGGGGAAGGTATTGCCGCAAAACTTTTTTATGAGGGGAAAGTCGCAGAAGCTGTTTCAATGGTTGTGGAATATCAGAAGAAACATCCTGATAAACCGGCTCATAAACTCTCTCAACAAGATATAGAAAGTATCCAGACTGTTGCCTCATATCTAAGCGACCATTATGCTTCTGATATTCCTCTGGAAAGGTTGGCGCAAATCGCGTGTATGGGAACAACAAAATTGAAAAGTTGCTTTAAAAAATACTATGACTGCACTATCACAGAGTATGTTCAACAACGGCGAATGAGTCAGGCAGAGTATCTACTGGCATATACGGAATTGACAATAGGACAGGTTGCTCAAACCGTAGGTTATTCCACTTCAAGTAGATTTGCAGAATTATTCCGCAAAAGTACCGGACTATTACCGGGTGAATTCCGAAAAATGGCTCAAAAATAACGCTATGTACTCAGCCGCCTGCAAACACAAGCGGCTGTTTTCTTTTTTGGCCGGTTAAAAAGCTGGCACTCCGTACCCGTACACCTCATAATATCCTACGGGATAGCTGTTCTGGCGGCACTCGTCGCCGGAATTGCCCTCTACCGTGTAGACGCGGCCATCCTCGACCTTTTGAACGATACCCACATGGTCGGGTAGTCCGTCCTGTCCGCTTTCATCATCCCAGTCAAAAAAGATAATGTCACCGGGGCGCGGTTCGTAGCTGTTGTCCTGCCAAAGCCCGCGTTCCTTGAACCAATCAGAGCCTTGAATACAGCCCGCGAACTTCGGGATAATACCGTTTTCAATATACCCGCATTCATTTGCGCACCACGATACGAAACACGCACACCATTCCACACGCCCGGAAAAACCATACCACGACCAATAAGGCTCTCCGCCGATATTCCCGATCTGCGAAAGCGCCACCGAAACGATTTCCCCATCGCCGCCGGTAATCCCATACAACACGCTCGTCCACAGGGAATTGTTTTCGTCGGCCAGCAATTCGGCAAGCTGCTCTTTCTGATCCTCGCTGAAGCCATACTGCGCCGCCATCTCATCGGCAGTCTTGTGGCTGACGGTAATATACAGATAGGTTTGGGTAACGGTCACTTCCGTTTCCACGATATTCCCATTCCCGTCGTCGCTTTCCTGAATCACCGTTTCCGTCTTGGTGTCGGTGCTGGAGGATATGGCGTTCATCTCCCAAAATATATCTTTGAGAATCTGCTTTTTCCCGTCGTCCATTGTGGCGACTTCCTGCGCGTTGTCCGGGTCATTGGTGGTTTTCACCGCATAAACCGCAAGCACCTCTTTCCAGACTGCGCGGGAGCCGGACATCTCCAGCACATCATAGGTGTGGGAAGCCTTGGTTTCGTCAAGTTTGTCTTGGTACTCGGTATTGATTTCCTGCACAACGCCCTGCATGGTCATTCCGCTTCCGCTGTCCTCACTGGAAAAGAAAATCCCAAAGCAGGAGCCGATAATCATGGCGATCAGGCAGATAATGATAATCACCAAAACAGCGATCCAGCCCCCGGCTGCAATGGCGGCAATCAGCGCCTTTGTCCCGGCAATGATCGCTTTTACCGCCAGCGCGATTGCCTTGGCAACAGCCTTTGCTGTAACCGCCGCAGCTTTAGCGGCAGCACGGGCAGCATGAGCCGCAGCCCTTGCCGCCCGTGCGGTGGCCTGCGCTGTTTTCTGCGCCGCCTCTGCCGCCTGTTGGGTGGTCTTGATCGTGGTTTTGGCTGTACGCTCTGCGGTTTTTACCGTTTTCCGTGCAGCCTTTACCGTCCCTTTAGCGGTGGATTTTGCAGTCTGCTTGATGGTTTTGCCGCCCCGGTCTACGGTTTTAATGGTTTTCTTGGCGTTGCCGGTGGTGCGCCGGATACTTTCAGCCGCCTTGCGCCGCGCCTGTTTTTTGGGCTGGTTGACCGCCCGCTTTTCAAAGTAATCCTTTGCTTTGGAAATATTCTCTTTGGTGGTCTTTACACCTTTGCGGCCTTGTCGGTCAAATTCACGCACAGCCTTCTGCGCTGAATCCAAACCGCCGGAAACGCGGCCAGCCGCATATTCTTCCGGCGAATCCTCCTGCGGTGCGGCGCTGTGTTCCGCTTTTTCCTTGGTGCGGATATAGGCGTTTTTCATTCGCTGTGCGGCAGTAGCCGATTTGTCAATGGCTTTTACCGTCCCTTTGGCAACGTCCTTCACCTTAATATCCGGCATTTATCTCACCTCCCTCCGGCATACTGTAAAAGCTGCGGCGTTTCAGGTTTCATTCCCGGCCACCTCCGCCTGTGGGGAAGCAACCTTTTTTGCCACGACGACCATCCGCCCGTTGGTCTGCGAATATTCACAAGTGGAAAGGGTAATCAGCTTGTCGCCATACGCGGCGGAAACGCCGGTATCGTATAGCGAAAGCTCCTTGCACTTGGCAACATACTCGTCAAAGGCGGCTTCACTCTCTGCATTGACGAAATGGTAATACTGAAAGCCGGATTCCGCGTAGGCCACCGTCTTAAAGGCTGCGATTACTTCGTATTCGCCATAGCCGCCCAGCGTGTCAAAATAAATCGTCTTATGCTCCCGGTAGAAATCCTCGTCCGTATATTTGCACAGATCGGAAAACATACTGCCATTGTTCATGTGGTGTCCATAGAGCACCATATTGTCGGAAATATCCGCGTCGCAGTTTTCCGCCGCATAGGGAACGCCATAGTTGCTGTACGACTTATCAAAAGCGTGTTTCAGGTAGAAATCGGGGTCGTCCTTGGTCTGCATGACAGGATAATCAATCCGTGTGCCGGGAATGGAAATCCAGCCGATCAGGTCGTCGTTCTGCGCGAACACCTCCGCATACTTTTCAAAGGCGGTCATTTCCGGCTCGGCAGCTTCCTCGCTTTCCGGTTCCTCCGGTGTAGATTCCCCGACAACCAGCGCGGCCACCTGTTCAAAGGCTTCGGCGCTCTGCTTCTGGTCGTGGTATTCCCGGAACAGCATAATGCCGGAGAAAAGGAAAAGGGCGGCGCAGAACGCCGCCCCCGCAATCATCAATTTTCTTTTCATGGATATATCCCTCCTGCTTTACCGCGCCTGTTCCTTGGAAACGGGCGCTTTGGCTTTTTCTGAATGTTCGGTTTTAAGCTGACGCAGTTCGGATTTGACCGATTGTTTCTGTTCCTCCGACTCCTTGCCACGCTGCACTTTTCCCATCAGCTTATCCGCACCGCGCGCCATTTTGGAAAACGCAGCGCCGCAGGATTCCAGAACGCCCCGCAGCTTGGCAAGCACGCCTTTATTTGCTTCCAGAATCCCGTTTTGCTTTGCCGGTCTGCCCAAAAAGGCGCGTCCGGCGTTTTTCATGTGGCCGCCCACTTCGTGAAGTTCCTTGCGGATCACGTCAATCTGCCCGGCGTATTGGCGCATAGACTGCGCCGCATGGGAAAAGCCGCTTTTGATTTTGGAAAGGGCGGCGGGAATCCGCATACTCTCCACAGCCTGTGCCAGCGCCGATTTGCCTTTTTCCTTAAAGGCTTTCACCGCCTCCCCAGCGGATTCCACCACCTTGCCCTTGGCAACGGAAACCATCGTCCCGACCTGTAGGATTTTATCCTCCGCTTTGGTAACGATTTTGGCGCACTTGGCGCGGATTCCCTTGTCGTGCAGAAGATTTACTTCCGCGTGCATTTCCTGAATCTCATTCATCATCACGGACAGGTTGTATTCCATGCTCTCGATATATCCCACAAGGGATTGCACGTCCTCTTTCTGCTTGTGCAGCCCGTTTTTCTCCAGCACCTCATACAAATCTATGATCTGCGGGTGGACGTTCAAACTAATTGTTTGCGTTTCCATTTACAGCACCTCCAAATACGCCCTCGCCGGGCTTGGTTGTCATAAGCTGATACAATTTCGTGTTCTTGGGGAATCGGTTGATAAACGGAACAAGGGCGCTGCCATACTTGATAAGGCCGCAGCCCGCGTCCGCATTGGTAACGTAGCTCATCTGCTCGTCGGAAATATTCAAAAGTTTCGCCAGCTTCGCACGGTCAGACGCAGCCTGATTGAGCATAACCACAAACTCCGAATTGGAAAGCATGGTGCTGGCCTGCACCGAATCCAAAAGATACTCCACATTCTGCGTGATTGCGGTTGGATATGCGCCGCGCTTTCTAAACTGCCGCCATGCAGAATTGAAAAAAATGCCGCTTTGCTCGTTCTCAAATACCACATGGAATTCATCAATAAAAACGTGGGTGCGCTTGCCCTTTTTCCAGTTGAGGGTAACGCGGTTGAGAATCGTATCGGTGATAACCAACAGGCCGGTGGGCTTTAACTGTGCGCCGAGGCTGCGGATGTCAAATACCACAATCCGCTTATCCAAATCCACGGTGCTCTCGTGGCCGAAGATGTCAAGAGAACCTTTGGTGAACAGTTCCAGCGAAAGGGCGATTTCCTTTGCCTTATCCTCCGGCTGTTCCAGAATCTTATCCCGCAGATCGCACAGGGTCGCAACCGTGCCTTTCTGCTGCGCCTCCTGATACACCAGCGCGGTGCAACGGTCAATGATGGATTTCTGCTGCGGCCCCACGCCGTTTTTATCAATCTGCTCCACCAGCGACATAACAAACTGCGATTTCTCCACAATGGGGTTGTTTTCGCCATACCCGTCTACCATATACATGGCGTTCAGCCGGTCTTTTCCGCCCGCCGCCATACGGATAATAGTGGAAATATCACCGCCCAGCGCCTGTACAAGCGGGGCAAATTCGCCCTCCGGATCGCAGATCAAAATATCATCGTCGGTGTTCAGGATTAAAAAGGTGATAAGTTCTTTCGCACAAAATGATTTTCCCGATCCGGGAACACCAAGCAAAAAGGCCGACTGGTTCAGGAGATTCGCCTTGTTGCACATGATAAGGTTGTGGGAAATGGCGTTCTCCCCGTAGTAAATCCCGCCGCTGTCCCGGATTTCCTGCACCTTGAACGGAATAAATACCGCAAGGGATTCGGTGGTGAGGGTGCGGAACGCATTGATTTTCCGCGCGCCGATGGGGAGCACGGTATTCAGCCCGTCAAGCTGCTGGAACTTGAGGGTGGCAAGCTGGCACATATGCTTGCGGGCAACCGAAAGCACCGCCTCCGTGTCGCTGTCAAGCTGCTCCTTGCTGTCGGCGCAAAGCACCATTGTAATCAAACCGAACATCATGCGCTGGTCGCGGGTGGTAAGGTCGTCTAAAAACTCCTTAGATTCCTTGCGCTGCAATTCCATGTCGTAAGGGATTACCGCCGAAAAGTTATTGTTGGCGTTCTGGCGGCGCTGCCAGTTGGTAATGTTCGTTTCCACTCCCAGCAGCCTGTTCTCGACCTCCCGCACCGCTTCATCGGTGGGGACGGGAACCACGTCAATCGACAACATCATATTGCGGTTAAAATCCGTAAGTTCCGTCACCATACTGTCCTTGATATACGAAGCATAATCTTTAAGGAACAGCACCCGGCAAAACTTTTCGCCCAGCTTCAGGTAGTCGCTGTTTTTCTCGATAGAGTCCGGGCAGATATAGTCGCGGAAATCATGCCCTTTTTTCATCATGTCCTGCGGGTCAAAGTGAAAAGCCGCTTCCTCGCCCTGCCGGTAGAAGTCGTGGAGGACGCGCAGCTTTTCCTTCGCGTCCAGTTCGGTGCATTTGGAACCGAGGGCGGAGAAATGGGAAATGAGATCGGCTCCCACGCGGGCAAAATACGCCCGGGCTTCTTCAATATCCTTTTTCACTACCGATATGGTGAGGTATTTTTCCTGCACAATCCCATTCGCGCCGGTGGCTTTGTCCAGCAGCATTTGATTGTATTCCCTGCGGTATTCGTCCCGGAAGTCGCCGCGCAGGGGCATGAGGATAGACTGCTCAAAATTGGCTTTATTCAAGCGCCGGTTGTTGATGGTGATTTTGGTGGTCGCGCCGGAATCAAGGCTGTTGAGCAGTTCCGAATAGGTTAAAAACATACTCTCCTTGTCCTCGCGGCTGGCGACAAGGTAATTGATGTCGGTAAACTTATACGTCTTGGCAAACTTTCCGCCAGTCATAAAAATACCGTCCTTCCAGATTCGGCGGACGGGGATCACATCCTGCACTTTCCGGGGGACGGTGTATCGTTCCTTATCCTGTTTCAAAAGGTTTTTCAGGGTTTTAATCATGCTTTGCCTCCTTTTTCGCGCCCTTGCGCTTTTTCCTGCTGCGCCCTGCCGGTGCGCCGCCCTTTTCGCGGCTTTCAATGGTATCTTTCAGGGCTTCGTAGTACAGATTTGAGGATTCAAACCGGATTTCTTTCGGCTCGATGATTTCAGAGCGCAGCCACGCCCAGATAAATTGTTCGGCGGTCATCCCGTGGTAGGTGATGAAGCCCAGCACCGCAAAGGGGGCAGCGCCGAGAATACACATCCACGAAAGGGTTTCAATCCCGAAGTACGGGCGCAGGATAAAATAAAGGCCCACAGCAACGCCGCAGGCCAGAACAGAAAAGATAAACTGCCGCATACTCAAACCGAAAAACATGGATTCGGTATAGTTGCGGATTTCACGGTTGATTTTGACTTCCAATAGAGGTTTCCTCCTTTACTTTATCAATGCGCGCTTGCGCCAGCGCACAGTATTCGGGATTCAGGTCAATACCAATATATTGCCGCTCTAATCGTTTGCATACAGCGCCCACCGTACCGGAACCGAAAAAGGGGTCAAGGACAACTCCGCCAGTCGGACAACCAGCCAGAATGCAAGGCTCTACCAGCTTTTCAGGAAATACCGCATAATGCCCATCGGCGCGGTATCCATTTGTGCTGATATTCCAAACATCCCGTTTGTTCCTTGCCTGAGTGCTTTCGGCAATCGGCTCCATAATAGCAGTACGGTCATAGTAATAGTGGGACTGCTTTGCCAATAGAAAGAGATGTTCATACGATTTGGTGGGCCGGTCTTTTACAGCTTCGGGTAAGCAATTCGGTTTTTGCCAAATCACATCACTGCGGAGATACCAACCGTCGTCACGAAGGGAAAAAGCCAGTAACCACGGAATGCCCAGCAGATCTTTTGCTTTGATGTTTTTCCACCTTTTCGGCATTGTGGCGTTTCTGTCATCGCTTTTACAGTGGTAGACCTGTTTGCTACTGGGGCGCTTTTCGATTGGTTTGCTCCAAGCCCCTTTGCCGCTTCCTGCATAGCTATCGCCAATATTCAACCACAGTGTACCATCTGGTTTTAATATGCGGCGCACTTCTCGGAAAACAGTTACCAGTACCTCCGTATATTCCGATGGAGTGGGTTCTATCCCAATTTGCCCATCCACACCATAATCCCGCAGTCCATAGTAGGGCGGGCTGGTAACGCACATCTGGACACTTTCGGATGGAAGCTGCTGTAAAATAGATAAAGCGTTACCGCAATAAATCATGTTACTCAAAAGAATTTCCTCCGCTTTTCTTTGTTTTCCCGCACCAACGCCTGCAAGCGTTCTTTCAGGCAGCAACAGGATTCTACCGTGCAGCCTTTGCGCTTGCCGCCATAATAAAGGCAGTATTCACAGGCGCAGTCTTTTACGGTATAGCCGGTAAACCGGCCATAGATTCTTGTATTCGGCCCCATAGCTTCAACGCCCCCTGTCGTGCTTCTTTTTCTGCTGCCGGTTGCCGATCTCGCCGGGGGCAAGATACAGCTTTCCGTCATGCTCGGCGGTGTGGGTGGGATAGCCCATGATTTTCAACGCTTTCTGCACCTGAAGCGCGTGTTCCGGCTTCGGCTGGCAGACGCCGATGTGCAGATACATTTGGAAATCGTCATACCAAGGCTGGCTTTCAAAATTATCCGCGCGGAAAAACGGGTCTTCCGCAATCTCCGCAAGCGGCTTGTTCAGAATGTCGTCCATACAGCGCCCTCCTTTATAAGCCCATCATTTCGCGTACAATCCTGTCGGCCATTTTTACGCTGCCAACGAGGATTAACATATTAAAGACCAGTTCACCTACATAAGACCAAACCTGCGTCACCGCCGCCGCGTTGGGGTCAACTGCCGGTGGAGAAGCGGCGAACAGGGAAAAGATAATGCAGGCAAGCACGATAATCGCGCCCTCCAAGCAAACCGCCGCATAGGACTTGATAAAACTTTTGCCGACGTTCTGTGATGGTTCCCCCGCAAAAGCGGAGAGAGGGACGGGGGCGATAGCGGTATAAAGATATAATTTGAAAAAACGCCCATACACGGTCATAATCATGATAAAAGACAAAACCGTGATGAATAAGCCTCCGATTAGCGTCACCGCCCACAGGGGGATGGATTCAAAGAAGCCGCAGCTTTCGATGGCGTCAATGATTTCCTGCGGCAAGACGGTTTGCTGCGCCGAGCCAAAGCCCGCGGCATTCATAATTGTGGAAACAAGCCCCTGCACGATTTCAAACAGCGCCATCATAAGCTGCAAGCCATAGGTGACAACGCCCTTGGCAAGCGCGAAGCGGATAAATAGCTTCAAAGCGTGCTCCGGCTTTTTCAATTCGGCAAAGCTCCCGCACGTTTTTACAACGCCTACGACAAAAAACAGCACCAGCAGGGCAAGGCCGATGGCCTGTACTGCACCGTGGATATTCACGATTACTGCCCATATCGTCCCGCCTTTGAATTGCTGCGGGGATTGGGTAATAAGCTGCCAGATTTCCGCTAATTTTTCATTCCATGTGTTGAGGGCGTTTTCCAAGTTTTGTACGACCCAGTTATCGGACACCTGCATCACCTCCCGATGAAACTACATAATCAGATAAGCAGATGTCACTATCGACCTCATTGCCCCATACATCCCAACCACCTGTCTTTTCTCTGGCAAATAATTCAATACGCGGCAAGTCACCAATCAGTTCTATGATTTTTTCCCGCGTTTCATCAGGTTTTTTGCTATGCTTCTGTAAAGGGCTGATGATAAGCTGATGAACTCGTTTGGATTTTTGCTTTGGATGGCCTTTCGTACCCAAGAGGCAGATTTCAGCATTTCCCCTTGTCCAGAATCCCAAGCCAAAGAACCAGCCATGTCCGCTTTTGTTTTGCTTCAGCCAAACAAAAGCGGTACTTTTATACCGAAATCCCCAGGCCCGTATAAGCTGTAAAGCGTTTGGCAACATAGGAAAAGTTGTCCATAGAAAAAGAACCGCGTCTTTTTCTGTAAGATTGGTAACCGGCAATTTGCAAAGTTCTTTCAAAGCCATCGTGGGATATATCTTGGAAGCAGCACCTTCCACACCTTTTTGCTCGTATTGCCACGGGGGATCAGCATAAATAATGTTGTATTTTTTCATCACTTTCCTCCTTTCGGGCAGTTTGGGGGCGGGCCGCAGCCAGCCCGCCCCCAAACTGCCAAATCGAATCAGCCCGTGATAAGGGTCAAAATCTCTTTTGCAAACGTAATGATGACGCCGCCGGCCAAGGTGAGGAAACCGTTGGCGCGCTGGCTCGGGTCATGGCTTTTCAGCGAAAGGCCGATCTGCACAATGCCGAAGCCGAGCAGGATAAGGCCGATGGCGCGGATCAGTCCAAAAATAAAATCGGAAAGGTTGTTGACGACGGTGAGGGGGTCGCTGGCTGCAAAGGCGGTGGTGGTAAAGCAGCAGGCCATCAGCACCACCGCCGCATAAGCGGCAAAAGCGCGCTTGCTTTTTCTGCCCATCGGCAGTCTGCGGGTTTCCTTGTCGTTCTTCTTATTCCAAAGTTTCATGTTGCTCGTCCTCCTTTTTGATGTGGAAAATCGCTGCAATATCCTCGTCGGAGAGGATTGCAAGGTCGGTTGTTGAAAACGGTTCCTGTGAATCCTGCGGGAGATTTCCTTCTGCCACGGAAAGAGAGGCAACCGCATTTTCGGTTCCTCCGTGCTGGTAGGGCTTTCCTTTCCCGTCCGTGGTATATTTCACATAAGGGTGCTTTAGCAGGTCGTATTTTTCGTCGATCAAAGGACGTTCGCCGCGAATAAAAAGAAGCGCGTAGCGGTTATCCAGCATACGCACCTCGTCCGGCGTCATCAGTTCACGGCCTGTAAGCTGGTTGTTAGTTGAATAACTGCCGGAATGCCCGGTGCTCTTGCCATAGGTGTCCAGCCAAAGGGTGGATTTCCCAAGATAACTTTCGGAGATCAGCTTATGGGTGGACGTTTCATTCCCTCCAAGATAGAGAAATTCATCACAGTTGCCCATAATGGATTCCCATTGCTTTTCATACAGCGCCTTTAGCTGAGCGATGTTCTGAATGATAATGGAAACCGAAATGTTCCGGCTCCGCATGGTTGCCAGCAGCTTGTCAAAGTCGTCCGGCAAACTGACGTTGGCAAATTCATCCATTAGAAAATGCACCGGCACCGGCAAACTGCCGCCATGCTTCCGGTCAGCCGAATAGAAAAGCTGCTGAAAGGTGCTGGCGTAGAGAAGGCTCACCAGAAAATTGAAGCTGCTGTCATTGTCGGGAATCAATGCGAATAAAGCTACTTTTCGTTCACCGAGGGAGGATAAGTCCAGTTCATCGGTAGCGGTAAGCGCCGCCACCGATGAAAGGTTGAACTTTTCCAGCCGGGAGGCCAAGGTGATCTGAATGGATTTCAGGGTTTTGGCGCTGCCGGAACGGTAATCCTTGTAATATTTCACCGCAATGTGGTCGGGGTTTCGCATTTCAAGGCGTTCAAATAGTTCGTCAAGCGGCGATTGGTAGCTGTCGTCGTCCTCCCGTACCTCGCCCGCCCGCAGCATTTCCATCACCATCGGAAAGTTTTTCTCGTCCTCCGGCGCTTCGTAGTACAGGTAAAATACCAGTGAGAGCAGCAGCATGGAAGCAGCGGTATCCCAAAACGGGTCGTTAGATTGGCTCCCCTTGGGTGTGGTTGCCTTAAAGAGATTCGTCACCATTTTCTGCACGTCGTTATCGCTCTGAAGATAGGCGAAAGGGTTGTAGCAATGGCTTTTCTCCATATTCAGGAGATCGACCACCTTGATGTCATAGCCCTGTTTTTCTAATAAGCTGCCGCAGTCGCGGAGCAGTTCCCCCTTACAGTCGAGCACAAAATAGGAGGTATTCGCTTGGCACAGGTTCACTTTGCCATAGAACCGGCTTTTTCCTGCTCCGCTGCCGCCGCATACGAGGGTATTGAGCGTCCGTCGGTGTTTTCTTCCGTCCAGCCCCATGCGGACGTGCTGGGTGAAAATGCGGTTTTGGAATTGGTCTTTGTCCCTGTATTTCTTGTTCACAGCCCGGGGATCGCCCCATTTTGCCGAGCCATGTTCTTCGCCCCTGCGGTAGTTGCGGCGGGTGGAGAGATAAATCCCAACCCCGATTCCATAGGCGGCAATAAAAAGGAGGACAGTTTTTACACTGTCCTCACACCACTCAATATGAAACGGGGCGCTCATCGCTGCGGGGAAATACTCGATAATCGCCGGAATCCCGCCCGATACGGCGGGCGCTACCAGCAGGGCAAGCCATACAACGGGGATCAGGCCGAAAGCCCACGCCCAAATACCGCCGCTTCTTTCATCTGGCTTCATCGCGCCGCTTTCCTTTCTTTGGCGGGGCTTCAATGGTTTTTAACAGCACGTCCTCTACGGGGCCGGGGTCGCGCTTATCCTCCAGCAAATCGTTCCGCAGGTCGTTCAAAGCGCGGATCATAATCCCATGCTCGTATGGGTCAAGGGTCAAAACGACTTTTTCCTGTCTTTCCATTTCACACACTCCTTACCGTTCATGGTCGGTGCGGCTGCTCCGGCTTTTGTCCTTTCCCTGATACAGCACCTTGGCCATACGGGAATTGATCGAGTCCATCGCATTTTCCATATCGCGAAGATCCGCCTTGATAACGTCAACCTCTTTTCCGGCAAAAATGCCGTCCAGCTTGCTGCAATCGTAGCTGTCCCGGGTATCAATCCCGTATTTCTTGCACAGCATATACGACACGCAGAAGGCTTTGTTGCCGCATTCCGCAGGGGTCTGCTCCGGATTGACTGCCATAAGCTGCGCCTTTGCAAGCTCCTGCGATACGCACCGGAAAATGTCGGCGGCGTCCATGCCCTTTTCCACAAAAATAGAGTTCTGCTCCGGCTGGTACAGCGCGCCGCGCCGCCCATCGGGAAGCTGCTCAACCACATGGATGGCGGCGGGGGATTTGTAGATCAGTGCTTTCAGCAAAAGACGCTCGTCCAAAACGACCTTGGGCTGTTCCTGCCCCTGCGCGGTGGTCTGCGAAATGTCGTAAACCTCCTTGGCGTAGTAATTCTGTCCCGTTGACCCGTCCTTGCGCCGGTAGGTGTTTCCCGGCTCCAGAATGATAATGGGATTATTTTTCTCGGTTTTCAGGATTTCCGCGTCCAGATTCTCCCAGTATTTGTAGTTTCCAAGCTGCGTAGCGCCGGGGCATTTGTCATGGATCAGCAGGGCGTTGCGGGCGGAATATCGGTCAAAGCGCCCGTGGGTGTCGAGATAGCCCTGCACGTCGCCCTTGCCCTCTGAAAATTCATGGAAAATCCTGTCCAGCGTAGAGTAGGCTTCCTTGCGATGCCTCTGTTCCTTGATCTGCCACCATTCCAGCTTCCTTTGGGGATTCTCCTGCGCCGGGGATTCCTGCTCGGCGGGCTGCTCCAGAATATCGTCAAAATCATTCATCGTGTTTTACCTCTCCTTCGATTTGGATTTCCGCTTTTTGGGCGGCTGTTTATGGGTGGTGGTTTTCTGCGCGGCCTTTTTTGCCGGGGCGGGTTTTTCCTCGTGAGGCAGCTCCGCTTCCTGCTTCCTCGCCGCCTGAATTTCCCGCAGTTCCTCCCGGACGGATTTTTTCGGCGGGTTAGAAGTACCCTCTGCGTGCCTGTTGCTGTTCTCGGAGGTAGGCGCGGACGGAGGGGATTTTTCCGCCGCTTTGGAAAAAGAATCCGCTTTCTCCGCCGCCGGGTTTTCCGGCTGGCCCTTTTCCTTTTGTGCGGGCTTTTCCAGCATTTCGTCCACCAGCTTATCCTCCTCGCTCTTTTGCGGGGCAGACTGCTCGGGCGGGGTCTGCTCGCTGCCGCGAGATTCTCTGGATTTTTCGATCTCGCTCTTGATAGAGGCGGTATTTTCCGCAACCAGCTTAAATTTCTCAACAATCCGGTTCGCGCGTCCTGCGTCGTCCTCGAACACCAGAATGTCGATGGTATCGTCGCCCTTTTTGATGGGGATAGGGGCGTACAGAATCCCGTAGCTTTTGGCCTGCCGCGCAAATTCAGGGCAATCTTCCTTTTTGACCGTGTAAATCGTCATAGGGCGCTGCTGGCGCAGCATCGTTTCAATGCGCGCCTTGCCCTTGGTTTTCTTCTGGTCTTTCAAAACCGTGTACAGGGCGGCGGCAATATTCTTTGCTGCCGCTCCGGTGATCTTTAAGGCAACTTCAGCACCCTCAAGGCTCATTCGCACGATTTGTTCCGCTGCGTCGCCTGAATTGTACATCTCAAAATCATCTCCTTTCGCCGTGGAGAAATCCGCCTGCGGATTTCCGGCATGACCGCAGGCTAATTTCTGTTTTTCTGCTGCTCCGGGCGGTCATGCTGCTCCTTTCCTTGGGATTTTTCTTCTTCCCGGGCGGCTTTCATCTTATCCCGGATTGCTTGAGAGCGCACTGCAATATCCTCGCACAGCCTGACCTCCCGCCGCAATTCCTTCAACTGCCCGGACAATGCGGATATTTCCGCTTTGATCTCGGCCTGTTTTTCTTCGTCCTGCATGACCGGCTTGGTACGCAGCTTGCGGTAAAGCGCCTTGCGGCTGCTCACCGCTTCCTGTATTTGGCTCTCCACACCGGATTGAAAGGCGGAAAGCTGCTCGGCTGTATCAATGTGGTGCTTTGCCAGCAGCCGCACCTCGTCGGAAAGCTCCTTTGCCCGTATCAAATCTTCCCGGTAGGAGAACGGAAGCTGCCGGTGCTGCGGGGGCTTGCGCTTTGGGAAAATCCCCAGCAGATAGCAGTAGTGGAAATACAGGGCGCGGAAGCCGGTGGCTTTTTTCGTCTTGGCCAAGCTGCCTTTCAGCCGGTAGCGTTTTCCCTCCGGCCTTGGCGCAGGGCGTTCGGGGCGCGTCTGCGCTAAAATCCGTCTGCGAATTCCCTCGATGGTATAGCCCTCGCCCAAATTGCGGGCAAGCCGGAAAAAGCGTTCCTTACCCTGCGGCCGCACCGAAATATCCTTGCCGGTCTTGATTTCATACCCCATTTCCTTTAGGGCATGAAAAAACTGCCTCTCCGTCATAGAGCGCCGGATGGCAGTATCTACGTCGCTTTTTATCAGGCCGCGCCATGTGGGGCGGCCTTCCTGTTCCGCCCGCCATTCCCCGTAATGCTTGGATTTCCCGCGCTGCGGGTTTTCAATGACGGACAGCCCATACTCCCGGCAAAGCCTGTCGGATTCTTTCTGCATATCATAGTAATCCTTTTCGCTGCGGTAAAACTTGATCCCGTCAACAAAAGAAACGGTATTCAGGACAAAGTGGTTGTGCAGATGGTTTTCTTTATCCAAATGCGTGGCTACCAGCACCTGATATTTTTCGCCCCACAGCTTTTTTGCCAGCCGCAGCCCAATCTCGTGCGCTATTTCCGGCGTAGCCTCTCCGGGGGCAAAGGATTGATACCCGTGGTAGGCCACCACGCCGCCCTCCTTGCCGAAACGCTTTTTGACCGCGATCATCTCGTCGCGGGCTGTCATAGGGGTGCAGTTTACGCCGGAAACAAACCGCTGCATGATTTCCGCACCCTCGTCGTCCGTTTCGGCTTTCTCCGTCTTTTCCTGCTGTACCGCGTATTCGATCACGTCGGAAAGTCCCTGCGTTTCCCGTTCCGTCATATCCGGCTTTTCATAAAAGGCGGGGTTTTCCGTCTTATCGGGATTTTCTACATACACAACGAGCTTGCCAAGCCAGCCATGCACCCGCCAAATCGACGTGGTAGCCATTGCCGCCTACACTATCTGCCGGGGCAAAATAACCGCCTCCGTAATATCGCGGACGACTTTTTCAAATTGGCGCACAGCCGCGTCGTAGCGCGGCGCGTCGATCACATTCAGCACATGGGCTTTCTGCGCGATCTGGTTCAGGTTGTTGCCGACCCGGTGCAGTTCCCGCATAAAGTCAAAATATACAGGCGGGGGCGCGTCCTGTGGGACAACCCCATTGATAAGGTGGCGCAGATACGCCTCGCGGGAAATCCGGCTTTTCTTGACTTTCTTGTTTAAGGCTTCGGCTTCCTTGCGGTTAAGCCGCACCTTGATTTCAATATTCCTGTGATTCATGGCGTTCCTCCTTTCGGACGCGGTTGATTTGGACAAGGCACATCACGGTGATTCCAAGCAGCCCGCCGAGCAGGAGGCCGATGAGGAAAAACAGCAGTTCGTGCATACAAAATCCATCCTTTCATGCGGGGTTTCAGGGGTGCTCCCCCTGACAAGCTGTCCTTTGTCCCCAAAGGACGATGCTTGCTGGTAATATCCATTCCATTCCCCTGCGGGGAATCCCTTACCGGCAAAAAACATACTGCGCTTCAGTCCAAATGCAGCGCGTCGCAAATCTTATCCTCAATCGAGAGAAGAAAATCTACCGCGTTAAAATCCCCGGACAGCTTGGGGTAGCTGCCGGATATCGGAATGCGGAACGTGGCGCTTTCGGAATAGTTGTCGTTTCCCTCGACGGTCATTGTGCAGCAAAAGGTAACAGCAAGGGACATATCTTCCAGCAGCCATAATTCATAGCTTTGCGTTATGGTGCTCAATGCGGCGATCCCGCTGTCAAGGGACGTATCCAGCAAATACCCGTTTTTCCCAAACAGGCGGCTGCGGCGGCGATCCGGGAAAATGCAGTCGCTCCCTTCCAGTTCCAAAGCGCACACAGGCTCAAACTCCCAATGCAGCAGGGGTTCAAACTCCTCAAAGCTGCTGATATTGTCCATTTCCTCCTCGATTTCCTCGTACTCGTACCCATTTTCAAGGCACAGGCTTTCCAGCGTTTCACATAATTTGTCCATATCGGGAGAGAGATGGGAATACTTCATCGGTTTATCCGGCTTCTGCACAGCGCCGGATTCTGTCTGTGATCCTGCGGTATTGACCGTGATTCGTTCTATTTCCTCCTCCCTGAAGTCCATCAGCACAAGACCGGCGACCATATCGCCAATCTGCGCCATAGCCTTCTCGTAGGAATCCGCATAAATCGGGATGTGCTTTTTCGATAGGGTTAAGGTTACGTCATATTTTTGCATGAATCATTCCTCCAGTCTGATGGCAGGCGATAGGAAACCCGCCTTATCGTTCCATATCCCGGCTGCGGGTGCGCCGCCTTGCCTTGAAATCCACGCCGGTAAAATTGTCCGCGTCAAGGATATATTCCTGATTGCGCCAGTTGTCGGAAACCATCTGCTCGGCTTCCAGTTGGCTTTCAGCCTCCACGGTGACGGTCATTTTCAGCGTTTCGGTAATGGTAACGTCGTATTCTTTCATCGTTCTTTCGTCCTTCCCTTGGGCTTCTGAATGGGAATCCCCAGCCGGTGGCAAAGATAGTCGTTTACATCTTTTCCCCACGGCGGGGGACGGTTTTTCACCTCATACTCCTTTGGCAAAATAGTTTGAATCGCCTTTGCTGCCAGCCTGCCGGGGCCATCGTTGTCGAGGTGGAGGGCAACGGTTTTGATATGCGGATATTCCTCTAAATACTGGGTAAGGGCTGCTGGCAGCTTGCTTTCCTCAATCACTTTTTTGGGCTGGTACACACCGGCTAAAGAGAGAAGATTAAGCTGCCGCCAGTCGCCGCCCTCCAGCTTGTACAAAGTAGCGTAGGAGAGCAGATCAATCGCGGATTCAAACAGGTGTACCGTGCTATTTTTTGGATTTACCGGCAGGGCAAAGGAATAGTGCTTATCGCTGCCATTCACGTCGCCGTGAAAACGGGAATCATAAATCCCGCGCTGGCAGGCAAACCGCGCTTTGCCCTGCTTGTCGAAGCCTACGAAAACCACATTATGATAGGGATTGCTCTCATACAGCCGCCCGGTGGAAATGCAGAAGGAAATGAGTTCCCATGAAATGCCGCGTTTTTCCAGATAGGATGCTGCATATTCCGCATAGCGGTATTTCTCCGGCAGCAGCAGCGTCTTGGGCTTTTCCTTGACTTCGCTGGAAGCAACAACAGGCGGCTTTGCCGCCGCCTGTCCTACGATGCGTTCCATCGCTTCAAGGAATGAGTACCCGTTCACTTTGATGAGATAATCCAGCGCCGATTTTCCGCCGATCCCCTGCGAAAACCAGCACCATTTCCCGTTGGAAATCCGTAAGCTGTCATGGGTTTTGGTGCAGTAAACATTCCCCGATACATGGACAAGCTCCTGCGGCTCATAGTTTTGCAAATAAGTCAACAAGTCCAGCTTTTTGGCTTCCGCCACCACATCAGGTTCATAAAAAGGCATAAAAAAAGAAGCCCCCTTTCCATAGCCATAGAGTAGCCGCCCATACAGGGCAACCGGCTATGTAAAGGGGGATTTACGGAAGATATGTAAAAGCGGCGTGGGGTTCTCCACGCCGCCAAACGGATTATTCGTTTTTCAGAGCGCCGATCTTTTGCAGATAGGCAAATCCATCGGTATGTCCCCGAAAATAGATGTGTTCCCGTTCCATATTATCTGCCTTCATATACAGGCGGAAAAAGGCTGTGAGTATTTCATGTTCCTCGCCGGTAAGGTTAACCGCACCTTTCCCTTCCAGCAGTTGCATAATAAAGGGATTTTGCTTTTTCATTTCTTCCATTTGTTGTTTCAAAGCCTTATAGGGAGGGCTGTTTTTCCATAAATCCATAACAATGTCGCTATCAACCTCGCTGAACTGCTTGGAAATGCGTTCCGGCAAGGGCATATAGTTGCTGTCCATTGAAGATCACCTCGTACATCAAGTTTTAATGATACTATACCCACTCTCCAAAGCAATATCAAATGTGCGATTTTCGTTTGCGTTTGGTCTATAACCGTATAATACGGATATAGATTATTATAATATGCCGCGCCCGTGGTTACAATAGGATGTGTAAATATTCTGGGAACAGGAGGTGCGGTATGGAACTGGATTATAAGGCCATCGGGAAACGGATTAAAATCGCCCGGATTAAAGCCGATCTGACGCAGGAGCGTCTGGCCGAACGCATAGGGATTTCTCCAACGCACCTGAGTAACATTGAAACCGGAACCACCCGTGTGAGTTTGAGTACCATTATCAGTATCGCCAACGCTTTATCCGTTACAGGCGATGATTTACTCTGTGATAATATTATAATGGCGAAAGCGCCATTTGAAAAGGATATAGCCGCCTTGTTAGAAGATTGCGACGAATATGAAATCCGCATTGTAAAGGATATGGTTTCCTCGTTAAAGGATTCCCTGCGACGGGATTCCAAGCTGCGCCAAGCGGTAAGCGGGAAAACTGAATAAAGTTAAAGAAATATAAAAAGCTCCCTCATTTCATAGCCATAAAATAGCTGCTTGAATAATCGGCTGGCTATGTAAAGAGGGAGCGATTTTTATTGCGGAGTTTGAAAAGCTAAAGTCTTTTATCAAAGCCCTGGGATTTCAACCTTCAAAAGGAAAAGCGCGGCTATTGCCAAAATCCACGGGAGAAAGATGATCGGAAAAAGAAGGAGCCCTTTATGGCTTTCCCAATGATATTCGTCATATGAAAACAGCCTGTTTGGACTATTCAAATAGTAGAGGCTCAACTTTAACGGCGGCGTCATAGGGTGCTTAAAATATGCTTTGTATTGCTTTTTCTCGCCATTTATGGAATATTGATAAGTTGCATACCAGTTATAGCGGGCGACCTCCCCTTTGGGATGTTTCTTCAAAAGCGTTGCTTCAATCACATGATTCCTGCTTCTTGCAATATCACGTTTTCGCTCCCAACTCATCCGATAGTGGATTTTTTTATAGAGCGGAATTGCCACTACATATCCCAAAATAAGGATTAGAAATACGACACCCCATTTGACCCAGTTGACGGGGTTGTCTGTAAACAGATCATAAAACGCTTCTTTGATTTCCACATCAAATTCTCCTCAAAACTGTTTTGAATACCTTTTTCTTATCTATTATATCTTTAAATTTGATAGAAAACAACTATCTCATGATTTTATGTAAGAAAGCCGATAGAAAAACTATCGGCTTCCGGGTCACCGTTCCAATCCCACAACCTTCCGTTCGGGCTGCTCGTCGCCCTCGTCTGGGGCGCTGTCCAGCAGTTCCCGGTCTTTCTCGTCCATTTTCAAGAGTTTCGTGAGCTCGGCCAAACGCTTGGATTTTTCCTGAAGCTCCTGTTCCCGTGGGAAAGGCTTTGCCGCGTCTGCTTTGGCAGCCTCCATTTGGGCGGTGGTGTTTTCCAGCCTGTCCCGGTGCTCCTGCAAGCGGGTTTCCAGCCCGTTCAGCGCATTGTCCAGACGGGTAATGTTCCCATGAATGTCCGTGCCAAGGGAGGCGGTATGGGTAAGCGCCCCTTTCAAAGCCACACGGTATTCCTTGGAAAACGTCTCATAGAAAAGCTGCATTTCAAAGCCCCGGTAAGAGCCGATGGAAACCGGATCGGAATTGGTAAGCTGTTTGCAGGCTTCGATCAACGCCTTGCCAGCTTCGGCCTTTTCGGTGTAGACTGTCCCGTGAATCTGCATGGGCGGGAAATCTTCTTTTTTGGCCGGTGTGTTTTCCTCCCGCCGCGCAATATCGGCGGTGTAACCGGAAATACGTTCGTTTAACCGGCTAATCTCCTGCGGGTAATACTTGAGGATTTTATCTTCCAGTTCGTATCTCTGGCTCAAATGGCTGGCGTTCAGCATTTTCAGCTTGTTCACTTCGGTTTCCAAATTGGCGTGTTCGATAATCATGGGGTTGCCGGTGGCCAGCGCCTTGATCTCGTTGTAGGACAGCACCGCGTCGTCGATCTCCTGCATGACGCGGGCGGGGGATTTGGAGGTAAACACCTGTGAAATAAACCGCTGCTTGTTCTCCACCATCTGATAGAGATAGCTGTCGAACGTCCCCTCCGTAACATAGCGGTAGATCTGCACTTCGGGGTTTTGGTTGCCCTGCCGGATAATCCGTCCGCTTCGCTGTTCCAAGTCGCGGGGCCGCCACGGACAGTCCAAATCATGCAAAGCAATCAGCCTATCCTGTACATTTGTCCCTGCGCCCATTCGCGGCGTGGAACCGAACAGCACACGGATTTTGCCCCTGCGCACTTTGGCGAACAATTCTTTTTTCTGCGCTTCATTGTTCGCGTCATGGACAAAGGCGATTTCTTCGGCGGGAATCCCGCGGGCAATCAGCTTATCTCGTAAATCGTTGTAAACGCTGAATGTCCCGTCGTTTTTCGGCGTGGAAAGGTCGCAGAACACAAGCTGCGTCAAACGCTGTTCCTTGGTGTCCTCCCATATCCGGTAGATATTGCCCGCGCAGACGTTGACTTTACTGCCCTCAAAATCCGGGAGCATGGGGTTGAGCAGCCGCTGATCCAGCGCCAGCTTGCGCCCGTCGTTGGTAATGAGCAGCATATTGTCCACGGAGGGGTCAACCGTGCCGCTTCGCACCGCGTCGGCGCGTTCGGCAAGGGAGGAAACCATTTCCTTCTGCATTTCGCTGGGCTTGCAGACGACGGTTTCATAGTTGGCTTTCGGCACAGGGAGACCCAGCATATCGGCGGTCTGAATATCTGCCACTTCCTTGAAAACCGACATCAATTCCGGAAGGTTATAGAAATTGGCAAACCGGGTTTTCTGCTGGAAGCCCTTGCCCTCCGGCTTGAGTTCCATCGACGTGACCGTTTCCCCGAACTGCGCCGCCCACGAATCAAAATGGGTAAGCTCCAAGCGTTCCAGCGTGTCGTACTGCAAATACCGCTGCATGGTGTACATCTCGGCCATCGAGTTGGAAACCGGCGTACCCGTGGCAAAAACCACGCCCTTGTTGCCGGTGAGTTCGTCCAGATAGCGGCACTTCATATACAAATCGGAGGCTTTTAACGCCTCCGTCTGCGATATGCCGCCCACATTCCGCATTTTGGTGTAGAGGTAGAGGTTCTTGAACATATCCGCCTCGTCGATGAACAGGCGGTCAACGCCCAGTTCCTCAAATGTCACCACGTCGTCCTTGCGGCTTTGGTCGTTCAGCTTTTTCAGCTTGGCTTCAAGGCTTTTCTTGGATTTCTCCATCTGCTTGACGGTGAACCGGGAGCCTTCCTGCCTTTTTGCCGCCGCAATCCCCGCCACGGCTTCCGCAATCTGCTTCTTTAACATAGCCTGCTGGCGCTCGGTGGAAAGGGGGATTTTTTCAAACTGGCTGTGGCCGATGATGATTCCGTCATAATCCCCGGTGGCGATTCTGGCGCAGAACTTCTTGCGGTTCTGCTTTTCAAAGTCTTTCTTTGTCGCCATCAGGATATTGGCGGAGGGGTACAGCTTCAGGAAATCCGAAGCGAAATCCCCGATGATGTTATTCGGCACCACGAACAGGGATTTGTTGGACAGACCAAGCCGCTTTGCCTCCATTGCGGTGGCGATCATCTCGTAAGTCTTGCCAGCCCCTACTACATGGCCGAACAGGGCGTTGCCGCCATAAATTGCTCGGGCTACTGCATTGCGCTGATGAGGGCGCAGCTTCTTTTCGGGGTTCATACCGGCGAATACGATATGGCTCCCGTCATATTCGCGGGGCCGGATGGAATTAAACTTTTCGTTGTAAATCCGGCACAGCCTATCGCGGCGGCTTGGCTCCGCCCAAATCCACTCCTGAAACTTCTGCTTAATCAGGTCTTGTTTGTCCTGCGCGATAGCGGTTTCCTTTTTATTCAGGACGCGCTGCTCATGACCGTCCGCGTCCTGAACGGTGTCGAAAATCCGCACGTCCCGCAAATTCAGGGTGTCCTCGATAATCTTATAGGCGTTGATCCGCCCCGTGCCATAGGTGTTGTAGGCGCGGATATTGCTGCGGTCAATGCTCTTTTCCGAAACATTCCATTCGCCGGTGACCTTGGAATAACGGATGTGGATGCGGCGCTGGCAATGCCAAGGCGTTCCCAAAAGCTCAAAGGTAAAATCTTCAATCACATCTTCGGGAATCCACGTCGTACCCAGCCGCACGCCGATTTCCCCAGCAGTCAAATCCTTGGGCTGTACCTTTTCCAGCGCCTCTACATTGACCGCATAGGCGGGGTCGCGCTCCGCCGCGCGTCTGGCGGTTTTCAGCTTTTCCCGCACCCGGCCGGAGAGGTATTCGTCGGCGGTCTGCCAGCCCGTAAGGGGGTCGTCGCCAGATTCCGGGTCTTTGAAAATCACCCCGGCAAGGTCGCGCTTGATCTGCTCAATCCTGTCGCTCCCGCCACCCATAAGGCTTGCCATAAAACCCAAATCCACGCAGGCTTTTTCCCCGATGGAAACCGCAAGGGCTTCGGAGGCGGTGTCCACCCGGCTGACTGCGATATATGGCTTGATGGTGCGCTTGCTGAACATGGCGGCCTTGCGTTCCAGATTCCCGTTTTCGTCCAGCACTTCGAGGGAACACAGGATAGGAAAGCTGCTGTCCGGGGAAAAGGCGGTGGTGTTGGCGCGGCTGTTCAGCAGCCCGTATTTCGCGGTAAAGCTGTCGTACAGGCGGTTCAGTTCCCGCTGCTCCCGTTCCACAATCTCGTCCGGCGCGCTTTCCGTCTGGTATTCGATCAGCCGCCGCACACAGTCGCGGATGGCGATCATACCCTTTACGCGGCTCTGGCCGGTAAGGGACTGCTCCACAGGGAACATCCGGCTGTTTTCCCGGTAATAGATCGCCCCGTCTACCAGCGTAAAGCTGAAATTGCGGACGTTCGGGTCGGCGGGGATGGATTTATCCTCTTCCTCGCCCTCCAGATCCTCGATTTCGTAGTCGGCGTATTCGGCATGAAGATTCTGCACAGCCTCCGCCAGCAAATCCGAAAGGCTTTCGGCCTCAAAGGGCTTGCAGGTGGTTTCCTTGGCGTTGCCATACATCATGTCGTCAAAGGCCATTTCGCCCAGCACCATCTCCGGGTGGTCGATAAAATACTGGTTGATTGGCACACCGTTTTCCGTCTGCCCGAGATGCAGCCATTCCAAACCGGAATCCGCTTCCGGCATACTCACGTCGATCAGCTTTTCACGCTTTTGCAGGAAGATAATGTCTGTCGTTACCTGCGTACCGGCGTTGGCGTAAAAGGCGTTGTTGGGTAAACGGATTGCGCCTATCAGTTCGGCGCGTTCCGCGATATATTTGCGGACATTGGGATTTTGCTTATCCATCGTCCCCTTGGAAGTGACGAACGCTATAAGCCCGCCCGGACGCACCTTATCCAGTGTGCGGGCAAAAAAGTAATCGTGGATCAGGAAATGGTGCTTGTCATACCGCTTGTCGTGGAGGGAGTAGCTGCCGAACGGGACGTTGCCGATGGCAAGGTCGAAAAAGCTGTCCGGCAGTTCGGTATCCTCAAAGCCCTGCACCGCGATACTGTTCTGCTGGTAAAGCTGCCGAGCAATCCGCCCGGTGACGGAATCCAGTTCCACGCCGAACAGCTTGCTGTCCTTCATACTCTCCGGCACCAGCCCGAAAAAATTGCCGATCCCGCAGGATGGCTCTAACACGTTGCCGGTGCGGAAGCCCATGTTTTCCACCGCCTGATAGATAGCCTTGATGACGGTGGGAGAAGTGTAATGGGCGTTTAAGGTGGTCGCTTTGGCCGCTTCGTATTCCTCCGGGGAAAGCAATCCGTACAGCTCGGCAAATTCGTCCGCCCACTGTTCGTTGTTCTCGTCGAACGCCTGCGGCAAGCCGCCCCAACCCACATAGCGGGACAGGATTTCCTGTTCCTCTGGTGTGGCAAGCCTATCGTCAAATTCGATTTCCTTCAAGGTGCGGATCGCGGCGACATTGTTTTTGAATTTGGTCTTTGCACCGCCCTCGCCCAAATGATCGTCAGTAATGCGGAAGTTATGGCGCTCGCTGCTGGGGATTTCCGGGTGCAGCACAAAGGGCGAAACCTTTTCCCTGCGCGCAGGCGGCGGGGCGGGCAGCTCTTCTTTTTTGGCCGGTGTTTCTTCCTGCGCCGGTGCAGTCAAATCAATGACGACAGAACGCAGTTTGACCGGCTCCTCCTGCTTTGGCGGTTCCTGCTCCGCAAGCAGCCGCCGCACTGTGTCAATGTCCTCAATACGGTTGATGGGAAAGCCCACACTTTCCTCAAAGGTCAAATCCCGCAAACTGGCCTTATCATCACTGACGCTTTCCACCACGAAGCGGCGTTCATCTATTGAGATTTCTTTTCCAAGAATCTCGTCATTTTCCCTTTCGGGGGAAACCGTCATTTGCTGTTCATAGCGGTCAATATCCTGCTCCGAAAGCCATTCCGGTTTTTCAGGAAGTGAAGCATACAGCTCCCGCATTTTAGCGATCTGCTTTTCAACGCTTCCCGCCCAAAGGTGTTTTTCTGACCGCCCACCAGCGCCCAAATAGTAATCGCAATCTGTCCGCAGCCGGTCTAACAAGCGATAGTCGTTAGAATAATCCCGGCGTTCCGACTGTTCCCGGATACGGCCGCTTCGCAGATTGTTTTCAAATTCTTCCCGCCGCATGGAAACAGGGGCTTGCTGCGGCAAGTCGGGAAAGGTGTACCAAACCTCGTTTTCCTCGATACGGGTGAGGACAAATTCGGAGCTGCCTTTCCCGTCCTCGCTGAAAATGACAAAGTGGTCGCCTGCCGCATATTCCAAGGGCGGCAGCTTCGCCCGTTCCACTGCAAGCCATTCGGCGGCTTGCTTTTCACTGACCGCCTTTTTGACTTCCTCCAGATAGGCTTGCGCCTGCCATTCGCTGGTGAACTCCTCGCTTACGCCCTCGTCGTCCACATAAATGGATGCGGTTTGATCGTCCCAAACCGCATAACCGTCATCGGTTTCAATCAGGAAAAATCGTTCCTCCGGCGGCAGCGCGCTGGCTGCGGCGATTTGCTCCGCCTGACGCAGCATTTCATCGGCGCGGGAGGCAGGCTGACGGTTTTCGTACTGCTCCTCCGCAAAGGCGATCATCTCGTCAAAATCGAGATTGGCAAGATATTCGTTGAGGTCGCTCAAATCCTTACAGGAAATCGTGCTGACGGTTTCCCCGTCCACCTGATACACCAGCCGGGAATCCACAAGGTCGGCGCTGATTTCAACGGTGTGTTTTCCGTCATGGGTTCCGGCCATAGCCAAATCAACATGATGAAGGTCGGAAAAATCCGCTTCCTGTTCAAATACCTCCATACAGTAAGCATTGATAAGGCGCTTTGCTTCCATGAGGGCGGGCGGCTCCGTTTCCTCCGGCACAATCAGGTGGTCGTTCATGGGATTGTCCCGCACCTTTGCGTCAAACTCTGCCCGTGGCAGCACCTTATTGATCAGGGGGAAGCCAACGTCAAAGAGCCTGACTTCGTTTTCATCAAAGGCAAGGATTTCGTATTCCTGTGCGCCAAGATAGACGGTATCGCCCAAATGGTATTCGTACCGGGCGTTTTCTTTTTTGGCCGGTGTGTTTTCCTGCGGGGCGCGGCTCAAAATCTCCCGTGCAGCCGCAGCTTCGGCGGCTCTCTGCCGCATTTCCTCCGCCTGTTCCAGATAGGCGGGGTAATGCTCTTTTTCCTTGGGGGAAAGGTAGCGGTCAAGCTGTATCAGCTCCGCAATCCGCTTGGCCGCTTTATTCCATGAAAGCGTAATGCTCGCAGTGGGGCTGGAAATACTGCCCCTGCTAATCCTGATTCCTTTTCCGTCGTGCCATTCATCGATCCGGCTGGCTGCAATTTTCGGATATGCGCCGCCAATCCCATATTCCTCTTTGAGAAACGCGGCGTTCTCAACTTGGGACAGGCTCTTTTGAAACTGCTCATAGATACGGTATTTGCCATCTTCAATGCCGCTTCCGTCCTGCAATACCGCGTCGATGTCCTCTTGGGAAATGGAAAAAGCGGAGGCCTTTTCTGCGGCTTGTGCCGCTGCCTCCGCTTCAATGGTATTCTGTTGTTCTTCCGGAGTGGGTAAAAGGGTTAATTGTAGATTAACTCCCTGCGAATCACTTCCTCCGCCGAGTCGCGAATCGCGTTCATCCTGCGCACCCACTCCATCTGGTCGCGGGCTTTCAGTTCCTCCGTCACGCCATCCTGCGCCGCCATCCCTTTCACGATCTGCTCCATGCGGTTCTGCGCCGCTTCCTCGATCTCCATCAGGTGCTCGGTCAGCTTGCCTGAGGTGAGAAGATTCGTGAACAGAATCCTGTGGTGTTCCTTCAGATACGAACGTCGGAGCAAGGCGTATTTGCCCAAGTGTACCTGCGGCTGTTCCGGTACTGCCAGATTCGGCAGACGGTAACCGCCCTGATTGGTATATGTCAGTTCCATGTTCAGCACTCCTTTCCGGCTGGTTTGTTCTTTCTGTGTTTTCAGCATACCGCGCCTTTGTGGTTTCTGCAAATGTGCGATTTGCATTTTTGCCCGTCCTTTGCAGATTGCGGACGGTGCGGGAAATCTCCGCAAGCCCGATTTCCGCAATATCCCGGGTGGCTACGCCGATGGCGTTGACCGTTTCCGGGGTATTGAAATTCAAAAGGGGTGCAAAATCCTCGCGCCCCAGATATTCGTCCGCGTTCAGGCCGCACCGTGTAAGGAAGATATATCCCACGCTGGCTTGCAGCGCGTTCCGGTAGGCAACCTCGACATTCAGGTCGTCCAGCTCTTCCAAAAAGCTGCCCTCGCGGGAAATCAACAGGTCGGAAAGGTAGTCCGGCATATTGTCCTCAACAGCGTTTTTGGCTGTGGAGAGCAGCGCCGCCGCCAAGTTTTCCTTGCTTTCCAGTTCCCCAAAGCGGTTTTCAAGGCTTTCGATCACGTCCGCTTCCTGTCCCGACTGCACCTCCCAAAGAGGGACGGGGCGGGCAAAACGGCTTTCGTGGGTGTCGGAAATATCAAAGTAATATTTCAGCCGCGTCCCGTGGACATATTCGCGGTCAAACACCGCAATGCCGGTCGCGCCCCGGTTGACCCACCGCCCAAACCGCTTGTTCCATCCGTTTTTGCCCTCAATCGGCAAAACTGCGGTAGCGTCCGGGCGCTGTGCGTAGATGAGCACCAGTTCGTCAAACGGAAGCCGGTAGTTCCGGCAGGCGGAGCGCAGGAACGAAGTCCAGTTTTCAGGGCGGGAGGTAATTTCCCGTATAGATTGCCGGTACAGTTCGGTAATCTGTTCATATCTCCGCGCCATTTTCGCACCTCCTCATCGTTCATATTCCCGGCTTTTCTTTTTCGCCGGTTTTATGGGATTTCCATTGTCGTCGTAGTTTTTCGGGTCGGCGGCGGGCGTCTGCCAGCCGAACAGGGAACCGGCCAGCATAGCGGCCTCCTGCTTCTTGGTAACGCCGATGGTGTCGTTTGCAATATCCGCCGCTTCCCGTGCGGTTTTCCCGGCAATTTGCATTTCGGAAGGGATATAGCCCATTTCACCCTTTTGAATGATAATCAGCTTATCTGCGGAAGGGAGGGTGCTGAAGCACTTTTCCGGCAAAGACGAGCGCATGGGGATTACCTTGCTTCCGGTTTCCTCCATCATCTCGGCAAACTGACAGATATGATACAGGTTATTGCTTCCGATCTCGGCATGGGTTTCGTCGATATACCGGCACGTCCGCAGCGTTTTTTCCCCGTTAGGGCGGGTAATTTGGATTTGCTCTCCGTCTGCGATTCGGAACAGTTCCCGGTATTCGGGGGTGATGAATCGGATTCCGTTTTTGGCTTTTTCCATGTGGGCGTCCAAATGCTCTTTGACGTAGCAGAACACATAGAAATTGTAGTCGTCCACCATCGGGTTGCAGCGTATTAAGAAGCTGTGCCGCCCTTTGTCGATACGGAAACCGAATTCCTCGCAGTAGTTGCCCTGAAAGGCGCTGTCCGGGTTTTCCTTGCAGAAAAGCCGCATGGCATTGCGGCTTCCAAACAGCCCGCCGCCCACATCTTCAAAGCGCAGGGCATTGACGACCTTATCAAACTCGTCGCCAAAATCATCGGAACGGAAGCTCTTGATGTGATCCTGCCATGAGGTATAAAACTCCGTGCCGGTTTTCCCAAAATCGCCGCGCAGATACCCGATACTGCCGGTCTGCGCCCGAATTTGGCTGCTCTGCTGATAGGCATACAGCCTTTCCTCCGGCTGCATGGGTTTGATTGTAAGTTCCATCGTTATCGTGCCTCCTTATCGCTTCGGCGCTGTTCTTTTTTCGCCTGTTCCTGCTGCAAAATCCCGGAAAGGCGCTCTTTTGCCCATTCGGGCAGCTTATCCGGCTTTACTTCGCCCTGAATATCATACCGTTCCCATCGGATATGCCTGCCGGAATACAGGTTGATACAAAAACAGGCGTTCCCACGGGCGTTTGCCTGTGCGCCATTGCCGCCTGTAACATACACAAGCTGGTGGTTTGCTGTGCGGTATTCCGGGGCAAGGGCGCTGGTCTTGACCGCCACGATTTTCCCCTCGATACATTCGTCATAGCTGTTGGGAAAGCAATCGCCGGGGGTTAAGGGCGCAAGGGGGACAGACGCCTGTTCCTGTTCAGCCAGCACCTTTCCGGCCTGCTGCTGGATTCGCTCCCCAAACAGCTTCATCATCTCGGCAAAGTTATCGCCCACCATGCAATCGCTGTATTCATAAAAAAGCTCGTTGGCGGTATATAAGGCGCAGAAATATGGCTCGGCATTGGTTTCATCCACGCCGAACACGACCTCCTTGCCGCCGATCCGCACCGCTTGGGTGATTTCATAATTTTCCGCCATTCGTTTTTCCTGATCTGCCTCCGGCATAGCTACACCTCCCATAGCAGATACATTCGGATATACCGCTTGACCAGCGATACATCTTCAAAAATCCGGGTTGTCCTCGTGAGGTAGTAGACCGCCTCTTTCCACTCCTTCAAAAGAAAAGCCGAATCGTCCAGCAACAGCAGATCGGCCAACGCCGCGCGGCGGTTTATCGGATTCAGCCGAAGGTCGGAAACAAAGCAGCCCTGTTTTTTCGCCAGTATGTCAAGCACATGGGGTTTATCCATTGTCCCGCCTGCTTTCTTCGGCCTTTTGCAGCAGTTCTTCCACCAGCCTGCCAGCCCGCAGGGTGTTCTGTTCGGCAAGCACCCTGTTCTGCACACATAAAACTGCGCGGATATTGGGGACGGTAATGCCGGGAATCTCCACCATTTCCTCCGGCGTGACGGTCAAAAGCTGTACCGGCGAATAGCCCGCCTGTGCGAAAATGCGGAACAGCCTTGCTTCAAATCGTTCCTTTTTCATTGAGAATCCATCTCCTTTACATATTTTTAGGGATATGTAAAGGGCGGCTTTTCAGCCGCCCACAGGGAAATTGCTATTTCTTTTTCCTGTTACGCACATACAGGAACACCAGCCCCGCCACAATGAAAACGACAAGGCCGATGGCGATGATAGAGTTCAGTTCCATTATTCAGCGTCCTCCTTTTTGCGTTTTTTCAGGCCGATCACGCCGAGCGTAACAGCGCCCACGGCGGAAACGCCCATCAGGGCAGCCCACAGCCACGGTTTGCTGTCGTCGCCGGTTTTCGGCGTATCCTGCAGTTCGTTGTGCATTTCGGCTACGGTGGTCTTATCGGCCAGAATCGTTACCGTCTTATCCGCAGGCAGCACATAGTTGGCGCTGGCCTCGTTGGACACCTCCGAAACGGTGTAATCGCCCACGCGCAGCTCCACATGGATTTCACCATTTTCGTCGGTCACAAAGGTTTCGTCATAACCGTTCGCGCCGGTAATACGGAAAGCAAAGCCCTCCAGCTTTCCGTCGCTGGACGTTTTCTCGATCCGCAAAGCGCCGGTTTGCGCCATATTCACAAAGCCAATCCCTGCCTCGTTTTCCACCTCGTAGGTCTTATCCTGTTCGGTGATCTCCACATAGTAGGCGTTTTCATCCAGCAGGAACGAATCCGGCGCTTTGGATTCTTTTACGAACACGCCGCCATATTCCACATGGGTCATTTCATAAATGCCGGTGCTGGTTTCCTCCATAAGCCCCAGCAATTCATCCTCCTCGTCCAGTTCCTGATTTCCGTTGCTGTCGCGGTACACCTCAAATTCAGCGCCCGTCAATTTGTTGCCGGGGTAATCCTTATCCACCTTGGTCAAGCGGAGATTGCCATAGATTCGCTGGTTTTCGATGGTAATTTCAACCACAGCCCCGTCCTCGTCAATCGTCACGGGGAATACCTCATCGGAAAGCGCGAATCCGGTCACGCCCTGCACCTCTTTTAACAGCCAGTTTCCGTAGGGTACGCCCTCAAAACTGAAGCTGCCATCCTCCAAAGAAGTTGCGGTAAGGATTGCGTTTTCGGCGGTAAACTCGGTTTCATCTGCTCGGAACAGCCCGATTACAGCGCCCTCAAGCCCTGTACCGTTTTCGTCGGTTTTCATGCCTTTGATCTCGCCGCGAATCAGCTTGTTCTCGATTGCCTCGCCATTGTTGACCTTGATTTCCACAACCGGAACGGAAACGCCCGCATATTCAAAGGTAAAGGGAAAGGTTTCGCCATTCAGCAGATAGTGGCTGTCGGTAGAGAGTTCTTTCAGGTAAAAGCTGGCGAAAGGCAAATCTGTCTGGCAGATGGCGCTGCCATTTTCATTCAGGGAGAGGATTTCAATTAAACCGTCTGCCGGAATTACCGACCCGTCCGCCGCTACAATTTCCTCCTGTGCGAACAGGCCAAAGGTAATCGCCGCGCTTTCACCGTTCGTGCCGATCTGGAATCGCTCGTCCTGCTCCAGCACCTTATCCAGCGTTACCTTTACTTTCTGGCGCTCGTTGTAGAAGCCAGTGCTGGTTTCCGTGATTTCGATTTCCTGACCGGCATAGGTTAATTCCAAAATCTGCGGCTCCGCGCCAGTATCGGTCATGCCATAAGGAAATTCAGTTTCGCGGATTTCAAATTTCCCAAGATACAAAGGCTTGCTCTGGGCTGTCCCGTCTGGGCCGGTAGTGATGGTATCGACAATCTCGCCTGCGGAATAGCGCAGCGTCCCGTCCGGCGTGTAAACATCTTCCACAGCGGTGATCTCAAATACTGCGCCGGGCAAGCCCTGTACTTCATAGACGGGCTGGTACACACCATTGTTTTCCGTAACGGAGGCAAACACCTCGCCGGTTTTGCTGACCTTGATAACGCCTTTCTGCGCGACGTTTTCCTTGACGACCTCGATGATGGTCACGCCGCCTTCCTCGCTGGAAGCATCCTGCGTTACATCAAAATACACCGGCTCTGTGGAAAGGGTGTACCCATACGGGGCCTGTACCTCGACCAAAGAAAAGCCGGTGCCATATTCAAGCGGCTCCGGTGTAATCAAATAGCCTTCCGCATTGGTGTAAAAGGTATCAATCTCGGTGATTTCGGGGTAGGTGAAGGTCTGCGTAATCAGGCTTCCGTCCGGGTTATATAGCTGGAAGCCAGCGCCCGCATAAGGGATCACCTGTCCGGTTTCCGCGTCCACCTTAACGATCTTGATATGGCTCTCAAAGTTGGCGTTGTTGATGAGATAGCGGTAGGTCTGTCCGTCCTGCGCGATATACACCTCAAATTCTATGAGTTCTCTTCCGGGCCAGCCGAGCGTTTGACGAACCGAGTAAATCCCGTATGGGAGATCGACGCTTTGGCAGTAGCCGCTTTCGTCGCAAACAAGGTAATCGCGCTCGGATTCCTTGGCATTTTCATAGCTGCCCGCCGATTTCAGATAGATTTCAAACTCTGCGCCTTCCTCCGGCGTTTCAACCTGTGTTTCACCATCGTCGGTATGCTTGATGATGGCGATATTGCCCTTGATGATTTCTTCCGTTGCGTCGATGGCGGTATCGTTCAGTTCAATCTCATACAGCTCCGGCTCTGCGCCCACAGGGTAGACGGTGGGGTCTAACAGATAGCCCTCGCTGGGGTTGATTTCCCGAATCGACCAATCTGAATCGCAGACGTAATACTGGGTTGTGAACTGACTGTTTTCATCGGTGGTATAGCTGTCGATCAGGGTGTCGCCTTTGTAGATTCCATAGGTGGCTCCGGCAAGGGAAGCGTCGCCCTGTGCTGTCCCGGTTTCGCTGTCGCTCTTGGTAACGGTAACACGGAACTTTTTGAGGATATTCTGGAAACTCTTGTGGGTGACTTCATTCCACTCGATTGCCGCGCTCTGCGCTTCGGGGACGACGTAACGGATGGCGACGTCCACCTCCTCCAGCACATAGCCCGTGCCGATCAATACGTCCTCAAAACGCGCCACGCCGGTGGAATCCGCCACCGCATATTCGTCAACCTCCAAACCGGAAAGGGACGTGCCATACAGGTGAAAGGTCGCGCCCTCCACAAGCCCGTCCTCGCTGGTCTTGGTGACTTCCAGATCGCCGCGTTTGAGGGTGTTGTTGAAATGCACGGAGGCAGTCTGCCCGCTGACGATGGTAACGCGCTGGGACTGCTGCGGCTCATAGCGGTCAATCGCCTGCTCGGTGACGGTATAAACGCCCGGGTTGAGATCGGAAATGTCGATTTCACCCGCCGAATTGGTCGTCCTTGTTTCATGGAAGCCCTCGCCGGAAATGGTAAAGGAAATGCCCTCCACCTTACCGTCCTCCGAGGTCTTGATGAGTTTCATGCCGCCTGTCTTGACCTCCAGATTCAGATAACCGGTAACCGGGTCGGAAACCGTTACGCCATAGGTGGTGTAGTCCTGCTGGCCGCTTCCGATTTTCCCGTCCGTCCAGACGACTACGCCGCTTCGTTGCCCGTTGATCTTCTCCGCTTTAATGGAAACCGAGCCTTTGATGGCGGTATCGGAGGAAATCGTCAGCTTGTTGCCGCTTGCGGAAATATCCAGCCCTGCGGCGCTGCTGGTAAAGGTGAAGTTGGAAAGGACGTTGTTTTCGTCCGTCAAAGTTACGGAATATTTTTCCCCGTCCCATTTCAGTTCATAGGAACCGGCGCTGGCGCTGCTATGGGAAAAGAAGCTGGGCAGCATGGTATGGCGCTGCACCTGATTTTCAATGGAATCGTACTGCTCAAAAATCAGGTCGTACAGGGGGTGATTGGCGCTGATATAGTCCGTAACGCTGTCCTTGCCCTGCGCCGCTGCGTTCACATGGTTAAACTGGCTGTCGCGCTCACCTACGACGGTTTCCCACACCAGAAGCTGTGTGGCGATATATCCCGCGATGTCCTCTGCGTCGGTAGGGTCGCGGCTGTCCCATGCGGTGCTGGCATTGCCCTGCCAGCCATATTGCATGATCCGCCCAAGGTACTCTTTGATAGTGGAGGGCGAAATAGTGGGGTTCATATCCGAGGGGTAATTATCCCAATAGCTTTCATCCCGCCCCTGATACTTGTCGCCGGTATGAACGCCTACGCCCGGCTCAATACAGTAAACCGCGCGGCCATTAAATGAATCCTGCGCGTGGACGGTAAAGTGGCTGCTTTCGTCCACCGTCCAGCCGCCCATCAGGTTGAGTGCCGGATGGTCCCAGCCGGTTTTCTGCGGGTCTGCGCTGCGGGGAAGATCCACAAGGTAGGTGGTCATTTCTTCACCGGCGGCAAAGGCCGTGATCCCCATCCCGGAAAATACTCCAAAGCACATGAGCAGTGCAAGAAGCATGGAAAGGGGCTTTTTCAATGCTTTCATTAAGCTACCTCCTTCATTTCAGGCACAAAAAAGCACACCGTTTTACCGATGTGCCAGTCTGTGGATATTCATAATTGATGGCATAGAAAAAGGCGGCGGGCATTGTTACCCTACCGCCTTGGCCGGTCAGCACATTTCATTTACCCATTCCTGAACGTCCTCCAGCGACAATTCATAGCGGCTTCCCGCCGCAACGGAATTGCTGTCCAGCGAGATAATCATATACCCGCCGAAATTGTCAGGGGAAACTGCCCGTGGGGATTTGTGAAGCGCATAACCGGCTTTCTGCAAAACACGACGAAGCTCCCGTTCTTGGGAATATCCTGTACGCATGAGAATACCTCCTCGTTCGATATTCCATGCCAAACCACGCCATGCCCGTCGTTGTTTATGGGTTTATTCTAACACGCTTTGATAGAACAGGCAATTACCTGCCAAAAAGAACGGTTTTGTTCTTCACCGCCTTTCCTTTACGCACAGCCGGTATGTCAGAGGCATTTTCCTCCGGAAAGTGTGCGGCTCCTGAAAAGCGTTGGCTGCTCCCCGGTTCTTCTTTTTTAGCTGGTTTAGCTGGTAATCGAGGGGGAGAGGTGTGGAGAGGGGGAACAGCGCAAACCGCTGGTTTTATCAAATGGGCGCACTGCTCCCTTGGCAGTCCGGCTATCGCTCCATACTGCGCTGCCGCTTGCGGTACAGTTCCAGCGCCTTAATAATGGTATCTTCGATTTTCTGCGCGGGCGTCCCCGGCGCAAAATACCGGCTGATCCGTTCCTTTGGGATTTTGATTTGTTCCTTTTGATTGGGCTTCTCCTCCTGCATAATGGATAAGATAACGTCCGGGTTCAGCTTGCCCTCCTGCGAAAACTTCCGCATTTTGATAGCTTGGGCGTGGGACGGGGTGCAATCCTCGCTGAACATGGTATCCAGCAAAAAATGCTGTTCCTTTTCCGCCAAATAGGATAATTCCACAGCCGGACGGAGGGCGATTTTCCCGTCGTCCACCATATCCAGCATTTCGGGGAGCAGATAGGTGAGGCGGATATACAAGCGGATCGTTTCATGGCTTTTTCCAGCCTTTTCTGCCACCTTGTCGCGTGAAGTTTGGCGCTTGGCCAACTTCTGCAAATCGTTTGCAGAAGTTAGATCATTACGCTGCCCTTGCTTCCGTTCCATTGCTTCAAGCCGCATTTTGTAGGCAAACGCTTTTTCGGACGGGAGGATTTTTTCACGCTGCAAATTGCTGTCCACCATAACAATGATGGCTTCGTCGTCGGTGAGATTGCGGACAATGCAGGGGATTTCCGGCAACTCGGCCAGTTCAGCCGCCCGCTTGCGCCTGTGTCCGGCCACCATTTCATACCCGCCGCCCGGTTTTTCCCGCACAAGGGCGGGTACCAAAACGCCATGCTCCTTGACGCTTTCCGCCATTTGCTGCATTTCTTCGTCCATCCGCACCTTAAAAGGGTGGTTGGGAAAATCGCTGATTTCACCCGGCGGCAGATTGATAACGCGCTCCAGCTTGGCCTCGTCGCGGCTTTCCTGCGTGGAAAAGAGGTCATCTACCGAGGTCAGCAGACCGGCTACGCTGTTTTTCGCCAATCTCCATCACCTCCTGTACCAAAGTCCGATAGGCTTCTGCCGCTTTCCCTCGCGGCTCATGGCGGAAAATGCTCTTATCCGCCGTACTGATTTCCGCCAGACGCACCGTTGCGGGAATAACCGCTTGCAGGACGGGCAAATGCTTTCCGAAGTTTTCCTTGACCGCCGAAACGACCTCCTTGCGGAAATTCGTTTCGTTTGCCATTGTCAGAAATACGCCGCCGATTTTCAGATTGTGGTTGATTCCCTTTTTTACGTTCTGCACAGTGCCGACCAGTTCCGTCATATCCTCCGCGGCCAGATAGTCGGCCTGTACGGGAATCAACACATAATCCGAAGCAGAAAGGGCGTTGATGACCAGCATACCGAGGGACGGGTTGCAGTCGAGCAGCACATAGTCGTAGGGCTTCTTGATACTGTTCACATAGCGCCGCAGCACCGTTTCCCGGCTCATGACGTTCACAAGGCTCACTTCCACAGCCGACAGGGTGCGGTTTGCCGGGACAAAATCAAAGCCCTCATGGTGGCGCAGGATTTCCGGGTGGCTGCTGTTTTCCGTATCTGCCACAACGTCATTCAGCGCGTTGCCAAGCGTTACAGGCAGGTCGTGGGGCTTTCGTTGTCCCAGCATTTTAGTGAGATCGCCCTGCGGGTCAACATCAATCAGCAGGACATTTTTTCCGTTCATGGCCAGCCCTGCGCCGATGTTATACACGCTGGTGCTTTTCCCAACGCCGCCTTTTTGATTGGCTACTGCAATGACCTTTGGTTTTGCCATAGGCGGGTTCCTCCTTTTTCATAGATTTAGCCCACCGTTGGCAGGACGGAGGGCTATGTACGGAGGAAATGGAAAAGCCGCCTATTCTGTGGAAGAATAAGCGGCGGTTTGCGTCAATATGTTGTTTTCAGATTTTCTTTACAGGGGCGCACATCACTTTCAAAAGCAGTTCGTCAACGCAGCCGGAATCCCTGTTTTCCCGGAGCAGGGCGTTCCGCAGCCGGTTCAGGCTCTGGATTACGAGGGCGGCTTCCTCCGGCGTATATGCGACAAAATATTTTTGCTTCTTCATCTGGCTTGCCTCCTTTGTGCTTCCATTATATATGGCGGGGAGGATAGCCGCAAATGTGCGATTTTTCGGCTCGGTTTAAGCCATGAAGCACTCACACTATTAGATTTTTTCGGTGAAATATATTCGTCTGCTGCCAAAAACCTTGATTTCATGCGGGTTTGCGAGAGTGTCGTTATGAACATCGGTACCAAGACAAGTCGTAGAAATACGGCTTGTTTTTTTATTGCTGATACATTTTAAAACAGCAGTGGCGGAATTGCACCAAATCTTTGATTTGGTGGTAGCGGAACTTGTTCCACAGCACGAAATCTTCGATTTGGTGGTAGCGGAACTTGTTCCGCAGCACGAAATCTTCGATTTGGTGGTAGCGGAACTTGTTCCGCAGACAGAGAGCGCTAGCTTCAGGTGCTAGTGACGCAGAATGTTTAAGATTTACGCCAACTGAAAAGCCACTATGCCCACGATGCAGATAATACTTCCGATTAAATTGAGCCGTGAACGCTTTTCTCTGCGGATCAGACCTATCACGAAAAGCGTTACAAGGATCATCGGCTGAATGAACGAGTAATTTGCAAGGCTTATAGATATAACCGCATTTTCAAGCAGCATTCCGAGCGTATTGGGAATTCTGGCAAGCACTACCTTGACAACGCCGCTTCGATTATTCTTAATAAGCTCCCTGATATGAACTCTCGGCAGCATTATCAGCGAAATTATCACCATAGCCGGAAGAAGCTGCATTGTTGATGAAGCATACGGAGAGAAACTCCTTATAATAAGCCCATACCCGTATTTTGAAATAAGATACAGCACCAATGGCAGAATTATCTGTTTATAGTTTACACTGCCACATTTAGACGACTTTGCAATAAATACAAGGCCTGCGGCTGTTGCAAATATACAAATCAGTTTGATAATATTGAGTTCAGACCCGAAAAGGATATCGGTGAAATAAGACGCAAACAGGGTTATCCCAAGCCACGCTTTCAACTCAAAGGCGGAAAGCTGTTTCAGCACCCGTGCGCTCATCTGGAATTCAAGCATTTTGCACATTGCAACCAGTAATACCGCTAAAAACGACTGCCATGTAAAACTGAAACTCAGATTCTGGAAAGGTAGGCTTGCAGCAAGAAACACCGACATCGATGAGCACATCAGGAATGTAAATTCATCGCCGGAGAAGTTGGCTTTGGCAGCGGCGTATTTATCATTCAGCGAGCATATTGTATAGCAGGCTGTCACAGCGAGCATCAGAATAACAACGTTCATAATCGACCTCTATTATGATAAATAAAAACATACAGACACGTTTATTGACCTGTCCAGAATGCATAGTCGGTTCTTGATGTTCCGTCGCTGAAATATGCTTTAGCACATATTTTGTTCTTTGTGTCGGGTTTTATCTTTATATTTTCCCACACGAAAACAGTGCTCTCGTCATCGGGAAGTTTGCACCGTGATATTCTGCCGTACGAAACATCATTTATACAAAGCTCCACTGCGTCCGCATTTGAATATACCTTTACAAAAGGCACATCACAAGCTCTGAATTCATGCCTGCGTTCAGTTATATAAACGGTTTTTTCGCTGCTCCATACGGACCTGTAAAAGAAATATACGTCCTTTGGAATACGCTCCCTTGTGCAAAGTCCCTTGTCATTGAGCGACTTTGTATCTCCCTCTGTTCGCCCGTAGGACGCAAAATCGAACATACACCATATAAATTCGGCCCACAGGTACTTTCTGACCGAGAATTGTTTCCACAATATCTCGTGCAGCTGCGACTGATAGTTCTCATAATGCCGTACTCCGACAGGGTCTATGTCGCTTTCCCAATCTACATTATCCTTGTGCTGCGAAATCGCCCCACCGCCGCCGTATTCGGAAAGGCAGACAGGGCGATTTTCCTTTTCGTTATGGTATAGATCAAGCCATTCGCCGAAATTCTCCGCACTGCCTGCCTCCTTATACCAGCCAAAATAACGGTTATACCCTACCACATCGGCAGGAAGCTCCAGAAATCTGCCGTAAAACTGATTGTCTGCAAAGGTTTTCAGCCTTGTATCATCCTCTTTGCAGGCAACTTCATAAAGCTCGCTGTAAAGCCCGAATATTTCATCGGTCATCTGGTGAAGTTCGTTGGACAATCCCCAGACAATAACTGACGGATGATTGTAATTTTGCCTGATAAGCTCACGAAGCTGCTGCTTTGCGTTATTTCCAAAGCCGTCTGAAAGGACATGAGCATCGCTTTCATCGGCAGACATTTTATTGATTATGCCTATCTCCGTCCAAACGCACAGACCCAGCCTGTCACATAATGAATATTCGTGGTCACAATGCTGGTAGTGAGCCATTCTTACAGCAGTACAGCCCATGTCACGAATGATATGATAATCCCGCTCACGCTGAGCGTCAGTCATTGCCCAGCCGGATTCGTAACTGTCCTGATGGTAGTTCACCCCATGGAGCGGATATGGCTTGCCGTTGAGGAAAAATCCGTTATCGGCATCTATGAGGTACGAGCGTATTCCGAATTCCTGTTCAATGCTATCGACGGGTTTCCTGTTGCAGAATAAGGTTATCTCCGCACGATAAAGAGAGGGAGAGCTTACTCCGTCCCAGAATTTCGGGCAGTTGATTTTTCCCGAAAGCGTTATCCTGTCTTTGTCCGCTCTGCCGAAAAACTCCGTTACAGGCTTTCCCTGCGGATCATATATCACAGCTTTAGCCTCTGCGGTTTCTGCTTTATCCAGCTTGACAAGTATGCCTATATCCGCAGATGTTTCTGAAATATTGCGTGGGGTTATATATACTCCGCAGGAGCCGCTGTCTTTCAGAGCAATATGAACAGGCTCGACTGCAATAAGCTTTACGCCCCTGTACAAGCCGCCCATTTTTGTGAAATCGCCATTGTCGGTTATCGGCGCAATATAATCTGTAGGAGCATTCGATACGATAACAGCTATCAGATTGTCTTTGTCCGGGTATATATAGTCCGTAATATCAAATCTGAAAGCTGAATACCCTCCGCTGTGCTCTCCTGCAAACCTGCCGTTGATATAGACTTCCGCAACAGTATTTGCACCTTCAAATTCCAGATAGAGTTCTTTTCCGCTGCATTCTTCAAAACTCAGCGCAAGGTTTCTGCGGTAGCATACAGTTCCACGGTAGTAGTTTCCTCCGTCGGCAGCTGTCATTCTGCCTGCGCTGTCTTCAGAATTATATGTATGCGGCAGTACAACAGGCTGCCATGACGCATCTTCATATTCGGGAGAGATAACGTTGTCTTTCGATATATTCATTCCTGCCGGAAGCTTTGTGAATCTCCAGAAATCGTTTAGTTCCCTGACTGTTCTCAAAAAAATCACCCCTTCATATTTTAACAAATTATAACGCTTATTGACAAACAAGTCAATGAATGATATTATTAAGATATAATGATTTTAGCACAGGCGGTGAATTAATTTTGAAATTCTACGATTATCCGATAATCAGTAAAGAAGGCAGTCTTCCCGTCTTTTTGGTGAGCGTAGGGTTGAACGAATGGCAGTATCATGTGATCTGCGGCAATGGTGACAATTATGCCAAGGCTCTTTATTGTACAAAAGGCAGCGGCGTACTTATAATGAACGGAGAGAAACATATAATAAATCCGTACACCGCATTCTTTATCCCTGCCGGCTGTCCGCATGAGTATTATTCAACGGACGAATCCTGGGATACGCATTGGATAAAACCGTCAGGAAAATCCTGCGCCGATATGCTTAAAGCGCTCGGCTTTGACAAGCCGAAAATCTTCCCTCTTCCAAAGGAAGAAATTACATATCTTGACCACTGTTTCAGATGTATGCACGAGGCGCTTCTCTCTGACAAGGTTGACGGAAATTTCAGAGCGTCGGGCTATCTGTACAGCTTTTTCATTGAATTGAGCCGTCTTGCAACGAAAGAAAAAGGCAGTGTACAAATCGCCCCTGCGGTGACAAAGGCGATCGCTTATATTGATGAGAATTATATGAAACAGCCCGGTCTTGAATCCATAAGTAAAGCCGCAGGCGTTTCTTCACAGCATCTGTGCAGATTATTCAGACAGACCCTGAACTGCCGACCGATGGAATACATCACAAAGCGCAAGATACAGGCGGCTAAAATGCTTCTGGCGGAAACACAGAAAACTGTCGAGCAGATAGCTGAAGAAACAGGCTTCTGTGACAGTAGTTATTTTTGCAAGATTTTTAAAAGGTTCGAGAGTATTACCCCGTCGCAGTTCAGAAATGCAGAACAGGTTCTATGAAATTTGTAAATTGACTGCCGGCATCTTATGGAAAACAAAAAGGCATCACGTTTTAATACATGGTGCCTTTTTTCTATTGTAGCTTTGTATAAACCTGCCGGATACGATCAGTTATTTTTACGTCCGGCTCTGTTAAGCAGCAGGAGTGATACCATAAGTATCAAGGGAAATGCACAGCCTGACAGCATACCTTTCTGCATATCATTACCTGCATTCTGGGTGATATTTCCTACAATAGCAGGACCGAGTGCTCCGCCGAGGTCGCCTGCCATAGCGAGAAGTGCAAACATTGCAGTTCCGCCGGTGGATATTTTGCCTGAGCAGATGCTTATAGATCCGGGCCACATAATACCTACCGAGAATCCGCACATTATGCAGCCGAGAAGTCCGATTACAGGTATTCCCGACAGGGAGGCGGTGATATAACAGATCAGACACAGCAGCGCCGAGCCTATCATGAATTTCATAAGATTGAGCTTTTCGCCGTACTTCCCGTAGAGTGTACGGCTTATGCCCATTGTCACCGCAAACATACACGGTCCTGCTATATCTCCGACTGATTTAGTCAGTCCGAGAGCGGATTCTGCAAATGCCGATGCCCACTGCGCCATTGAAAGCTCCGAGGCTCCCGCACATACCATAAGCAGTATCGCAAGCCAGAACAGCGGTACTCTGAGCAGGTCACGGATACGCATTCCCTTGCCGTCCTCGACAGGATGTTCAATGGGACATACTGAAAAATTGTATATGTTCACAAGTGGAATTATCGCCCAGATACAAGAGAGCCACTTCCAGTTTTCTATGCCGAAAACAGTAAAAAACAGTGTTGAAATGAGTATGACTCCGACCGAACCCCAGCAGTAGAATGAATGTAGCAGGCTCATTGCGGCTTCTTTGTGCTCAAACGGGCAGGCTTCAACTATCGGACTTACAAGCACCTCGGTAAGACCGCTTCCCATTGCATATATGATTGTGCTTACGATTATTCCTGTGAACGGGTCGGGAAGCAGTTCAGGCAAAAAGGCAAGTCCGATAAGTCCCAGCGCCGAAAATGCCTGCGAACCGATAACGCATTTCCGATAGCCGATTTTGTCGGCGAAACGTGCGCACAGCACATCTATGATAAGCTGAGTAACAAAAAATACCGACGAGATAAGGGCGATTTTTCCAAGCGGGATACCATAGCCGTTGTGAAATGTGAGAAATAGAAGCGGAGCGAAATTAGCCGCTATTGCCTGCGTGATGAATCCAAGATAGCAGGATATAAGTGTTTTTCTGTAATTCACAGCCATATTGACAAACTCCTTGACAATTGATATAATCAGATTATATAGCAAACATCATAACATTTCAATGCACAAAATCACATTTTTATTACACAATATCGTAAATCAGGTGAGAATATGAGTGATGAAATCAAAAAGGACAGGATCATAACGGACGAAACCTTGCGTGAAACTGCAAGTCACGGCAGCGAAGAATATCCCTTCTGCTACTATTATGAGGACATCTGGGATTTCGACTTTCACTGTATCGACTGGCACTGGCATCCGGAGGTCGAATTTGTTTATGTACAGCAGGGCATGGCTGATTTTCTGGTGGGCGGAAACAGGTATGTTCTCAGTTCCGGCGATGGAATCTTTATAAACTCTCAGGTGATACACAGGTTTGAAGCCACGGACAGCGCCATCATTCCTAACATTGTTTTTTCACCTGTTTTGCTTGCGCCGCAGGGCAGTCTGATATACAGCAGATACATCAGACCGATAATCGAATCAACTACTGAATGTGTGATTTTTTCCGCCGAAGAAACAGCGCACCGCAGCATTATAGAAACAATGAGGTCGGTATTTGCCGTGCAGGGTTCAGGCACAGCGTCTGAAATGAAAACAGCAGAGCTGCTGCTGAAACTATGGCGCCTGTTATATGAAAGCATACTGATAACAGATTGCGGTTCTATGTCCGTGCATTCCGCACAGACGCAGGCTAAGCTTCAGATAATGATGCAGTATATTCACGATAATTACAGCGGTCAGATAACACTGGACGATATTGCCCGAACGGTTCTTATAAGCAAAAGCAGTGTTCTCAATATTTTCAGGACATACCTGCATACATCACCGATAAATTACGTTGTAGAATACAGACTGAAACGTGCATCAAAGCTCCTTGTTGATACTGAAAACAGCGTTTGCACCATAGCGCATGAAACAGGATTTGAGAACATCGGCTATTTCTGTCGCAGATTCAAAAAGCTGTACGGCGTTACACCGATATATTACAGGAATCATTGCCACAGTGCAGAGTAAAAATCAGGTACGCTCCGATTTTCATTTTAACGATTCAGCCTCAGTGCCATCGCCTTATCTTTCTGACTGCGGAGATTTTACAAGTCGTAGAAATACGGCTTGTTTTTTATTGCAGCTTTAGCAAAAATAAACCACCGCTTGAAGCGGTGGAATAAAAGACTTTAGTAAAAAGTCCTCCTATAATATAATAACCTCAGACAGATAATCCGTTTACACGGATTATCCCGTGCAAAAGCACGGTCGGCGGATAACCGCCTGTCTGAGAACATTTTATCATCAAATCCTTTTGTCAAAAGACAAAAGGACGGCGTACCGCCGTGTCGGATTGCGCCGATTTGATTTGTGATATAATAGAAGTGGGTTTGGCAACCACAGAATATCAAAAGGAGGACTGTCAAATGAATGACAATTATGGTTTATCACATTCAAAGAGAAATTGCAAGTATCTTATAGTATTCGCACCGAAATATCGGAGGCGGGTAGTATACGGGCGTTAGAAGCGTACAGCGAGGAAAAGATATAATTTACAGCCTAAAGAGCATGTAAATCCACCTGCTTTTTTTATTTTGCAATAAAAAATTATTGAAAAACAATAAAAATCTATTGACAAACGAGAATGTTAGTGCTATAATTCAAAAAAACAAAGGCAGTGCCTTATGAAAGGATATGATTTTTTGAACAAAAAGAATTTTTCGGCTACTTTATCTCTCGTGCTTGTCAGGATAGTATTCGTACTTATAATCGTCTGCTGTATATTTGCACCTTTAATTGTCCGGGTCTACGATAACGGCATCATTGCACTGACAGGAAGCTCGGTGTATCTGCCTATGATAATCACTCTTTATCTTGCGGCGGCGGTAGCATTTGTGATAGTTACGGCGCTTGACCGTCTGCTTTCAAACATAAGGCACGACAAGGTGTTCATACCCGCCAACGTGAAAATATTACGGCTTATATCGTATTGCTGTTTTGCCGTAAGCGTTATCTTTATCTATTTCAGCTTTATAAGACCGTTTGCGTGGCTTGTGGTTATAGCGGCGGCATTTTTCGGACTGATACTGCGTGTTATAAAGAACATCTTTGAACAGGCAATCGTAATAAAGGAAGAGAACGACTTTACTATCTGAGCTGTGAGGTACTGATATGGCAATTGAAATAAATCTTGATGTAATGATGGCAAAGCGGAAAATCTCATCCAACGAGCTTGCCGCCGCAATAGGAATAACACCTGCAAATCTGTCGGTGCTGAAAACGGGCAAGGCAAAGGCAATAAGATTTTCAACGCTTGAAAAGATATGCGAGGTGCTGCAGTGTCAGCCCGGAGATATTCTGTGCTATAAAGGCGGTGGAGAAGATGAATGAATACTATAATTATGCGGAAAATGCGGAGCAGTGCGGTAACGTTCCGCCGGTGAATGTATACGGCAGAGCGGACGGGCAGTTTGTACAGCCTCAAAGGCAGCTGCAAGGTCCGCCCGAAGCGAAGAAAGTATACGGCATCCGTGACTTCATATTCGCTGTGATGACCGTTATAATCGGCTTTATAACACTGAAGCTGTTTTTTACCGAGGGAGAAATATTCCCGTTTGCAGAGGTTATAGCGTCAGGCTGGTATCACGTTATAGTGGCGACTCTTGCGGTTATGGCAGTAATATATATCGGCAAAAAACCGACCGCTTCACAATGGGCGATTTTCAGCTGTGTGATACTGTTTTGCACAGTTCCTGTGTTTTCATCGACAGGGCTTGTACGATTTTTGTCGTGGGTATATGCTGCAATACTGCTCTGTTACTTTGCTTACAGCTTTATAACCTCAAAACCGCTGTTTTCGGACGGATTTTTCAGGGAAATATGCGAGGCTGTATTCGCAGTGCCGTTTGCAAACTTTTCCGCAGCGCCAAAGTGCGTGGCTGTTCCTTTTGCAAATAAGGAAAAAGGAGAAAAAAGCAAAACAGCGTTATATATTCTGCTCGGAGTGCTTTGCTCAATTCCTGCCGTGATTATAGCGTGTACGGCACTTTCGAGCGCCGATGATAATTTCGGAAGATTATTATCAGGTATAACAGGCGGATTTTTCGACAACTTTTTCACTAACGTTATAATTCTTGCGGTAAGCATACCGCTGTCGTTCCTGCTGTTCGGAGCAATGAGCGGTGCGAAAGGCAGAAAGCGTAAAATGACAGGCGACCCGGGGAGAGCGGCAAAGGTGCCTGCTGTCGCAATATGTTCTGCGCTGACACCGCTTATACTTATCTATCTTTTGTTCTTTGCCGGCCAGCTGCCGTACTATATGAGTGCATTCGGCGGAGTCCTTCCCGACGGCTACAGCTACAGCGAATATGCAAGACAAGGCTTTTTTGAACTGTGCGGAGTGGCAGTGCTTGACCTTATGGTTATATTTCTTGCGGGTGTTCTTGCAAAGAGAAACGAAAACGGCAGAAAGCCCGTTGCCGTAAGAATATACTCGGCGGTTTTCAGCATGATTACGATACTGCTTATATGCAGTGCAATGTCAAAGATGATAATGTATATCGGTGAATATGGGCTTACAGGGCTTAGATTCTATACATCGTGGTTTATGATACTTCTCGGCATAGTTTTTCTTGTGCTGATATTGCACGAGATATTCCCCTGTATGAAAACAGTGGCAACGCTTTTTATATCGTTTACCGCAATGTTCGGTGTGCTGTGTTTTTGCGACCCCGATGCAAGAATAGCTCAGTACAATGTCGAAAGCTATCTCAGCGGTGAAATTGCTGAAACAGATACAGGAAGCCTTGCTATGCTGTCGGAAGGAGCCGCTCCTTATGTAGAGTGTCTGAAAGATAGCGACAGTGCCTATTACAACTGCTGTAACCGTGTATTGATAACAATGAAGGAGAGCCGGACTTCAGGCGTATACTTCCCTTTGTCATTTACTTCTTTAAAAGCAAATGAAATATATGACAGGATATAAAATTTTTTTGCGGGCAGCGATTTTTCGCATTAAAATGCCGATTTAGCTATTGACTAATTTTCAGCGTTATGTTATACTAATGTGAGAAAGATTATCAGTTTATCCACGGAGGTGTAATATGACGATATTCTATGAGTTTGAAGGTAAGCTTTATGCTAATATAACAAACAGATGTCCGTGTTCGTGCGTTTTCTGCATAAGAAAGAACGGCGACAGCGTTGCGGATAATGACAGCCTGTGGCTTGAGCACGAGCCGAGCTATGAAGAAATTATCAAGGCTTTCGACGATTTTGATAAGACGGGACTTCACGAGCTTGTTTTCTGCGGTTACGGCGAGCCTATGGAGCGTGCCGATGTTCTGCTTGAGGTCGCAAAGTATGTAAAGCAGACTACCGATATGAAGATTCGTATCAACACAAACGGACTTGTTGATTTTATCAACCCTGCGTTTGATTCATACAAGATGAGATATATAATAGATTGTATTTCCATAAGCCTTAACGCTCCCGACCCTGAGAGCTATCTTGAGGTATCACGTCCTAAGTTCGGGCTTCCGTCATTCAATTCTATGCTTAATTTTGCCGCAACAGTAAAAACTATCGTGCCTGAGGTTATGTTTACCGTGGTTGATATAATAAAGCCTGAGCAGATTGAGCAGTGCAAGGAGCTTGCAGAGGGGCTTGGTATTCCTCTGAGAGTTCGTCATTGGGTTACGGATAACGAGAGTTATACCTGACAGGAGGGCAGTATGAATTATTCTCAACAGAGAAATTGCATAATGAATATCGTTGTTTCGAATCCTGTCCACCCTACCGCCGAGCAGGTCTACGATATAGCCAGACGCAGTTATCCTAAAATCAGCCTTGGTACAGTTTACCGTAATCTCAATCAGCTTGCGGAACACGGCATACTGAAGAAAATATGCAGCTCTTACGGAAGTGTTCGTTTTGACGGCAGGACAGATCCGCATTTTCATATGATATGCAGCTGCTGTGAAAAGGTCTTTGATGTGGAGCTTGGCGAAATGATGTGTCTTAACGATAAGATACACACAAAGTATGACTTTGATGTTACCGAGTACGAGATAAGCATCAAGGGTATATGCAGTGAGTGCAGAGAGAAGCAGGGTAAAAGCGAATCGGCGTGAATTCAGTAAACAGTGAGGTTGCATTTTGAATTTTGATAAATTAAAAGAACTATGTAGATTGTCAAGAATAAAATGGTCTAAGCACGCTTTGGAAAGAATGCAAGAAAGAAATATACGGCGAGATGATGTGAAAAATTGTATTATGCATGGAGAGATAATAGAAAATTATCCTGATGATTTTCCGCATCCAAGTTGTCTTATATATGGGTATACTATAAATGATCGTTCTGTTATTCACGTTGTAGTCAGTTGTAACGGAGAAAATGTCGGAATAATTACTGCCTATTTTCCTGATTCGGATGAATTTGAAAATGATTTAAAAACACGGAAGAGGTGATTTGTATGTGTATGCTATGTAAGTGCAAAATGATAAAAAACAGCTTTACAACTCATGTTGTCAATTACAGTAATTCGGTAATAATAATTAAAAATGTACCTTGCGAGGAATGTGAACAATGCGGAGAGATATTTTACACAGATGAAGTTGCCGAACAGCTCGAAAAACTTGTAGAAGCGGCAAAAAGTCTTTTACAGGATATTTCTGTTATCGACTATTCAAAAGTTGCGTAATCAATATCTGAAATATTGAAATAAAAGTGGGCAATTTTGTATTTGCTCACTTTATTTTTATCTGAAAAAACAGGGAAACGCTTTCAATCTATTGCTTTTTTATCCGAATAAGGCTATAATAAATAGGATAACTTAAAAAGGAACGTGATACAATGCTTATAAGAATAGCAGGTACGGTCAGCGAGTCTATTGTAGACGGACCGGGAATAAGATATACGATATTTACACAGGGCTGTCCGCATCACTGTGAGGGCTGTCATAATCCCGAAACGCATGATTTCAGCGGCGGCAGGCTTGCGGATACCGACAAGATATATAATCACATTGCGGAAAATCCTCTGCTGAAGGGTATTACTTTTTCGGGCGGAGAGCCGTTCTGCCAGCCTGCACCGTTATATGACCTTGCAAAGAGGATAAAGGAAAATACAAAGCTCGATATAATGGCATATACCGGGTTTACCTTTGAACAGCTTGTTGAAAAATCAAAGACGGATGAGGACGTTAAAAATCTGCTGTCGGTAGTGGATATACTGGTCGACGGCAAATTTATACTTGCCCAGAGAAGCCTTGAACTGCATTTCAAAGGAAGCCGTAATCAGAGGATAATTGATTGCAAAAAATCACTGGAAACGGGTAATGTTGTAATTAAGGAGTTGTGATGAAGAAAAGAACGACAATTCGCATTTCTGCGTTTTTGCTGTGCTTATGCTGTGCTTTTTTCACCTCGTGTAAAGAGGATGACGGCAAGGGATATGTGTTCGGATATGATATATCGTCAAATCCCGGAAGCCTTGACCCTCAATACGCTTCTGACAGGGAATCATATCTTATAATCGGCTCGGTGTTCGAGGGCTTGTTCAGGATCGGAGCGGACGGCAATGCGGAAAAAGCGATGGCTGAAAGCTATACCGTTTCAGATGACGGGCTTACATATAACTTCAAACTGAAGCAGGACAGATACTGGACAGACGTAAACGGCTACAGCAAGAAGGTCACAGCCGCCGATTTTGTTTTCGGCTTCAGAAGATTATTCCTGTCGGAAACCAGAGCGCCGAAGGCGTCGGAATATTTCTGCATAAAAAATTCCGATAAGATAAACAGCGGAGAAATCACCGACCTGTCACAGCTCGGAGTTACGGCGCAGGGGGATTATTCGCTTACAATAGAACTGCAATATACCGAGCCGTCATTAGCGATGCTTCTTGCTATGCCGGCGGCTATGCCATGCAACGAGGAATATTTTATCAAGGCACAGGGTAAATACGGTCTTGACGCAGAGCGAACTCCATCAAACGGTCCGTTTTATGTAAAGACGTGGAATTATGACGCATGGAGCAACAATAACAATAACCTCGTTCTTCGTTACAGCGACAAGTATAATGAGCACGATGAGGTAACTCCGCTCGGACTTAACTTCTTCATCGAAGATAATCATATTACGGATTTTACCGACGGAACATCGCAGAGCATCGTTCTTTCGGGCAGTAAGGCAAAGAGCTATCTTAACAAGAATTATATCTATGACGAATTCTCGACCGCCGTTTACGGCATTACAATGAACACTTCAAATTCGATATTCAAGAGCGATAAGCTCCGCTACGCCTTACTGTATGCGACCGATACCGCAGAGCTCGAAATGCCTTTCGGATATACCGTTGCGGATGGTGCGGTACCTCCGTCCGTAAAAAATTCGCTCGGAAGCTACCGTGATGCTGTGGGCGGCAAGGCAGTGGTAAAGCCCGATGAGATTAAGGCGTATACGGCATATCAGAGTGCGTGTGCCAATATCGACAAGGCGGATTTGTACAGTGTCAATATAATTGCTGTAGAAAACCGTGACGAAGAAATAGGCGAATCGGTAAAGGGCATTTTACAGCAGTGGCAGGCAAAGCTCGGAATGTATTGCAGTATCTCATATATAAGCGAAAGCGAATATGACGAGAAGCTGAAAAACGGCGATTATACTCTGGCACTGACACGTCTTAACGGCAGTTATAATTGTCCTGAGGCGTATCTTAACAGCTTTACGGGTAACGTGAACAAATACAGTGCTATGAACAGCGATTATTCGAAACTGCTCGAAAAAGCGTCACAGGCGAAGGATGAGAAGGAGGAATATGAGCTGTGCAGACAGGCGGAAAAACAGCTTATATCCGACGGCAGATTCATTCCCGTTGCATATGTTACTGAATATTTTATCAGTACAAAAAACTGCGAAAATATAATTTATGACGCATTTACAGGACAAATCGACTATCGCAATGCGCTCTATTTTGACTGATAATATGACAGAAAAGAGAAAAACCGATAAAAATTACGGGTATTGATTGACTTTTTATTATAGGTATGATAAAATCAATGTAAGCGATTACAAAGGCAAAGGAGGCAAATTTGTATGGAAAATAGAACAGAATTACAGCCGTACAGCGTCCTTATGTCGGTATACAGCGGAGAAAATCCCGAGTTTTTCGCTCAGAGCCTTGAAAGCCTGTATGTACAGACTTATCCTGCGGATGAGATAGTTGTTGTATGCGACGGCGAGCTGAATGAACAGCTTGACGGAGCGCTTGAGCAATACAGCGAAAAGTTCGGCGGTAAGCTGAAGATACATCGCCTTGAAAGTCACGGCGGCACGGCAAAATGTGCTAACACAGGACTTGCTATTTGTAAGAATGAATATATAATGAAGATGGATTCTGACGATATATGCCTTGAAAACAGGGCGGAGAAGCAGATGGCTTATCTGTCACTGCATCCTGAGATTTCGATACTCGGCAGTTTTATCTGTGAGTTCAACAGCGATACAGGCGAAGATATTGCCGTAAGAAGACCTCCGACAGAAAACGACGAGATAAGAAAATTTGCAAAACGCAGAGCGCCGTTCAATAACCAGACGCTCGTATATAAAAAGTCGCTTGCACAGTCTATCGGCGGATACTGCGAGGAGCTTGAACGCTGTGAAGATTATGACTTTATGGTGCGTATGCTGATTGGCGGTGCAATAGCGGCAAACATTCCCGAAGTGCTTGTACGCTATAGGGTAACGGCGGGAAATCTGAACCGCAGACGCAATTGGCGTAATACAAAGAGCTTTATTGCGGTCAGAAAAAAGATAAGAAAGATGGGCTTCTCGGGTTTTATGGATTTCCTTATTCCTTGTGCAAGCCAGATAGTTCTGTTTATCGTACCCGGCTGTGTGACCGGATTTATCTATAAAAAACTGCTCAGAAAATAAGAATGACCTCTGCTTTTGCAAAGGTCATTCTTATTTTCGGATATACAAATCCCCCGATTTCGAAAATCGGGGGATGCGTTTTACTTAGCGGTAGTTACCGCCGCTCTTACATAGTCGCTGTACTTCGTTGAACTGTCTGAGGTCTTATATGCTCTGATTCTGAACGTATAAGTAGTGTTTGCCTTAAGTCCTTTTGCAGTGCAGGTAAGTGTACTGTTGCTTGTTGTCTTTGCTATCTGAGTCCACTTGCCGCCCTTGTACTGTTCGACAATATAGCCTGTAGCGGTTGTGTTTTTGTTCCACTTCAGAGTAGCGGTAGTTTGGGTAACAGATTCCTTTGTAAAGCCTGTTACATTCGTAACGCTCGGTGCGGATGTTCTCGCAGCAAGTCTTATATAAGCGGTTTCGGTGGTTTTACCGTTTACCGTCTTGTACGTTTTGATGCGGAATGTGTAAGTTGTGCTTGCTTTCAGGTTCTTCGCAGTGTACGAAGTATTGGTGTTTGACGCTGTTTTTGTAAGCTGTACCCACTTTCCGCCTGTGTACTGTTCAAGCACATATCCTGTAGCGCGTGAATTCCTGTTCCATTTTACAGTAATGCTTGAATCTGTAGCGGATTGCTTTGCAAAGCCCGTAACATTTGCAAGTGTGGTGGTACCTGCAACATTCGAATATAATCCGGTCAACACTGTATCACCGTATCGGTATGCTCTGATTCTGAATGAGTAGGTCGTTCCGTTTATAAGGCCTTTCTCAGTATAGCTTGTCGTGTCAACAGGAAGCTCTGCTATATTGCACCACGATCCGTTCTTGTATCGTTCAACGAAGTAACCGACTTCACCTTCACATTTATCCCACTGTAACGTAACTGAATTTGTTGTAGCTGATTTTACCTTGAAGTTAGTAACATTTTTAACGACTGGCTTGGAAGTCCTTGCCGCAAAGCGTACATAATCGCTGTAGGCATAGATTCCCTTTTGGGTTTTATACGCCCTTATCCTTAATGTGTAAACCGTATCCGGTTTCAGATTGTATAAATCGACCGCAGGATATTCACTGTCATTTATCTGTACCCACTTACCGCCTTTGTACTGTTCGGTAATATATCCATCGGCGTCTTCAACTTTATCCCAATTGATGGAAATTTCCGTGGTGGTTGTATGCCTTGCTTTGCAATTGGTGACACTTGCGGGAGGCGTCAGCTTTTCGGGTATCTGTTCCTTCTTGCCGTACTTGATTACAGCATCAACAAAAGCCTTATCATACCAGCCGAGCGTTGAACGGTTGAGGTGACCGTGGCATTCGCCTCTGTCACCGCCATTGAACGCATTGTTATCCTACAGCATACAAGGCACGCCGTATTCGGCGGATTTGCCCATATAATACTGTGCCCACTTTACACGTTCAGCTGCATTGTTTTTGTTGGAGGCACTGGTTTCACCGATTATTGCAGGGACACCTTTATCAATAAAATGCGATTTTATTGTGCTGTACAGATAATCCACTTCATTTTTCAGATCATTCGTAAATTCAGCTGTGCCGTTTGCGTTAAGAGCAAAATTATAAGGTGTATATGCGTGTACCGATACGATAAGACGATTGGGCGTAGAATCATCCGGTAATTTGAAAGTTGATGTTGTACAGCCGTCTATGGATGCACCGTATCCGGGAACCATTATACATCTGTCGGTATTTTTACCGCCTGCCGCACGGATAGCATCAACCGCTGTCTGATTGAGTGCGTTTATTGCACTGATTGAATCACGGACAGCATTATTCGGATTGTTTACGTCAAACCACCATTCATCGCCTGTGTTGACAAGTCTTGGCTCGTTGAGCGTTTCAAATATCAGCTTCTGGTCGTAATCCTTGAAATATTTTGCTACCTGCGTCCATATTGAATTTACAAATTTCACCGACCGTTCTTTGTATTCAGATGAAGGGTAGTAGTACTGTGTGGATGTGTCGTGGTGAATGTTCAGGATAACGTACATATCGTTATCAATGCAGTAGTCTACAACTTCTTTTACTCTTGCAAGCCACTTAGAGTCGATAGTGAAGTTGTCGCCGGTCGTGTGGTTGCCCCACGATACAGGTACTCTTACTGCGCTGAAGCCTTGTGCTTTTACGGCGTCTATCATCGCCTTTGTTGTTTTCGGATTTCCCCATGACGTTTCGCTGGAAAGGCTGTTTCCGCCTCCTATTGCGTCAAGGGTGTTTCCTAAGTTCCAGCCTGTGCCGATGAAGCTGACAAGCTCTGTTGCTGTGTTACCGTTCATCTCTGCCGCTGATGCGACCTGAGTAACACACATTGTCATCAAAGCCGCAATTGCAAAAATTGCTACGGCTGTAATGACAGAAAGGGTTTTCTTTGCTGTTGACATTTTTTCTCTTCTTTCCTGGTAATTTGCCATTATAACATTCCTATTATAATATTCTTTATATCAGAAAGCGGAGCCTGTTTTATGACTGCGCCTTCTTCAAAAGCAACACACGGCATACCATATACAACGCAGGAATTTTTGTCCTGACCTATCGTATATGCGCCTGATTTTCTCATTTCGGCAAGACCTGAAGCACCGTCACGTCCCATGCCTGTGAGAATTATACCTATAGTTCCTTTTCCCGTGACCTTTGCTACAGAGCTGAACAAAACATCAACAGAAGGGCAGTGCCCCGAAACCTTTTCACCGGGCTTTGAGGTAACATATAACCCAACTGAGTCCCTGTGCACTTCAAGCTGTTCCGAGCCGTGTCCGAGTATTATAAGACCCTGTTGCAGTCGGTCACCGTTTTCAGCTTCTTTAGCGTTCATCTTGCATATGCGGTCAAGGCGGTCGGCGTACATTTTCGTGAATCCGACAGGCATATGCTGTACTATTACGATAGGCGGAGTATCCGCAGGAAGATCCTGCACAACTTCTATTATGGCGTCTGTACCGCCTGTGCTTGCGCCTATCGCTATCATTTCAATCTTACCGCTGTTGCTGTAAGGTCTGATTATATCGCTCCGCTTGTTTTTCTGCGGCGCTGTCGCTTTTTTGAAAAGAACAGCAGGATCGCTGCCGTCGGGCGATTGCATGATTTTATCAAAATGCAGTTTATCGGCAGATTTACGCTCGAGCGTATTATGAGTGCCGTTATTGATGATAGCTATCAGCTCTTTTTCAAAAGCAACAAGACCCGCCGCACCGCCGCTTGTGTTTTTGATTGCACCAAAAAGCCCGAATCGCTTCGGGTCATTCAGTATTCTGTCATTATTGGTTATGAGCACCGACGGAACATCGTTCAGTGCCGACGGCAGACGATAATATACATCCGCCATCAGATCGTTTATAACGGCAAAATCATAGTCTGCTTTTTCGGCAGAAAGAGAAAGCTGTTTATAGTCAACTATTTCAGATTTACAGTTATGCAGACTGCGGTCGATGATCGTTTTTGTGACCTGGCTTACAGCTGCACTGGTTCCTGTTATAAGTATGCGTAGAGGCAAAACCTCACCTCCGTCTGCGGCATTATGCCGTCATATTGTGCAAAGCCGTTATTTAAGCGGTCTGCGGTAAATAGCAGGTTTAATATATTCATAATCGGTTGAATCTCTCGGAATACTTTCTGCGTGACCGATGAACAGGTATCCGCCCGGTCTTAACACATCGTAAAACCGCTTTACTAAAGCCAGTTTCGTTTCCATTTCAAAATAAATCATTACGTTACGGCAGAAAATCAGATCAAACGGAGCTTTTTTAAAGGGTATCGGCTCCATAAGATTGAACGTGCGGAAAATCACTTCGTTGCGAAGCGCCGGCTTTACCTTACATTTTTCGCCGTCTATCCTGTCAAAATACTTCTCAAGCCAGCCGGGTGGCAAATCCGTAAGTCCGCTTTCCAGATATACGCCGTTCTGAGCGCCTGCAAGCGTTTTCAGCGAAATATCGGTAGCGAGTATTCTTGTATCCCACGAGGATTTTTCGCTGCCCAGAAATTCGCTTATGTGCATAGCCGTAGTGTACGCTTCTTCTCCGCTTGAACAGCCTGCGCTCCATATACGCATTGTTTTGCTTTTTGCGTTGGCCTGCTTTATAAACGGAAGAACGGTGCTTGTAAGGTAAGTAAAATGCTCCGGTTCACGCATAAAATAAGTATGATTTGTGGTCAGCTTTATAAGCAGACCGTCAAGCTCTTTACCGCTTCTGTCATTCATACAGCAGTCAAGATACTCATCGTAGTTTTTGAATCCTCGCTCAACGAGCATATTACCGAGTCTGCCCTCGATAAGTGTGCGTTTGTGAGAAAGGTTTATACCGTAGCGCTCTCTCATGAATGATACCAGACGGTTGAATTCATTATCTGTTATTTTAAGCATTACGGCTCACCTGCCTTACTTCATTTCTTCGCTTGCGTGTTCGTCTATCAGTTTTGAAACGTCAAGGACGAGTTTTATTCCATCGTTCATTTCAAGAATGGACTTGATGAATTTATTCGAGTTTACACCTGTAAGCTCCGGTGTCTTTGATATATGCTGTTCGGTTACGGGAATAACGTCCGCAACGCTGTCAACGATAAGTCCGACCGATACATCATCACCTGTCGAAACGATGATTATGCAGGTGCGGTCGTTGAAAGGAATCTCTTCCTTGCCGAATCTGCTTCTTATGTTCACAACAGGAACGATCTTACTGCGGACATTGATTATGCCCTTGATATAAGACGGTACACCGGGTACGGCGGTTATGGGCGGCACTTCAATGATTTCGATGACATCAGGTATTTCAATGCCGTATACCTGCTCGCCGATATAGAAGGTCAGTACCTTAGTTATTTCTGTATTCTGAGGATCTTTCTTTGCATCCTCCATTGCCTTCTGAGTGTTCAGAAGTTCCTGTAATTTATCATTATAATTCTCTGACAATGTAAAGCCTCCGTTTCCTTAGCCGATAAGATTATTTACATCTATTATGAGCGAAATAGTGCCGTCGCCCATTACGGTACAGCCCGACAGACCCTCCGCCTTGATATTGTACTGGCTGAGGTATTTCGGGAACGGTTTTACAACCACGGGCTGTTCGCCTATCAGCTTATCTGCAAACAGGCAGACATTCTTTCCGCCGACATCGACAAGAAGCAGGATACCGTCCTCAAGCTTTGTGACCTCTGTAGGCATATTGAACTTTTCGTGCAGACGGAGGATAGGATAGCACACGCCTCTTATCATTATCATTTCGCCCTGCTTTGTATCGTTGAGCAGCTGGTTGTTTGCAACCATAAGGCTTTCCTTGATAGATGAGATCGGCACTGTGAATATCGTAGAGCCGACTTTCAGCTTCATACCCTCAACTATCGCAAGTGTGAGCGGTATTCTGATTATAAAGCTTGAACCCTTGCCATCTTCGCTTTCAACGGTAAGTGTACCACCGCACTGTTCGATATTACTGCGTACAACGTCCATACCTACGCCTCTGCCGCTGTATTCCGTAACCGTATCATTGGTCGAGAAGCCGGGCAGGAGAATCATGTTCTGGATTTCCTTCGTTGTATATTCGCTTTCGGGCTTTGTAAGAAGTCCGCTTTCCTTTGCCTTTTCAAGAACCTTTTCGCAGTTGATGCCTGCACCGTCATCTGAAACGGTGATGATAACTTCACCTGCCGAGTGCTTTGCAGACAGCTTTACAGTACCCTTTTCGGGCTTACCCTCGGCAATGCGGACATTTATATCGTCCTCTATGCCGTGATCCATACAGTTTCTTACAAGGTGCATAAGAGGATCGTTCAGGTTATCTACTATGCTCTTGTCAACCTCGGTCGTTTCACCTTCAAGAACAAGCTCTGCTTCCTTGTTCAGCTTTATCTTCATATCACGGACAATTCTGCCCATCTTCTGAAATACGCCTGCAAGGGGTACCATTCTGATAGACATTACAGTATCCTGAAGCTCGTCTGTCAGCTTTCTGAGCTGTCTTGCAGCCTTTGAGAAGCTCTCAAGCTCAAGACCCTCAAGATCCGGGTTTGCTATTACCATTGACTCGGTCGTTATGATTTCACCGACAATATCATGCAGTGTGTCAAGCTTTGACAGATTTACGCTGATAAGGCTATGCTTCTGACCGCCGTTAGCCTTTTTAATGTCCTCCTGAGCCTTTGTGACCGCACTCTTTGCGGCAGGCTTTGCAGGAGCAGGCTGAGCCTGCGGCTTTTCCTCTGTTTTTGCAGGGGCGGCAACGGGGGCAGCCTCTTTAACCGGTGCGGGAGCAGGCTTTTCTTCGGCAGGTGCCGCAGACGGTGTGTCTATTATCTCATAAGACTCAACGTTGACTGCACCTTCTATGGCTTTAATTACCGTATCATTGTCTCCGTCGAAGCCCTTGAAGGTTACAAGGAAGCCGTTCTCGACAATATCCTTTGCCGTATCCGCATTGGATTCAACATCGGGAGGAGTACAGCTGATAACTTCGGCAACTTCCTTTATCTTTGTCAGCAGAAGGAAAGCACGGAGGTTTTCCATCTTACAGCCGTCCTCGAAGAATACACGGACGGTCATGCTTCCCTCAACGTTGCTTCCTGAAGGAGCGGCAGATGCTTCCTGCTTTGCCGCAGGAGCGCTTTCAGCAGGAGCGCTTTCAGCAGGAGCAGCACCGCTTTCCATTGCCTTTAATCTTTCCGTTGCGTCTTCGAGCTTTTTGAACGTTTCCGAGAAGTCGGTAGGCGTATAGTCGTCATCCCCCGAATTCTGTATATACTCGATCTCAGCCTTATATAGATCGGAAACCTCAAATATAAGTTCATATACAAAATGTGCGTCCTTCGCAATTTCGGGCTTCTCCCTTATTACAAAGAACATATCCTCGCCCTTGTGCGCAAGATGCTGGAGATTTTCGAATCCCATCATCGCAGACGAGCCTTTGATTGTGTGCATTATTCTGAATATCTCGTTGATGTCCTCCTGCGAGAATACATTTGCATCCTCTGTTCTGAGAAGAATTTCATCGAGCTGTTCAAGCAACGTATTGGTTTCAAATATGTACATTTCGAGCATGGATTCCATGCCGGGTTCAACCTTTGCCATATACAAAACCGCCTTTCCCTGATTTTTTTTATTATGCAATCGTAAGATTGATATTGATAAATCCCTTGAAATGTGCTAAACTTAAAGTCAAGCAATGCGATGCACGGCTTTAAAATGTGCATCTGAAAGGAAATATATATGCCCAACATTCCACAGATTACGGCTCCTGTTTCCAACAGTAAGAGCTATTCGTTCACAAACCGGCAGTATGACGGTAATATAGAACCGTTTGATATGGTCGAGCTTGCTCAGCCTATCAAAGCATCTACGGCGCAGGATAACGATTCCGCCGCCGCTATGATGATGGGCAGAAAGAATCTCGCTCCGCTTACTGTTCAGATAAAAGATCCCACTATGGCGGTCGAAACGCTCAAGAACCTGTTAAGCTCGGATCTGCTCGAGCAGACGATGATCAACGGTTACACAGAGCTTTACGACGATATGGATGAGCTTATCAAGAGCTTTTATCTTGCTCCCGAAAAGCTGGTCCGTGAGATTCAGAACCAGGAAAAGCAGAACACGATGTTCAGCGGTGATGAGTTTTACAAGCTGCTCCACGGTATCCTGAAGACCACCACAAGCCCCGATATAAAAGAAAGTATCGGTCAGCTCCTGAAAGCACTCAACTATTCGTCAAACAAGCAGGAGATACTTAATGCACTCGGTGCGAATCTCAAATTCCTGTCCGAATATTTTTCACCTAACGAGTCGCTCTCCCGCAAGCTCTCCGATTTGTCTTCACAATGGAAGAGCAGTAGTGCGGCTGATATGTTCGAGCCGCTCAAGAGTGAAACGCTCGCACTGCTGAAGGACGTTTCCGCAAGTCTTCTGAACGATGAAAGAACACAGACGTTCATTCCGCTCATAATACATAATCTTTCACGCTACAACACCAACAACGGTATGCTCAAGGAGAGCTTTGCAAATCTCCTTGCATATATTCCGTCGGATGATATGCGTAGGGAACTGTCTGTTGCATTTGGAAATCTTCTTAAAAAGATTTTCAGCAAAAAACAGCTCAGCGAGATGTCGGATATTCCTGATAGTTATAATAATACACTAAATCAGTCCGAAAATCAAGACTATTTAAGTATTTTTGACAATAAAGCTGAAAAATTAACTCTGTCTTTGTTCATTAAGTCGCATTTATCCGATGAAAGCTATCTTTCGGAGCTGGATTTGTCCAGAGATAAACTGGAGTTTCTGACATCGCCGTTTGATGAAGGAAAACAATCCGGATTGCAGACGCTTAAGAATATAATAATGGCAATGCTCACAGGCACTGACAGCCGACAGATTATTCCTGCGGTGCATCGTGATTTTCAGGGGATCAAGGATATGGCGGCACTTGTCGATTATCTCAACGAGATTCTCCGTGAAATGCCGGATATACCTCAGCGTGACACGCTTTTTGAGTTTTTCACCAATATAGTAAATGAGATGGCACAGCGTAAGGAACTGCCGCCTTCGAGCAATATCCCTTCCGCACCGTCTACTCTTGATAAGCTGACCGATTTTATCGGTAAGAATATAAATCACGAGGCTATTCAGTCGCTGGATGATTTCAATGCGTCAAATCTTCTGCAGAGCCTTCTGAATGCACCGGGTGTATTCACTCCTCTTGCACACTATATCCTGCCGTTGCAGATTGAGGATACAAAGGCGTTCGGTGAGCTGTGGGTCGATAATGACGAGAATAACCCCAACAACACGCCTGTCGGACAGAAGAATTACCACTTGTTCCTGACATTTGACGTTGAATCTATAGGACGTTTTGAGGTAGATATGTACGCACTGGGTGAAAACATCAATCTGTCGCTTCTTTATCCAGAAAAGTTCGGCTTCAAGATAAAAAAGCTGACCGATAAGATTGACCTTATAATAAGGAATATCGGCTATAAGCCCGCAAAATTTGAAACTGCGGTGCTGAGAAAGCCTCATGTGCTGACTGAGGTTTTCCCGAAAATAATTGACAGGAGGAAGGGTCTTAATGTCCAAGCGTAATTTAGGAAAGCAGGCTGCGGCGGCGCTTAAGTACAATCCCGACCTTAACTATGCTCCGGTCGTGGTAGCGTCCGGCCTTGGCGAGCTTGCAAAGAAGATTATAAATATCGCAGACGAGAACGGCGTTCCCGTTTACCGTGACGACAGCACGGCGGCGCTTCTTGTAATGCTCAACAGCGGTGAAACGATACCGGTCGAGCTGTACAGAATTATTGCGGCTATCTATGCGGAGGTCGTTTACTCCGCTAATGATATGAAAAAAGGCAAATAAGCCAAATACAAAAGAAAGAAGATAAAAGAAATGGTAAAGACAAAAAATCTCACATTAATGGTTACGGCGGCTGTGCTTGCCGCACTTACCTGTGTTGCGACAATGGTGGTACAGATACCTATGCCGCTTACAAAGGGCTATGTAAATCTAGGTGATGTAATGGTGCTTACATCGGTATGGCTTATCGGCTCGCCGTGGGGAGTTGCGGCGGCAGGCATAGGCTCTGCGATGGCGGATCTGCTTACAGGTTATGCTTATTATGCGCCTGCAACGCTGATAATCAAGGCACTTATGGCAGTAGCGGCATTCTACATTGCAAAGTGCTTTATGAACGGCTCTTATTTCAAGTCGCTTGTCGGCAAGGTAATCGGCGGTGCTGTGGCAGAAATAATTATGGTGGCAGGCTACTTCGTTTATGCTATTATACTTTACGGTAATGTGGCAACAGCGGCGGCAGGCATTTTCGGAAACGCAATACAGGGCGCTGTAGGGCTTATAGCAGGCGTGCTTCTGACAGTTGCGCTTGAAAAAGCAGGAACGAAGAAATTGCTCGGTTTTGATAAGTAATCATTCTTTATAGTCAGGCGGCGAAGGTAATTATACCATTCGCCGCCATTTTTTGACCGTTCGTGCCATATTTGTTGAAATTTTCTTTATGGGATGTTACAATTGTATGATAGATGAGTAATGCATATCATTATTTAAAATTTCTCGGATAAGGAGAGACAAATGAAAAGAAAATTTTCAACCAGAATCATAGCCGGCATAGCAACATCTGCCGTGCTTGCAGTCGGATTGCTGTCCTTTACGGCGATAAACGCAATTGCCGATGAAGCGGTGAGCTATTACGGACTGTCCGCAGACGGTACGGTTACAAGCGGAACGGTAACTGATTATACAAAGATAGCTTCATCCGATACCGCATGGGGCATTGCTGGTAAAGAAACGTGGTATGTAGCTGACGGTATCGTTAATATCATTACAACAACCTATGATTATGACAACAATAAAAATGTATATAATCCTGTAGAAATTAAAGGAAATGTAAATGTCATACTCAAGAACGGTGCAGTGGTAAGTGTAGTGAACGGCATTGCCGGCACAGATGCAACAATAACTTTTTATAGTGAGAGTGAAAACGCAAGCGGTGTTATTGGCTTTATCGGAGCCACAGGCGATGATGGCGGGTGGGGCACGACGAATAGCGGTTCCGATGAGGCTAACGGAAAGAACGGTGAGGACGGCAAAGATGCGGTAAATGTTTCGTCGTTCACGGTTGCAGGCGGCACTGTAACTGTTATCGGCGGCGATGGCGGTAAAGGCGGCGGTGCAGGTTATGGCACTAACTACGATACAAATGAATCGTATTATGGCGTTGGCGGCGACGGCGGTAACGGCAGTGTGGCTATAACCGATAATACAAAGGTGTATCTTAATGGCGGCAGACTTAACGTTACAGCCGGCAGAGGCGGAACCCCCGGTATAAATACCCATGTACCGTCTGAACAGCAGGATAATTATAATGGCAAGCCGGGAAATAACGGAACATCGGTAAGCGGAATATACGCCGTAAACGGTATTCTCAATGTCAATAAGCTCGATGATTCCGATACAGGCGATACTTCGGGTGATTTTAAGCTCCTGTCTGTGAACGGTTACGAAAATGCAAAGCTCGATATAATCGGTCACGGAACGGCAAAGGTAACTGACGGCACTGTTATTGAAACCTACGGCGATATTTCCGTAGCAGGCACTCTGTCTGTTGACAACGGTACGATACTCACAAACGGCAGTATTACAAAAGCCGACAGTGCGGCACAGATAACAAAGACGAACGGCGGCGTTATCCGCAGGTTCACACCTGCTTACAGCGCCGGATATACGCTGGATTTAGCAGGCGGTAAGTGCATTGCGGAAACCGGCTATAAAATAAAGCTGTCGGACGGAAATACTTTAATCGATGTTGCCGGCCCCGACACAATATTATCGGAATCAAACAGACTTAATATTGTCCGCATCGGTGACGGTGAAATAATAGATGACAGCGAGCCGCGCACAAATGTAATGCCCTATTGCATAAAGGCAAATAATACGAATGAAACAACCGTAACGGACGGAAATGTCTTTGCTATGAGAGGAGATTCTTCAAGGTTTACGTTTGCACTGAACGATCCCGATGAATACCGTTTCTCAGGCGTTAAGGTAACAGATATTGACGGTAATGCGATACCTGACAATGTACACGTTTGACAGCACGACAGGCGAGTTCATCGCACTTTCTGTTGACCGCAATCTTATCGTAACTGCAGACGCAAGTCTTAAAGATGTTGGAATATCTGTAACAGACAGTGAAAACAATCCTGTGTCAACTGTTAACTTCGGTACAGATTTTGATAACGGAAGTACGGCAACGCCTTTGATGTTTAAGCTGAAAGTCACAGAGGGCGGTTCTATAGCAAAGTACAGAGTAGTAAAGGAATCCGACCTTAATAAAGCAAACGGTGCCATAACTGATACTTCTTCGTTCACAGTATCATACACTGCCGGCAATGAATGGGGTACAGCCGATGACGGCTCTTCAAAGCTTGCAAAGGGTGCAACGGCAACATTCACAGTTAAGCCCGACAGCAATTTAGCCGCAGGAACTTATACCGAAGATTTTATCGTTATAACAGACAGAACCGCTTATGCTGATGCGTCTGCAGGCACTCAGGATAAGGCTCTGGCACGTTTCACGATGACTTATAAGGTTGAACACGAGAGTGACGGTAAACTGTATTATTCCGATCTTACCGGACACTATAATCTTTGTAAGAACTGTCAGGCAAAAATCAATAAAGTAAATCATATATTTGATGTAAAGACCGTAAATGAGGATACGCTTGCAGCTCCTGCGGATTGCTTAACTCCTGCCAGGTATTTCTATTCATGCGAATGCGGAGCGCATACAAATGATACAATGCTTGTATTTGAAAACGGCGATTTGGGCGATCACACATTAGGAGAGTGGACAGTATCAAAAGACTCTACCTGTGTTGCAGGCGGTCAGAAAGCAAGAAAATGCAAGGTTTGCAGTTATACCGAATATGAAGATACCGATATAGATTCGGAAGCTCACGAGTGGGAAGAGGATTACACAACAGATAAGGAACCTACCTGCACGGCAGTAGGCTCTGAATCAATTCATTGTTCACTCTGTGACGCAAGGAAGGATATAAAGGAGATTTCTCCGAAGGGACACGACTGGTCCGAGTGGAAAACTCTCGTTGAGCCGACAATCACATCTGAGGGTAAAGCATGCAGATCCTGCAACGTTTGCGGCATCAAGGAGGAAAAAGCACTTCCTAAGCTCAGCGGTAAGAAGGAATGGAAACACGATGAGAATAAGCACTGGCACGTTGATGACAATGGCAATATAATCGATCTTGACGATCACGAGTTCAAGTGGGTGGTAGATAAAGAGCCTACCGCCACAGAGCCGGGTATAGGCCATTATGAGTGTATAGCTTGTTCGTTTGAAAAAGCTCCCGAAGAATTTGGAAAGAGAAACCCCGAAACAGGTGCATCGTCACTTGCCGCCTGGATTGCGGTAGCGGCTGTTGCCGGCGGAGCAGTTCCTGTAACGTATAAGGCAAGAAAAAGAAAGAATAAGTAAGTAAAAGCATCGCAGAGCAGACGAAAGTCTGCTCTGTATTTTTGCACACAAAAATGCCCTGCAACGTTCTAAATACGTTGCAGGGCAGATTTTATGCGGTTTTAATGTTAAATTCTGAAGTAGTCAACGCCGCCCTTGAACAGAAGCTGTTCCTTGTTGCCGTCAACATTAACGCAGGTATCCGAGCTTATACGCTCTGTATGACCCATCTTACCGAGTACACGGCCGTCAGGAGAAATGATACCCTCGATAGCGCACATCGAGCTGTTGGGATTGTATGCAAGATCCATTGTAGGCTCGCCGTTAAGGTCAACATACTGAGTAGCAATCTGGCCGTTTTCGATGAGCTTAGCGATAACCTCGTCGCTTGCTACAAAACGTCCTTCGCCGTGCGAAATCGGTATGTTGTAAACCTCGCCCACCTTGCAGTGCATAAGCCACGGTGACTTGTTGGTGCAAATCTTAGTAAGAGCAAGCTGTGACTGGTGTCTGCCTATGGTGTTATATGTAAGCGTGGGGCTTTCGCTTGACAGAGGAACTATCTTGCCGAAAGGCACAAGACCGAGCTTGATAAGAGCCTGGAAGCCGTTGCATATACCGATCATAAGACCGTCACGGGCATAGAGCATATTCTCTACGGCGTCCTTGATCTTAGGATTGCGGAAGAATGCGTTGATAAACTTAGCAGAGCCTTCGGGTTCGTCACCGCCTGAGAAACCGCCGGGAACAGCTATCATCTGGCTGTCCTCGATTCTCTTTGCAAATTCGTTTACGCTGTCTTCCATATTCTTTGCAGAAAGGTTTCTGATAACGAATATTTCAGCTTCACCACCGTATCTGTTGAATGCGGCAGCCATATCGTATTCGCAGTTAGTGCCGGGGAATACGGGGATAAGTACCTTAGGCTTTGCAATAGTGCCGGGAGCCTTGTTTGTGAGAAGATCACATCCCTTGTCATAAGCAACCGATACGGGCCTCGGCATTTCGGGGAGCGAATTCTTGAAGATAGGCTCAAGAACAGCGTCATACTTCTTCTCAAGATCTGCAATGTCGAGCTTGACATCGCCTGCCGTAATCGTGTAGTCGCTCACCGTTTCACCGATAAGCTCTGCGCCTTCTATTGCGCCCTTAGCCTCGATGATGAATGCACCGTAGTGCAGACCGAACAGCTTTTCATCGTCCATAGCTTTAAGCTTTGCACCGATTCTGTTACCGAGCGACATCTTGAAGATACCTTCTGCAATACCGCCGTGAGCTAAAGTCCATACTGACAGGGCAGTGCCGTCGGCAATTGCCTTTTCTACTGTAGCAAATACCTTCTTGACGCTGTCAAAGTCAGGCATACCGTTTTCATCGTATGCAGGTTCAATGTAGTAAATGTCACTGCAGGGGAGCTTGAATTCAGCGGAAATTATCTTGTCTGACTTTGCGGTTGAAACTGCGAAAGAAACGAGCGTGGGCGGAACATCTATATGCTCAAATGTACCAGACATTGAGTCCTTGCCGCCTATAGCACCGCTTGAGAGTGCAATCTGAGCCTTATATGCACCGAGAAGTGCGGCAAAAGGCTTGCCCCAACGCTCAGGATCGCCCTGTGTACGTTCAAAATATTCCTGGAATGTGAGCCAGCACTTTTCGCTCTTACCGCCTGCGGCAACTACCTTTGCCATACTCTCGACTACTGCAAGAGCGGCTGCGTGATAGGGCGACTGACGGCTTACGAAAGGATCGAAGCCCCATGCCATTATGGAAGCTGTCTTTGTGTTGCCCGAAAGTACGGGGAGCTTTGCCGCCATAGCCTGTACGGGTGTCTGCTGTGTCTTGCCAGAATAAGGCATAAGTACTGTACCTGCACCGATTGTTGAGTCAAAGCGCTGTACAAGACCCTTCTGTGAGCATACGTTAAGGTCGGTAACGAGCTTTTCCCATTCTTCCTTAGTGTTGTGTCTGCCTGTAGAGTAGCTGACAGCAGGAGCGGGAACATATATATCCGTGTGCTTTTCCGCACCGTTTGAATTTAAGAATTCTCTTGAAATGTCGCAGATAGTCTTGCCGTTCCAGTTCATCTTGAGTCTGGGGTTTTCGGTAACTATCGCAACGGGAGTAGCCTCAAGGTTTTCCTTGCCTGCAAGAGCAATGAACTTGTCAACATCGTTCTTGTCAACTACAACCGCCATTCTTTCCTGTGACTCAGAGATGGCAAGCTCTGTGCCGTCAAGACCGTCGTACTTCTTGGGAACTGCGTTGAGGTTTATCTCAAGACCGTCTGCAAGCTCGCCTATGGCTACGGAAACACCGCCTGCACCAAAGTCGTTGCAACGCTTTATCAGCTTTGTTGCGTTCTTGTCACGGAATAATCTCTGGAGTTTTCTTTCTTCGGGAGCGTTACCCTTCTGAACCTCAGCACCGCAGGTTTCGAGCGATTCAACGCTGTGCGACTTTGATGAGCCTGTAGCACCGCCGCAACCGTCACGGCCTGTTCTGCCGCCGAGCAGGATGATTATGTCACCGGGGACGGGGCGTTCACGGACAACGTTCTCGGCAGGAGCGGCACCGATTACAGCGCCTATCTCCATACGCTTAGCCATATATCCGGGGTCATATATCTCGGCAACGTGACCTGTTGCAAGACCAATCTGGTTACCGTATGACGAATAGCCCTGTGCGGCTGTTGTTGTTATCTTTCTCGGAGGGAGCTTGCCGGGGATCGTCTTGTCAACAGGGAGCAGGGGATCCGAAGCGCCCGTTACACGCATAGCCTGATAAACGTAAGAACGACCCGAAAGCGGATCTCTTATAGCGCCGCCGAGGCAGGTTGCCGCGCCACCGAAAGGTTCAATCTCAGTGGGGTGGTTATGTGTTTCGTTCTTGAACATAAGAAGCCACTGCTCGTCCTTGCCGTCAACGTCAACGGTTATTTTTACGGAGCAGGCATTTATTTCTTCACTCTCGTCAAGGTCGGGGAGAAGACCGTCTTTTTTCAGCTTTCTTACTGCGGCGGTCGCAATATCCATAAGGCAGACAGGCTTTGCGCTTCTGCCAAGCTCCTCCTTGTCGAGCTTATATTCCTTATAAGTTTCGGCAATGTAGGGAGCGTCAATCTTCGCATTGTCGATTATTGTTCCGAATGTTGTGTGACGGCAGTGATCCGACCAGTATGTATCTATCATTCTGATTTCGGTAAGGGTAGGATCTCTCTGCTCCTTCTTGAAATATTCCTGACAGAACTTTATATCGCCAAGATCCATAGCAAGTGCGTACTTCTTGATAAACTCGGCAAGCTCGTCTTCGGAAAGACCGATAAATCCGTCAAGCACAGCTACGTCCTTCGGAATATCATACTTTACATCAAGCGTTTCATACTGCTCAAAGCCGCATTCTCTTGCTTCTACGGCATTAATGAGATAGTGCTTTATCTTAGTGAAATCCTCATCTGAAATATCGCCCTTAAGGATATACAGCTTTGCGTATTTAACTGTGGGACGCTCGCCCTGGCACAGCATCTGTATACACTGAGCGGCTGAGTCTGCTCTCTGATCGAACTGACCGGGTAAAAACTCGGTTGCGAACATCTTTTCATCAGCCTCAATCTCAGGCAGTGAATAATAAACATCGTCAACAGGCGGTTCTGAGAATACGGTGGGAGTAGCTTTTTCAAAATTCTCCTTTGTGATACCCTCTGCATCGTAACGGTTTACGATACGCACATCCTTGATACCTTTAATCTGAAGTGCGGTTTTAAGGTCTGAGAGAACAGCTTTTCCCTCAACGGCAAACTGCGGTTTCTTTTCCACATAAATGCGATAAACTGACATAAACTTCCTCCGTCGTTTTTTGTGATAGTGCCACAGGCTTTTGCAAGCGTGTAAAGGCACAAAACTATCAATACCTTTTAATTATACTACAATATCTGCCCGATTACAAGCATTTTATTTCTTCTCCGACACAAAAATCACTGCCTGATGCTCCTGTAATTTGTACAGTAATTATATCCTGCCTTTTTGCGTCACTGCCGTATATGCGCACGGGAACGTACTGCGGGGTAAGGCCGTTTGCGTATTCTTCGCTTTCCCTGCGCTGAATAAGCACCTTTTCCGTCTTTCCCACGCACGAGCGGAAATATTCTTCTTTCAGCTTTTTTGCAAGGCTGCTCATAGCGTGGTATCTCTTTACGGCAATATCATGCGCAACGTGGTCTGTGCGTCTTGCCGCCGCTGTACCCTCTCTGATCGAGTAGGTAAAAACGTGCATTGCCGCAAAACCGACTTTTTGGGCAAATTCGCAGGATTCTTTGAATTCTTCGTCGGTTTCCCCCGCAAACCCTACCATAATATCGGTAGTTATCGCACAATCTGGAAACGCTTTTCGCAGCCTCAGGACTATATCATAGTATTCATCGGGCGTATAATGCCTGTTCATACGCTTCAATGTAGCACTGCTTCCGGACTGGAGCGACAGGTGAAAATGCGGACAGAGCTTTTTTTGCGCCGCCATTCTTGCTATATCCTCATCTGTCAGCAGCTCCGGCTCAAGCGATGACAAACGTACACGCTCAACTCCGTCCACCGAGCATACCGCCTCTATTGCGTCCGCAAGCCTCAGCCCGATTTCCTGACCGTAGCAGGAAAGGTTGATGCCGACAAGCACCATCTCCTTATGACCGCACGATACCTGAAACTTTACTTCCTCGGTTATATCCTGCAAGGAACGTGACCTTACAGAGCCTCTGGCGGTAGGTATTATGCAGTAACTGCAGAATCTGTCACAGCCGTCCTCAATCTTTATAAATGCTCTTGTCTTGCCCATATCGGCGTTTTTCTGCTTTTCATATTGCTTTTTAACGGGTCTTGGCGGTATGGCAACCTGCTTTACCTTGTTGCCGGTAAATACGTCTATCATATCCGCAATGCTGTCTTTATGCTCGGTACCAGTTACTATATCGGCTGACAGCTTTGAAGCCGTTTCGGGAAAAGCCTGCGGAAAACAGCCCGTAAGCACGACTATCTTCATAGGGTCGCTGCTTTTTATCCTGTTTATAAGCTGTTTCGCTTTTTTGTCGCTGTTTTCCGTCACCGAACAGCTGTTTATTATAACAATATCCGCCGTAAAAATATCGTCTGTTTTCTCGTATCCGTGTTCGTCCATAGCCTTTGCTATCGAAGCACTTTCATATTGGTTGACCTTGCACCCGAAGGTCTGTACGGTATATCTGATAATATCACTTCCATAATAAATTGTGGTGAGTTTCACCAAAAGTAAACTCCCGACAGCCTAATTATACTTTATTATTCCGAAATTTGCAAGCTGTGACGATTTTTTGACAATAATACTCTTGACCGTATCGTGAAATGTGTTATTATATAGCTGTAAGGAGCGATAAGCACTTACAGTGATAAGGCGAAAACGGGAAATCAGGCTAACGGTTATCTCCGATTGAAAAAATTAAGTAAAATCATTTAAAAGCAATTGACAACCGCCTTACATTTTGGTAAAATGAAATCAATCGGTTAGGAGCCGAAATTTGACCTGAAATATGAAAGGTAGGTTTTTTGTATGAAAACAGCTAATATCAGAATCAATACTATTGAAGACGTTAAGAATTTCGTAACAACAGTTACAAAGTGCAACTACGAAGTTGACATCGTAAGCGGCAGATATGCAATTGACGCAAAGTCAATAATGGGTATCTTCAGCCTGGATCTTTCAAAGCCCCTTGAGCTTCGTGTTCACAGCGATGATTGCGATGAGCTTATGGCTGAGCTTGACAAGTATATCGTTAAGTAATCTGTGATGCTTAATAACGAGAGCCGCCGTGCTATCTGCACGGCGGCTTTTTGTGTCTTATTCGGTTACGGTTATCGAGTTAGCGTATTTGATCTTGCACACAACTGTGTTCTTATTGCCCGACAGCATTCCTATGCGGCTTCCGTTTGAATAGAGAATATCTCCGTCTGAAAGCAGCCTGTAATCCATTATCCGCTTTTTTAAAACGGTTATGTTACCGTTTTTATCACGCTTTACAAGCTCCCAGTCCGATGGGATTATACCGTCGTCTGCGTCACCGCTCAGCTGTTTTTCGGCTTTTATCAGATTTCCCTCGATGAAGGCTTCACGCTCGTCTGCAGTTTTGCTCTTTGCCGGATTTTTACCGCCGGTACGCAAAGGTTCTCCGCCAAACGCCATTGAAAACACGCTTAAAAATCCGCCGATAGCTTTGATTATCCTGACAGGGAACATCAGTATATCCATTGCCAGATTGCTTTTTTGCTTTGTCGGAACGTATTTTCTGCGTATGTAGTATATGTTTCCGTCGGCATCGTCCTGCGGCTTTATGCAGTCAAATCCTTCCTCTGCGATAAATTCGTCTATTGTTCCGCTCCGTGTATCGAAAAGACATATCGTACACGGGCTTTTTTCCGCAATCTCTCCTCCGCCGTTTGTCGCAAAGCCCATAGCCGTATAGTAGATTATATCGCTGTTCCTGCGTGAAATAAACGGGTGAGTTTCGCTGGTAAACCCTTCTGTGAGCTGTTCAAAGCTGCCGTTTTTCGTATCGACAAGGGCAATGTGATTTTCGTAATACCCGTTTCCTGCACTGACTACGCACTTCCCGTCATAGCAGTCAATATCATTGATTATTTCTTCACGGTTTGCAAAAATATAGTTTTCTCCCTCGCTGTCCTTGAAGTACATACCGCCGACATTATCCGCAAAAGTCGTGTATATCAGCCTGTCGCCGCACGAACCGATGCCCTTGAGCATATCGAATGCTTCATTTTCGCCGTATTCCTTCTGTTCAACGCCCATGAACTTTGCACCTTTGCCGGTGGTTTTCCATTCATCACGGGCCTTCATCTTACGCACTGCGTCACGGTAGCTCTCCACACGCTCACAGTGAACGAGGTGTTCCTTGCCGTTTTCAATGTTATAAAGCTCGCCTTCCGATAGGCAGTAAATATTCATATTATTCCCCCGAAGCTGTTATTTCTGTCCGTAATATGCGTTAGCGCCGTGCTTTCTCAGATAGTGCTTATCAAGAAGCTCCTGCTGCATAGGCTCGATATTTCTGTCAAGCAGAAGGTTGAACATGGCCATCTTTGCGACATTTTCAAGCACGACCGCATTGTGTACAGCGTCGATTGCGTCCTTGCCCCAGGCAAAAGGTCCGTGAGAGTGTACGTTTACTGCTGGTACGGAATCGGGATCGATGTTACGCTTTTTGAACGTGTCAATGATTATCGTGCCTGTTTCCTTTTCGTATTCGCCGCCGATAGCTTCGGGCGTCATCTTGTCGGTGCAGGGTATAGTCCCGTAGAAATAGTCGCCGTGCGTTGTGCCGAGCGCAGGAATATCAAGTCCGCTCTGCGCAAAGGTCGTACTCCACTGAGAATGCGTATGAACTATACCGCCGATGTTAGGAAATGCTTTGTACAGTTCAAGATGTGTCGGCGTGTCGCTTGACGGCCTTAAATCGCCCTCGACCTGCTCGCCGTCAAGAGTTACTACAACAAGATCGTCTACCGTCATACCGTCATATTCAACGCCGGATGGCTTTATTACTACAAGTCCTCTTTCACGGTCTATCCCCGATACGTTGCCCCATGTGAATGTTATAAGGTTGTATTTCGGAAGCAGTAGATTTGCTTCAAGCACCTGCTTTTTGAGCTTTTTTAACATAATGCCGTCCTCCTGTTTTATTTGCATTTTTTGACGAATCTTCCGTCCATTTTCTTTATAAAATAGTTTCTGACATTCAGTGTTTCCTGCGGTGTAAGCTGATTTTTCGGCAGGCAGAACGCAAGGTTATATCTGAAATAGATTATAAAGCACTTTTCGATCTCATATATCTTGAAAATCGTATTCCACTGTGCGTTTATATCGGTAGCTGTCCTTCCGCCGAACACCCTTACCGATGCCGCATCATAGCTGAAGGTACGCTTTGCGTTAAGCACCACCTTGCCGTACTTTATACCGTCCTTTGCTTTTTTTGAAATGATAAGAACATCGGCAAGGATTACCGCAGTGCAAAGAAGGCATACAGCCGCCGAAATATACAGCGGAATTATTCCCCCAAGCCCGATAACGAGCGATGCCACCGCAAGTACCGCCATAGTGATAAACAGAATGTTATTCGACTTTTTGAGCGAGTATTCGGTGAATTTTACTAATGTGCGGTAGTCCTCCGCAGTAGTTGTTATCTCCTTTGAGAACAAGTTTTATTCTTCCTTTCGGTTATTATTGATTTTTTCCGAGCTTACAAAGCTGTCGTTTTTCCTTTCCGGTTCCGGTGTAATGTCGGTTTCTGCTTTTGTTGCAGGCGTTTTTTCTTCGTCAAGAACTTTGTATATCTCATCTTTTTTCTGGACAAAGAGCAATTCGTCCTCGCCTGTAACTATATCGACCTTTTCGCCCGATTCAATATCCGTGTGATATACGGATATTGCGTCAAAACGGTAATTCAGTCCGTTATATTTCACCCGAACCTTCCCGTAGCCGCTGCCTGCTATATTTTCAAGTGCGACAGCCTCATATCCCGTAAGATCGTCGGGTTTCGGCGCTTTGCCGTTAACAAAACTCTTCACGGCAGGAGAAAGAAAGTGCATACCGATAAAGTTCACAATAAAGCCCATTGCGATATCGGCGGGAACTATGAAGTACCACGGCAGTGAAAGCTGCAGCAGCATCAGCCCGAAATATCCGAATACAGCGGTAAATACCGCATATCCGTATATCCCCTGAGGAATAAACTGCTCGATCGGTATAGTCCTGCCCTTCGGCAGTCTGAAGCCGAGGTTTATTTTCAGCCTGAAGAACAGCAGCATTACAAGAAGTCCGCATATGCCGACAGTACCAAGTACGGCGCAGACTATAAACAGTACACGCATATTATTCCTTATTTTCGGATTTGGGAATTACGGTAAGGCGTACCTTTACTATTCTTCTTTCGCTGACTTTAAGAACCGTTATTCTGAAATCGTCTGTTGTAACGCTTTCGTTTGTTTCAGGGATTTTTCCGAAAAGCTCAAGCACCCAGCCGCCGACGGTTTTTGCGTTGCCGTCGATTTTCGGACTATCTCCCGTGCGGTTATGCCAGTAACGCTTGAAAGCGGTCAGCGATACATCGCCGTTGACGTTGAACTCGTTTTCCGATACGAATGTGACAGGGGCGATTATCTCATCGTTCTCGTCCCATATTTCACCGACAAGCTGTTCGAGTATGTCTTCAAGAGTAACTATACCGAGCGTTCCGCCGTACTGGTCGAGTACGACAGCCATATGTACCTTGTCCTTCTGCATCTGCTTCATTATATCGCTTATCTTCATCAGATGAGGAACATAGTGAATCTCCTGCATTATATCACGCAGTAAGAACGTTTCGTCTTCTTTTTTAGTAAGATATTTCTTGAAAAAGTCCTTCTGGCTCACAAAGCCGATAATGTGGTCTATAGAGCCTTCGTAAACGGGAAGTCTTGAATATTCCTCGTTGATAAAGGTTTTCTTTACCGTTTCAATATCTTCGTTTACATCAACTGCAATGACGTCTACACGGTGAGTGATTATCTCATCAACTACCGTTTCGTCAAATTCAAGAGCAGACTTCACAAGGTCACGCTCCTGTTCTTCAAGTACGCCCTCGTCCTCGATTTCGTCTATTATAGCCATAAGCTCCTGTTCTGTTACGGTAACCTCCTTCTTGTTGCCGAACAGCTTGTTTGCGAGCTTTTTAAGCAGTATAAATAAAGCCGACAGGGGAGTGAATATGAATGTAAGGAATGTGATTATTCCGCTCGTTGCGACCGTCAACCCTTCCGAGTGGTCTTTAGCAAGGCTTTTCGGCATTACTTCGCCGAATGCGAGTATCACAAGCGTCAGTACAACTGTCGATACGAGTGCCGCATTGTCAGGACCTACTATTGCTGTCGCAAGTATTGTACCCAGTGAAGATGCGGTTATGTTTACTATGTTGTTGCCGATAAGTATTGTTGTGATAACCTTATCGTATCTGTCAAGCAGTTTAAGCGCCATTTTAGCGCCCTTAGAGCCGTTTTCAGCCATGCTTTTGAGCCTTATGCGGTTAGCACCGGTAAGTGCCGTTTCGCTGGCGGAAAAGAACGCCGAACAGGCGATCATTATTATGATTATTACGAGTAGTTGTATTTCCATACGTTAAAATATACCTCTTCTTTTTGATATAGGCGGTACAGTTTCTTCTGCAGCCTGCTAAAAAATATATGCACATTAATATTACCATATCTGCGGCACACGGTCAATATTTTTATCTGAAATTTTACTTTTTTCTTCCACTAAGGCCGATACTATTTATAATTTACACGTTAATACTTGAACTTGAAAGCAGAATGTGATATACTTAATTGTATTATTGCATAAACAGAAAGAACGAAAGAAGAGGAAGAGCTATGGCAAAGAAAAGAATAGCCGTGCTGTTCGGCGGTGCGTCCGCTGACCATGCCGCTTCACTGCATACCGCATACAGTGTTCTCAGCTCCTTGCCCAAGGAGATTGAGCCGCTTGCAATAGGCATTACAAGAGCAGGAAGATGGCTTTTTTATCCCGGTAGCTATGAGAATATAAAAGACGGCAGCTGGGAGCAGGACAGCGACTGCTGTTCGTGCGTGATAAGCCCCGATATGACGAACAAGGGCGTTATAAAGATAATTTCCGACGGCGAAAGCACTATTCACCGTATAGATGCCGTGTTCCCCGTGCTTCACGGAAAATACGGCGAGGACGGCAGGGTACAGGGCTTATGCAAGCTGGCAGGTCTTCCCGTCATCGGTAACGATTTTGCGGCGGCGGCACTGTGCAACGACAGACGCATAATGGATCTTGTGCTGTCAGACAGCAACATAAAGGTTATCAAGAACGTAACATTGCACCGCAGTGAGATGAACGATATGACGGCGGCGATAAAAAAGATAACCGGCAAGCTGAGCTTCCCGATATACACAGCACCGACAAGCTGTTCAACATCGGTCGGCGCCTGCAGAGCAGAAAACGAAAAGGAACTCGAAGAAGCGATAAAGGCGAGCTTTTCGCACCACCCCTATATCATAGCCGAGAGTGCCGTTAAAGGCAGAGAGCTTACCTGTGCCGTACTCGGCGCAAAGCATCACGATGAGCGGGTAGCGATAGGCGAGCTTGTAAGAACAGACGACAGCATTGACAAGCTGTCCGAATATATAGCGTCTACGTCGGAGCTTAAAGTGCCTGCAAAGCTGGACGGTCTTACTCAGAACAAGATAAAGCAGACAGCAAGAGCCGCTTATGATGCTCTTTCCTGCAAGTGCTTTGCAAGAGTAGATATGGTGCTTGACAATGACGGAGAGGTCTATGTAAGACGTGTAAGAGGAATACCAGGCCTTGACAGACAGAGCATATTCACAAGGCTTGTGACAGAAAGCGCATACAGCTACGAGGAAATGCTGAGAATGCTCATCGGCGCTGTAGTCGACCTCGATTGATGCTTTGAAAGGAACAACGGATAATAAATGAAAAAGAACGTATGTATTACGATAAAAAGTACGCAGACGGTAGATCAGGATAAGGATTCCACCGAGTTGTTTACATTCGGCGCTATGGAAAGCACCGAGAACGGCTTCCGTCTGTATTACGATGAAAGCGAGGCTACCGGTTTTGCCGGAAGCTCAGTGACGCTTGAGGTGACCGATGAAATGGTGACTATGACAAGGAGCGGCAAAGCCATCAGCTCTTTGTTCATAGAAAAAGGAAAGAAGCACCACTGCCATTACGGCACGGAGTTCGGCGACTTTATGATAGGTGTATGCACTGATGAAATAAGAAACGAGCTTGCAGAAACGGGCGGAGAAATATATCTTAAATATACGCTCGACATCAATTCAAGCTATATGTCTGAAAATGAAATGTTTATAAATGTCAAGGAGTGTAACTGATGAACAATATGATAGAGCTTGCTAAACAGCAGGTAAAGGAAACGGTAATGAACGCACTGGGCAGACTTGTTGCCGAGGGCAAGATAGAGGCAGTACCCCTGCCGGCTTTCAATGTTGAGCGTCCTGCAGACGTATCACACGGAGATTTCTCCTGCAATGCTGCAATGGCAAGTGCAAAGGCTCTCAGAAACAATCCGAGAGCAATAGGCCAGATGATAGCCGATGCCGCAGTGCTTGACGGCACAGTATTCGAAAAGATTGAGGTCGCAGGACCGGGCTTTCTGAATTTCTTTATAAGCCCCTTATGGTTCAACGAAACTGTCGGCGAGGTTATTTCAAGCGGCAGCGACTACGGTAAGACCGAGCTTGGCAAGGGTAAGAGAGTGCTTGTTGAATTCGTATCGGCAAACCCCACAGGCCCTATGCATATCGGCAACGCAAGAGGCGGCGCACTCGGCGACAGCTTATCTTCCGTACTGCAGTTTGCAGGCTATGAGGTAGAACGTGAATTCTATGTAAACGATGCAGGAAACCAGATAGAAAAGTTCGGCAAATCGCTGTCTATAAGATATATGCAGATAGCTGACGGCAACAAGTCCGATGTCATCGCATCATACGGCGATGATGACGTATGCCGCAAGATATTTGAAGATGAAGAAAACTTCCCTATGCCCGAGGACGTTTACAAGGGTGTTGACATAATCGAACACGCATATAATTTCTATAAGATAAACGGCGACAAGTTTGTAAACGCAGATGAGGAAAGCCGCAAGTCCGCACTGGTAGAATATGCTCTGCCGCTCAACATAGACGGACTTGAGAAGGATCTTGCAAAATACCGTATCGTATACGATACTTGGTTCAGAGAAAGCTCGCTTCACAAGAGCGGTGCGGTAAAGCAGATTGTTGATATGCTGACAGAAAAGGGTCAGACATACGAAAAGGACGGTGCAATCTGGTTCAAGGCGTCCGATTTCGGTGACGATCAGGACAGAGTTCTTGTCCGTGCAAACGGTATCCCTACCTACTTTGTACCCGATATTGCATATCACTACAACAAGCTCGTTACAAGAGGCTTTGACAAGGCGATAGACATTCTTGGTGCGGACCACCACGGATACATCGCAAGAATGAAAGCCGCCCTGACAGCGCTCGGCGTTGACGCAAGCAAGCTTGATATTGTTATAATGCAGATGGTAATGTTAGTCAGAAACGGTGAAACGGTAAAGCTGTCAAAGCGTTCGGGCAAGGCTATAACGCTTTCGACACTTCTTGACGAAGTACCGATAGATGCGGCAAGATTCTTCTTCAATTTAAGAGATCCCAACACTCACCTTGAATTTGACCTTGAGCTTGCCATTGAGGAAAGCTCAAACAACCCCGTGTTCTACGTTCAGTACGCTCACGCAAGAATATGCAGCATTCTGCGCCGTATGGAAGAAGAAGGCACAGGCTACAGCAACATTCCCGTATCGGAACTTAACTTCAATCATCCCGCAGAGCTTGCGCTTATACGTCATATTGCGGCTCTGCCGAACTGCATAAACGAAGCGGCAAAGGATTATAATCCCTCAAAGATAACAAAGTATCTGTGCGACCTTGCACAGCTTTTCCACAAGTTCTACGACAATTGCAAGATAAAGGGCGAGGAGGAGAATATTCTTCAGTCAAGACTTTCTCTGTGCGTTGCCACAAAGACAGTATTCAAGAATCTGCTCGATCTGCTTAAGGTCGATGCACCCGAAAAAATGTAACTTCAGAAAGGAATCAATATGGACAGCAATCCCGTCAGTCAGGATATACCTATACGATTGCCGATACTGCTTGACGGCGGTACCGGCACAGGACTTGAAAAATACGGCTATGACCACACAGTTTCGACGGCTCAGTTTGTCTGCGAACATCCCGAAGCCCTTACAGAGCTTCAGCAGAGCTTTATTGACGCAGGCTCGCAGATACTCTACACCGCAACACACGGTGCAAACCGTGAGAATCTGAAGGCATACGGTGTCGAGGACAAAACAGAACAGCTTAACGCCGCCGCCGCAAAGATAACCTATGACAGCTTTCACGAAAAGGCGCTCATTGCAGGCTGTCTGTCGTCAACGGGACTTTACATAGAGCCTTACGGCGACTACACGTTTACCGAGATAATGTCGGTCTACAGACAGCAGGTAAAGGCTTTATCGCCTTACTGTGATATGTTTGTTATCGAAACTGTGCCTGCACTGTGGAATATGAGAGCCGCCGTGCTTGCCTGCAAGAAGGAAAACAAGCCGATAATAGCAACAATGAAGGTAGACGAGGACGGAGAAACCGCAATAGGCACAAATGTGCTATGCACCTTGCTTGTATTGCAGGCTATGGGCATATCGGCATTCGGCCTTAACTGTACCTCGGCAGATCTTTGCCCAGATATTATTTCCGAGATTGCTCCGTATGCGAAGATTCCTCTTATAGTAAAGCCGAGCGCCGTATATGAACAGGACGGAGAAAGGCTGAGCATATCACCCGAAGAATTCGCATTCGCCGTAAAGAAGTCGGTTCTGAGCGGCGCTGAGATTGCAGGCGGTTGCTGCGGTACGGGAAAAGAGCATATCGCCGCACTGCGTGAAATGTTTGCATCTCTTGACGCATCCGAGATAAATCCCGTTGAAAAGCAGGATACCTCTCTCGCACTGGCGACCGAAAACCAGATGTTCTTCTTAGACCCCGAAACAACGGAGTTCTCGCCTGCGGTTGAATGCGGTCCTTATATGGAGGACGACATTGCGCAGATGTGCGGCGAAAGCTATGATGTCCTGACAGTAAGCATAAACTCTCCGGACGACGCTATCGACTTCGGCAGAAATATGCACATGGCTACACTGCCTGTAGCGTTTTTATCGGATGACGAGATTTCGCTCAAGATGGCGCTTATGCTGTATCAGGGCAGAGCAATAATAGACAGAAAATCACTTATAGAGCCTGAAAAGCTGGAGGCTATGGCTGAAAAATACGGCGCTGTGCTGTATTAAACGGCCGATATATTCTTCATCACGGAAGGAAACACGGAATGTACAAATCTGAAAAGCTATACTACCGAAAAGCGTTCTTTATGGCAATGATAATGGGCGTTATACTCTTTTTGCCGTTTGTTCTAATAGACGGCGGATATTTCATCTATTACGGCGATTATAACGCTCAGCAGATACCTTTTTATACACTTTGCAATCAGGCAATTAAAAACGGCAGCTTTATGTGGAGCTGGCAGACGGATATCGGTGCAAACTTCATCGGCTCATATTCGTTCTATACGCTCGGAAGCCCGTTCTTCTGGCTGAGTATGCCGTTCCCGGCGGAGTTTGCCAAATATCTTATGGCACCATTGCTGGTGCTTAAAATATCGTGCTGTTCGCTGTTTGCTTTCGCATATATCAGAAGATTTGTAAGAAAGCCGCAGTCGGCGCTTATCGGCGGACTGCTGTACGCATTCTCCGGCTTCTCGATGTACAATGTGTTCTTCAACCATTTCCACGAGGCTATGGTTGTATTTCCTCTTATGCTTATAGCCCTTGAAGAAACCGTAGTAAACAAGAGGAGAGTATTCTTTGCGCTTACTGTTGCGCTCAACGCATTTGTAAACTACTTCTTCTTTATCGGAGAATGTATTTTCCTTGTGATTTATTTTCTGTGCAGGCTCACCGACCCCAAGTTCAAGATTACGGTTAAAACGTTCCTTGTGCTTGCGTTTGAATCGGTCATCGGCGTTGCGCTTGCAGGCGCAATGTTTGTTCCTGCAATATTGACCTGTATAGATACGCCCCGTTCAAGCAATACTTTAAACGGATGGAATCTCGTATTCCATAATCCCGCCCAGAGATACGGACTGATTTTCCAGAGCCTGTTCTTCCCTGCGGATATTCCTGCAAGGCAGAACTTCTTCCCCGATTCATCGGCAAGATGGGCAAGCGTATCGGCATATCTTCCGCTTTTCTCTATGGCAGGTGTCATATCGTTCATCAAGTATAAGAAAAAACACTGGGCAAAGTGGCTTATGCCGATATGCCTTCTGTTTGCGCTTATCCCCGTTCTTAATTCCAGCTTCGTGCTTTTCAACAACAACTATTACACACGCTGGTTCTATATGCCGATACTTGTCGCTTGCTTCATGACGGCATACGCCCTTGAAAACAGCGAGATAGATATGAAGTACGGCCTTAAGTGGTGTGGATTTGCCGTAGTGCTTATTTCTATGGTCGGAATACTTCCGTCTGAGGTATCGAAGGACATAGTCGATATAGGCACGGGAGATACGACAACAACAAAGGTGACCGAGCTTTTCCAATTGCCTAATGAGAAGCTGCCTTTCTGGATTTCGGTTGTTCTTGCAATAACCGCAATTATAGTGTGCTATATTCTTGTCAGAAACAAGGCTAAGCTCAGAACAAATAAATTCCTGCACAAAGCCTATTGCTTTACTATGGTTGCGTGCCTCTGCTTCTCATACTACACGCTGATATACGGCAGAGCGATAGGTCCGAAGGTGGGCGATTACAACAATATTGTAAACGCTACGATAGAGCTTGACGATGACAGCTTCTACAGGGTAGAAACCTACGGAGTTACCAATAACGCAAATATGCTGTGGGGAATGTACGGCTTCCGCAGCTTCCACAGCATTCTTCCCGGCTCTGCATTTGAGTACTACAGCGGAATGGGATTCAACCGTTCGGTAAATACCGATCCCGACGGATCATATTACGCTATGCGTTCGGTAAATTCCACGAAATATCTCGTTATTCAAAGCTACAAGCTGGAGTACAGCGATACAAAGACGTTGCTCGAAAATCTCAAGAACTTTGAGAAGATTGACGAGCAGGACGGATTTACTATATTCAAGAACAAGGCATATATCCCGATAGGCTATTCGAACAGCTACTATATTTCAGATGACGAGTACGAAAAGATTGCTAAGAGCAACCGTGACAATATGCTCGCCCGTGCTGTCGTGCTGACAGATGAACAGATTGAAAAATACAGCGATATTCTGCCTGAGCTTGAACCTGACAGATATTCCGATTTCAACTATTATACATTTGAAAAGGACGCGCAGGAGCTTGCGAAGACGGCTGTAGATACGTTCACACCTACGGCAAACGGCTTTAAGGCTACTTCCTCGTTCACTGAGGACAGATTTGTTACGTTCACTGTACCGTGGGAAAGCGGCTGGAGCGCAACAATCAACGGCGAGAAAGCCGAGATAGAAAAGGTAAACCGTGGCGTGATGGGAATAAAAGTACCTGCAGGCGAATGCAATATAGAATTCAATTATGTTACACCCGGACTTAAAGCAGGCGTTGTCTGCACGGTCGGAGCGGCATTTATTATCGTTATATATTACATCGTTCTGAAAAAGGTATTCAGATATAAGCCGAATCCCAATGTTCATCTGTACGAACAGCAACAGCTTGATACCGTTATAAATCATAACGCATATATCAGAACGATAGAAAAAACGGTTGACGAACAGCTTGAAAGCAGCGAACTGTCCAAGGGAGATAACGGCAGTGATGAAAGCAACGAAAATGCGGATATATCCGATGACGATACAGCAGAATAAACCGCAGAAAAGAGGACAATATGCATTTATTTGAAAAGACGATCGACAGTGAAGTAAAGTACGAGGGTAAGATTCTCACCGTATGCTCGGATAAGGCGGAGCTTGAAAACGGTGCGATAGTATCCCGTGATGTTATCCGCCACAGCGGCGGTGTGGGCGTTGTTCCCGTTACTGATGAGGGAGATGTCCTGTTTGTAAGACAGTTCAGATACCCGTTCCAGAAGGTACTTATGGAAATTCCCGCAGGAAAGCTCAACGCAGGCGAAGATCACGCAGAAGCCGGCAGGAGAGAGCTTCAGGAGGAAACAGGCTGCACCTGCAAGCAGTTCAGATATATGGGATATATGATTCCTACACCGGCCTACTGCCAGGAGATAACGCATATGTACCTTGCGACAGGACTTGAGGGCGGAAAGCAGAACCTTGACGATGACGAATTTCTTGAGGTCGTGAAGATACCGCTTGATAAAGCCGTTGAAATGGTTATGAACGGCGAAATCGAGGACGGAAAGACACAGCTCGCTTTACTTAAAGCAAAGATGATACTCGGCTGAGCGACCGCATATAATTAACTCTATTGACTGAAAGGACAGGAGCACAATGGAAGATTTCCTTACAGGAAAGAAGCACGTTCATTTTATCGGCATAGGCGGAAGCGGTATGTATCCGCTGGCGCAGATACTTCACAGCAAGGGCTTTTATCTTACAGGCTCGGACAATAACGAAACAGAAACGCTAAAAGCGGTACGCAATATGGGAATACCCGTATATATGGGACAGAGAGCCGAAAATATAGAGGGCGCTGACCTTATAGTATACACTGCGGCTATAATGAGCGATAATCCTGAGCTTATCGCCGCAAAGGCAAGCGGTGTAAAGACCGTAGAACGCTGTGAACTGCTCGGACTTGTTACAAGCTGGTATAATAAGGCTGTATGCGTATCAGGCACACACGGCAAGACAACAACATCTTCGATGCTGACGCATATGTATCTTGCACAGAACATAGACCTTTCTACCGTTATCGGCGGAAAGCTGAAAGCTATAGGCGGCAGCGGAAGGGCAGGCTCAAGCGATGTTATGGTATGCGAGGCGTGCGAATTCTCAAATACGTTCCTGCACCTGTTCCCAAATATTTCTATAATACTGAACATTGACGCAGACCACCTTGATTTCTTCAAGACGATGGATAATCTCAGAGCGTCATTCACGAAGTTCTGCGATAATACAACCGACATTCTTGTCGTAAACGGCGATGACGAAAACACGATGAGAGCAGTAAAGGCATCGGGCTTTGACAAGCAGATCATCACATTCGGAAAGACCGATAATAACAGATATTACCCGGAAAATATCAAGCGCATATCCGATTTTCAGACCGACTTTGACCTTATGGAAAACGGTAAGAAAATCGAACGTATTTCAATACACGTTCCCGGTGCGCATAATGTGCTTAATGCGGTAGCCGCCTGTGCCGCCGCACTTGCTACGGGAGTTACCCCCGAAAACATCAATAAAGGACTCAGCACATTCTGGGGTGCCGGAAGACGATTTGAACGTCTTGCGACTATCGGAGGCATAACCGTTGTTGACGATTACGCTCATCACCCTGCCGAAGTAGCCGCAACGTTAAAGACGGCAAAGGCTATGCAGGATTTCAAGCGTGTATGGGCTGTACATCAGCCGTTCACCTATTCGAGAACCTATACTCTGATGGATGATTTCGCCTCAGCGCTTGAAATAGCAGATAAAGTCGTGCTTACCGAGATAATGGGCAGCCGTGAAAAGAACACATACAACGTCTATTCTGCCGACCTTGCGGCTAAGATTCCCGGTTGCAAGTGGTTCCCCACATTTGAAGAAGTGGCACGTTATGTTGCAGATAACGCCGAAAGCGGCGATATGATAATCACGCTGGGTTGCGGCGATGTGTATAAGGTCGCATTCAGAATTGAAGAAATGTTGAAGGAAAAAAACGGCGAGTAATTCAAAAAAATTGATATTTAAAAGCTGTTCGCATTAATTTGCGGACGGCTTTTTTACAGCTTTTATTGACCGTTTCGGATAATTATGATATAATTTAAATATATCAAGTACATAAAAGGAGAAAAAATGGGACTTGGAATATTTAACAAACTTTCGGCACCGATAGTTCTGAAAGAAGACAGCAATGCCGAAGAACAGTTAAGACAGATGGAATATTATCTGCTCGTTGCTCCCGAAGCCACAAAGCAAATTATAGAGCGTGACAAGCAATTCGTAAAATACGGTATAGCAGGGGAAAATGCTATTATGTATGAACTGAAAAACAGTCATATTCCTATGTATATAATTCATGATTTGTACTTGGAACATAACGGCTGTACCGCTCAGATTGATTTTCTTATTATAACCAGAAAAGTAACAATACTAATTGAAAGCAAAAATCTTTACGGTAATATTTTTGTTGACAGCAATGGCAATTTCATACGCAGAACAGGAAACGGAAAAACGTTCAGACAAGAAGGCATGTACAGCCCGATAACGCAGAATGAAAGACATCTGGCTCTTATAAAAGAAATGCGCAAAGGCACCAAAAACTTTTTGACAAGAGGATTGTTTGAAAACAATTTTGATAACAATTACCGTTCACTTATTGTAATGGCTAACACTAAAAGTATTATAGATTACAGATATGCTCCAAAAGACATAAAGGATAAAATCGTCAGAGCGGACGGACTTGTAAGAAAAATCAATGAGATCTGTTCCGATAACAATATCAGCGAAATGTCGGATAAGCAGATGAAAGAACTGGCTGATTTCTTTATGGCTCATCATACTCTTAACAAGAAAAATTATACGGCTAAATATCAGAATATGATAAATCAAGAAACAGCGAAAGAAACGCCTGATAAGCCCGTTTCCTGCTCTTTTGCGAAAGATAACGCTTCTATCCCGCAATGCGTTGCCACACCCTTATGTACTGCCGATATAAGCGGATTCGATGCTACCTTATTGGCAAATATGGCTGATGAAAATACAGCCAACTATGAAAACCTGCCTTTATACAAGGCGCTTAAACAATACCGTTACGAAAAGAGCAAAGCCGAAAACATCAAGGCATATTATGTATTTAAGAATGATGAACTGATAGAAATTATCAAGCTGATGCCAACTGCCCCTGAACAACTCAAAAGTATAAGAGGATTCGGCGAGGGAAAAATACAAAAATACGGCAATGAAATTGTAAATATTGTTAACAAGTACAGGTAAATAACTGTCCCTCTGCATCTTTACAGAGGGGTTTATTTTGTTATTGATAAACTTACTTTGCATTGATTGTCATTTTATTTTTTGCAAATTTCTTTGTACGAAGTATCTGAATACATTCCTTTTCCTCAAAAATTCCGCTGTCATCAACATAATCCTCCCTCCCACACAGCTCGTAAGGCTTACTTTTGCAACTAACCTGCATAAAAAATACCCCTGCGTCGCATTAAATCGCAACGCAGGGGTGTTATCTGTTTATGTTTACTGAGCGGTAGTTTCTGCCGCAGTTGTATTGTTGGGAGCGGGAGTTTCCGCTGTGGTCGTATCGCTCGGAGCTGGAGTAGTCGCTGACGGGCGGATGTGCTTTCTTGTAGTGGTGGTAGCCTCTGTTTCGGTTATTGTCGGGATTGTGGCGATTTCGATTTTCTTGATTATTATCGAAACTGCGGGTTTAGAGGCGATGCCGGCCTCATCGTCAATGGAATTGCCGGACGAAACCTCGACAGCACTTATCTTGTCAAGGAAATCAAGCCCTTCTATAGCCTGCCCGAATATCGTATAGTTACCGTCAATGCTGAACGCACCGCCGCTTGAAAGGTACTTTGCTTTTACATCGTCCGGAACGGAGTTGAGCTTTGAAAGATAATCGGTATAAGTCTTTTTGTCCTCCTCCTTCAGTCTGTCCTTGTATTCTTCAAGGTCGGAGGAAATATTCGCAGCAGTCTTTGCAATGTCAAACGGCGTTTTGTTGTTAACGATAAAGAACTGGCTGTTGATGCCGTCACTGCCTTCCGCATATCCCAGCGCACCGTAATAAGCTCTCATACGGTTGTTCGTTTCACGGGGAATTTCGGTCTTGTCGGCTGTTGTTCCGCCTGTGCCGTTACCCCTGAGCGAGCCGCCCTGTACCATAAAATCCTTGATTACTCTGTGGATTGTCTTGCCGTCATAATATCCGCTCTGAGCCAGCTTGACAAAGTTATCGACACCCTTAGGCGCAACCTCGGGAAAGAGCTTGAAACGTATCTTTCCCGTTTCCTCGCCTATCTGAATTGTCATTTCGGCAAGGGTATCGCCGGGTCCTACGGTTATTTCTGCGGTGTTATCGTTTTTCTCGTTATTACAGCCGCTTGCCGTTATCATGGCTGCGGCGAGAGTTACCGCCGCAGCAGCTTTGCATAAAGACTTAAACCTCATTTTTTTCGGTCCTTTCGCCTGCAGGCTTAGTTTGATGATGAATCCGAAGAACCTGCCGTTGAGCTGTTACTGCCGCTTGTACCGTTGGATTCGTTTTGAAGCTCTGCGATTTCTTTGGCAGTAAGATATTTGTCGGAAGTAGGTTCTTCTATGGTGAACTTTCCGTCCTTGTAGGAGTCAAGTGTAACTTTTACTATTTTGATTTCCTCAAGAGGCTTCATCGTTTTCTTGTCGGAAGCCGACCAGAGTATCTTGTCGAGTGTGTCAAAGCCGTTTATCACCTGACCGAAAACCGTGTAAGTGCCGGCAAAGCCCGGAACACTGCCTCTTTTCTCAAAGGCTGTTATAAGCTCATCGGGGATTACCTGTGCGCTTGTTTCCTGGTCTGTATAGCCTCTCAGCTCTTTTTTGTTTTCTTCGGTTATCTCAAGCGCTCCCGTGAAGAAGAAACGGCTGTCCGAGTAGCCCTGCTGTGAGCTGTATCCTAAAAGTGCGCCCTTGAACGGCCAAAGGTTGACCGAGCATTCGTTCTCAATGAACTTGCCGTCGTCGGTAACGCCCTCGGTACCTTCATCGTTTGAAGCGCCGGTAATTGCGTAAATACCTTTCTGTAACGCAAAGAACGGCTTTCCGTCATAGAATCCCTCCTCGGCACGCTTCTTGAAGTTTGCCACGGTTTTGGGAGCGAATTCGGCATATAAAACAGCCGTTATCGTGCCAAGATTTGTTTCTATCACTGCAACGTCCTGACCCTCCGAAGGCTTATTGAGCTGTACCAGATCCATCTGTGTAAAGTCGTAAGTGCCAAGTGCGTTGGTTGTCTGATTGCCGAGCATTGAACAGCCCGAAAAGGCGGTTACTGTAATTATTCCGGTTAATACCGCCGCTAATTTTCTTCTGAATTTCAAATTGTATTCCTTTCAGTTTATGCTTTTTTATAAACATTTTGTCCTGAAGGAAAGTCTGCTGCTGCAGACAGTCCTTCTTTTGCCTATTTTTTGCCTGTTTTATTATTATAATTCACACCGCTTTAAAAGTCAAGAAATCAGCGGTTTAAAAGCGTTTTGAGCTACGCTTTGACAAATGAGATAATACACTCAGTCGCCGAGCCTTAACATTTCGTCTATGCAACGCTTTGCGCCGAGTCTGATTTCTTTGTCAAGCACGATTTCTTCTCCCGCATTGCCGCATACGCAGTTGTATACTGTGGCAAGATTTGTAAGGTGCATATTGTGACAGACGCAGTCCTTTGACAGCGGATAGAATTTCTTGCCCGGCTCGTCAAAGCTGAGATGCTCCACTATGCTGTTTTCTGTGCCGATGATAAATTCTTTTGCGTCACTTTTTTTGGCATAGTTCATTATGCCCGTTGTACTGCCTGCATAGTCAGCAAGAGCCGTTACCGCCGGAGCGCATTCGGGATGAACAAGAAGAAGTGCGTCAGGGTGCTGTGCCTTTGCTTTTTCAACATCCTTTACTGTCATACGCAGATGGGTAGGACAGCCGCCGCTCACCAGCTTGAATGTCTTGTCGGGGCATTGCTTCTGAACATAATCGCCAAGGTTGCAATCGGGTATGAAAAGTATCTTGTCGCTGTCCAGCTTTTTCACTATCTTTACTGCGCTTGACGAGGTCACGCATACATCGCATACCGTTTTAAGCTCCGAGGTCGTATTGATATAAGCCACGACCTTATAGTCAGGGTACATCTCCTTAAGCTGCAGGATAAGGTCCTTATCCATCTGCTCAGCCATAGGACAGCCTGCATTGCTGTCTGAAAGTAAAACCTTCTTTTGAGGTGAAAGTATCTTTACCGTTTCAGCCATAAAGCGTACTCCGCACATAAGAACAGTGCTTTGAGGCGCTTTTGCCGCCATCTGACTCAATGCAAACGAATCACCGACAAAATCGGCTACATCCAGTATATCCTGTCTTTGATATGCGTGAGCCAGTATGCAGATGTCTTTTTCTTTCTTTATTCTCAGGATTTCATCCTGCATTTCTCTAACTGTCATTGCTTGTCCCTTTCTTAAAACCGGCGGGTTGATTTATTTGCACAAGATTATTATACCGTTTTTTACGGTTATCGTCAAGTGAAAAGCCACGAACGGCAATAAAAGTATGCAGAAATTCACAGCACGACACTCCTGTGACCTTTAAAATCCGTTTCGGCAATTCTGCGTGATATAATTATTCGCAGAGCCGTTTACAGCCCTGCGAATATATCGGCTTACCTGCGGCAAAAACCGCATATTAAAGCTGCTGTATTGCGAGAATTGAGCTGTTGTAGCTTGATTTCAGCTCGTCCAGCATTTCCGGAGTGGTTTCGTCCGTTTTCTGACGCAGAGCCTCGGTGACCTTATATGCGGCTTTGTAGAGATTTTCAAGACCGAGATTAAGGCAGATACCTTTAAGCGTATGTGCCGCACGAAAAGCCGTTTCATAGTCATTGTTTTCAAGTGCGGCGAAAATATCCCTGTAGCTTGTGTCCTTTGTGAACTTGTTGAGATATTTTGTTATCATCTTGTCGTCAACCAGCCTTGCAAGAACGTCCGAATAACTTCCTCCAAGCGCCCTGTAACATTCTTCGAGAGTCATTTTCCCTCCTTTGAAGCGTTCTTATCTAAATACATAAGTCTGTCTGCTTCTGTCAATGCGTTTTCTATCGGTTGGATTCCGTACACACCGCCGATAGCGGCGGCACATTTAATATCAGGGTAATCAGGCAGCTTTATTTCCGAGATTCTTTGCTTTATCTCCGTAATTTTCTGATAAAACACAATTTCAGGAATATTAGCCATGAGAAGCACAAACTCATCGCCGCCAAGCCTTATAAGAATATCACTGCTTCTTATACATTCCTTTATGCTTTCGCATACCGCCTTCAGCAAGCAATCTCCTGCGGCGTGTCCGTAATGATCGTTTATGCCCTTGAAATTGTTAGCGTCAAGCATTGCCACAGCGTCTATATAACGCATGGACTTAGCCTGTTCTTCATAATAACGGCGGTTGTAAGCGCCTGTCAGCGCATCGTGATACAGCTGTCTGTTATAGTTTACGATATTGTCCATAAAATCGGTTTTACCGTAAGCACCGAGCAGAACACCGTCATTATCCTTGTATATCATCTCAAGCACATACGGCTTTCCGCTGATTTCAACATATTTTGAAATTATCTGGAATATGCTGTCGTCGGCAAATTCCAGCTTGCTGACCTGCCCACGCTTTTCAAAAGCCTTTGACGATACGCAGTTCTTGCAACGCTGTGTCTTGCCCCATATCGCATAGCATTTATCCCCACGGCAAGCGTTTATTATTTCTTCGTTGCCGGGCTTACAGCCGCTTCTGATGATTTCGTTGTCGGTTATATCAACCAGTCTTACCACATCGAATACCTGAGTCAGCTTGCTTATCGTTTGCCTTATTTCTGCGTCGTCGTTTTCTGAAATGCGGTATTCGGGACGAACAATAGCAAGCTCGCTGTCATTTATATCAATTATTCTGCCGAGTATACCCGTATATTTCGGCTTTTCCTCGTTGCTCCACAGCGTCCTTATCCTTATTTCGTACCAGCGGCGTGGCCCGTTTAGCGAAATCTGCTTCTTTATTTTTACGACAGGCTTTTCTAAAGAAGCCTCGCTTTGCATAGCATCCAGTATATTCTGTATATTCTGTGCGCCGAGATAACCCTGCTTAAGACCTCTCGGATGCATAGTCAGCTCCTGAAGTCCCAGTACCTTAGCGCCGTATTTGGTCAATCGCAGTACATCAAGTATTGCGTCATACTCAAACTGTATTTCTCCCAAGCCGTCAGAGAAGAAATTCCAGCGATCTCTTGCGGCGATAGGCAGGTGAGCGGAGAAGTCGATTTTGTCCGAAGAAATCTTGTTTTCTACAAGCTCCTCGGTCGCACGGATGAGCAGTCTGTCGTCCTGAGTTGTGTCAATAGAGTCTGAAAACTCCGCAAGGATCTGCTTTTCACAGTCCTTAAGGCACTGAAGAAGCACAGGGTTGAAAGCGCCGCATTGCCCGTCGAGTATCATTTCCATCGCTTTTTCGTGCGAAAACGCCTTTTTATAGCATCGGTTGCTTGTCAGTGCGTCATATACATCCGCAAGAGAAGTGACCTGAGCCGAGATAGGTATCTCCTCGCCTTTCAGCCCGTCGGGATAGCCTTTTCCGTCATATCTCTCGTGGTGCCAGCGGCATATCTCATAGGCTTTGTCAAAAAGGGGATAGTTGTGCGTGTTATGCAGATCTTGAAGCATTTCCGCACCGATTACCGAGTGAGTTTTTATAACCTCAAATTCTTCCGCCGTCAGCCTTCCGGGCTTGTTGAGTATCTTGTCGTCTATCGAGATTTTTCCAATATCGTGCAGGGAGGATGCTGTGCTGATAAGCAGTATATCATTTTCTGTAAGGCGGTACTTGTCCGTCTTTTCAATCAGATTCTGTAAAAGTATAGATGTAAGCTGTTTTATGTGATGAACGTGCATTCCGCTCTCGCCGTTTCTGAATTCGACAATATGAGCAAGAACGTTTATCATCATACTGTTGTTCTTTTCGTTCTCGTAAACCTGCTCCTCAAGGGCACTTAGTAGCTTTTTCTGCTTGCGGTAGAGCATAAGCGTATTGGAAACACGTTTATGTATAATAAAGCTGTCAAACGGTCTGATAATATAGTCGGTAACACCGAGTTCGAACGCTTTTCGGATGTAGCTCTGCGATGTTTCGGAGGAAATCATTATTACAGGAGTGTTATCTATCCAGTGATAGCGTTTCATAACATCAAGCACACCGAATCCGTCAACAGCAGGCATTATTATATCAAGCAGAACAAGATCTATATTATATACCTGCTCTTTGAGGATACCAAGTGCTTCTTCTCCGTTTGCCGCTTCGACAATATCATAATCATCGCTCAGCATATCGCTCAGCATATCACGGTTCATCTCAGAGTCGTCAACAATAAGTATACGGGCGTTCTTTTCCGCCGCATTATTCGCATTATCCCTCCTTTGCAGATTATAGTTCAGAATTCTATTATCATTATATTTAAGTATAACCTTTTTTGGCTTTTAAGTCAATAGAAATCATATAATTAGTGCATTGACAGGCAAATCGGTACTTCAGACGTATAACGTTTAAAAGTCTTTTGATATAGCTGAAATGAGCCGTTTGTTTTTTTGCAAACGGCTCCAGCTTGTAGAAAAAGTCTGTTTTTTATAAGATAGTGCGAATTCTCTATCCCTATCCCCAAACCCCTTTCCCAGGGAAAGGGGCTGTATTACTGGGGCTACCGCCCCTAGACCAAGCAAGGATGCTTGCAGTCAGCCACACAAAGCCACTGCACGATGCAGTGGCACAAATGGCTGACGACCTGTACGGGGGCTACGCCCCAAAGCAAGGATGCTTTGGTTGCTTGCAAAAAGTTTTGCACGATGCAAAACCAGCAGAGCAAGCAACACTCGACACACCATTTTTAATATTTACAAGAGGTTTTTCGACAGCCTGGAGCCGTTTGCTTTTTTTCAAACGGCTCATTTTGTTTAATCTAAATATTGTATAAACCCTGTCTTTTCCTTATCGTCATAACCTGCTTTACGGTAGAAATTCAGCGTGCTATCGAGTTTTGAGCCTGTCATAAGTATAAGCCTGTAGCAGTTTTCAGCCTTCGCTATCTCTTTTGCTCTTTCAAGACACGCAGTAGCCAGCCCTCTGCCACGATATTCACTGTCTGTCACTACATTCTCAACAAACGCATAAGGACGAGGCCCGTGCGTCATATTCGGCACTATTATGCAGGTGCAGGTAGATACTATCTTCCCGTCCTCCTCAGCTGCTATTAAGTGATAGTCGGGATTATTCACAAGCCTTTGCCAAAGCTCCCTTGTATCGCCCTTATATTCCGGCACGCTTGTTTCGTGCAGCTGACAATAAAGGCTCATCAGCTGTTCGTATTCATCTTCATTGACTTCTCTTATCATATAGCCTCCTTTGACAAATCAATCATATTCCGATAAAAAAAGAGTGTCACTTTCGCAACACTCTTTTTAACTTTAATTACTGCTGCTGTTCTGCAGTATCATTAGCTGTATCAGGAGTAACAGTATCACCGACATTGCTGTTATCGCTTCCGCCGATAACATCTTCCTCCTCAACCTTAGCAGGAACAGGTCTTTCAACCATTTCCTTATTGAGAATACCGAAGTTCGACTTACCGTTCTTCTTGATCTTGTACATTGCGTCGTCAGCCATACCGATTATCTCATCAACTGGCATAGAAGAATCCTTGATGATTGAAATACCGATACTTGCATTGACGCTGAGCTTGTCGCCGTTATCCGATGTAAAGCCTTCCTTAAGTCCCGACAGAATATCACGGGCTACTCTTGTAGGCTCGTTTGTTTCAATGTTTCTTACACAGGCTACAAATTCGTCGCCGCCGTAACGACCCGCAGTACCGAATCCCTTGATTACAAAATTGATCGTATTTGCAACGAATTTCAGTACCTGGTCGCCTGTAGCGTGGCTGTATTTGTCGTTGTAAATCTTGAAGTCGTCAACGTCAATGAACAGGATTGCTACCTCGCTCTTGCGGACATTGATAAGCTCGATCTCGTTATCAATGGTGCGCTCGATAGATTCACGGTTATAAAGACCGGTAAGGCTGTCGTAGCTTGCTCTTTCCGTAAGGAGTTTTTCACTCTTCTTTGCACGGTCAATATCAACGATAACGCCGACAATCTTAGCAATGTTTCCATCTCTGTCACGGATAGTCGCAGTACGGAGCAGTATCCAAATATAGTCGCCGTAGATATTCTTCCAGCGATACTCGTTGCCTTCGAATTCCTCGCCCTTTGACAGCTTTTCGAGATCCTTGTGATAACGGTCGTTGTCCTCGGGATGAACCTTAACCTTAAGAAGGAAGCTGTCACCGAAGTGGTCGGAGGGTGCACGGTAGCTGAACTTCTTGTTGAAGTTGTTCGAGAAGAAAACATCGTTTGACTTGAAATTCCACTCAAAGATTATGTTATCCGACATTTCGATAATAGTACGGTATCTTCCTTCACTAACAACAATATCGTCTATAAGATCGTTGAATGTACGGGCAATCTGACCGTACTCGTTGTTTGCGATAACGTTGATTCTTGCTTCGTGGTCGCCTCTGTGTACCTTTACAAGTGTTTCTTCGATAGCCTTGATAGGCTTTGTTATAATAAATACCAGTACAATCGCACCTGCTATGAAAATAATCGCAACTAATACTATCATGCCGACAATGGCACCCATCGCTTCACCCGATAAGGTATACGCCTTGTCGGTTTCTGCAATTATCGCAAGCGTCCAGTTGCCTTCTTCGCCTTCATTTATGGTAGGCATCTTTGAAGTAAAGCTGATTGTGGGAATAACACCGCTGTCTGTGCCCTTGAAGTTGTCGACCTCGACAGCAGAGCCGGTCTGTGCGGCTTCCGTAAACTTGAGATAAGCGCTGTTCTTCTTGTCCGAAGTATTGCCTATGTAGCTGTCGTGCATAATCGAGCCGTTAGGATCTATCAGTACCAGCTTACTGTTGTTTGCAAACTGAGAAGAGGTTGCGAATGACTTGAGGGCAGTGTTATTGAAGAATGTTACTATATAATAGTCGCCGACTGTATATTTTACTACAAGTCGCAGGCTGTTTCCCGTTTTTCCGGGGAAGAGAGGATCGTTCTTTTCCTTGTCGCCTTCATTGAAGTTTGTGTATACATCGGGAGTATAGAATGTAACCTCTCCGTCTTTTCTTGCACATATATTTTTGAGAGTACCGTACAGCACATCATCTCTGGTAAGATCGTTAAAATCTTTGTTTGTTCCGACAACGGGTCTGAAGTCGCTCTTGTTGACAATCATAATTCTGTCGATTCTGACATTTTGATTGTCAGCGGAAGCTATATTCGAATATATCGCCAAAGCGTCTGTAGTGGTAGGATTTTTTTCCTTGTCGAAACTCAGTATATCCGGATTGTCGGCTATCTGCTTTGCACTGGCTGAAATTATACGGAAATACTCCGATATGTTATATGTCTGATTTTCAGCCATAGATTGCGCTGTCTGCTTGTAATTCTTCATTGCAAGTTTATTCATCTCGACATTTGCGATACAAGCAAATACAACAGACGGAATGATCACAAAGCACGCAAGCACTGTGATCAGTAAGCTCTTGATTTTCATAAAAAAATAACCAACCTTTCCCACGTCTTTAACGGTATATTCTTATCCTTTACGGACGATGGTCATACTAATTCTCAGGATATTATATCATATTTTTGTCTGATAGTAAAGCGTTTGTAGCGATTTTATTAGATTTGACTAATATAAAGCCGTTTGATTTGTGCAAAAAAGCAAATTTGTGTAATTGCTTAACCGAAGACTGTTTCGGCGATTGAAAAAATGTTGTTTCACTTATAATTATGCGGTGCCTTTGAATCGGTAGGTATAAAAACGGTCTTAGCTTCCCGGTACTGCTTGTTATTTGTATGATATTCTTTACATTTAAGGTAAGAAAACGCAAATCAGCCTGACTTCTCGCATTTTTCCTTTACAAACCCCATAAAATATGTTAAAATATGAATTTGGAATACTGTTATTAAACGTTTTAAGATAAAATGAATTTACAGGAAAATTGCGAATGAAAATTGATCAGATAAAAATGGGCTCGCTCCTCTCATATCTGTCGCTGATACTGGGTACGGTTGTTTCGCTTGTCTACACGCCTATAATGATAGAAAGGCTCGGACAAAGCGAATACGGCGTTTACTCCATAGTTCTTCCTATGGTATCGTATCTGAATCTTTTCAGCTTCGGTCTGGGCAGCGCGTACACAAGATTCTATACAAGATACAAGGAAGCAAACGACAAATACAATATGGCAAAGCTGAACGGTATGTTCCTTGTCATATACTCCCTGCTCGGCGTACTTGTGCTGATAGTCGGATTTACGATAGCCGCAAATCCCCGTCTTGCATTCGGTCAGAAGCTGACAGAAGAGGAAATAGAGCTTGCAGTAAGACTTATGTATATTATGACCGTCACAGCGGCGGTCAGCTTTCCGCTGAGCGTATTTGAATCAAATACTATGGTCAACGAGCGGTACATTTTTCTTAAACTGCTTGCCATAGTAAAGTCGGTAATCAACCCCCTGCTTATAATACCCCTTCTGATGATAGGGCTTCGCTCCGAAGCAATAGCTTATATGAGCCTTGCCTTCACGCTGTTTTCGGGCTTGCTGAATATCATATACTGCAACAAAAAGCTTGCTATACGGTTTTATTTCCGTGACTTTGATTTCAAGCTGCTCAAATCTATGTTCAAGTTCACAGGCTGGGTATTTGTCGGCATAGTGGTCGATCAGCTAAACTGGAGCGTCGATAAGCTCCTGCTCGCATGGATGCACGGCTCGAACGAGGTAGCTACCTACAACGTAGCGTCACAGCTCAATATCTACTATATGTCTATGGCTACCACATTTTCGGGAATCCTCACCCCCAGAGTTCATCAGATGGTGGCAAATAAAGTCCCCGACAAGCAGATAAGCGATCTGTTTATCCGTGTCGGACGTTTTCAGTTTACCATCCTCACAATGATTCTGTTCGGATTCGTGGCGGTAGGCTATCCCTTCGTTCTTCTGTGGGCGGGTGAAGCCAACGCAAACGCATTTGTTATTGCGCTTTTGCTGTTCATACCGACTATTCTTCCGAGTATTCAGAATCTCGGCATCGAAATTCTGCGAGCAAAAAATATGCACAAATTCCGTTCGCTTGTATATGTGCTTGTCGCCGTGCTTAATATAGTGATAAGTATACCGCTGTGCGCCCTGTTCGGTGCCGTCGGTGTGGCGATAGGTACGGCTATCCCTGTTTTTATCGGCAACGGACTTATAATGAACTGGTATTACAATAAATATATCGGACTTGATATTCCGAGATTCTGGAGGAGGATTACAGCGCTTCTTCCATCGCTTGTCGTTCCTGCGATAGCGGCGATACTGATTGCCTGCCTTGCTCACGCTTCGGGCTATCTCGGAATACTGTTCTGGGGCGTTATCTACGTTGTGATATTTATAGTATCGGTATGGCTCATAGGACTTACTCCGAGAGAGAAGGAGATTGTAACTTCTCCGCTTAAACGCATAATATATAAGATATTATCAAAGTTACTCAGATTATAAACAAGAGGTTTTGTAAATGACAAAGTTAAAGACATTCTTCCGCAGGCTGTTTGCAGGCAGCTTTAAACGTATGTTCGGCTATATCGGAACGATCCATAAGGAAACGGGAAAGAACAGATTCATAATGTTCTTTGATATGATATGGTGCATTTTCCGCTATTCTGTCGGCTATATGGATTACCGTGTGTTCGGCTTTGCAAATATTAAAGGAAAAAACAGACGCACGTTTATGACAATGAACGATAATATAACCATCTCAAAGCGTTGCAATGACAGGACGTATTTTCATATATTCGATAACAAATCCGAATTCGACGAGGCGTTCAGAGAATACATCGGCAGAGATTTTCTGAATCTTGAAAAAGCAACGGCGGACGATCTGCGTGAATTCTGCAAGGGGCGTGAAACTGTATTTGCAAAGCCTGTAAATCAGTTCGGCGGCGAGGGCATAACCAAGGAAACAGTAACTCCCGACACCGATTATGAGGCGCTTTACAAGCGTCTTTGCGACAACAAGCAATATCTTGTCGAAGAAACGATAAAGCAGAATGAACAGATGGACAGGCTCAGCCCGTCGTCCATTAATACAATCCGTATGGTGACCCTTCTGCACGAAGGCAAGGTACATTTTATGTATGCTCTTGTCCGTATGAGCAACGGCACTAACTGTGTTGATAATATCTGCAGCGGCGGTATGTATGTTTCGATAGGCGCAGACGGCGTGATACACAAGAACGCCTACTGTGACGCTACCGGCGTATATTACGAGGAACACCCGTTCACGCACACAAGGTTCAACGGCTTTGAAATCCCAATGTTTTTCGAAGCGGTCGAAATGTGCAAAAAGGCGGCTCTTGTAGTACCGCAGGTCGGCTACATAGGCTGGGACGTTGCGATAACTCCCACAAGACCTGTTCTGGTGGAAGGAAACACCCTGCCGAGCTACGATATGTGCCAGAACTACGGTCACATCGACAATAAGACAGGAGTCAAACCCAGATTCGTTGAGATACTCGGCGAGGAATATTTCAAGTAATTTTACGGCTGATATAAAACAGGCGGCGAACGTATTATGCGTTCACCGCTTGTTTTATTACATATATTCTGCGTCACTCACAAACTTTTCAAGCGATGCCTTTACTGCCCTGCTTTTTTCCGGTTTCAGCCTTTTCTTCACAACCGATAACAGAACTTCTTTATTCTCTTTGTTCAATATCTCGGAAATTGTATTTACAACGGTAATTCTCATTCTGTAATCTTTATCTTCAAGATAACCGATGATCTCACCGAGTTTGTCGGTTTCTCCGGAAATATAGAAGTTCCTGAGATACTGAAGTTTACACCTTCTGTCTTTCTCCGTTTTATACAGGTTATGCATAAAATCAATAAGTTCGGCGGTATCACAGTCGTTCTGCAAATAAAGATCGTATAAAGAAAATATAGCATAGCTCCTTGCTATTCCGTCACTTTCGCACGACACAGCTTTCCGCAATATCTCATCAAAATCCTGCTTTTCAAACACCCACATATTATCGTAAGCGCTTGCCCTTACGGTAGCATCGTTATCATCACTCAGTGTTTTCAGTATTTCAACAGCCTGCTTTGTCTTATAATTGATAAGTAAATCTGCCGCATCGCACTTAATGCACATATCATCACTTTTTCCTATTTCATCAAGAAATTCATAATCATTATCATTCAAAATGTCTTTCTCATTCATATCCGAAAGACGTTTTTCAGCTTTTTCGTAATTCATTCTTCCGCCCTCATAAGCTCCGTATAAATACACTCCCGCAACTCTTCACTTTTAAGCTGTTCCGGTGAAATGCCGTCCTTATCGCAGATATCATAAGAAGCTCCGTGAGCCGATAGCAGTTTTTCTATCTCGTCCTGTCCGTACACCATTGCATAGAACAGTGCCGTTCTGCCCTCATTATCAATAGTATTTACATCGGATCCGTGCTCAAGCAATAACTCGGCACAATCAATCTTTCCGTAACAGCTTGCTATAATAAGCGGTGTTGCGTCCTCCGTTCTGTCAGGCTCTGCGTTATTATTGAGCAGTAACCTTGCCATATCGGTATTGCCCTCTGCACATGCGGTATAAAGTGCCGTCATACCCTCGCCGTTCAGATTATTTACATCACAGCCGCTTTCTATCAGCATTTTTGCGTTTGAAATGCGGTTTTCCTGCGCCGCCCATTCAAGTGCGTTTCCGCCGTAACCGTCTTTCATGTTGACGTCATAACCGTTTTCAATAAGACAGCGGATAATTCCTCTGTCACCGTATGCAGCCGCATAGAAAAGCGAATTATCCTGCGAAAAATACGGAGATTTTTCGTTCTCTGCAATAAATTTTACCATGCCGTAGTTTCCGCAAAGACATGCACTCTCAAGCGGAGTATTCTCAAACCGCTCATACTCCTCCTGCGTTGTGCAATTCATTACATAATGCACAAGCTCAGTGTTTCCGTGTTCAACCGCCCATGCAAGCACACGCTCTTTTATTTCCCGGTGGTTATCCACAGCATGTCTGATTTCAGAAATATTTCTTCTTTCAAATAGTTCTTTGAGTTCGTTTTCGTTCACAGAATAATCCCCGCTTTCTTTGCTCTATACGGATATTATCTCACCTGAAAGCAAAAATGTCAACCTTTGTTTTTTATATATTCATCGTATGATATACCGAATTTTCTGAAAACTCATCAGCTTTCTTGCACTGATAAGGCACTCGGTAACTATGCCTATTATCATCTTAATCTCCGCTCAAAAAGTTTTTGACCGAAAAGTGAAATTGCACCTATTAGGTGTAGACAAGAATACCATGGTATGATATACTGTTTTACGGTTAGCTTCGACTAATTCATTGCATTAAAACTTTATGGGAGAATTTTGCCTATGGAACATACAAAAGCACTTGAAAACGAGGGTGCTGTCTTATTGGCGCAGAGCGACCGCCGCCCGTTCTGGCATTTCTTCGACCTTAAGGCATATATCATTATGGCTTGTATGATGGGCGGAGGGATAGGGCTGAGAGAAGCAGGAGTATTCCCCGATGTTTTTGTGGGATTTTTCTATACCGGACTTGGCTGTGCGCTGGCGTCGGCAGGAATATCTTTTATCGTAAATTTCATAAGATACGATAAACCGGTCTGAAAAGTTTTTATAACAAGCAGTATATGGACAGGGCAGAAAGCCTCAGCCGGTAACAAGCGGTATGCGAAGATGACGAATCAACCCGTGCATCCTGCCGAGCTTATATATTATTAATTGGAAATTTCGACAGTGCCTTGTCGCATCCCTGTAATGATGATTTAAGCAGGCTAAAATTACTTGCCCGTAACATTCCGGATATAATACTAACCCCCTTGTCGCTTGACAAGGGGGTTAGTTGTTATTTGATTTAACCGAAGATATTCAGAAGAACACCTGCGGCAACGGCAGAACCGATAACACCAGCAACGTTCGGTCCCATAGCGTGCATGAGAAGGAAGTTTGAGGGGTTTTCCTTAGCACCGACCGTCTGTGAAACACGGGCAGCCATAGGAACAGCGGATACACCTGCTGAACCGATAAGGGGGTTTATCTTGCCGCCTGAGAGCTTGTTCATGAGCTTTGCAAGTAACAGACCGCCTGCTGTACCGAAGCAGAATGCGATAAGTCCGAGTGCAACTATAATAAGCGTCTTTACTGTCAGGAAGTTTTCGGCTGTTGCTGTAGCACCTACAACAGTACCGAGCATTATAGTGATAATGTTCATCAGTTCGTTTGATGCTGTCTTTACAAGTCTGTCAACAACACCGCTCTCTCTGAAGAGGTTACCGAGCATCAGCATACCAACAAGGGGAGTAGCGTCGGGAACGATGAAAGCAACGATAAGCGTAACTGCTACAGGGAATATGATCTTTTCTCTCTTTGTAACGGGACGTAAGCTCTCCATTACAATGGCACGTTCCTTCTTTGTTGTGAGCAGCTTCATTATAGGAGGCTGGATTACGGGAACGAGCGCCATATATGAGTATGCGGCAACCGCTATCGAGCCGAGTAGCTGCGGAGCCAGCTTTGAAGTAAGGAATATCGCCGTAGGTCCGTCCGCACCGCCTATGATACCTATTGCAGCGGCTTCTTTAAATGAGAAGTCGACACCTTCAATACCCGTAAGGCTGAATGCGCAGGCACCGAGGAAGGTTACGAAGATACCAAGCTGTGCAGCTGCACCGAGCAGTAAGCTCTTGGGGTTTGCTATCAGAGGACCGAAGTCTGTCATACAGCCGATACCTAAGAATATCAGCGGAGGGAATATCTGAAGCTTAACGCCGAGATACAGTATATCAAGCAGACCGCCGTTATGAAGCACCTCGCCGTAGTTGACACCGTTTTCGGCAAAGTTCGCCGCTATCGCAGGGTCAGGGCTGATACCGAACATTTCCGGGTGGAACATATTCGCACCGGGAATATTGGTAAGCATCATACCAAAGGCGATAGGCAGTAACAGCAGAGGTTCAAACTTTCTTACTATCGCAAGATACATAAGTAAGAATGAAACGGCTATCATAAATCCCTGCTGAGGGGTTATGTTACAGAAGCCCGATTTTTGTGCAAGCGCAACAAGGGCATTCCAGAAAACGTCTAAAATTTCCATCTTGTTCTCCTTTTATTTGATCTGAGCTTTAAAACGAACGGGTATTCTCGTTTACACCCGCATTGCCCCAGCTTGAACGAGGCTGTTTCTCGGCACGTTTGATTCTCTTGATTGCATAGGTCTTTCCGTCACCTGCCGTATAAGCGGCGATTGCGGCTGAAATAACAGCAATAACCTCATCATCGTTCTCGTCCTCGTCAATAAGCTCAACAGGAGCGGGAGCCGGTGCAGGCTGAGCGACTGTCTGGTCAGGCTTAGCATCCTTTTTCTTCTTGTTTCCCAGATTGCAGAAGAAGGAAATGATGTAAAGCAGTCCTATAAGCAGTCCTAAGATCAGGAAAACAACAACCATACCGGTAATTACCGTTGCCCACATACCGCTTATGTTTTCAGCGGCTGTCTTTTCGGTGATTATCGCCATAGTACGCAGTAAATTGTCCGTCATGCATAATTCTCCATTCTTAATTGTTCTCGCAATGCAGTGCCGTTTTTTGAGCATAACGGCATAGCATAAAACTAATATAATTATACCTTATTTCAGATTTAAATTCAACGCTTTTCTTTGTAGATTTTTTAACAAATTTTCTTGATGAATTATGTGTATTTTTAGCGTAATTTTAGATAATATCACAAAAACGCAGTTGAAAGCCGTGTATCGTACTGTTAATGATGTATGAAGTGTTGCCGGAAAATCAAAAGGTGCCGCAAAAACGACACCTTAGTCTGTAGATAAACTGATTATTATCAAAGTCCACACCGTTAAACATATCGCCAACGCTGCTTAAAACAGTTTCCGTATCGACAAGGCATTAATATTTTCGTGAGTGTATCGGTGCAACTGCACCGACATTGACCATTCAAAAAAACGCCTCTAACCTAAGATATATGTACTAACTTGCGGACGTGTAGCGTTAAGCATCCCTGTATTGACAGGATATACAATGTTCGGGTGGATATTCAAGTTTAGCCAACACCCCGACGGGGTGGGGGTGTGAGTAAGGAAAGAGGGAGCCACGAGGGAGAGAACCTAAGAGATAGGGAGAGGGGCTGTCAAGTCCCTTACCCTAGTCTCTTTGGTTCTTTCCCTCGTTAATATTGACAGGTGTATTAATTCGAATAGCGAAACCGAGAAGTGCTGTCTGACAAAAAGAACTATCGGTAGCTTGCTATCATAGACAAATACTAAAAGTTATAACAGAAGTACATCAAATACAAGACTTTTTATACCAACCGAGGTGCCGCAAAAACGGCACCTCAATTCTTAATATTTATCGTTTGCGTCCTCTGTAAACTCATTTTCCGAATTTACAGCCGTGTCAAAATGTGAGATTCCTATAGCTTTCGTTTTCTTTTGTGCAGGAGCCTCCGTTTTGAAGTCGGCAGATATGGCTTTTATTGCCGATTCGCTGTTTTTCTTCTTGTTTTCGGCTGTGCTTTCGTTTTTCTTTATCTGCGTATTTGCAACAGGCTTGCTTTCGCTTTTCTTTATCTGCGTATTCGCAACCGGCTTGCTTTCGTTTTTCTTTATCTGCGTATTCGCAACCGGCTTGCTTTCGTTTTTCTTTATCTGCATGCTTGCAAGCGGCTTGCTTTCAGGTGCCTTTTTATCTGTGATTATATCGGCAGGCTTGCTTGCGACAGCAGGCTTCTCGGCTTTTATTTCTTTAGCCTCCGCAGTGGTTTTCTTTATTTCCTGCTTGCTTTTTACCGCTTTTTCCTTGTCACGCTTTGGCTCGGACGGCTTTTTAGCTTCCGGGCTATCGGATTTTTCCGATTTTGCCGAAGCTGTTTTCTCGCTTTCGGCAGCCTTGCCTGCGGCTTTCACAGGTTCTTCCGCAATCGCCTTTTGGCTTAATTTGAATTTGTTTACCATACCGTCAAGGATAGTCGCCTGTGAAGATAGTTCTTCTGCTGATGCGGCACATTCTTCGCTTGTAGCGGAGTTTGTCTGTACAACGGAGGAAATCTGATCGACACCTGCTGTTATCTGAGATATTGCTGTCGCCTGTTCTTCACATGCTGTTGAAATATCCTCAATCAGATCAGCCGTCTGCGTGGTAGTTTCAACGATAAGAGCAAGCGTTTGCGCCGTATCGTTTGCGATTGCTGTACCGTCCTCTACCGCCTTCATAGAATCTCCGATAAGCGTTGTGGTATCGCTTGCCGCCTGTGCAACCTTGCCTGCAAGATTTCTTACCTCGTCCGCAACTACGGCAAAGCCCTTGCCGGCTTCTCCCGCTCTTGCCGCTTCAACGGCGGCATTAAGTGCAAGAATATTCGTCTGGAACGAAATATCGTCGATGGCTTTTATGATATTTGCTATCTGCTTTGAAGTATCGTCTATCTTGTGCATAGCCTCGAGCAGAATATTCATCTTCTCATTTCCCGAATCAACCAGCTTTGCGGCTTGTTCGGAATTCTTGGCTGCGTCGCCGGCTCTTGCGGCATTGCGGTTTACCTTTTCGGATACTTCCGCAAGCGAAGCGGAAAGCTCTTCCACTGAAGCCGCCTGCCTTGTAGCACCCTCCGAAAGATTTGCGGCGGCAGATGATACCTGCTCCGCACCGTTCGATACCTGAACGCCTGCTGTGCTGATACCGCTCATCGTCTTGTTGAGCGAGAGCATTATTCTTTCGTATGAAGCTCTCAGCTTTGCAAAATCACCAATATAAACATCGGCGGGAGAATATGTAAGATCGCCGTTTCCGAGTGCGGCGAGCATATTGTCAAGGTCTGTGATAATTGCGTTTATCTGTGTTGTTATCTGATTCGTGCTTTCGCTGAGCTGACTTATTTCATTGTCGATATTTTTTCCGAAGTCGAGCGGCTCGGCATGAAGATCTCCCTGTGAAAGCGTCACTATCCTGTCAGAGCAGAGCTTGACGGGCTTGATTACCTTCTTGACTATCGTGAGGATTACCAGAACCGATACGACAAAGCAGATAACAGCTACCGCAGTTCCTATATACAGCGACATCTTTAAGCTGTCTGTGTATTCCGACGGGGTAGCGACAACAAGACAGCTCCATCCTTCCGTATTCGCAATAGGAGCATAGGTGACATATTTATCCACGCCGTCAAGCGTAACCTCCGCAAAGCCTTTTTCGCCTTTTATGGCATTGCTTATGCAGTCCGCTATGCCCTGATATGAGCTGTCCGCCTGAGCAAGCGTCTTGTAGTTTATACGCTCTGTCAGCTTGGTTTCATCGGGATACGCAATTATCGTACCCGTCTGGTCTATCGCCATGGTATAGCCTGTTTCGCCTATTTTCGTCTGACCTATAACGGCTGAGAATGTGTTCATATCAACACACGCCATAAGTACGCTTCTGAGCGTTGTATTGTCACTGTCGAACATAGGTATCGCAACATCCATAAGAACGTGCTTCAGATCCTTTGCGGCATAAGGCTCGCCCTGTGCTGTTTTTTTGGTTTCCACAGCTTTTTTGAAGCTCTCGTTTTCCGAGTAATCAAGCGTTTCGGAATAGAAACACTTGCCGTCTGTATTCACGATTTTTATATCGGTCAGCATAGGGTTCTTTGAAAGTATCGAGAGGCACTTAGCGGAAAGAGCACCCGTATCCGTCAGATCGTCAAATCCCGAATCATACGCAATCTGCTGCAGCTCTGCAGTGATGGAGCTAAGCTGATTGGAAACAGTATTCGAAGACATATCCGCAACCTCGGTCAGCTGATTTTTCAGCGACTCCTGTAAAAAGTTGTAGTTTATGCCTATATTCACACCGCCGACGATAAGGAGCGAGCCGCCTACCGCAAGACACATCCATTTGAATATCCTGCCTGTGAGCGATTTACGCTTTTTCTGCACCTGCTTTGCATCGTCGGAGATTTTGTCAAATTCTTTTGATATATCCTTTTTAGCTGACATTAGCCTGTCCTCCCGGATTTGTTATGTTGTATGTTATTACTAAATCATACCACATTATAAGAGTAAAGTCAAATAACTGAAGCATTTTCCACGGCAGTTTTCACAACTGCAATAAAAATCATACCGTGAAATTGTTTATTCTGCACATATTTATCGTTGCTCGGTTTGCGCTGTTATTTCGTATGCCTGTTGATGTACTTGCTGTGCAGTTTTGAGTACATTATCTTCTGACCCGTGTAAAGTCCGTAGTAGCCCGATAAAATGTAGCTTACCGAGCAGGCGGCGGCAAAGAATATTATGCCCTCTCCGCCGAAAAGCTCAATGCTGAGTAAAAGCGAGGTTACAGGGCAGTTTACCACGCCGCAGAACAGAGAAACAAGTCCGAGTGCGGCAGTGAACTGAGGCGGCAGACCGACCAGTGTTCCGAACAGATTTCCGAATGTAGCGCCTATGAAAAATGACGGAACTATCTCTCCGCCCTTGTAGCCGCCTGCAATGGTTATCACGGTGAATAACAGCTTCAGTGCGAATGCTTCGGGGCGTGTAGTGCCGGACATAGCGTCAGCAATGATATTCATTCCCGCACCGTTGTAATCCGTTCCGAATACAGCGGTCAGTATTACGATTACACAGCCGCATACGAAAATTCTGATATAGTTGTTCTTGATTTTTGCCGATAACAGCTTTGACAGCTTATGGAGCGAATAGCAGAAGACAATGCTTAGCAATGCCGTGCCTACGCCGAGTATCATCGCAAACGCTATGTTCGTAACGGAAATATCCGGTATCACTACTTTATATGTTACCGGCACTATTCCGAACAGGTGCGATATTCCAAGTGCAACCGCCGCAGAGAAAAAGCACGGCACGATAGCCGAGTAGTAAAACACTCCTACGCTGATAACCTCCATAGCGAAGAATGTTGCAGTGACAGGAGTACCGAACAGTGCCGAAAAAAGTCCGCTCATTCCGCACATTACCAGAAGATTGCCGTTGCGTTCATCCATCTTGAGAATTCTTGCTATTTCCGCCGACAGCCCTCCGCCTATCTGGAGCGCCGCACCTTCACGACCTGCCGAACCTCCGAACAGATGAGTGATAAAGGCGGATATGAAAATAAGAGGAGCCATTCTGACCGGTATTTTTCCTTCGGTTCTGATTGAGGTGATTATTATATTGGTGCCTGGGTCGTTTTTCAGACCGCAGATACTGTAGAGGAAAACTATTGCAAGACCTGCGACCGGCAGGAAGTATACCATAAATGAATGCCCTGTGCGGAATTCTGTTGCAAACTCCATACAAAGATGGAACAGCGAGCCGATAACACCACAGCAAATGCCCGTTATCCCCGACAGCAAAAGCCACTTGAAAAATGTTTTAAGCGTTATGTAGAGCCTTTCACTGCGGATACGCAGATGATTAAGCAGTTTGTTCATAATTATATCTGACCCTCTCTGACGGAAACTTCTGCAGATGACAACGTGTGCATATCCCCGTTTTCATCTCTTACTATCAATCTTGCATTTTTATCAATGTCAACGGCGGCAGCGTAATATTCCGCATTTGACGATATGACCTTTATCCGCTTTCCTATCACGACCGAATAGCTTTTGTATTCTTCTGTCAGCTTTTCAACAGACATACGTTCGCATATATCGAAGAAGTTGTTCAGTATTTCGGCGGCAAGAGCGCATTTCAGCTCGTTTCCTGCCGCTTCTTCGGAATAAAGGCTTGAGGCAATATCGGAAATCTCGGACGGGAAACCGCCTTTCGGACGGCTGATATTGATACCGAGTCCCATTACGGCATATTGCAGGCTTCCGCTTTCAAAGTCGGTGACCGCTTCGGTGAGGATACCGCAGATTTTTTTGCCGTTCAGCATTATATCATTTATCCACTTGATACCGGCTTTTATTCCGCATACCTTTTCGACGGCTCTTACAACCGATACAGCCGCACCTGCGGTAATGAAGAACGCTTTGTCGGCTTTGAAATCGGGGCGGAGAAGCACAGACATATAAATGCCTGTGTCGGCAGGCGAGTAGAAGCTCTTTCCGTGTCTGCCTCTGCCTTCGGTCTGCTCGTTTGCAATAAGAACGGTTTTGCTTGGTGCGCCGTTTTCAGCGGATATGCGGAGCAGGGTATTTGTGGATGTGACAGTATCCTTTATCGTAATATCGGCATCGGCGGCAGATTTTTTCAGCAGCTGCCTTATGCGCAAAATACCGTAGCGTGTGAAATCATCCGTTTCGCCGCCCGAAAGCAGATAGCCCTTGTTTTGCGCCGCATCAATTATAAACCCGTCCGCCCTTAAAGAGTTGATGGCTTTCCAGACAGCGTTACGGCTGACGTAAAGCTGTTTTGAAATTTCTTCGCCGGAAACGAATTTCCCTTTACTGCTCATAAGTATAAGCAGGACTTGTTCTTTCAATTTCATAATAAGTTTTTACCTTTCGCTGTCACCCTGCAGATTGTAAGGTTGACAATACGGATGCTCAAAACCGCAGAATATATCTGCGGTCAGAGGTATCAATTACAGCTTTTCGAGCATATCGGTTGTTTCGTCAAGCCAATTTCCGTCATAAAGCTCGATAAGACCCTTATCGCAGGCGGCGGCTAATTTCGGGTTGATAGGCATTCTTGCTATATTCTTTATGCCGTATTTTGCGGCAACTTCGTCTATATGACTTTCACCGAATATGCTGTGACGTGATTTGCAGTCTGGGCATTCGAAATATGACATATTTTCAACTATACCGAGTACGGAAACGTCCATCATTTCAGCCATTTTAACAGCCTTGCCGACAATCATCGAAACCAGCTCCTGAGGAGAGGTTACAACAATAATTCCGTCAACGGGAAGTGACTGGAACACGGTAAGCGGTACATCGCCCGTTCCGGGAGGCATATCGACAAACATATAATCAACATCGTTCCAGATTACGTCAGTCCAGAACTGCTTTACGGTATTTGCGATAACAGGACCTCTCCATACAACAGGGTCGGTTTCATCGGGCAGAAGCAGGTTAACAGACATGACCTCAATGCCGGTCTTTGTCATAACGGGGTAGATGCCGTTGTTGTCACCGGTTGCTTTTCCGTGAAGACCGAACGCCTTCGGGATAGACGGACCTGTTATATCTGCGTCAAGAACTGCCGTCTTGAAGCCTTTTCTCTGCATAGCTACGGCAAGGAGAGATGTGACCATAGACTTACCTACGCCGCCCTTACCGCTGACAATTCCTATAACCTTCTTTATATGTGACAGCTCGTGGGGCTTTTCAAGAAAGCTCTGAGGTGTCGTTCTTTCACCGCAGTGCTGTGAACATGAACTGCAATCGTGAGTACATTCGCTCATAAAATCGTTTCCTTTCAATCGGCGAAAGCCGTTTATTCTGCGCTTTATCCGGCTTTATTTGTTATTTGATAGTATACCACTATCGCATTCAAAAATCAAGGCGGATATCAAGGCAAAACCGCACAATTAACGGCTGTCGCCTTTGCCGCACGCTAAGCTTGCATATTTTCCGCCATCTTGCACAAATTTCGCTTGACAGGCGTCAGCCTGCCCGCACTCAATTTATACAATCTGACGAAAAATCTACTAAGCGATCGCACGACAATAATTATGCGGTATTGCCTTAAAAGAGTAAATCAGTCCGTTTTTGAACAAAACAAAACCGCCGGAACGGTCCGGCGGTTCAGATCGCTTTTAATTAATCGTGGTGGCAACCGCAGTCGCATTCCTCGTCCTCTAAGCAGCTGAGATCAAATTCAAGATTTTCTCCGCAGTTAGGGCAGGGAATCTCACCCGACTGAATAACGTCGAAATCAACTGTGATAGTGTTTCCGCAGTTAGGGCAGGTTACTTCGTACATATCATCGTCGTAATCGTCCTCATCGCAGCATTCGTCACAATCACAATCATCGTAATCGTCTTCTTCATCACCGTAAACGACATCTTCAAGGCAGTCAACGCTTTCTTCCATATCGGTCATAACGTCTGCAACATCGTTCAGCTCTTCGTCAATATCGCCCAGTGTCAGTGCAATATCGTCAAGAACGTCAACGATAGCTGCAAGCACTTTGCCTTCCTTAGTTGAATCATCAACACCCAGACCTTCTGCAAGTCCCTTGATGTATGATACCTTTTCTGCAACTGTCATAGTAAAAATCCTCCTTTTACTGTCTGCAATTACTTCAAGCAACCGTTATATGATTACTTGTTTGTTACACGCTCCATATATTCGCCTGTTCTTGTATCGATACGGATTATATCTCCGATCTCAACGAACAGAGGAACACGGATTTCAGCACCTGTTTCAAGAGTAGCGGGCTTAGTTACATTTGTAGCTGTATCGCCTCTGAAGCCGGGGTCTGTGTCTGTGATTTCAAGCTCTACAAAGTTGGGAGGCTCTACACCGAAAACCTTGCCCTTATATGAAAGAACTTTACATACCATATTTTCCTTTACGAACTTGAAGTTGTCCGAAAGCTCTGCCTTGTTTATCGGCACGTCCTCGTATGTCTCTGAATCCATGAAGTGATAGAGATCGCCGTCATTATAGGTGTACTCCATGTCTTTTCTTTCAACATAAGCTGTGGGGAACTTAGCTGTGGGGTTGTAGGACTTTTCAACTACCGAGCCGGTAATTACGTTTCTGATCTTGGTTCTGACGAAAGCGGCACCTTTACCGGGCTTTACGTGCTGGAACTCAATGATCTGCATTACGTTGCCGTCCTCTTCAAAGGTCATACCGTTTCTGAAATCGCCTGCTGTGATCATATTTTAAAATACCTCCGTATATTTTATCGGGTTTATGCGGAAAAATACCGCCGCTGAAAGCCGTTTTTGTTTTTTATCTCTCAGCCCCATATTCTATCTATTATATTTTACATTATTCCCGCCGTAATTGCAATACCTTTTTGAAACCTTTTTTAAATTTTTTTGCTTTTCGCTTTTGCTTCAGTTCTTAATTACGGTTTTATACTTTTTAAAATAGATTATCCCTTACGGCATACAACCGATTTTTATTTAAATTTACTTTATTTACGGCTAAATAGCCGTGTAACAATGTTACAATAGGTAAATATGTGGAAAATGTTGTGTGCAGTTTGTGCAAAACTAACAAAAAATTGAATTTGCTTTGTTAACATTGCCTATTGATTATAAAATCGTTTTCATTTATAATTTAGATAGCAAATAAAGATATTTGCGAAATCGCAAAACGAAATTAACGGAGGACATTAAAATGAAGTTAAGAAAAATTATGGCAGGCATTGTTGCAACATCAGTAGCAGGTACAATGGCTGTTGCAGCATCAGCACAGTATGATGCATTCGTTATGTACGCATCAGGCAACTGGTATCCCGCACTTATTGCAGATGCCAGCGGTCATTTTGAGGACCCTAATTCAGGCGCAGTCACAGAGTGGACATCAGGCACTGCAGAAGTTACTAAGGACGGTACATACACAGTATCTCTCTCTAACATCAAGGGTACCGGTGTTGATGAAGAAACAGGCGAAGAAACACTGCTTCCTGCAGCGTGCGAAGGCGCTGCAGTATTCAACGTTGATATCCCTGACCTCGCTACAACTTTAGGCATCGGCGGAAACAGCGAAGGCTTTGATGCGAATATGACACCTGCTGAAAAGATGGCATTTGCTAAGTCTAAGGGCGTTAACGTAACCGACGTTAAGATCTCAGTGGTTACGGACGGCGAAACAACAGAAGTTGCTGTTGATTCAAGCAAGATCCTCTTCGGTGATATCGAAAATAACGGCAAGCTCCGTATCGAGCTTTACAACCAGTTCGGTGACACATCGAAGGATGCTCCTTTAAATACTTCGGACATCTTCTTCAATGATAGCCTGAATGTTACATTCACAATCACAGGTATCGACGCTATCACGGGTGGAAACATTAAGCCCGCTCCTACACCTGCTCCCGCTGACACAACAGCTCCCGCTGATACAACAGCTCCCACAACAGGCGATTCTACAAAGCCCAACACAAACACAGGTGTTGAAGGCGTTGCAGCAGTTGCAGGCGTTGCACTTCTCGCAGCCGGCGCTGTAGTAGTTGCTAAGAAGAGAAAGTAATTTCTGTTCACGGTAAATAACATTAATATGTAGCAAAAGCCCACGCATTTCGGTGCGTGGGCTTTTTGTGCGTAAAAGCACCGTAAAGCCGGATTTCGCAGGCAGAAAAAACAGAGCATATCGGTTATCCGTTCCGATATGCTCTGTACTGCTTAAAATGTCCGATATAATTGCTTACGGCAACATATTCCTGTGCTTAGTTCTGTGGCATTATGACTTTAACCGCAGAGATTACGGCAACAGCTTACTGTGCGCTGATAACCATCTTGTATCTTGCGAATTTTTTGCCTTCAAGTATCTGTATACCCTTCTTTTCCTTGAAAATTCCGCTGTCATCATCATAATCGTCACTGCCGCACCACGGCTCAATGCAGATGAATCCTGCACGTTTTCCCGCAGGTGTCCACAGCCCGAGCGTTTCGAAGCCCTCAAAAGCTATGCAGGCAAGCGTCTTTTTGCCCTGTACGAGCTTTACGGCTCTTGACTTTATGTTATCAAAATAAACCACATCGTTATCAAACATATCGTAGCTCAGCGGCAGCTTTGACGAGCCGTCAAGACGCTGTATGCGTTCCTTGCTTCTGAACAGCCTTGTATCAAGATCCATAACCGGAGTCGACGCTTTCTCACGCTTTTCAAATACCAGCGTGCAGTTGTCAAGATCATCGCAGGCTATGGCAGGATGCGCTCCGATGCAGAACGGTATGCTGTGAAACCCGGGGTTGAAAACGCTGTAGCAGATTTCTATCCTGTCGTCAAACAGATTGTACTGTAAGCTAAGCTCAACGCTATAAGGATAGCCGTTTTTCACGGGTGCGTACTTGTACTGCAGAATGAGCGAGTTGCTGTTTTTTCTTACTGTTGTAAATGTATTGTCACGGGCGAATCCGTGCTTTGTAAGAGAGATTTCCTTCCCGTCAATTATGGTCTTGTTGTTTTTTACATTTCCTATCGCAGGAAAAAGCACGGGTGAAGTCTTTCCCCAAAAAGCAGGGTCGCCGCACCACATTATCTCTCTGCCGCCTATTACAAGCGACTTAAGCTCTGCGCCCTCTGAAGCTATTACGGCTTTGGCGTTTTTTGTTGTCAGCTCAGTTGTCATTTAAGTACCTCGTCTTTTACTGCTCGTAAGCTGTCAGCTTATCATTTTCGATCGTCAGTTTCGGATTGTTGAACTTCCAGCTTTTGATAAATTCTGGTATTTTCTTTGTCGTACCCTTAAAATCGGGTAATTCGCTCAGTGTGATAACCTTTTCGCTTGAATATACGCTCTTGAGAAATTCCTCAGACATACGTTCCGTATTTACCGAAGGAGTGCCCCCAAGCTGTGTTATAACAGCTCCCGAGCCGTTTGAGGCGCATACGAATTCCTTGCACCACGGAGCGTAATAAAGCCATTTTACTTTGCTGTCAGCCTTGAACACTTCTTCGGGGTCAGGTATGTATCCTACCTCAGACAGAGCGGACATTTTTCCTATATCATCGGTGTACTTGGAAAGCGTGTTGTATGAAGCAATCTGCGCCGAGTGATCCTCTGAGGACGGGTATACGTCCATACCGCCTATATCATAGGTGTTAGCGTTGACCGTTGCTTTTTTCGACTGACCGTTCCATACCCAGATAAGATTTGTCAGCTTGTGGTAATTCTCAAGGCGGTCATATAATATGTACCATAGCTTCTGATAAAGCTGTTTATCATAGGTATCCCTGTCCTTAACGCCCCACCAGAACCAAGCGCCGCTTGCTTCGTGCAGAGGTCGCCATATAACAGGAACGCCGGCTGTTTCAAGGCGCTGTAAATAAAGTGCAATAGTATCAATATCCTTGATTATTACCTTATATTCATCGGTGCCGGGAGTTACGGCTTTTTCAAGGCTGAAGTCCCGTATTTCATCGCTGTAGAATGCTGTGCCTTTGACGCTTTTGTCGCTCATATCAACGGGAACCTTCCAGTGCCAGCAGAAAGCAACGATGCCGTTCTGCTCGTTGTGCCACTTTATCGCTTCTTCAATCTGTGTGTAATCGGGCGTGTCCGTACCCTGAGCGTAAAGGAAGTCAAAGCCCATGATAGCAGGCATATCGCCTGTTGTATTGTAGTACATTATATTCTCAAACTGGCTTGCGTCGGAATACTGCTGACCTGCGATAATCTGCTTTCCGTAGACGCTCTTAAGGTAGTTGAAAAGCTCCAGTGTTTCCTCGTTTGTGTTCTCGGATACAGGCTTAGAGCCGTCCGGGGTCTTTGCTTCGAGCTTCTTGATAAGTGCGTCAACATCGGTTTCGTACTTTAACGCAACATCCATATCTATGTTGCCGTCAGCGTCGACAGCAATGGGATTTGAGCGGAGCTTCTGCTCTGTGTTTGCGTCGTCGGTTGCAGACGAGGTAGTATTGCCGGAATTATCCCCGTTTCCTGATGCGGTGCTGTCATTGCAGGCTGTCACTGACAGTATCATTGACACGGCTAAAATTGCCGCAAGCGTTTTTTTCATTGAAAAAATCCTTTCATTTTAGCTAAATTTAATCTTGATTATGGCGGAATTTAATCCGCATAAGCTAATTATAACAAATCCACAAGTAAAATTCAATAGAAAAAGGAAAATGTGTTGCTATTTTGTCTGCATATAGCAGAAATATTTGTAAATTATGTCAAGGCAACTTACCGTTCTTGTATTCCTTCGGGGTAACGCCGACCGCCTCGCTGAACGCACGGCAGAAATGGCTCTGTGACGAGAAACCCAGTAATGATGCGATGTCAGCTATGGTGTGAGTGCCATCCTTAAGCATACCTTTTGCGGCATTTATACGGGAGGCATTGATGTACTCGTGGATGCCCATACCGATCTCAGCTTTGAAAAGGCGGTGCAGATGGGAGCGGTCATAGCCTGCTTCATCGGCTATCTGCTGTACGGTAAGGCGCTTTCCTGTGTTCTCGGAAATCATCTTTATAGCGGTGCGAACCGGCACTGAGAGCCGTTTCGCACGTCTTAGCCGTTGCATACGGACGGCATAATCCATTACCATTTCGTTATTAAGATCTATAACCTGTTCAATCGATGTGCATATATCTGCTCGCCTTATGTATATGTCGCTGAGAGTATATGCGGTTTCCTCAGACATACCTGCGGCTATGCAGGTACGGGCGACTACGGCGGCGCAGACTACAAGGTGATAAATCTGATTGCGGAGTGGATCGTCCGAAAGCTGACCTTTTCCGCTTTCAATATCAGCGTCATATTTTAACTTAGCTTCTAATAACTGGTTAATATCACCTGATGCAATAAGAGCGAATACCGAGTTTTCATTTTCGATAGGCTCGTGGTAAAATTCCTGAGCCTGCTGTACATAGAGCAGCTTTTCGGGTTCGGTATTTTCATTTTTTTCATCTTCATCAGTGATGCGACAGGTTGTAGTTTTATGCTGATTGTAAACGTTATTTTCGGTGTTTGCAGTGGTTTTCGGAGCATTTTTTGCCATAATATTCCTCCTTAATCTTTAAATCGGTCTTTTTATCATTATACAACAAAAGTGCAAAAATAGCAACAATTTTGATAAGGGTAATTTTGGGTGTTGTAAAATATATTGGCGAGATTTATTAAAGCGAATATAATTAAATTGTGATATATAATAATGATAGTAAAACAGATGATTAAATATGTGGAAATGTTAAAATATGGTGTGGAAGTGTAACGTTATAGTTAGAATGCAATTGAATGCGTAAAGTTTTTATGTAACATTCGAGGTATACTAATTGTTTGTAGATAAGCATTTTGATATATCTTTAAGCATTTATATATAATTACAAGCTACCGATAGTGCTATTTGTCGGACAGCACCTCACCTTTGACAAGGGAGGCAAGAATTTGGTGCGGAGCGAGGGATAGTGCGGTTTTGGAAGGGTTGGTGTGGGTCGAAGGGAATTGAAATTGATAGGAGTGCTAACATAAAAGCTTCTGAGGCATTAACAATCCCCACCGTCACGGCTCGGAATAGTTTCAGAATTGTAAAGGTAGGACTATCTGAATACTGTACAGCAAGCCAAAAAATTATATCAGCCGTGCCACCTCCCCTTTTTCGAGGGGAGGCAAGGGTGATAGTGCATGGCAAAGGTACTGCGAAACCAACAGAGCGTTCATTTAAGGGCAAGTGTGGTGGTGCGGAGCGAGGGATAGTGCGGTTTTGGAAGGGTTGGTGTGGGTCGAAGGGAATTGAAATTGATAGGAGTGCTAACATAAAAGCTTCTGAGGCATTAACAATCCCCACCGTCACGGCTCGGAATAGTTTCAGAATTGTAAAGGTAGGACTATCTGAATACTGTACAGCAAGCCAAAAAATTATATCAGCCGTGCCACCTCCCCTTTTTCGAGGGGAGGCAAGGGTGATAGTGCATGGCAAAGGTACTGCGAAACCAACAGAGCGTTCATAAGGCAAGAATGTGGTGCTGAGCGAGGGTATGTTGTCCTTTTACAATGATTGTGGGAATTACAGTATAATGATTCGGATTTGTTGCGTATGCGGTTAAGGGCTTACTCGGAGCGTTTTCGGGTAAGGCGGTAGACGGGTTTTTCCTCGCAGAACATTTTCCAGCGGAGAATGTCATCTGTGAAAATGCCGACGGCGGAGAGGAAAAACCACAGCACCGTGAAAAGCAGGCATATCTGACCGAGAAGGTTGAAAGGCAGCTGTCCGTAGTTCCATACCTTCCAATCGAGCCAGAGGTTGACTATACAGCCGCAGAGGAATTCGAGGGCGGTGATTATAAGCGATGATACAGCCATCTGGACGGGGAGCGAGAGGTCGAATTTTTCGTTAATGCCGCCGACCAGCAGAAAGCAGATCCCTCCTAAAATAAACATTGTCCAGTGGCTGTTTCCTCTGAACAGAAGTTCTGTTATTGTATAAGCACAGCCGCCGAAGCTAAACAGCATAAACAGCTTCATCGGCAGACAGATCTTGTAATTCATATTGTTACCTTGCCTTTCGTTTTTGTACCCTTATTTTAAGCTGTTTTAGTAAGATTATGCAGATATGGCGGAATATAAGCATATAATTATCTCAAAGGAAATTTTGCAAAACGGAGGTTATTATATGGTGCTTATAAAAAGAATTACGGCAGGTGTGACGGCATTTGCTCTGGCAGTGGTGATGCAGGGTGCGTCCTTGACCGCATTTTCGGAAGGAGATGTGAGCGAGGCAGGGGACATAACGAAGGCGGCAATCGTTACCGAGGTTTCAACAGGGCAGGTGCTGTACGAGCATAACTCGCACGAAAGGCTGCCTATGGCATCGGTAACCAAACTGATGTGCCTGCTGATATGGGCGGAGGAAATGGAAAAGGGTACATTCGATATGGAAACGGTGATAACGGCTACCGCAAGAGCGAACGCTATGGACGGCTCGGTGATATGGCTTAATGTCGGGGAGGAAATGTCGGCATACGATATGATACGCTCGGTCGTTATCGCCTCCGCAAACGATGCTTGTGTGGCGGTATGCGAATATATAACGGGAACGGAAGAAATGTTCGTGGAGCGAATGAACAAAAGGGCGCAGGAGCTTGGAATGAGCGATACTCACTATGATAACTGCGTAGGATTTGACAGCGACACGCATTACACCTCCGCTTATGACACGGCACTTCTCAGTGCGGCTGTGTCGGAGTATGACTGCTACAACGAATTTTTTGCCACCAGACTTGATTATGTGCGTGAGGGGGAGCGGCAGACACAGCTTCTTAACACGAACAAGCTGATGCAACGCTATGACGGCATCATCGGCGGAAAGACCGGAACTACGGACAAAGCGGGGTGTTGTCTTGCAGTGTGGGCGAAACGAGGAAATATGAAGCTGTGTGCGGTGGCGCTTGGCTGTAAGGAAAGCGAACAGCGTTTTACTGCGTGTACCGACCTTCTGAATTACGGCTTTTCGGGCTTTGAACTGTACAGGACGGCGGTAGACTCTGATGTGCTGACACCTGTAACTGTCACTGAAGGGCTTGAAAAGCAGGCTGAGGTAAGGGTCAAAAGGCTAAATACTATCGTGATTCCTAAAGGAAGCTCAAAAAGGATAGAATACACTCATACGGTGGTCGATAGTCTGTCTGCGCCTGTTCAGTACGGCGAAAAGGTCGGCGAGGTCAGGGCGAGCCTTGACGGAGAGGAAATCTTCTACAGCGATATTGTGACTACGGGCGAGGTCGGAGAGCTTAACTTTTTCAGCAGTCTGCTGATAATTATCAGGCGGTTTTTCTCAATGTAGAATGAGAAACATCCCCGTGAGGTTTACACGGGGATGAGGAGTTATGAATATGGAAATCAGGCGGGTATATTTTCTTTGTCGGAGATTATCTCGCCGTCGGACAGCTCTATTATCCTGTTGCACTTTTCGGCAACAGAGCGGTCATGGGTGACAATTACTACGGTCTTGCCGTTTTTGTTAAGGTTAATGAGAACGTTCATTATATCGTTTGCGGTGTTTTTGTCAAGCGCCGCTGTAGGTTCATCGGCAAGTATTATATTCGGGCGGTTGACAATGGCTCTTGCAAGCGCAACACGCTGTTTCTGACCTCCGGAAAGCTCTTTTACGGGCTTTTTCAGAAGATCGGATACAAGCATATCTTCCGCCGCCTTGGTTATCAGCTTTTTCATCATTTTGTATTTTACGGCAGGGTTGAAGATAAGCGGATACGATATATTTTCATATACCGATTTATCGCTCAGAAGTCCGAAATTCTGCAGGACAAAGCCTATTTCTTCGTTTCTTATCTCCGCTATTGTGTTGGAGGAATACTTGCAGACCTCATATTCGCCCAAAAAATATTTACCTTTAGTCTGCGAGTCAAGGCAACCGAGGATATGAAGCATAGTAGATTTTCCCGAGCCTGAAACGCCCATTATAGCTACCATTTCGCCGTCGTCGATTGTCAGGTTTACGTTTTTCAGTGCGTGAACTTGGGTATCCATGCGATAATTATAATATTTGTCCACATTTTCAAGTTTTATCATTGGTTTTCGTACCTCCGTATTACATCAAGCATTTTGCTTTTAAGCAGTGTGATATTTCCGATAATGCTTATCAGGACGGTGAGTATCAGAAGATATAACGCTGTGAACAGTATGCTGTCGGCGTTGATGATGTTGAGTCCGAATATAAGCTTTATGATAAGCAGAATTATAAATGAAACGATCGTGGAAAACAGCATTACAACCAGTTCGCACACGGTGTTTATAATAGCTATCTTACTTGTGTTTGCACCGCAGGAGCGGAAAACAGCGGCGGCTTTTATGCGGCTTTCGGCATTCAGAAAACCGTTTGCGACTATACCTATAGAGCCGACAACCGCAATAGCGATAAAGGCAGGGAAGAGCTGCAGGAGGCTGATATAATCATTGCTGAATGTGTCTTTGTCTACGCCGAAAAGCGGATTGCCGAATATAATATCGCCTTTCTGTTTATCGTTCGAAGACCATGTGTTACGAATTCTTGACTCTAACTCCGCATAAAACATATCATCGGTTTTGAGCAGTATGACATCGCAAAAATGCTGGTGAAAATAATTATCATCATTTTCGTACTGCTTTTCCGTAAAGTCCCGATTATCATGGGTGTAACAACCGCTTTTTTCAAGTATGCGATAATCGGTAAAATAAGAACTGTTATATAGCAGATCGCCGGGAGATAGCAGCAAGTCCCATACTTCATTGCTTTTATACTTTCCGACTACCAGCAGCTCAAACTTGCCCTGTGCGGCTCTGCCTTTCACAGTGTCACCGATTTCTTTGTCTGAAACGGATTGAACAATTACGGGGATTTTTCCGCCGTAATCCTTATTTATATCGGGTTTTTCGCCTTCAAGCTCTACATCAAGATATTCGCTGGGCTCGGTCGTATAACCGCTGACATTGAAGGAATCTTTTTCGTATCTGTTATATAGGGATAAATTATCCGGATGGAAGTTATAGGTCAGCAGCTTTATATATTCATCGCTTATTCTGCTTTGCTCGCTGTACATTAAGGAATTATTGATGTTAAGTATTTCCATACGACATTTTATGCCTTGTCTTTTCAGTTCATCGGAAATGCGCTGTGCCGACAATGGCTTTAATGAAGTGGTATGTGTTACAATTGCCGTCCTGTCATAGCGGTTTTTTGATATATAATTGACGCCGTTTATGTAATCACTGCTTATTGCAATCATAAGATTAAACAACAGCGTTGTGAAAATAAAGCAGAGCGATATCATAATACAGTTGCGTTTTCTTGACAACAGTACAGATCGGATAAGAGATAGTATTTTCATATCAGCCGCCTCTCTTTCTGAGCGGGTTTCTGACTGTACGCTTTAGTCCCGGAAGCGTAGAGATCAGCATTATAGCCGAGAATATAATGAAAGAAATAAGATAATCGGCGAAACCGGGAATATATTCAAGTCTTAGTTGCTTTGTAAAATATACAAGAAGCGGAAGCAGAACAATACTCGCTATAAATGCCGCTAAAACGTAGGTCAGGTTTACACACATAAGAAGTGCTACGGCATACTTATCTTTACAGCCTGTTGTTTTGATTACGCTTAGCTGTTCGGAACAGTTTTCTGCGAGGTGAAGCATAAGAGTCAGAAGCTGAATGGCAGTGAAAACCGAGGCTATGGCTACAAAAGCACCTGAAAACATATTATATAACAAGTTAGCGCCATCGGCTGTAGACGGTGGGGTGATTTCAAGGCTTCCGTTTACGGCATTGTATAATTTCTCCGTTTCCTCTTGTGAAAGATCACGCTTAAAAGCTACATTTATGTTTATAAATGTGTCTGTTTTACAAATATAATTAAACATACTATCTTTTGATGTGTTGTAAACTGTAATATCTTTGTCTGAAGAAAAGAACGAAAAGGGGAGCACGAAATTGTCAGATGTTCCTATGATTTCAAGCTCAACATTTCCGTTGTCGGACGGGAGTGTGAGTGTATCTCCCACAGAAAATCCGCTTTCGGAATCGACAATTATTTTCCCCATATCTTTTTCCAGTTCTTCCTTTGTAAAATCCCTGCCGGATTTTATGGGGTAGGCGGGATTTATGTTGTGATGAAGCTGTTCAAAATATGCGGGAAAACGTTGAATACAGCCATAAAATTTGCAAATCATTCCGTCTTTTGTCAAATATGAAATTTTTGTTTTGCCACACGTTATAAAAGTGATTTCGGGAAAATTATCAGTAATGAATCTGATGTCATTAGTTGTGTAATCTGTAATTTCAAATCCGTATTTTGAACGGTCATACATACTGCTGTAGGCATATTCGGAACTTTTATAACCGACATTAAAAAGCAGGAATGAAAACACGGAGCACAGAGAAATAAGAAAAATAAAAATATTCAGTTTGACGTCACTTTTCAGGTAGGTTTTTAACAGGCTGAAATAGAGGGTTTTATATTTCAACGGTTTTCCTCCTTGTTTTCTTGTTTTCGCCTGTGACCTTTTCCGGCTTTTCTCTTACTTTGTCGAAGGCTGATGGAAGGTAGAAAGTGGCATTCATAGATATAATATTTCTCCTATTCGTTAAATTTTATCGGTATCTTAGCGAATACCTATAGCTAACTTATTGTAAACTTTATTTTTATTATACAAAAACAATTTTGCCGAATCAAGCATTAAAAGCAATAATATTATGAGCCTGATTAAATCTTGGAGGTTGTTAACAAAAATTCTCAGTAAATATATGAAATATAAACAAAGATAATACAGATTTAACTATCAGTAGGAAAGCAGGATGAAAAAATTCAATTCAAAAGTTTGCAGTTTTTTGAAATTCGATTATGTATGATAGCGAGGGTTAAAAATGCACAAAAAACTTGATTTTATTTTGTGAAATTAGACGAAAGTGTCAGTTCTTAGCAAAACATCTTGCAAATCACAGCCGATTTCGCTATAATAGAACTATATAAAGAACGGCATCGGCAGACAGAAAAAGTTATGAGTACCGTAGCTTTATAATTTGTGTGTGGAAAGAGTATAAAAGGAGAGAATAGTATGGCAGTTACACTTAACGACAAGTACCTTAAGGGCGTTGTAAACGCCGATGAGCTTAAGGGCATGGAGCCTATGGTAAAGGTCGCTCACGAGATGATCGAAAACAAGAACGGCTTAGGAAACGACTTTTTAGGCTGGGTAGATCTTCCCGTAAACTATGACAAGGAAGAGTTTGAGAGAATCAAGAAGGCTGCGGCTAAGATAAAGGCTGACAGCGAGGTGCTTATTGTTATCGGTATCGGCGGTTCTTACCTCGGAGCAAGAGCGGCTATCGAGCTTTTAAGAAGCACGCTTTACAACTCGCTCGCTAAGGATACGCCCAAGATATTCTTTGCAGGAAACAGCATAAGCCCTACATATCTTAATGAGGTTATAGAGCTTGTTAAGGACAAGGACTTCTCTGTAAACATTATATCAAAGTCCGGCACGACGACCGAGCCTGCACTCGCATTCAGAGTATTCAGAGAAATGCTCGAAGAAAAGTACGGCAAGGACGGCGCAAAGGGCAGAATTTACGCAACTACGGACAAGGCAAAGGGAACACTCAAGGAGCTTGCAGACGCTGAGGGTTATGAAACCTTCGTTATCCCCGATGATGTCGGCGGACGTTTCTCGGTACTTACAGCGGTAGGTCTTCTTCCCATCGCTTGTGCAGGCTGTGACATCGACGCTCTTATGGCAGGTGCCGCAAAGGCAAGAGAGGACTTCTCCGTATGCGATATTGAAAAGAACGATTGCTACAAGTACGCCGCACTGCGTAACGTACTTCGCAACAAGGGCTACAAGGTAGAAATGCTGGTAGCTTACGAAAACTCATTTGCTATGATGAACGAATGGTTCAAGCAGCTGTTCGGTGAGAGCGAGGGCAAGGACGGAAAGGGTCTGTTCCCGGCATCCGCTACATTCTCGACAGACCTTCACTCACTCGGTCAGTTCATTCAGGACGGCTCTAACATTCTGTTTGAAACGGTAGTTCATATCGCAAAGGCTCAGAAGGATTTCTTCTTAAAGAATGACGCAACAAACGGCGACGGACTGAACTTCCTGTCAAATCAGAATATGTCGGTCGTTAACCAGAAGGCTTATGAGGGTACTATAATTGCTCATACCGAGGGCGGCACACCAAATATGGTGCTTGAGATGCCCGAAGTAAACGAGAGCGAGCTTGGCTATCTCATCTACTTCTTCGAGAAGGCTTGCGCAGTATCAGGCTATCTGCTCGGTGTAAATCCGTTCAACCAGCCCGGTGTTGAGAGCTACAAGAAGAATATGTTCGCACTTCTCGGTAAGCCCGGCTATGAGGACGCTAAGGCGGCACTCGAAGCCAAGATAGGCTAAGGATAATAAATCGTGATGTATGGCTGTAATCGGCCGAAGCGAAAGCAGTCAGACAGACGGTTTTTATTATATTAAACGGCGACTCTGCCGTAAAAATACGGAGGACTTTACAATGATTAAACTTATCGCAGGTAAAAAGGGAACAGGTAAGACTAAGTTACTTATAAACGCTATCCACGAAGCTGAGCAGGCAAGCAACGGCAACGTTGTTGCTATCCAGATCGGTTCTTCCCTCAACATAGACATCTATCACAAGGTACGTCTTGTAAATATCGAGGACTACAACATTGATAACTACGATGCAATGTACGGCTTCATCGCAGGTATGCTCGCATCCGACTATGACTGCACAGACATCTTTGTTGACGGTATTCTCAAGATCTGCGGCAGAGATATGGAAAAGGTTGGTGCTATGTTCGATAAGGTAGCGGCTGTAAGCGGCGAGAACACACACGTTACATTCACTATATCTGCAGAGGTAGCTGACCTCACAGAAAATATTAAAAAATATCTCAAATAAGTGTTGACAAATTTTGATTTTTGTAGTATAATATCACTCGTGTTAGCTTAGACGATGATAAATCGGCTTAATTTTGAGATAATGAACATCAGAGGGGGGTGCTAAAATGGCAGTTCCAAAGAGAAAAGTATCTAAGGCAAGACGTGACAAGAGACGTTCACAGGTATGGAAGCTATCTGCACCTGCATTCTCACGTTGCCCTCAGTGCGGTGAGTTAAAGCTCCCTCACAGAGTATGCGGCAATTGTGGTTATTACAAGGGCAAGGAAGTTATCGCTAGTAAAGAGGCGTAATGCTTGTTCGCGCAAACATTGTGGCAGTATGTCAGAAATGACCTACTGCCTTTTTGTTTATCCGATACGGAGGAAATATGTCTGAAAGGTTGAAAAGGTTCTTTTCCCACGGTGGCACAATAGCTTTTATTACAGGATTTTTTCTGTATATTGCGGTTGTGCTGCCGATTCTTATAAATGATAAAGGGATTTTCACTATCGTGGGGGATTACAGCTCTCAGTCGATACCGTTTGCGTATCATATAAGGGATTGTTTGCTGTCGGGAAACGTATGCTGGGATTGGTCAAGCGGACTTGGCTCGCAGTTTCTCGGGGATTATGCTTACTATAATCTGTTCAGCCCGTTTTCGCTGATTTATCTTATAGTGCCGAGAGATGCTATTATATACGCAATGCCGTTTGTTACCGCTGTTAAATACGGCACGGGAAGCTGTCTTGCGTATTTTTACGCTTCGAGATTTCTGAAAAACAAGCATTATGCGGTTATCGCAGGCGTGATATATATGTTCTCGTCATTCAGCGGATATAATGTGATATTCCATTTTTCTGATGTGATTGCGCTTTTTCCTTTATTGCTCATTGCCGTTGAGGAGCTGTGCGTCAATAAAAGAAGGTGCGTGTTTGCACTGACCGTCTGCTTTATGGCTCTGCTGAATTACTATTTCTTTGCAGGTCAGGCTGTGTTCTGCGTAATCTACTTCTTTGTCAGATTCTTTGACAGGAGGTTTGTCAATACGCTCAAGAAGCTGTTATCGGTTGCATTCGAGGCGGTCACCGGATTTGCAATGTCGGCGGTGTTTATGCTGCCTGTGCTTTTTTACCTGTCGGCAAGCTCGAAGGCTACCGGAATGATCTCGCTGTCTGATATGCTGATATACAGCGACGGATTTAATTATCTGAAGCTGATACAGAGCGCTTTTATGGTTCCCGATCATTTTTTCTTTACGTCACTGTTCCCTTCGGTCGATAATGTTTATCCTTTCGGAAATCTGAGTGCGTCTGTAGCGTTCTATATTCCGCTGTTTTCAATGGCAGGCGTTATTTCTTTTGCGTGGGCAAGAAAAAAGTCGTGGCTGACGATTATTATGATAATCTGCGGAGTTATGGCGTTTGTGCCTGTATTAAACCAGCTTTTTTCGGCTCTGAACAGTGCGTATTATGTACGGTGGCTGTATATGCCGATGCTTATCGCTTGTGTGATGTCGTTATCCGCTCTTGAGGAAAGGGTCAGCTTCAAGCCGGGCATCATAACCTGTACGGCTGTTGTTGCGGCTATGATGATATATCAGGCGGTAGTTGACACGGACGGGCTTATTGTAAGGGCGTCGCACAGGACGAATATCAGCGTATATCAGACTATGCTTCATTTTGCAGTTACCGTGCTGTCGCTTGTGCTTCTGATCGTTATTGTGAAATCAAAGCGTGACAAGGATTTTATACCGAAGCTGTATATATTTTCTCTGATCTGTGCTTATATGTGCTATGGGGTTATGGTGCAATATCTTTATTCAAGCATACCGAGTGTAGAGGCGACAACGGCGGCATTTGCCTTCGGAGAGAAATTGCCGGAGGAATGCGGAGAGGGCAGTCCCAGAATAGCGCTGTCTGCGACAAATGCTAATCTTATATGGGGTGCGGATTCGCCGTCGCATCTGAACAGTCTGCACGATGAAGGGTTTACACAGTTCCTTGACGACAGCTCGCTCGGCTTTGAAAGCGGAGTATACGAGAGGATAACTTTTGATTACAAGGAGATTTGCGACCTTATTTCAGTAAAGTATTTTGCAGGACTTGGCGAAACAGGCGACAAATATGACGGCTGCAGAAAAGTCGGAACAATGGGAGAATATGCGATATATGAAAATCCGGATTATATACCGATGGGTTTTGTTTATGACAGCATGATTTCCCGTGACGCTTTTTTGAGTATAGAAGACAAGAAGCTGAAGCATCTCACTTATCTAAAGGCTCTTATAGTAAGCGATACGGCCGTCTTTTCCGATATTCTTACAGATATAAGCAATACAGCAGGAGAAGAAATTACGGATGACGAATATAAAAGGCTGATTGAGGACAGAAGGCGGAGTGCGGCTTCCTCCTGTGAAAAGACGAGCAACGGACTTACAGCGCAAATCGAGCTTGAAAAAGAGAATGTTGTGTTTTTCAGCGTTTCGTACAACGAAGGCTGGAGTGCTTATGTGGACGGCGAAAAAACGGATGTGTACAATGTGAATAACGGCTGTGTCGGGGTACGGGTACACGAGGGCAGGCACGAAATAAGGCTGTGCTATACTGTGAAAGGATTCAACGAGGGCATTGCGATAACCGCCGTGTCTTCGGGAATACTTATATTATACGCCGCAGTATGCGGTATCAGGCGTAAAAACGGTAAGGCTGAGGTTTAAATGCCGCAGGCGAAAAAGATAATGAAAAACGGGTGCCGTATTGCAGTGTACGGTATCCGTTTTTATGCGGAAGGCAGAACATTTTAATGTTGACGATTGCGTTATAAAAGTGTATAATATATATGTATGCTTAATTGAGAATTCGGAAAGAAAGGACTGATAATGTGTCTGTAAGGATAACCTCCGTAGACAAAGGTTCTCCTGCCGATAAGGCAAGGATAAAGGCGGGCGAAAGCCTTGTTTCAATAAACGGAAACGCTATACACGACATACTCGACTATCAGTTTTATGCTTCTGATAAAAAGCTCGTGATAGAGCTTGAGGACAAGACGGTAAAGGTAAGAAAGGGCGAGTATGACGACCTCGGACTTAATTTTGAGACCTATCTTATGGACTGCAAGCAGCACTGTAAGAATAACTGCGTGTTCTGCTTTATAAATCAGCTTCCGAAGGGTATGCGTGAAACGCTGTACTTCAAGGACGATGATTCACGTCTGAGCTTTTTGCAGGGCAACTATATTACCATGACCAATCTCAGCGACGAGGATGTTGACAGAATTATAAAGATGAAGCTGCCGATGAATATTTCGGTGCATACGACTAATCCTGAGCTTCGTGTAAAGCTGACTAAAAATCCGAATGCAGGAAAGTGCCTTGATTATCTTTATAAAATGGCTGCGGCAGGGATTGAGATAAATACACAGATAGTGCTTTGTCCCGGACTTAATGACGGCAAGGAGCTTGAGAAAACGCTGACCGACCTTTGTATGCTTTACCCTGCGGTAAAGAGCGTGGCCTGCGTGCCTGTAGGTGTAACGAGATTCAGGGACAAGCTGCCTAAGCTGGAGCTTTTCAACGAAGAAACCGCAGGCAAGGCGATAGACACGCTGGAGTTTTTCGGCGATATGATGTTTGAAAAGTATCACGACAGGGTAGTGTATGCGTCAGACGAATTCTATCTTACGGCTAAGAGAAAAATGCCCGATTATGAGTTCTACGGCGATTTTGACCAGTTTGAAAACGGCGTGGGAATGTGTGCGAGTCTGCAAAAGGAGTTTATAGACGCACTTGCGGATAAGCGTGAATTCGGTGAAACGGACGATAAGGAGCGGCACGTTTCGGTGGCGACCGGGGTACTTGCCGCACCGCTGATAGAAACGCTCGGAAAAATGCTGAAAACGGATTTTCCGAATACCGTGGTTGACGTTTATACTATAAGAAACGACTTTTTCGGGGAAACTATTACCGTTGCCGGACTTATAACGGCAGGAGATATAATCGCACAGCTTACACCATATAAAGATAATCTGGGGGAAAGACTGCTTATAACAGAGAATATGCTGAAAACAAACAGCGATATTTTTCTTGACGATAAGACGGTAAGCGATGTTGAGCAGGCACTCGGAATTGAGATAATGCCGGTTGCAACGGACGGATATGAGCTTCTTGACGCTATTTTAGGGGAAGGGGCGGATATATGAAACTGAAAAAAAGAATGTTTTCGTTTCTGGCGGTGCTTGCCGTATCGGGTCTTGCGATACTGATGTGTACGGCTTGTATGTCGGCTGAGGAAAAAGAAAAGGCGAAAGAGAATATAAGGGAGGCAAAGCCCATTGCCGAGAAATATCTTGAAGATAATTTCGGAGGGGGTCAGGTAGTCAGCATTGAATTTATGCAGGCTAAGAAAAACCCCGGGCCTGTGCCGGACTTCAATAAATATGCAAGCGGTTTCTGCAAGGCTGACGTGCGTCTTGAGAACGGGACGGAATTTCAGCTGATAGTTGATACCGATAACAAGATATGCTATGATAACCTGAATGCCGATAAGGTAATAAACGAGGCTGTTCAAACGATTGTTTCGCTGACGGACGGCACAAAGCCGGATGATATTGAGGTCAATGTTGCGGTAAGAGGCTTACTCGGTGCTGTAGGAAGCGGCTATGAGGGCTTTTTGTCGAGAGATACCGACACGGCGGAAAAACTGCTGAACGGCGATTATTACTTCAATGTTGTACTGAAATACGGCAGTTCGGTAAACGGTGTTGATGTATCAAGACTAGAGAAAACACCGTACAAGGCAAGTATTACTGTAAGGCTGATACAGTTTTCACAGTTTGCCGAAAGCGGCACAAAGACGGATCTTCTCGGTAGTTCCGACTGTAATCTTACGCTTGGTGACAGCCTGACATATCTGTATCTGAGAGAGAATTTATTTCTTGATAATTTCAGAATGAGCGATGATGAGAACTTCACACGCTTTCAGAAGGGCAATATGGTTACATATCTGCAAAATAAGGTCGATGATTTGATTCTTGCGTGGGATAGCAGTGTTGCCGATTTAAGCGTAAGCTCTGTTCCTGCGGAAAAGCGAATCAGTACCGAATATTACAGCGGTCAGAAATTTACGGCATTGTGTGACACTGCGGCGAAGATTGATTATGTAATAAAGACAGAATCAAGATATTCCAAAGTGTACGCATTTACAACAGATGATTTCGGTGGCACACCGTATCTTGCAGGCAATGGCGGCGGAGAAGGAAAAGATGTTGCCGACTGTATGATGCTGATAAGCGGCACTGATTATCACAGCGCAGACTTTAATATAAAAGGCGCCGGCAGTATAACTGTCGGATTATATAAGAGATAAAAGGAAGGAATGAGTGAATGAACGGAATAGTAGCGGTAGTAGGACGTCCCAACGTTGGAAAATCAACACTCTTTAACCGTATTGTCGGCAAGAGAATGTCTATAGTTGACGATACACCGGGCGTTACCCGTGACAGAATATATGCAAAGGCGGAGTGGCTCGGCAAGGAGTTTATGCTTGTTGATACGGGAGGTATCGAGCCTGACAGCAAGGATGTGATACTCTCACAGATGAGAATGCAGGCACAGCTTGCCATAGACAAGGCAGATGTGATAATATTCGTGACCGATGTTACATCGGGAGTTACGGCGAATGACGCAGATGTAGCGGCTATGCTCCAGAAAAGCGGCAAGCCTGTTGTGCTGTGCGTAAACAAGTGTGACGGAATAGGAGAAGTTCCGCCTGAGTTCTATGAATTCTATAATCTCGGACTGGGTGATCCTATTGCAGTATCGTCCGTACACGGTCACGGTACGGGAGATCTGCTTGACGCTGTGTTTGAGAATATGCCTGAGGAAAATCCTCAGCGTGAGTATTCAGAGGATGCTATCAAGGTTGCGGTCATAGGCAAGCCGAATGCGGGTAAATCTTCACTTGTAAATAAAATTGCGGGCGAGCAGAGAATGATAGTGTCGAATATCGCAGGTACTACCCGTGACGCTGTCGATACGGTCATTGAGCGTGACGGTCAGGAATATGTGCTTATTGATACGGCAGGAATCCGCCGCAAGTCCAAGGTAAACGAGCAGATAGAAAAGTACAGCGTGCTTCGTGCGTATATGGCTGTAGACAGAGCCGATGTATGCGTTATTATGATAGACGCTACGGAGGGCTTTACAGAGCAGGACAGCAAGGTTGCAGGATACGCTCACGAGCAGGGCAAGGCAAGCGTTATTGCTATAAACAAGTGGGACGCTGTTGAAAAAGACGGAAAGACGATGCAGGAATTCACAAAGAAGCTCGAGGTCGATTTTTCGTTTATGTCTTATGCTCCGTTTGTGTTTATTTCGGCGCTTACAGGACAAAGGGTGGATAAGCTGTTTGAGCAGATAAAGTACACCTATTCGCAGAATATAAGACGTATCTCGACAGGTACTCTCAACGATATGCTGGGATATGCTACCGCAAGAGTACAGCCGCCGTCAGACAAGGGCAAGCGGCTTAAGCTGTATTATATGACGCAGGCATCGGCAAAGCCGCCGACGTTTGTAATTTTCTGCAACGATAAGGAGCTTTTCCATTACTCCTATCAGAGATATATAGAGAATCAGATAAGAGAAAGTTTCGGCCTTGACGGAACACCTATAAAAATAATAGCAAGAGAACGAGGAGAATAACGGATAATGATATATCTGTGTTATGCAATAATGATAATAGTGCCGTATCTGCTGTGCGGAATCAACACTGCTATCATCGTCACAAAAATTAAAACGGGAGAAGATATAAGAACGCTCGGAAGCGGAAACGCAGGTCTTACGAATACTCTCAGGACACAGGGAAAGATAGCGGCGCTTTTTGTACTGCTCGGAGATGTGCTTAAAGGCACACTGTCGATACTTATAGTCAGATTTTCGTTCTTGTGGCTTACGGGAACAGATACGGCAAATCCCGACAATATGATGACCTATGTAGGCTTTGCGGCGGCGGTTGCGGCTATAATCGGACATGTTTTCCCGATATATTTCGGCTTCAAGGGCGGAAAAGGCATACTGGTTTCTGTGGCTGTGCTTATGACGGTCGAGTGGATACCTGCGTGCATACTGCTCGGAATATTCATCATAGTCGTTGCGCTGACACGATATGTTTCACTTGGTTCGTGCATAGCGGCGGTATGCTATCCTGTGACGATACTTGTATACAGCCTGATAACAGGAGATCCTTGCGTATGGATAAATGTGATATTATCGGCGCTTATCGCTGTGTTGATACTGTTTATGCACAGGGGAAACCTTGTAAGACTTAAAAATCACACTGAAAAGAAGCTCGGGCAGAAGGCCTGACAGAAAGAAGGTTTACAGATGGCTAAGATCACAATATTAGGTTGCGGTTTCGGTACGGCTCTTGCTATTATGTGGGACAAGTACGGACATAATGTGACTGCATGGTCAAAATATCAAGAGGAAATAGACGCAATAATGAACGACGGCGAGCATAAGCGACTCCTGCCCGGAGTGATTGTACCGCCGACAATTAGGCTGACAACGGATATAAACTGTGTGAGCGACTGCGATATACTTGTGTTTGCCATACCGTCAAAGTTTGTCCGTGAGGTTGCACAGAAGGTCAAGAGCTATGTGAAAAAGGATACCATAGTTGTAAATGTAGGCAAGGGATTTGAAGAAAATACCGACAAGCGTCTGTCGCAGGTGCTTAATGAGGAGCTTCCCGACAACCGCATAGCAGTGCTTACGGGCCCTTCACACGCAGAAGAAATAGGCAGAAACGTACCTACGACTATAGTTGTTTCTTCGGAAGATGAGGATTGTATGATGTATCTGCAGGAAACCTTGCAGAACGATCGTTTCAGAATATACAGGAACAGTGACCTTGTCGGCTGTGAGCTTGGCGGAGCATTAAAAAACCCCATCGCCCTCTGCTGTGGAATAGTAGAAGGTATGGGGCTTGGCGACAACACTATTGCCGCACTTATGACAAGAGGACTTGCCGAAATCACACGTCTTGGTGTGGCTATGGGCGGCAAGAGGGAAACGTTTGACGGATTGTCGGGCGTAGGCGACCTTATCGTTACCTGCACGTCCTCTCATTCGAGAAATCACCGTGCAGGGCTTCTGATAGGTCAGGGTATACCTGCCGCACAGGCGGTAAAGCAGGTCGGCACTGTAGAGGGCTATCAGTGTGCAAAGATAGCTTATGCGATAGCCCGTGAGCATAATGTGCAGGTGCCGATAATCGAACAGCTTTGCGAGGTATGCTATAACGGTCAGAGTCCGCTTGAGGCTGTTTCAAAGCTGATGGGCAGACCGAGCAAGGCTGAGGAGGAAATATTCTGATTCAGACCGCTTTGCGTGTTTTGTTGTCGGTGAAGGTGATTTTTTCAACGGAACAGGAATGTTTGGAAACGGCTTTCGCTCTTTTGGCGAGAGCTGTTTTAGCTTGTACAAAAGTCTTTAATTGATATACTTCTGTTATATATTTTAGTATTTATCTATGATAACAAGCTACCGATAGTGCTATTTGTCGGATAGCACTTCTCGGGTTCGCTATTCGAGTGGGTACACTTGTCAATATGAAAGAGGGAGACAACCAAAGGGATCAGGGAGAGTCTGAGCCTCGCTTACGCAAGGCTCGTGCACTCCGCTAAAGCTCCGCTGGACTGCCGCAGTGAAGCAAAGCGAAACGATTGAGCACTTGCCAAAGGTTAGTGCTCAGCCCTATACCCTGTCCCTTAGGTTTTCTCCCAAATCAGTTATTCCTCTTGAGCGACGTGAGGAGCGGGAGCATTGCTAAAGCAATGCTCAGCTTGGCATCCCTCTTTCCTTACCCATACCCTTACCCCGCTGGGGTGTTGGCTAAACTCGAATAACCACCTAAACATTGTATATCCTGTCAATGCAGGGACGCTTAACGCTACACGTCCGCATATTAGTACATATATCTTAGGTTAGCGGCGTTTTTTTGAAAGGTTAATGTCAGTGCAGTTGTAATGATGCACTCACGAAATTATTAATACTTTGTCGGTAAGGAAAGTGTTAGCGGCGGTGTTGGTGATACATTTTAATGTACAGCTTTAATAATAATTGGTTTTTCGGCAAACTGAAACGGCTTTCGCTCTTTTGGCGAGAGCTGTTTTTATTTTCCGTTCAAGATGTTCAAGCATCAGCATCCCGAGAAGGCATAAAATCGGTGTGAGTATCAGGTAAATTATAAAAAGCATATTGTTTTTCCTTTCTGTTGCACAAAAATTGTCGGTTTGTTTCTCTTACACACATATAATAGCAGATAAGCTGTACTAAAAAACGGACTTAAATACGATATGTCGCTTAAAATTGCGTGTGAGGTAAGCCGAAGGAAATCTTGTATCGTGAAAATAAAGGCATTGTATGAATTTTATTCGTAAATAACTTGCAAAATTATTGCAGATGTGATAAAATATAAATTAATGTGCGGATTTACCGCTAAAAATACGAAGGGAAAAGTAAAAATGGAATTACAACAGATAATTATGCTGATAACAATAGCCGTTTATCTTATTATGATGGTAGTTGTCGGTGTAATATGTGCAAAGAAAACGGATAATGTAGGCGACTTCTATTTAGGAGGAAGAAAGCTGGGTCCGTTTGTTACCGCAATGAGTGCGGAGGCATCGGATATGAGCGGCTGGCTGCTTATGGGTCTTCCGGGCGTTGCGTATGCTACGGGTATTGCGGACGCTGCCTGGACAGGTATAGGTCTTGCGATAGGCACATATCTCAACTGGCTTATCGTATCAAAAAGAATCAGAAAGTATTCTCATGTATGCAATTCGATAACTATACCGGATTTCTTCTCAAACAGATTCAGGGACAGCAAGAAGATACTTACTCTTATCTCGGCGCTGATAATCATAGTATTCTTTATTCCTTATACAGGCTCGGGATTTTCCGCCTGCGGCAAGCTGTTCAACAGTCTTTTCGGTGCTGATTATCATATCGCTATGATAATAAGTGCGGTAGTAATCATCGCATATACCACTATCGGCGGATTCTTAGCGGCAAGTACAACAGACTTTATACAGAGCATTATAATGTCGGTAGCGCTTATTATAGTAGTGGTATTCGGCATTTCATCGGTCGGCGGTGTTATCGAGGTAATGAACCACGCAACATCAATGCCCGGATATTTCTCACTGACACACACGTTTGACGTTCTTAAACAGCAGACGGGCGATTACGGTCCGCTGACTATCTTCTCCACACTTGCGTGGGGTCTCGGATATTTCGGTATGCCTCACGTTCTGCTGAGATTTATGGCTATAAACGACAGCAAGAAGCTCAAGGTTTCAAGACGTGTTGCTACGGTATGGGTGGTTATTTCGCTTGCTGTTGCAATATTCATCGGCGTTGTCGGTCTTGCTATGACGAAGAACAATGTAATAGATCCTCTGGCGGATCCCGAAACGGTAATAGTTGTAATAGCTAATCTTCTTGCAAAGGCAGGTCCTCTTGCGGCTATGGTGGGCGGTCTTATCATTGCGGGTATTCTTGCGTCCACTATGTCTACAGCGGATTCACAGCTTCTTGCGGCATCATCTGCGGTATCTGAAAATCTGTTCAACCAGGTATTCAAGATAAAGACAAGCGAAAAGACGGCAATGCTTATCGCAAGAATCACGGTCGTTGTAATAGCAATCGTCGGAATCGTAATTGCGTGGGATCCCAACAGCTCGGTATTCCAGATAGTATCGTTTGCGTGGGCAGGCTTCGGTGCGGCATTCGGTCCTGTTGTGCTGACGGCGTTGTTCTGGAAGAGGACGACAAAGTGGGGTGCATTTGCAGGTATATTCGCAGGCGGCGCAATGGTATTCATATGGAAATTCCTTGTAAGACCGCTCGGCGGATTATTCAACATCTATGAGCTTCTTCCTGCTTTCATAGTTGCACTTGCTGCTATAGTAGTTGTATCGCTTCTTGACAAGAAGCCTTCGCAGGAAATTATTGATGAGTTTGAGTCGGTGAATGCGGCTGAATAACAGAAATTAAATAAGTATGACAGCCACGATCAAGTATCGTGGCTGTCATTTTTTTGTAGCTTTAGCAAAAATAAACCACCGCTTGAAGCGGTGGAATAAAAGACTTTA